>Ga0307372_10000554_pt1 | contig 66477 bp, 63 predicted proteins | sample OX1MG_FD_202533 | JGI IMG/M metagenome (GOLD analysis project Ga0307372, IMG submission 202533) | Soil microbial communities from Risofladan, Vaasa, Finland - OX-1 | ecosystem: Environmental > Terrestrial > Soil > Coastal area > Acid sulfate soil | place: Finland: Risofladan, Vaasa | collected... | reverse complement strand
CACCGAGCTTGCGCCGGAACTGGTGGGATGCCTGCGCGCGAAGCTGGGAGCGTCGGCGCCCACGTCCGCCGAAGCGGAGCGAAGCGCCGCGGAAAAGCCCATCGGACTCCCGGAATAACCCGCCGCAAAACGCATCGCACCCGCGTTGCGTCCCCGGAGACCTCGAAGGATAACGCAATCCCCTCATGCATTTTAGAATCTGCGCAGGAGAAATCTCGCGCGGATATGGCGCCGGAGCGAGGGATGTTGCGCATTGGTCCCTAACGCCGGGCGCGGCGCTAGGGACGCGGCGCATTTTTCTTTATACTGGCGGCGTGGATTAAAGCAAAGCGTACGCTCGCTCAGTCGTTGCGTGCCCGGGTGCCTGATACACAGGGCCAGGACAATGCCTGCGGGTGGCGCGTCATTTCCACGAGCGATTCCAACCCATGAAAGCGCTGACAGCCACGGAAATGAATGACGTCGACCGGCTCACAACCGAGCGCTACGGCGTCGCCAGCCTCGCGCTGATGGAAAACGCTGGCTCGAAAATCGTGGAATTCCTGCGTGAGCGGTTTCCGAATCTGGCGCGGCGGCGGATCGTGGTGCTGTGCGGCAAAGGGAACAACGGCGGCGACGGCTTCGTGGTGGCGCGTCATTTGGCGGAAATGGGCGTCAAGCCGGTGGTGTACTTGTTCGCCGACCCGCGGGAGATGCGCGGCGACGCGGCGGTGAATCGCAGGCGCTGGCAGGATGGCGGCGGCGAGATGCACGTGGTGAAGGATGCAAGCGACCTGGTCGCGGCGAAGCAAGCCATCGCGGCGAGCGACATTGTCGTGGACGCGCTGCTGGGCACGGGAGTGCGCGGCCCGGTGGAGGGCATGCTGCGCGAAGCGATTGAGGCGCTGAACCGCCGCCGGCGCTCCCAAATCGTCGTGGCGGTCGATATTCCGTCGGGCGTGTTGGCGGACACGGGAGAACTGCCTGGCCCGGCCGTGGAAGCGAATTGCACGATCACGCTGACCGCGCCGAAGATTGGCACGCTCTACGGCCAGGCGAACGGTTGCTGCGGGGAACTGCTGGTGCGCGATATTGGATCGCCGCCGGAAGCGATCGAGGACGTGGGGAAAGGCAATGTGCGCTGGATCGAGCCGCGGGAGTTGGCGGCGTTTGCGATGCCGCGCCGTCCACAGGGCAACAAGGGAGATTACGGCCACGCGCTGATCGTGGCGGGATCGGCGGGGAAGAGTGGCGCGGCGGTGCTGGCTTCGTGGGCGGCGCTGCGCGCGGGCGCGGGTCTGGTGACCGTAGCGACGCCGGGTTCGGTGCTCCCAATAGTGGCGGCGCACACCCCGGAGGTTATGACCGAGCCGCTCGCCGCGACCAAGGACGGAAGCGTTTCGATGGGCAGCATCGAGGGAGGGTATTTCGACACGCTGCGCAAGGGGAAACGCGCGCTCGGAATCGGGCCGGGTCTGACGACGCATCAGGAAACGTCGGAATTTGTCCGCGCGGTCGTGCGCGAGCGTGAAGTGCCCATCATTCTGGACGCGGATGGATTGAACGCCTTCGCGGGGCGCGCCGCGGAATTGAAGAATCCCAAGGGACGGCTGGCTGTAACCCCACATCCTGGCGAAATGGCGCGCCTCGTGGGTGGCAGCGCGGGCGACGTGCAAGTGCGGCGAATCAAAACGGCGGAGAGATGCGCTGCGGAGTGGAACTGCCACGTGATTCTGAAAGGACATCAGACGATCATCGCCGCGCCGGACGGGCGCACCTGGGTGAATTCCACGGGCAATCCGGGGATGGCCACGGGTGGGACGGGAGATGTTTTGACCGGGATACTGACGGGGCTCACCGCGCAGTATGGAGTGGAGTCGTGGGGCGCGATGCTGAGCTTTGGTGTGTATCTGCACGGTCTGGCGGGCGACCTGGCGTCCGCGGAAACGGGCAACGCGCCGCTGATGGCCGGCGATTTGATTCAGTTCCTGCCGCGCGCGTATCGGCATTTCTATTCCGAGTTGGACCGTGGCTAGGCGCGAAATCGTCACACACTCTTCGGAAGAAACCATTGAGTTCGGGCGGCAAATCGGCGCGCGGCTCAAGCCGCCGGTGCTGATCCTGCTTTCGGGCGAGCTGGGAGCGGGAAAAACAACGCTGACGAAGGGGATCGTGAGCGGCGCGGGCGCGGCGGCGGAAGCCGAAGTGACCAGCCCTACGTTCACCCTCGTGCACAAATACGACCACGGCAAAAGCGTCTATCACGTGGACCTGTACCGTGTGGGCGATTTCCGCGACCTTGAGACGCTGGGGTTGGAGGACGTGTTTGCGGAACAAGCGATCGTCATCGTGGAATGGTCGGAGAAATTCACGCTGCGCAACGACTGGCCGTCGGTGCGGATTCACCTGGAGCACGTGGCGGAAGACACGCGGCGGATTTCGCTGGAAGGGTTGGAAGAAGCCTAGCCGAGTCCCATGATCTGAAAACCGGCGTCGACGTAGAGGATGTTGCCGGTCACGCCCCGGCCGAGATCGCTGCCGAGAAAAACGGCGGTGTCGGCCACTTCCGCGATGTCGGTGTTGCGCCGGAGCGGGGCGTGCTGGGCCACGAAGTCGAGCACCTTGGAGAAATCTTTAATGCCGCGGGCCGAGATCGTCTTGATGGGGCCCGCCGAAATCGCATTCACGCGGATTTTGGCGGAGCCCAGCTCGCTCGCGAGATATTTCACTTCCGCTTCCAGCGCTGCTTTGGCCACGCCCATGATGTTGTAGTTCGTCACCACGCGTGTTGACCCCAGATAGCTGAGCGTCATGATGGAACCGCCCGAAGCCATCAGCGGCGAAAGCGCCTTGGAAAGGGCCACGAGCGAGTAGGCGCTCACGTCGAGCGCGAGCTGGAAGCCGTCGCGCGACGTGTTCACGAAGGGCCGGTTCAGGTCCTCGTGATTGGCGAAGGCGATGCTGTGGACCATGATATCGAGGTTGCGCCCGGCGGCCTTCAGCGAATCGGCGAGCCGGTCGATGTCCGTCTGCTGCTGCACGTCGCAGGGAAACAATCCCACGGCGCCGAGATCGCGTCCCAGTTCCTCGACGGTGGGCTTGGCGCGCTCGTTCTGATAAGTGAGAAGCAGCGCTGCCCCCTCGCGCACAAACGCCTGTGAGATCGCGTAAGCGATGCTCCATTTATTCCAAACGCCCAGAACGATAGCGGTCTTGCCTTCCAATAGTTTCGGCATGGGTCGATATTTTAACCGCAAAAATGGATTTCGGCGCGACCTTCGCGGGGAATTTTTTGCGGCGCATGTCGCCGCGGGGGGATGTGCGCGTTATCAGCGAAGCAGGCGGAGCAGTTCACGGATCAAATCGGCCAGCACCGGCCACAGAACCGCCAGAACTCCGACGCTCGCGGCGGCGCGGCGCGTAACTTGCTTCGGGGTGAGCCTGCGCGCTCGCAGACCTTGAGGTTGGTGCCGCGCGCAAAAAGAGCCGTCGATCGCCGGGCGGCTGCACCGCTGGCCCGAGGGGCCCAGGTAGAGGCACGTTCCCGGTCCGCCCGTGGAGGCGGGAGCGCTCGGCGCGGGCTCCAGATCGCCGCCGGAATCGGCAAAGGGATTCTCGAAATCCTCGAGATCGTCGCTGGCGGCAATATCATTAACGTTTAGGTTTCGTTCCATTGCGCTCGGCTCCCGGGCTCGCTAAGGTTAAAGATTACCGTTGTAGCAAAACCTGTATGTCGGAAACTCGAATCGCTTCGATCCCCGCCCATCCGATCCGGATGAAGCTGGAAGCATACTCCGCCCAAATCCGGCTCGGCAGCCTAACGCCGGGAATCGACAACATCCATTATGACGTTTTTTTGAGCCCCCGTTTCGTCGAATTCACCCGGAAGTACCTGCTCGACCTGATCCGGAAGACCGTGAACGTCACGCTGATTTACGGCAAGAATCTCAATAAAACAACGCCCCCGGAACACGCGGCGTTCCGCAAGCTGCTGACGGAGGTGCTGGAGGCGTCGCTCACGCGGGCGAAGGCTCTGCAATCGATCGAAACCGACGTGCTGCATCGGCTGGCGCTTCTGAAATTCATCCAACAGGAATTTGCGAACCAGTTTTCCAGCATTCTGGTCGAGTGCAAGGACCATATCCGCTCGCGCGGGGAGACTTTCGAACACAGCGAGCAGGCCCATGTGATGCGGTCGAAAATCTCGGAGATCCAGGCCGAACGCAAAAACATCTTCCGGAAAGTGGGCGAAACGGTCGGCCACGTATGGCGCGAGGTGGAGGAGGGAACGCTCTGGAGATCGCGGCGGGCCCTGTTGGGGGAGGATTTTCGCGAGACATACGAGCTGTTGCAGAATCGCCTCCTGTTCGTGGATGGCGGCAGAGACGAACATCTTTTCCTCGAGCACTACGTCCTTCTCGGCAATTTCATGAGCGATCCGGACCGGTTCGATGTGTTCGATGCGCTGCTACTCGATTTCGTGCGGGACATCGTGGCGGCCGACGGCAGCGAAGACGATCTGAGCAGCGCGCGCAAGGGCTGCGAACGGCTGATGGAACAGGCGCGCCAGCTCCGCTCGGAATTGGCGCGTCTCGAACGGGAGCAGGAAGAAGCGGCCACCCGTGCGGGTGAAACCGCGGAAGCGTTCACCCAGCTTTTCAGGCGCAGGAACGCGCCTGGCAACGCGGCGCGAACGGAACTCAACGAGCTTCGCGAGAAATCCAGGTCGTTCGAGAAAAATCTCGCGAACCTGGCGCCGCAAATGGAGGCGGCCAGGCAGCGCCTGGAATTCCTCACCGAGGAGCATAAGAACCGGCTGGGCGATTATCTGAACGAGCCGGGGAACGCCCGGCGGCTGTTCGATGCGCGGCACGCCTCCGAGGATGCGAGCCCGGAAACGCGGGAGAGACTCCTTGAGGAATGGCTGCACTGGCTCGAAGAACGGGACTTGCTGTTCCACGTTCTCGCGAGCTACGAGGTGCGCAAGATTCATGGGGAGTATTGCCCGCCGATCCACTTGCAGCAATTGAAGAAGGCCGTCGTCTACCGCGAAGAAGCGAAGCGCATGGAGCAGATCCTGGAAAAATTCCCCGCGCGCAAGGTTTCCATGAAGAAGCTCGACGACGCCTCGCGATCCATCCGCCGGCGTCCTCACGAGGACACCCTGGGAACGGTCCTGCAATTCACCGAAGACCTGATGCGGCTGCGGCGCGACCGCAGAAATTATCAGCAGGTGATCTCCTGGATGGAGCGCATCAATCTGGTGCGCTCGGAACACTCACGCGAGCTTTCACGCGCCAACAAAAGCCTCTACGAGTTCCTGCATCCGGACGAGCGGCGCCCGGCGCAGGATATGGTAATCAATCACGCGGTGATCAAGGCGGACGTCCGTGGCTCGACGGGCCTGACGAAAGATCTGATCGCTCGCGGCATGAATCCCGCGTCGCACTTCAGCATCAACCTGCACGAGCCCGTGAAGCGGATGCTGGAGCGCTACGGCGCGGCCAAGGTGTTCATCGAAGGCGACGCCATTATTCTCGCGATTTACGAAACGGAGTCGACGCGGGGCACGCAGAGGCCCGTGGCGCGAGCGTGCGTGCTGGCGCGCGAAATCCTCGCCGTCACCACGCTGTATAACGCGCGCGCGAAGACCACCGGACTTCCTCCGCTGGAGCTGGGCGTGGGCGTTGCGTTTCAGGATTCGGCGCCGTCCCTGTGGATGGATGGCGATTCGAAGATCATGATTTCGCGCGCGCTCAATCTGTCGGATCGCCTGTCGAGCTGTTCGAAGATGGCCAAGCGGCTGTTTCGCGAGAATCCATCTCCTTTCAACGTGTTCTTGCTGCAAACGCTGATGGAGGATGCGGAGTCGGATGAGGGCGAGGAACTCCTGGTGCGCTACAACCTCAATGGCATTGAGCTCAATGAGGATGGATTCCAGAAGCTGGGCGAGGAGATTGCGCTGTCGCTGATGGGCGGAAATTTGCCTATGCCCTGGGGCAAGGAACATGTGCAGCTCTACTTCGGGGAAGTGCCGCTCGGCGAATCGCTCGAGCCGATCGTGATCCGCAAGGGATTCGTGCGCCAGCTTCTGCCCGGCGCGAAGGTGGGGGCGCAGGGCGAACGCGCCTACTACGAAGTATGCACGGATGCGAAGCTGCTCGATCTGGCGCGAAGGAAGTTTCGCGCGCAACTCGGCCATGAGCACAAAAAGTAGCGCGCCGTTCCTCCGCGGATTTGTCCTCAAGCCTGAACGCGCGCGGGAAAGGTCCTCATAATGGGCTGGGCACACGCGCGGTGCGGTGCTTCGCGTCTTTGGCGTGGCGTTGCCATTGCCTCACCCCTGCGATGGACCTTTCCTTAGTCAGTCTTCGCTGAAAAACAGATTGTCCTCATAAAAAGGACAAATTGGACAGCTCAGTGAATGCTTGCTAGTCTCTGCCGGTTATCTCGAATCGTAAACTCAGCCAGCGGAGATTCGGCGTTTCATTTCTTCCGCTGATCGTCGGCCTTGGTGTGCGCATGAGGAGGCTGCCGGTTCGATTCGAGAATGTCTTCGAATGGCGGAACGGATATTCAATCCATTTTTCGCGGCAAAGCCTCCAAGCATCGGCATGGTCGTGTCCATGAATTGTTCCATCCATGAATCCCATGATAGACGGTTGTGGGCTGCGTCTTGTCGACCGAGTCGGCGCTACACTTCAGTTTGCTGTTCGGATGATTGACTCGTAGGAGGGGTGATGGTTGTCGCGCTGCCGACGACGGATCTTGGCTCGACGGTCTTTGTTGTGGATGCGGATCTTTCCGTCCGTGAAGCTGTGCGGAGCCTCTTAAGATCGGCGGGGCTGCATGCGGAAGCGTTCGCCTCGGCGGAAGAATTCATGCAGGCAACCCGGCCGGAAGTCCCGAGCTGTCTGGTCCTTGAAGTCAAGCTCCCCGGAATAAGCGGACTCGATCTTCAAGACCGGCTCAGGGATGCTGGAATTCAAATTCCCGTCGTTTTTATCGCCGCGCACAACGACGTCGCTGCAAGCTTGCGAGCGCTGAAAGGCGGCGCGGTTGAATTCCTCGCCAAGCCATTTCAGACGCAAGAGCTTCTAACGGCCATCTACCAAGCCCTTGAAACCGACCGCGCGAGGCGCGAGGGACAAGCGGGATTCTCGGCTTTCCAGTCCCGGATCGACCAGCTCACGTCGCGGGAGCGCGAAGTAGCGGTCGATATGGCTCTCCTGAACAAGCTGGCGAACCGGCTGTCTGTGTCGGACCCGCTGCATGAGGTTCTCAGTGAGGTGGTGGAATTCATCGCCGCTGTCGTGGAATGCGATTCGTGCATGATTTATATATTAGAGGGCAAAGACCTCGTTTTGCGGGCCTCCAGGAATCCCCATCCGGAAGTGACGGGCCGCTTGAAAATGGGAGTGGGCGAAGGCATTACCGGTTGGGTTGCCATGCACTGGAAGCCTGTCGTTGTGGCGCAAGGCGCTCACTCGGATCCGCGTTTCAAACTGTTCAATGAGCTGCCGGAAGATCGGTTCGAGGCTTTTCTGTCCGTCCCGCTGATTAGCGGCGGGCGGCTGGTGGGCGTCATCAATCTGCAGGATCGCGCGAAGCGCCAATACAGCAAACGCGATATCAACGTCATTGCCACTTTGGGCTTTTTGGTCGGCGCCGAGGTCGAAAGGGCGCGGCTCGAGACCGAAAATTCCGAGCTTTCGGAGAAACTGGAAAGCCGGAAGCTCATTGATCGCGCGAAGGGCATTTTGCAGCGCGATCTGAAGATGAGCGAGGAAGAGGCGTATCGAACCATGCAGCGCGAGAGCCAGAAACGCCGGAAATCCATGAAGGACGTTTCGGAATCGATCCTCCTGAACGACGATTTGAAACGCGGTTCTCGGTAATGGATGCGCGCCACGATGGAATGCGAATCGTTGCAATCTAAAGTTTGAATTTGACTCTCTCCTGGAAATGCCGCAAGCTGCGTGCGGAGTTGACGAAGTTCTAACGTCACTCTGATCCCCTCTTTCGCCGCTGAACGAGGGCCTGCATCGGACACGACGCCGTGTCCAATCAATCGTTCCATTGAATTGCAAAAAGGCTGCTGCCCAAGTCGGTAGAGGGTTGTTGCTACCTCTTGGCGGCCTTGTCCGTTTCGGTTGGCTGGCGGTTCCGGGTGTATTCCGAGTCCGGTAATTGCCCGGTAATTACCCGGTAATTAAGAGACCGGTTTTATCCGAGGTAAGCAATGCGGCTACGCGCGATGGATGGTACGGCCGGAAACTTTCATGCGGCGGAACTTCGCGTGGATCGCCATTCGCCCGAAGGCGCGCCCTCGAACGAATCCCGATCCGCTTGGCGGATTGCGGGAAAGGCAGCATCTCGGTCGGCACGATTCTTATTTTACAAGGAGAGACAGAATGCCCGCCACATTGAGAAGTGAAAGAAGGCTATCTCTTTCTGAAAAAGTCTCGCGGCTCGCTGTGCGGCTCCGGGATCCGGAATGGCGACGATATGGAAAACTGCTGATCCTCGGCAAAGCGGTGGGTCTCGCCTTGGTTCTCGCGGTGATCGGCATTATGTCGTACGTCGTTTTCGCGCACGTCTATGCGGCGGATCCGGAAGTGAAGGCGGCGGACGTGGTCAATCCCATCAACACCGCTTGGACCCTGATTGCCGCATTCCTCGTGTTCGGCATGCAAGTCGGCTTCACGATGCTCGAAGCCGGTTTCTGCCGCTCGCGCGAAACCGTGAACGTGCTGATGGAATGCGTCGTGGACACATGCCTTTGCGGCATTCTCTTCTACGCCATCGGTTTCGCGTTCATGTTCAGCCACGGCAACGGCTTCATCGGCTACCACTGGTTCTTCCTCCAGGGCGCGCCGGCAACGTATGAGACCACGGGCGTCGCGTTCCTGGCGGTCTGGATCTTCCAATTCGCCTTCGCGGACACCTGCTCGACGATCACCTCCGGTGCGATGATTGGCCGCACGGGCTTCGTCGGCGACCTTCTTTACAGCTTGGCCGTTTCCGGGTTCATTTATCCGATCATTGGTCACTGGGCATGGGGGCCGGACGGCTGGCTCGCCAACATGGGCAGCGCTGGAAACTTCTTTCCTTCTTTGGGTACTGGTTTCCATGACTTCGCGGGTTCCACGGTCGTCCATACCATCGGGGGCTTCATCGCGCTCGCGGGTTCGATTGTTCTTGGTCCGCGCCTTGGCCGCAAGTTCAAGCGCGACGGTGGCGCTCCCATGCTGCCGCACGATTTGACGATTGCAGTCACCGGCGGTTTGATCCTCTGGTTTGGCTGGTACGGTTTCAACCCCGGCAGCACCCTCTCGGCGATGGATTTCGAAGGCATCGGCCGTGTCGCGGCCAATACAACGCTCGCCGCATGCGCGGCTGGCCTCACCGCCATGTTCTACGCCTACTTCATGAGCAAGAAGTGGGACGCAGGTTTCACAACCAACGGATTCCTGGCCGGGCTCGTCGCCATTACCTGCCCTTGCTATTGGGTCAGCCCGACGGGTGCGATTCTCCTCGGAGGCGTCGCTGGAGTGGTCGTTTGCATGGGTGTCGAATTGCTCGAGTGGTTCCGAATCGACGATCCCATCGGCGCGGTTCCCGTGCATGGCATGTGCGGCATCTGGGGAACTCTCTCCCTCGGTTTGTTCGCTGTGGGAAAGTATGGTGCGACGGGCCCCGTCTCTCCGGATAATTCCGCCCCGCTAAAGGGACTTTTCTATGGCGGCGGAACGCAATTGCTCATCGCGCAGGCGATCGGCAGCGCAACGATCACAATCGCTACGTTCGTTGTTGCGCTTGCCGTGATGTACGCCGTCAATGCAACGGGAACTCTGCGCGTTTCCGAAGAAGGCGAAATGTACGGCTTGGATCTGCACGAGCACGGCATCTCCGCCTATCCCGAGTACATGATTTCGCCCTTTGCCGCGCCGGCAGGGATGTCTCAGAGTTCGGCTTCCGCCGTGGATGCTCCGAGCTTGTCCAAAGCGTTTCCGCGCACATCCTGATGCAACCTCCGGCGGAGCGGTTCCGGTTCCCGGCGATTCGGCCCGTCGGGAGCCGGGTCGGAGAATCTCCGAAGTTCGGCAGCGAGCGGTAAGACGAGAGCCACGACGTGCCATGCACGTCCTAAAGCGAGGAGACGAAAAGATGACAAAGCTCGAAGCGATTGTGCAGCCGGGAAGATTCGAAGCGGTCAAAAAAGCTCTCATCGATACGGGTATCGACGGTATGACGGTTTCCGAAGTGCGCGGGCATGGACGCCAAAAGGGACACACCGAGACGTATCACGGGCACGAATACAGCGTCGATCTCTTGCCGAAGATCAAAATCGAGATCGTGATGGACGACAAGCTCGTGGAAAGCGTGGTGGACTCCATCGTGAAGAATGCGGCAACCGGCAAAATCGGCGATGGAAAGATTTTCATTTCCAGGGTGGACGAAGCGATTCGCATTCGCAACCAGGAGCGGGGCGTGGCGGCGCTGTAGCGTGGCTTCCCGTTGCCGCTCTGGGCGCTGCCGTGCCGTTGGGGAGGGCGCGCCCGCGGCAACGGGAAAAGAAGTTCAGCCGGTTCGGCTCGCCGTCGTGGCCGCCAACGATCTCTGGGAAGGGATTCTCCGCGCGGCGGAGAATCTTCCGTCGGGAACGATCGTTGCGGAAAGCTCCGCAAAAATGCGATCACCGAACAGGCTCGTGAAATCGGCATCTCGTGGGAGAGAATGCCGGAGCCGCGACCAAGGGCGACGCTTGAGGTTTTAACGCCGGTCACGAACGGATCTTTTATCTCGGTCCCGCGCTCCTGGCCTCGCTCCCCAGGAAATCGACTTGCTGCATAAGACTTGGCTTGAGTTCAGTGAAATGCTCCCCAAAGAAGAGGTGCATCACCACGATATCGCTCATTTCGCGCTTGATTTTCTCGGGCGCGTGCTGGAGGAAGGGCCGCGTGAGGAAATTCTCCAGCAACTGCACGACCATCTGCATGAAATCCAGCGCTCCCGGCTCCATTTCGACGATCGTTCATCGCCATCCGAATCTGCGGACGCCCCCCGAACGATGGAAGCGCTTTGGGATTCAAACCAAACTTAGGATGAATGGCCCATCGCCCGCCAAGCAAGTAGGTAGGGCGCAAGGCGGATAGGCGCGGAGTGGATAGTCAGAATCGCGTACTAACGAATTCACTGCGATAGGCCACGAGTCACCTTTTCTATTTTTCTGTGGATTTTTTTTAGTGTATAGCTGCTGTGCATTGGTTCCGGGATCGAGTGCGGCGCTTTTACCATCGCGGGCACCGGGGAACGGATGCGGAAGACGCCAAATCGTGTTCACGGCGCTGACAACAACCTGCATAGGTCGCTATCCCGCGATACGGCCACGTTCTTGACCGCGCGCCCAAGTAACGCCTTACGACTCAAAGCCATAGCTCCGCGGTAGAATCAATCCAGTCTGGTTTACGCGCGGCTCAATCCAATCTGAAAAATCAATGTCCTTTTCCCGGAACTTTTTGGCCCCGATCTTTGAATATCATCAGAGGTTCGTAAGGGCCGTGAATGAATAGCCTTGGAACACACTCAGATGGAGGAACGATTATGACGGCAAAAGGATCGGCAATAGCGGGTGCCGCTGGCGCTCTGGCGCTGCTGGTGTTTGGCGCCGTGGCGATAGCGCAGGGGCCGGGTCCACGCAGACCCGGCATGGGTTTTTTCGGAGGCCCGGGATTCGGCGGAAAGGTTGTGACCTGCTACCCTTTTTCGGCCCAGGCTGTCAGCAAGCTTAATGAAACTCTCAATGGCAGAAACACAATTTCGCGGACGGAATGTGCGATCATCGCCCGTGATGGGAACGGGGACACGTACGAGGCCGTAACACCCGACGCAGATCCCAATTCTCCCACTTGCAGCAGTTCCACAGCGAAGACAATCGCCATTACCAACGTGGCGGCCGGTATGAGGTATTTCATCAACGTAACCAAGGGCACATATCGCCAGATGACGCTGAAGACGCCGCCCCCAGGCGCCCGTCCTCCCCGCGAAGGGAAGGACTCGAAAAATATGCAGAAAACGGACTTGGGGAGCAACACGATCTCCGGTGTGCCGGCGAACGGCACTCAAATCGTCCGAACGATCCCGGCCGGGCAGATCGGCAATGCCGAGCCGATTACCATCACCTCGACCACATGGATTGCGCCCTCGTTGGAAATCGTTGTTCAGAGTTCGCGTGTCGATTCGTCAAGAGGCACTTCAAACTATCAATTGAGCAATATCGTTCCGGGCGAGCCGCAGCCATCGTTTTTCACGCTGCCTTCGGGGTTGACGCTCGAGCAAGGAGGGCGCCGGCGCCGCTTTCAGCGTCCCCCGGCGCAATAATCTAAGTCTCGGTCAGGTCCAGTAGCGAGCCCTGCCGGTGGAAGGAACCGGCAGGGCTTTTTGCTGCGTGCTCGTCCTCGATGTGCTCCGGTCGCGTTTCTGGCCCTCTCGGGATTTCGTTGATTGCGTTATAGCAATTATGCGATAATCCAATCGACGGGCTCGAAATTGAGCGGCGAATTCACGATTGAGTATGTAGATCTCCCGAACGGGCGAGTACCTGCCCGAGACTTCCTGGATGCGCTGGATGACAAAGCTGCGGCCCGCATGGATGCTTTTATCGACCGCCTGCGCGTCTACGGCAACCGGATGCAGGGAAAGTTCGTCAAGAAGCTCACGGACGACATATTCGAGCTAAGAGTTAAGCAATTCGACCGGATTTTTCGAGTTCTCTTCTTCTACCAGCCTGGAAAGCTGATCGTGATTACGCCGGGATTTCAAAAGAAAACGGAACAGACTCCGCCGGGCGAGATTACAAGGGCAGAGCAACTAAAAAAGCTTTGGTTGAAGTATCGCAACCAGTACACAGGATCGCGGAAGGAAAGAGAAGCCATCTTGAAGGAGCTGGGCCAATGAAACAAACTGTCAAACGCGATAGACACAGCGAATTTGTCGAGCAGCGTGCCCGTAAGAGCGCGACTTACCGGAAGGCCTTCGCGCGCAGCTTGCACCAGATTGACTTGGCTCTCCTCGTGCGTGAGATGCGGGAAGATGCGGAGTTGACCCAAACCGAGCTTGCCAGGAAAGTTGGCACGACACAGTCCGTGATTGCTCGCTTGGAAGACGCCGAATATACGGGACACTCGCTCACGATGCTCGAGCGCATCGCAGCGGTTTGTGGTGTGGCCTTAAAGCTCCACGCCGAGAAGAAGCCTAACTTCGACCGTGAAGTAGCTCTGGTGTAAATGGCACTAATAGGAGCAGAACTCCAAGGTTCTCAGTATGCAGCGCTTCAAAATAGATTTCTTGATCGATTACGACGATGCCTCTCTGTTGGCCGAATTACAGCGGATTACGAAGGTCACTGGATCGGAAACCGTCACAAAGAAGGACCTCAAGCGGGTTGGACGCGTGAGTCATAACGCGATCGTGAGACATTTCGGCTCGTTGCGCCGGGCGTTGCAGCTTGCAGGCCTGAAAACCACTCGTTTCATGAAAGCGACCGATGAGGAGCTAATCAGCATACTGATCGAACTGTGGGAGAAGGTGCTGGAGAAAGAAGGGCGCTCGCCTCAGGAGGACGACCTCAGGAAATATGAATTTCCTCTTTCACATGACACGATAACTCGGCGGTTCGGGTCCTGGCGCAAAGCCCTAGTCAAAGCCGCCGCGTCCGTCACCGACGAGTCGGTGTCCAAGCTCGATGAGTCAGCGCCGGAGACTCAACCTCGCAAGCGAGAAGCGTTGTCCCTACGGAAGAGATTCTTCGTTCTGAAGCACGATCATTTTGCCTGCGTCCGGTGCGGTGCCAGCGGGGTCGGTGTTCGCCTCGAAGTCCATCACAGATTTCCCTTCGCGAAGGGCGGGAGCGATAGCTTGGCTAACCTGGAAACACTTTGCTACGCCTGCAATCGCGGACAACGCGATAGCGTAGTCTAGCAAACACATCGCGTCATCTGCGGAACTAAAATGAGCGTAAGGAACGAGCCGAAAAGGGTGGACTACAGGGGTTTAACCTTCGACAGCTTTCTTGAACAAGAGGGAATGCGAGAGGAAGTCGAAACGCCGCCATGACGCGCGTACTGGCATGGCAACGGCAACCGAAGCATCCCGACTGCGAGTCAAAGCCAAACGAACACAAGACCGCGCCTGCTTACCGCCAGCCTAGTCGCAAGTAAAAGCTTGGGTCCAACAGCTGCCAAATTAGGTCCACCACGGCGCAGAACAAAGCCAGATGGACCAACAAGATAGATTTTTTGCAACTGCCTTGAAGGACTTAACAACGTAAGTCCCGAGACGTCTGTCCGGTTTCGTTGGCGCCGCCATTGCGAAAAGATCGTTTCGTTAACGATTTCCTAACGAAAGGATAACGCATATTTCTTTCGTTATCTAGTGAAGGATTTTTTCGACGCGGGGAAAGGCTAGGCCAGCGGTGCCGAACGGGCCGCTGCGAGGGAATTGCGGTCTAGCGATTCGAAGCGATTATCTCGGGCGGGCAAATTCGAAGATTCCCCAAGGGCCCGCCGCAATGAGGAAGCGATCGGGTTCGATGAGCAAAGCTGACGGTTTCAGAGGTACGCCGTTCATGGTGAGATAGTAGATTTCAATGGGATTTCCGTCCTGGCTGAAGTGAATCAGAGCACTTCCGATTCCGGCCCAGAGCTCCCCGGTGGATGGGTCCACGCCCGTAGCTGTGATTGCCGGTTTGTCATCGGAATTTTCCTCCAGATATCCCAGGTTGATCCGTACGGTGGCCGTAAGGTTGGTCTCGCCGGGGCTAAAGCGTCCGTGAGGTCCGAAGCGAGCCTCGCCGAAGTGAGCGCCGGCATCCGGCCCTTTTGCTCCGGAGCCTTCGAGGTTCGGGTGATCGAATCTCATGCCGCCGCCAAACATTGTCCCGTAAATGAAGGCCGTCGGTAGGCCAAGGTTCTGGTCGATGCCCGTCTTATCGCTGCCCCCCCCCGCACACGAACCCTCGTGTGGCGAGTCATACCCCACCCGACTTCCTCCTATGATCGGAGGCATATGCACATTTTTTGTTCCCGTCTCGCTCGCGCAAAGTTCCATTTGTTCTTTTGTTTGGATTTTATTTTGGAACCCGATCAAGGTGTTGCACACAGAATCGCTTCGTCGCGAGCCTTTCGATCCTCGCCACTCTGAAAAGAGCGGCCCTGCTATAATCCCGATCCCGGAACTCGAGATCTGTTTCCAGTGTCGCGCTATTTCACCGGCAATCGACCGGCAATCGACCGAGAAAGCTGCGATGATCGCCACCGCTGGCGATGGCTGGGGCGGGGATCAGCCGCGCAACGCCGGAGCCGGTCGCCGCCGTGCATAAAGGCGCCAAAAGCGGCTAAAATTGGTCGCGAAGGCACGTTTTACAGCGCCATTTGCGTCCAAAACTGGCCGAATTGCCACGATTTTTCGGATGCGAGCTCTTCCGGAGCGGTTTCCTGGAGCAGTCCAATTCTTAAATTTTCAGTCCGCGAGACGCCTCGAAATTCTGAAGAGGCGGCGCCCAGTGGAGACAAAGACTGAGCGCCCCGAAAGCGGCGCGCGAGGCGCGAGCTACTTGCCTTGCGGCTCGGTGAGAATGGGAGAGGCTTGAATGGTGGTGTGATAGCTCTCCATCATTTGCCAGAGGCCATCTTTATTTTTGGCGAAGATGCGGCTGGCCCAGTAGGATTTTCCGCCGTAGTTGGGCTGGCAGGCGACGGCCACGACGGCAGTGCCGAAGTCCCACATGCGCATCCACAACACGGGTGAGGTGCCCACCTTGGGATGGCGCTCCTGCTCGAACTTCTGGATCATGGTCCAGCGATCGTTCTTGGTCATCAGGCCATAGGAACTGACCACGACGTTATCGTCGGCCACGTGCTTGTGCCAGTTTTCGGGCTTGCCGTCTTCCTGCTCCTGCCAAGCGGCAAGCGCGGCCTTCTCGTTAGGGGTTATGGCCTTGAAGGGAACTTCCTGGCAGGGGTTGACGCAGGGAATGGCATAGTCGGGCATGCGATCGGAATTCTCGCTGCGCGGACGCGTGGCGATTTCGCTGTTGTGCAGCAGCTTCCAACCGGACGGACGCTCGACCCAAAAATGCGCGGCGTATTTATTGCCCACGTTTTCCTGAATCCAGATGACCTTGCCGTAGTTGTGCTCGACGATCTTGACGTCGTTGCCGCCGGGAACCAGAGGCTTGAGGCCGGCGCGGAACGCGTCCTCGCGGGCCCACATGACGCCGTCCGTGTCGATCCAAGTAAAGTCCGCGTCGGTGAGCTTGGCGATGGCGGCATGATCGCCTTTTTCCATGGCCGCGACCCATGCACGATCGGCCTGCAGAGCCGGATCGACCGCCGCGGAGGCGCGTTTAGTAGCGAAGGCGGCGACTAAACAACCGCCGATGACGACGAATGCAAGAGCGCAGGAAATGAATCGTTTCATGACGTTTCTCCTCTTTTCTTTTTCTCTGATGGACGTTGTCCGCGGGCGGATTTTAATCCGATGGGCGGCTTTAGGCCAGCTTTCTTGCGGCGCCGTTGCATTCCGTAAATATTTTCGTGCGGCGCGACGATGCTCCTTGCCCGTCATATTGCGCGCCTATCGATGCAGGGTGGCTGCGATCCAGGAAGGGTGATACAACGGTATTCGACAGCGGCAACGGGAAGAGGAGCGCATGCGAGAAGAGCCGAAAGTTCGAGAGAAGCTGCCGGTCCACCGCGCTGGAAGCGAAGAAGGCATGCAATCCCATGTGCTGCGGGTCGACGGCCTTGTTGCGCGGTCTCTGAAATTGACACTCGCCGACCTGGAGCGGTTAGCGCAGCAGAATCTCACGGAAGATTTTACTTGCCTGGAGGGTTGGACTGTTCCCGGCTTGAAATGGAGAGGAGTTCTGTTGGCAACGGTGCTGGCGCTTGCGGAGCCGCGTGCCGAGGCTCGTTACGTCCAGGCCAGCGCGGGAGATTTCAGTCTTCCTCTACCCCGGGACCAAGCCGAACGGGCTCTGCTCGCTATTCGTCTCGACGAAGGCGGTGTGCCGGTGGAGCATGGGGGGCCGGTTCGCCTGGTTGTTCCCGGCGGGGAATGCTTCACGAGTATCAAGTGGCTGGATCATCTGGAACTACGCGCAGAGCCTGGGGAGAACACCGCCAAGACAATCGCGTTGGGCCGATTATCTTCTCCGGAACACCCCGAGTAGCAGGGTGCCCCATCCGGTCTCTTGTTCTTATACCGCTGTTCCTGCACCATTCCTATGACTGGTCCATGAGAGCTTCAAATTCATCTCTGGAATACCATTTGTCTTCTACTACAAACCGATCTGCTTTGCCGATAACATCGAGTACATCTGTTTCGCCGCTGGGCAGTTTTCTTGCCCTGCCCTGTGTGTCGAGAATTGTTACCGATTCGTGCTTCCGCACAAATGCAGTTAGATTTTCGTAAGTCAAGTTCATCGCTATCCTCCAAGCCGCAAAGATATCGAGTTAATCAGATGAATCGTAAGAATGCGGCGGCACATTATTATTATTTATTGGACACTAATCTGACAGGGCAACGTGGTCCTCGCTTCACCTAGAGTATATTATAAAGTGAATTAATTGGGTGAGTCTATCTCGAGTATCCGTCGTGAAAATGATTCGGAGGCAAAGATGAGAGCGGGCCTTTCTTCCGTAAGATTTGCCTTGGTGCTTGTATTTGCGCTATCGCCTTGGCTTTCGCTCCGAGCTCAACAGCCGACTTCTTTGGCGCCCGTCGAAATGAAAGATCAGTGGCTTAGAGGCTCTATCGCCGTGGCTCAACACGAGAACGACGGCATGATCGGAATAAATGGAAAAGGCACCGACGCGGGTTACAAGATTGAGACCGTCTTGCCAGGTGGTCCTGCCGCGAATGCGGGTATTTTGCCCGGCGACGTGATTCTGTCGGTGGACGGAACGTCCGTTAAGGGAGTCGGGGCGTCGGAAGCGCTGAAATCGATTGCGGGTAAAAAAGAAGGTGAGACTGTAAACTTGGCGTTTGTTCGAAACGGAGCAACCAAGACGACAAGCGTCACCGTTGCGCTTCGCAAGACCCTCCAAGGTTACGAGGCGTGGTGGCAGCAGGAGAGCAAATTGGCTCCTGCTGTTGGTCAATTTATTTTTGGTGGCAGCGCGACAGTGACCGCAAACCTGGGTCAAACGGAGCAGTTTCCAAGTGATGTATTTCTCAACGTCAGCATCGCAAGCAAGGAGGCAATGGCTTTCGCCGTGGACGACGCGAAATTCTTCGTGCTCGACGGAACTGGCCAGCAGCTTCGACATGTTTCCCTCGATGAAATTAAGTATGAGATCCAACTCTCAGTAGCGCAGAACTGGAAAGGTAGAAACTTTCCGCAACCGCCGCCACCTCCCCTTCAACGCCAATACACTATTTCTGGCGTGGACAATGGTGATTACACGATAACGAATTTAGGCGGGGGGATAGGGTCAATCTCGGGCACATCAAGTAGTACGTACACAGTGACACAGCAACCGGACTACAACCAGCTAGGCTATTCGCTCGGATTAGCGATCCGACAATATCGGGACGCAAAATCCGACAACAGACTGCTTGAACAAGCAAGAACAGCGATCGCTTCCTGGGAAGGACCTTATTTTAAGTCGCAATCCCCAGTCGTGCCTGGCGAAAACCGTAGTGGGGAAATTCTGTACTGGACCGGTTCGAACCGTCGCCCTCAGCCGCCTTACCGTGTGATTTTGTTCTTCACCGATCCTCGCACCCAGAAAGAGGAGCATGTTACTTTCGCCTTCGGGACTGGCGCCGAAAGAATCAAAGAAGAGATGGCGAATCAGGGTGTGGGAACGTCTACTCAGACTAAGTCTCAAGTCTCCCTCAGCGACGGCGATGTGGTAGACATGGTCGAAGCAGGGCTCAGCGCCGAGGTCATTGTTGCTAAAATCAAAACCGCCTCTTGCTCTTTCGAGACCAGCCCGACGGCACTAAAGGAATTAAAGGACGCAGGCGTTCCTGACAGCGTGATTCTGGCAATGGTCCAAGCTCCGAGGAATTGACATCTATGAGTGAATTGCACCCGCGTGCACACGGTTCTTGATCCCCGGACGGGTGATGCCGCCCACCATGCCTTGATGGAATTATCGCCCAAGCTAGAACGGTTCCTCAGAACTTACTCTGGAGATCATGATGGACGCGTTTGAACAACTTGCGGTGTGGTATTTGAGGCTGAACGGATATTTTGTAATCCCAAATTTTATCGCTCACGGCAACGGAGGTCCACGTACTGATGTAGATGTGCTGGCCGTGAGATTTCCACACTCTCGAGAATACCAAGATGACACGCAGCGGCTTAAGATTCCGGCGGACAAAATCGACATTATCTTCGCTGAATCAAAAACAGGGCACTGCCAGTTGAATGGCCCTTGGAAAGCCCCTGGAAATGGTCATGCGCTGGAATACGTCCTTCGAAGAATCGGCATTGTGGAAAACGACGAGTCTATCGTGGCGGCGGCGAACGGACTCTATGAGAAACAGAGCTACCAGAGTGGAGATTATGTCTTTCGTATAGTTTGCTTCGGCAGCCGGATAAATAAGAAACTCCCCCGAGTAACACAGGTTATGTGGCCGGATGTGCTCGCGTTCCTCAATGAGCGATTTGGGACTTACAAAGCCGAAAAGGCTGAACATCAACACTGGGACTCTTTTGGCGCTTATCTATGGGACAACTTGAGTGGAGATGTCGTTCCGAACGTCAATGCCATAGTCGATGGTTGGAAGGCTAAATGCCGTTGCTGGCCCTAGCAAAAGTCGGGCCTTTCGGTCCGCGAATGAATAACTCAAGGCGGCAGAAACCATACGATTGTTCCCTCATAGGGGGGCTGTCGGTGGGTGGCCCGCCCTTTCACGCGACCAAGTATGAGCTTGCGGAATTTTCGGGTGCCTTGTCCTTGGAGTCCTGCGAAGAGGGGAAGGTCTTTTTCATCTGACCTTCGCAAAGGATCAGAGGTTAGCCGCCGTTTGCACAGTCGCAAATCTCTTACAGCCGCTGCAATTTACGGAGACTACTTGTCGTTCAAAATGGAGTCCATGTAGGCGAGCATGCGCGGGCTGGTCCAATCCTGAGGGCCGATGATCTTGCGGTCGATGCGGCCCTGGCGGTTGATGATGTAGGTCTCGGGATACATGGTGGTGCCGTAGTCGATGGCGCTTTGCTTGGTGGGGTCGCGATACGTAGGGAAGGCGATCTTGTAGGTCTTCAGAAAATTGAGGTAGGCGGATTGGTCGTCGTCGAGGCTGACTCCGAGGACGGTGCCGCCGAGGGGTGCGATGCGCTTCTGCAACTGGATGAGCGAGGGCGTCTCCTCCACGCAGGGCGGACACCAGGTGGCCCAGAAATTCAGGACCACGACTTTGCCGCGGAAGTCGGAGATCTGCTCGGGTTTTCCGTTGAGGGTAAACTCGAAATTCTTCGCCGGCCGTCCGCGCATGCTGGCTTCGCCCTGCCGGTAATCAGGATAGATGAAGAGCGCGACCAATCCCGCGATAAATGCCAGAACAAGCGCTGTTTTGAGTTTCCGTTTCAATCCGCCGCCCAAGGGCCTTATAATCAAATTGACCACAACCCAAACCGCATAGTTTAGCAGTTCCCGCACGGATGGGGATTCAAAAATCCTTGATTTCCGCGATCATTCCTGTCCGAAACGAAGAAGCCTCGATCCGGCGCGCGGTGGAGTCGGTGGCGGCACAGGCCGAAGTGGGCGAAGTGATCGTGGTGAACGACCAGTCGAGCGACGGAACGGGAGCGATTTTGGCCGAGCTTGCCGCGCGCATCCCGAAGCTGAAGGTTCGCGGCATCGATGAGCTGCCAGCCGGCTGGACGGGCAAGAATTATGCCGTGTCGGTGGGAGCCGCGGCCGCGAGCGGCGACTGGCTGCTTTTTACCGATGCGGATACGAATCATTTGCCGGGTTCGGCGGGACGAGCGCTTGCAGACGCGGCGAGCCACGACGCGGTCCTGGTGTCGTATTCGCCGGAGCAGCAGATCGAGACCGTGTGGGAGCGGGCGCTGATCCCGCTGATTTACTGGCGATTGTCGCACCGCTATTCCTTCGACCGGGTGAATGACGCGAAGTCTCCCGACGCCGCCGCCAACGGCCAATATATTCTGATGCGCCGTGATGCCTACGAGGAAGCCGGCGGCCACGCGGCGATGGCGGGCGAAGTTCTGGAAGACGTGGCACTGGCGAAGCGAGTGAAGCGGGCGGGCCGAAGGATTTATTTCGCGCCGGGGCAGGGAATCGTTCAAACGCGGATGTACCGGTCGCTCGGAGCGATGTGGGAAGGCTGGACGAAGAATCTATACCCGCTTTTCGGAGGAAGCCTGGGAGGGATCGCGCTGGAAATCGACGCGGCAACGCCGTTGCTGGGCGCGGTGCTGGGTGGTGCGCTCGCGTGGGAGCTGTTCGTGCGCGGGACATTGGACTGGCTGCTGGCGATTGCGGCTGCGCTATTATTCGTGCGGCCGTGGGCATGGTATGAAGGGTGGCTTCGGCGGAATCATTATCCGGGTTCTTTCATCCAATACTATCCAGTGGGGGCATGCCTCTATACTGCCGCGCTGATTGCGTCGTGGTGGAAGAACACGCGGGGCGGGGTCACCTGGAAGGGACGAAAATACGCGACGTGAGGCGCGCTTCCGAAGAATCGCAAAAATCGAAAGCTTGCCTCAGGGGTTAAAACCGCTGATGGGCATGCGGGATGTATGCCGGAGTTGAAGGCTCCATCCCCTAAAGAGCAGACCTTGCAGCATGGAAGCGCAAAGGAACGCACAAGGGAATGCGATGATACGAGTGACGCGCAAGATCGAGTTTTCCGCGGCGCATTTTTATCACAATCCGAAATTTTCGCCGGAGGAGAACCGGCGCATCTTTGGCAAGTGCAATAACCCGCACGGGCACGGCCACAATTACGTGCTGGAAGTGACGGTCGCGGGCGAACCCGACCCGGAAACCGGAATGGTGCTGGATTTGAAGGAGCTGAAAGAGATTCTCCAGCGAGAGGTGATGGACCGCATGGACCATCGGCATTTGAATTACGAAGTGCCCGAGCTGGCGGGACAAATTCCGACATGCGAGAACGTGGCAGCGGCGATCTGGCGGCTGCTCGAGCCGAAGATTACCCAGGGAACGCTCGACCGCGTGCGGGTCTATGAATCGCCGGATTTATTCGCGGATTGCACCGCGCAGCCTGGCGCCGCGCGGGACGACGATCGCGCCGCACAAACAGGAGAGAGGCGCGCATGGCGCAAGCGTTGAAGATTTCGCTGACGCGACGCTACCGCTTTTCGGCCTCGCACCGGCTGCACAGGGCTGAATTCAGCGAGGAGGAGAACCAGCGGCTCTACGGCAAGTGCAGCAATCCGTATGGGCACGGGCACAATTATGTGGTGGAAGTGACGCTGACCGGGCCGGTGGATCCGGCGACGGGCATGGTTGCGAATCTGGGCGATCTCGATCCTTTCGTGGAACGCGAAGTGGTTGAGCAGTTCGATCACAAGTACATGAACGAAGAGATCGCGGAATTTCGGGACCGAGTGCCGACCACCGAGAACGTGGCACGGGAAATTTACCGGAGGCTCCGGCGGTTTCCCCATGCGCGGCTGGAACGCGTGCGGATCGAGGAGACGAGCAAGAACAGTTTCGAGGTCAGCGAAGAGGGGGCCCCGGCCGTGCCGGGCATCGATTAGCGAGATGATGAAAAGCAGACGCGCGAAGAAATACAGATCCGTCAGGGCCGTTCGAGAGCGATGCTTGCGAAGGCGGAGTCGATGAGGAGCGAGAAGATCATGAGCGAAACTAGCAAAATCGCCGTTCCGGAAATGGCGGGCTCGGAAAGCATCGCCGAGCTGGTCCGGAAAATACTGACGCAGCTCGGCGAAGATCCGGAGCGGGAGGGGCTGCGGCGCACTCCGGAGCGATTCGAGGAGGCGCTGCGCTACCTGACGAGCGGCTACCGGCAAGATGCGGAGAAAATTCTGAACGGCGCGATGTTCAGCGTGTGCTACGACGAAATGGTGGTGGTGAAAGACATCGAGATTTACAGCCTTTGCGAGCACCATCTGCTGCCGTTCTTCGGCAAGTGCCACGTGGCGTACATTCCGGACAAGAAGGTGGTGGGACTGAGCAAGATCGCACGGCTGGTGAACATGTACGCGCGAAGATTGCAGATTCAGGAGAGGCTGACGAGCCAGATTGCGAAGGCGCTCGAGGAAAAACTGAGCCCGCAAGGCGTGGGCGTGATTATCGAAGCGCGCCATTTGTGCATGGTGATGCGGGGCGTGGAGAAGCAGAACTCCATGGCGGTGTCGAGCGCTATGCTGGGTGTTTTCCGGGACAACAAGCAGACGCGCGACGAATTTCTGTCACTGGTACGCGGCGGGAAGGCATAAAGGTTCCGCGCGCGTCCTGTTGCCGGCATCTCTGTATCTTGATTTTATATTGACTGTTTTTTAGATGCCTTCCGCGAGCGACGCTGCGGGAGAAAAAGGTTGTAGCAGTTGTTCCCGAGTCTGTGCTAGCATTTTGTGCTGAAGAAGAGGCAAAGAGCATAGTGCAGGGCGCGACGTTTCAGTGGGGGAGGGGCGAGTTGAGCGAAGCCAAAGCCGGACTGATCGAGCAGTTCCGGGCGCATCCGACAGACACAGGATCACCGGAAGTGCAGATAGCGTTGTTGAGCGAACGCATCAACTACCTAACCACCCATCTCAGGTCTCATGCAAAAGACCATGCTTCGCGGCGAGGGTTGATCATGATGGTCAACAAGCGCCGGCGGCTGCTGGACTACCTGAACCGTCGAGACCCGGATCGGTATCGCGAGATTGTGGAACGACTTAGTTTGCGCAAGTAGCGCACATTCCCTGAGCGGCCTTGCGGGCCGCGCGTTTTCCTTCCGCACAGAGCATAGTTGTCGGGTGACATGCGGTCCGGCAGGGCCATGCTGCGCGGAGTCGCTTGTCCATTAAGTCTTCCGCTGCGCTTCCTTCGCTGGTTGCCTCCTTCCGAGCGGTATTTCCCGAGAGAAATCTCTCGTATCTGATCGCGGTCCCGTGAGCGGGGCAAAAAGGATGTGATTTGATGTTTGAACAAGTGAGTTTGGATCTGGGCGGGCGCAAGCTGACGTTTGAAACCGGCAAAATGGCCACGCAGGCGCATGGCTCAATCGTGGCGCGCTATGGAGACACCGTGGTGCTGGCCACGGCCTGCATGGATACGAGAGCGAGCGACAAGGACTTTCTTCCCCTCACGGTGGATTACCGTGAATACACCTATTCCGCCGGAAAGATTCCCGGAGGATTCTTCAAGCGCGAAGGGCGCCCTTCGGAGCGCGAAATTCTGGTGTCGCGGCTGACGGACCGGCCGCTGCGGCCGCTGTTCCCGGAGGGATGGGCGACCGAAACGCAGATCGTTGCGATGGTGCTTTCCGCGGACAGCGAGAACGACCCCGATGTGATCGCCGTGACGGCGGCTTCGGCGGCGCTGTACATCTCGAAAATTCCTTTCAGCAATCCGATCGCGTGCGTGCGCGTGGGACTGCTGGACGGCAAGCTGGTGGTGAACCCGACGGTGGCCGAGCAGAAGAGCAGCCTGCTGAATATCATTGTGGCGGGCACCGAGGAAGCGATCGTGATGGTGGAATCGGGAGCGCAGGAGGTTTCCGAGGAGGCGGTCGCGGACGCGCTGGAATTCGGGCACGCCGAAATCCGCAAGATCGTCGCGGAGATCCGCGAACTAGGGAAGCGCGTCAATATACAAAAAGTGGCCGTGACGCCGCCGGCATTCGATGAAGCGCTCTACAAAGAAATCGCGGGTAAATGGACCGACCGGCTGCGCGACGCGCTGGACACCGCCAAGCACCCCAAGCTCGAGAGCTACGGCCTGGTGGATACAGTCAAGAAAGAAATTCTCGCGTCGATTCCCGAAGAGGACGAAGACCGGCGCAAGCTGGCTTATCGCGCCTTCGAGCGGCTGCGCGAACACATCTTCCGCGACGACATGCTGGTTCGCCGTCGGCGTCCCGATGCCCGCGCGTTCGACCAGATTCGCCAGATTACCTGCGAGGTAGGCGTGCTGCCGCGCGTACACGGCTCCGCTCTGTTTACACGCGGGGAGACGCAAGCGCTGGCCACGGCGACCCTCGGCACGAAAGAAGACATGCAGAGGCTGGACCTGCTGTTCGAGGACGAAGCGTTCAAGAGGTTCATGCTGCACTACAACTTCCCGGCGTTCTCGGTGGGCGAAGTGAAATTCCTGCGCGGGCCGGGGCGGCGCGAAATCGGGCACGGAGCATTGGCGGAACGGGCGCTGACGAACCTGCTGCCGCCGGAATCGGAATTTCCCTACGCGGTGCGCTGCGTATCGGACATTCTGGAGTCGAACGGGTCGTCTTCGATGGCCACGGTGTGCGGCGGGTCGCTGGCGCTGATGGATGCGGGCGTGCCGCTCAAGTCGCCGTGCGCGGGCATTGCGATGGGGTTGGTGGTGGAGGGCGACAAGTACGCCATCCTGACCGACATTGCGGGCGCCGAGGACCACTACGGCGATATGGATTTCAAGGTTGCCGGAACGCGGCAGGGAATCACGGCGCTGCAAATGGATATCAAGGTGGGCGGCGTGAGCATCGCGATGATGCGGGAAGCGCTGGCGCAGGCCAAAAAGGCCCGGCTGGAGATCCTCGACATCATGGACCGGTCGCTCCCCCAAGGACGAGCGGAGATTTCGGCCTACGCGCCGCACCTGCACATGCTGAGCATTCCCACGGACAAGATTCGCGACCTGATCGGGCCGGGCGGAAAGAAGATCCGCTCGATCATCGAGGTCACCGGCGTGAAGATCGACGTGATGGACGACGGAAAAGTACACGTGTTTGCGAACAACGGCAAGGCTGCCGAAGAAGCGCTGAAAATGATCCGCGACGTGACGGCCACCGCCGAAATCGGAAAGACCTACCTCGGCAAGGTGGTACGCATCGCGGAGTTCGGCGCGTTTGTGGAGATCTTTTCGGGAACCGACGGACTGCTGCACATCAGCGAAATCGCGGACCAGCGGATTCGTGCGGTGCGCGACGAATTGAAGGAAGGCGACCAGATTCTCGTGAAGGTGCTGGCCATCGAAGGGAATAAAATTCGGCTGAGCCGCAAGGCCGTGTTGCGCGACCAGCGTGAAAAACAGCAGAAGGGCGAAGCGGCGGGATAACAGAGCTCGCTCGATCACCGATTCCTGAAGTTAAGAAAAAAAAGGGAGGCCGAATCGGCCTCCCTTTTTTTGGGGCCGAGTAAAAACACAGAGTAAAAAAGACAAAGACGAAAGAAGATCGCTCTCCGCGCTTTGTATTCCGCAGACGACATCACGAAGTCGGGTAACTCGCCAGCCGCTGATATTTATCCGATGCGAGCATCGTTACTAATCGTTACTAGGGTACTAGTGGCCTGTCGCAGTGAATTCGTTAGTACGCGATTTTGGGAAAAGAATGGGCCAAATAGCTGGCACCCGCCATTCGTACAGTTGCTCTTGGTTTTTGCGTGTGGCGTCGGCAGTAACACTTTCTCCGCGACAGGGAAGAGGCGCTGAAGATGCTGGCGAACGATCCCCACGCCGCGCGATTTATCTCCACCGAACTGGCGCGCCATTTTGTTTCCGACCATCCGTCGCAAACGCTGATCGATCGCATGGCACAGAACTACGAGGCTACCGGCGGCGACATTCGCAGCGTGCCGCGGACGATGATCTACTCGCCGGAATTCTGGTCGAAAGACGCCTATCGGGCCAAAGTGAAGACGCCTTTCGAGCTGGCAGCCAGCACGGCGCGCGCTCTCGACGCCGACGTCTCCGTCTCCCTGCCGCTGGTGCAATGGGTGGGGCGGATGGGCGAGCCGCTATTTTTGTGCGAGCCGCCCACAGGCTATTCGGACGAGTCGGAAACCTGGGTCAACGCCGGGGCGCTTTTGAACCGGCTGAACTTCGCCCTGGGATTCGCCTCCAATCACATGGCTGGGTCGAACGTGGATTTGAGCGCGGTGCTTGGGAATGACGCGTCGAGCAATGCGCAAACGGCGCTTTCCGAGGCACTGGCGTATTTATCGACGGCCAAGTGACCGACGGGACTCGGCAGACACTCGAAGCACGCCTGAACGATCCGCAGATTTTGCAGGCCAAGCTCGACGATCCGGTGAAGCAGGTCAACGAGGGGTTGATATCCGGGCTGGTGCTGGGCGCGCCCGAATTCCAGCGGCGCTAGGCGGCCTCGGCGCAGCGGGAACGCGATTCACAGTCTTTTTCGCAGCGGGAGAACGACAATGAATATTTCTCGGCGGTATTTCCTGAAAAGCAGCGGCATCGCGATGCTCGGCATGGCCTCGCTGCCGACGTTTCTGCAGCGCGCGGTGGCAGCCACCGGCGGGCCCAACAAGAAGAAAATGGTGGTGCTCTTCCAGCGGGGAGCGATGGACGGCTTGAACGTGGTAGTCCCATTCGGTGAGCCGAATTATTACCAGATGCGCCCGACGATCGCGATTCCACCGCCGAGCCGCGGCGGCGCGGACGCGGCCATCGATCTCGACGGATTCTTCGGGCTGCATCCGAGCCTCCAGCCGCTCCAGCCGCTCTTTCAAAAAGGCCAGCTGGCCATCGTGCAGGCCGTGGGCTCGCCCGATCCTACTCGCTCGCATTTCGACGCCCAGGATTTCATGGAGTCCGGCACGCCCGGCGTGAAAAGCACCGAGAGCGGCTGGCTCAACCGCGCGCTGCAGACAATGCCGGAGGATCAGCCTTCGCCCTTCCGGGCCGTGGCGCTCGGCCCCTATCTTCCGCTTACGCTGCAGGGAAGCGTGCAGGCCGTGGCTATTCCGGATCTCAAGCAGTTCAAAATGTATGGTCCGCAGCAGACCGTGGAAGGCGGATTCGAAGCGATGTACGCGCAGACCGTCGACCATGCGATGCGCGGCGTGGGCCAGGAAACCTTCGAAGCCATCGACCAACTCAAGAAAATCAATCCCGATCTGTACGAGCCGGAAAACGGCGCGGATTATCCCAAAAGCCGCTTCGGCAAGAGCCTGATGGAAATCGCCGAGCTTTTCAAAGCCGACGTGGGATTGGAGGTGGCTTTTCTCGACAGCGGAGGCTGGGATCACCACGTCAACGAAGGAGGCGTGCAGGGGCAGCTCTCAAACCTGCTGCGCGACCTCGGGCAAGGGCTTGCCGCCTTCCATCAGGATATGGGCGACCGCATGAGCGACGTGGTATTCGTCAGCATGTCGGAATTCGGACGCACGGCGCACGAGAACGGAAATCGGGGAACGGATCACGGCCACGCCAATTGCATGTTCGTGATGGGCGCGAATGTCCAGGGAGGGAAAGTCTACACGCGCTGGCCCGGCCTGAGCGAAGGACAATTGAATCAGGGACGCGACCTTGCCATGACCACCGACTATCGCAGCGTACTCGGCGAAATCATTTCCAGGCACGTTGGAGAACGTAATCTGGATGCGGTGTTTCCAGGCTTCGCCAACGACTCGCGACAGTTTCCCGGACTCATCCGGGCCTGATTGCCGCGGAATAGCCGCATAAAATAAAAAAGGGGGAGAGCAATGGCCCTCCCCTTTTTTATTGCAACGGTATGTATGCAGCCGGGAAACTTACGCGTTCTCGATTCCGGCGCGGCCGGCCGCCCGGTGCTCCTTTTCCATCTTGATGCGCATGCCGTAGAACGACCGGTACACGAAAATGAAGGAGATCACGAAGAACACCGCGGCCAGAATCTGCGTCAACTGCGGATTCTTCAGCGTCATCTCGACCGCCAATTCGACGGCAAGCAATCCGAACAGCGTTGTGAATTTGATGATCGGGTTCAGGGCCACTGAAGACGTGTCCTTGAAAGGATCGCCCACCGTGTCGCCGATGACGGTCGCGTCGTGCAGCGCCGTACCTTTCTGCTTCAGCTCCACCTCGACGATCTTTTTGGCGTTGTCCCAGGCGCCGCCGGCATTGGCCATGAAGATGGCCTGATACAAGCCGAAGATGGCGATGGAGATCAAGTAGCCGATGAAGAAAAACGGCTCGACGAAGGCGAAAGCAAGCGTGGCGAAAAATACGGCGAAGAAGATGTTCCACATGCCCTTCTGCGCGTACACGGTGCAGATTTCGACCACCTTCTTGCTGTCCGCGATGGAGGCTTTCTCGACGCCTTCGAGCTTGATATTCGCCTTGATGAATTCCACGGCGCGGTAGGCGCCGGTGGTGACGGCTTGCGTGGAAGCGCCCGTGAACCAGTAGATCATCGCGCCGCCGGTGATGAGGCCCAGAACGAAAGGCGCATGCAGCAGCGAGAGCTTGTCGACGTTGGTGGTGATGCCGTTGGTCAGCGCCATGATGATCGAGAAAATCATGGTCGTGGCGCCGACCACGGCGGTGCCGATCAGCACCGGCTTGGCGGTTGCCTTGAAGGTGTTGCCGGCGCCGTCGTTTTCCTCGAGCAGATCCTTGGCGCGCTCGAAACGAACATCGATTTTGAAGTCCCGCTTGAGTTCCTGTTCGATGTTGGGGATTTGCTCGATGAGAGAAAGCTCGTAGATCGACTGCGCGTTGTCGGTGACCGGGCCGTAGGAATCGACGGCGATGGTGACCGGGCCCATGCCGAGGAACCCGAAGGCGACCAGGCCGAAGGCGAAGACGGGTGCGGCAATCATCACGGAGCCGAGACCCTGTGTGCTGAAGATATATCCGATGGTCATGAGCGCCACCATCGTCAACCCCAGGTAGTAAGCCGAGAAGTTGCCCGCCACGAAGCCGGAGAGGATGCCAAGCGAAGCGCCTCCTTCACGAGCCGAGCTGACGACTTCCCGGACATGCCGCGATTCGGTGGAGGTGAACACCTTGACGAACTCCGGAATGATGGCGCCGGCCAGCGTCCCGCAGGAAATGATGGTGGCCAGTTTCCACCACTGCGTGGTGTCGCCGCCCAGGTCGGGGATGATGAAGTACGAAATGACGTAGGTGAGCGCGATCGAGACGATCGAGGTGATCCACACCAGGGAGGTGAGCGGAGCCTCGAAGTTCATCTCGTCGACCCCTTCATATTTTGCCTTGGCGATGCCGCCGTTAATGAAGTAGGCGGCTGCGGCAGCCACCAGCATGGCGACGCGCATGACGAAGATCCAGACGAGAAGTTGCACCTGCACGACGGGGCTCTTCACGCCCAGCAGGATGAAGGTAATCAGTGCGACACCGGTGACGCCGTACGTCTCAAACCCGTCCGCGCTGGGGCCGACGGAATCGCCCGCGTTGTCTCCGGTGCAGTCGGCGATGACGCCCGGGTTGCGCGCGTCGTCTTCCTTGATCTTGAACACGATCTTCATCAGGTCGGAGCCGATGTCCGCGATCTTGGTGAAGATGCCGCCCGCAATTCGCAGAGCGGCCGCGCCCAGCGATTCGCCGATGGCAAAGCCGATGAAGCACGGGCCGGCGTAGTCGCGGGGAACGAACAGCAGAATGATGAGCATCATCAGCAACTCGACGCTGATCAACATCATGCCGATGCTCATGCCTGCGCGCAGCGGAATCTGGTAGATGGGGTAGGGCTTGGCCGCGAGGCTGGCGAACGCGGTGCGCGAATTGGCAAACGTGTTCACGCGGATGCCGAACCAGGCCACGCCGTAGCTGCCCGCGATTCCCAATACGCTGAACGCCAGGATAACTATTACCGTAATGGCCGGGTCATGCAGCAATACGCCGAAATACAGAAGGATTACCGCCGCGATGAACAGCCACAGCAGCAGGAGGAACTTGCCCTGCGTCAGGAGGTACGTCTTGCACGTCTCGTAGATCAGCTCGGACATTTCCCGCATCGAGCGATGCACCGGCAGATTTTTCAGCCGGACGTAAATCGTGAGGCCGAAGGCCAGCCCAAAAATGCAAAACAGGATTCCCCAAATCAGCAGCGCGTGGCCGTTGACGCCCAGGAACTTGACCTGTGACAGGTCGGGCAGCTTCAGGTCGGCCTCGCCGCCGGTGCTTTCCGCCGCACCCTGGGCATGCGCCGCGAGCGCGGTCATCATCACCAACAGCATAGACGCGCCTCCCTTGGCCATCTTCCCAAGCCGGCCTCGGAACGACTCCTTGCTTGCGAGCCTGTCGTGCATCAGATTTCCTCCATCATTTTCCATAGAATTTTCCGGGATCTAATCCGCAGCTGCCGGCGTTCCAAATCTCATCGTGAGAAATCAGCTTGGGAGCCCATTATTAGACGTGTCCGCAATGCCGCATCCGGGCATACTTATTCCGAAAATAATTGCCGATTTTCCAAGGCAATCGACTGACCACTTGCGAGCGGCACACAATTGTGAGACCTCGCAAGAGCGACTTCTCCCTCGGATTAGGACTCTGTGAGCGGGAATCCGCTGGGCGCGACCAATCGCCCTGAATTGTTCTTTGTAGCAGGGTTTGGCGGCTTCGTCAAGAAGGGGCATGGAGCGAGACAGCTAGTTCGGCGTATTCGGTTACACACTCGGATCCGGCGCAGAGGTCGGCAAAAGGAAGTTTTCCTCCCGCTCGAGCCCGGCTTTTTCCCTTCGCTTGCCAGCCCGGCCCAAAAATGGAGCGGAAGGCGTTTCGACTCATCGTTGTCATTTCCGCCCCGCCTCCACGTCGGGGGTGAAGTCCCTGGACTTGTTGCGTGGCACGCTCAACGAAGTCCAGCTTCCCGTCGCGTTTACCGTTAAATGTTTCGCGAGAAAAACGATTTGACCCACGTGATACGAGTAATGAGCGATTTGCCTGTTGATCGCTTGCATCACGGAGTGCGGCTCGGTGCGAATCGTAACCGTGCGCGTCAAGTCCGTTTCCGCCAGCGGCTCCAGCGCATCGAACAGCGATTTCCAGCCGCGTTCCCACATTGCGATCAACTCGGTTCTGTTCCTCGGCGGCGCTTCGAATTCGCTATCACGGTTCCGGTCCGGTTTCTCTCCGTCGGTGGCCAAAAAATCCGTCCACCGCGACCGCATATTCCCCGCCATATGTTTCACGATGATGGCAATCGAATTTGACTCGGCATCCAGCGTCGAGAATAGCGCTTCCTCCGAGCATTGTTCGATCGCCCGTTCGGCGAGCCGCTTGTAATACCGGAATAGATCCACCGCGTCTTCGGTATAGGAGGTGGTCAGACGATGTGCCATGGCTGGATTTTGCCGCCAGGTTCCCTCGAAAGCAAGTATGCCGGCGCGATAGTAGTATCGTAATTTGCGGCCTGTATCTACTAACGCTGTCTCCCGCGTCCCGCTACGCGCTCGGATGTGGCATGGAGGGCGAGCGACAGGAAGTTTTCCTCCCGCCCGCACCCATCCTGTTTCCTCTACCTGTTTCTCTACCTGTCTACTTGCCGGACTCCTTCACCATCTGCAGCCCCCTTGGATCGTGCGATTTGTCGAGGGGTACGGCCGTCATCACGGGCGAGGCGTTAATGTAGTTATGATAGCTTTCCATCATCATCCACGTGCCGTTCAGTGGTGCGAAGACGCGGCTGGCCCAGTATGCCTTGTCGCCATAGGTGGGCTGGCAAGCGATCATCACCACCGCGGTTCCGAAGTCCCAGGTGCGAACCCACAATGCCGGAACGGCCGCTACCTCAGGCCGATTGGGGTTTTCCTTCCGTGCCTTTTCCTGCATGGCGACCATTTCCGTCTTGGACGGTCTCGGGCCGCCCCAAGTGGTTGCCGCGCGCTGGTCAAAATTATCGGCAATATGCTTAGCCCACATTCCCGGCCTTCCCGATTCCTGTTCCTGCCAGGCTGCCAGAGCCGCTTTTTCGTTGGCCGTCACAGCCGTGTAGGGAACCGTCATGCAGGGATTGATGCAAGGCACCACATAGTCCGGGCGCACCGTGGAGAAATCGCGGTTGTGCACGTCCACTTCCGTGATATGCAGCAACTTCCAGCCCGCCGGGCGCTTGACCCAGAAGTGCGCCGCATATCGCTTGCCCTGATTCTCCTGCAGCCACACCACGTTGCCGTACTTGTGCTCAAGGTACTTTACGTCTTCGGCCGCTGGAACCGCCGGTTTTACGCCCACGCGAAACACGTCTTCCTTGACGCGCATCACTCCCTGGGTATCGATCCAACTGAAGTCCGCGTCGAGGTATTTTTCCGCCGCAGCGCGCTCGCCCTTAGACAGATCCGATGTCACCGCTTTGTCGGCGGTAATGATGGGATCGTCCGCAGCAGCCGCCGTCCGGCTGATCAGCGCGGCGAGGATTCCGCCGCCGATGAGTGCCATTACCAGTAAACTTGCAACCCTCCGATTCATTTCGAGCCTCCCAATGTTGGGTACATCCTTCCGACTTACGAGGCGGAGTCTACACCCAAAAACAGAACGGGTGAATTGGAAAGCTTGGAGATGGAGGCGGGGCGAGTGCGGCTCGTCTTGGACGGGGAACTCCGATCCGAGACACCGAGAACCCGGACGATTTTTCGCCCGGGTTGGCGTCGATGCCGCACACTGTGGGGGCAGTCTAAAACCTAACGCCCAAAATACTCCGCATGAACGTAGTGGCCTAGGCGAGCATTGAACAGCACATACCAGCCGGGATGAACGTCGTCTTCATATACGCGGACGTCATCGTGGCCCCACCGCCAGTCGCGGCATCGGTCGAGATCATACGAGGCGATGACCCAGTTGGAGTGGTCAGCGAGAATAACGCGCCGCGTGTGGAAATCCAAGGTTCCGAGCACAATCGTTCGGCGGACGCCGTCGTAGTGTCCGTGAGGATAGTCACGGTCGGCCTCAACTCGGGCATGCTCGTAGTCCCATCCGCGGTGTTCGTCCCGGTCCTTATCATCGTGGTGCTTGTCCCAACCCAGATGGCGTCCATTATCGTGGTGTTCCTCGTGATCGGAGTGCTCGTCTTGACCGTGATAGTTGTCATGGTGGTCCTGCCGAGGAACGGCGCAGGCCAGCGTGGCAGACAGCGATAGAATCAGCGCGCCAACAGCGAATTTACGCATTCACTCTCCCGTAACTTCCAGGCAGCAGCTTATCCGGGCCCGCCCCCGCAGTAAAATGTCAAATCCCTCCGTTGTATACAACTTGCTCCTGTTCCTGGGCTGTCCCCAGGAACAGGTAGCGGTCGCATTTGTCCCGCAGGCCAAAAGCCGAGTGGCGGGCTGCTTGCTATGTTCCCAAGCGCCGGCCATTGACACTTTTGGCTTCCGCCCTTAGGCTAGCGCCGCGGCTGGTGGCGGGCGTCCATCCACGCCCAAATGGCCGCATGATGGGGGTTAACGCGCATGAAACGAGAAGACATCTTTGCGATATTTCAACGGGCAGGCGCGGTACGCACCGGTCACTTTGAACTCAGCAGCGGCCTCCACAGCGACACCTACATCCAGTGCGCGCTGGCGCTTGAACATCCCAAGCAGGCCGAACAGCTAGGCCGCGCCCTGGCCGAACTGTTTAAAGAACTTGGCATCGCCTGCGTGGTCGCGCCCGCGCTGGGTGGAATCATCGTGGGCTACGAAGTGGCGCGGGCTCTTGGCGTGCGCTCCCTCTGGGTCGAACGCGACCGATCCGGCCACATGGCTTTGCGCCGAGGCTTTGAATTGAAGCCGGGAGAGCGCGTGCTGGTGGTGGAAGACGTGTGGACCACCGGAGGATCGACGCGCGAGACGATCGGCGTGGTCGAAGAAGAAGGCGGGCTGGTGGTGGCCGCCGGAGCCCTGATTGATCGCACCGGCGGGCTGCTCGAATGGAATGTTCCTGCCCGTGCTTTACTGGAAATGGAGGTGCCCAGCTACGAACCGGTGGATTGCCCGCTCTGCCGCGCGGGTAGCGTAACGACGCGGCCCGGCTCGCGAATGACGCGCGCCCAACTCTAACGGTTCCCGCCGCGGTGCTTACGCCATGGCCATTCTTATTCTCATTGAGCGCCGCGGAAGGCGGAGTCCCCGTTGCGGCCAGCGGTTCCGATCGCGGACGCAGCATCCGGCCCTCTTTTTACGCCGCGCATCCTGAACCGTAAGACATGCCTCGTGCGATAATACCGGCGGATGCGCAACATCAAGCTCACCATCGCCTACGATGGCGCCGATTTTCACGGCTGGCAGTTTCAGCCGGGCGTGCCGACGATCCAAGGCGCTTTGCACGACGCCGCGCGCAAAATCACCGAGGAAAAGATCATCGTGCACGGCGCCAGCCGCACCGACGCCGGCGTGCATGCGCTGGGACAGGTGGCCCACTTCCGCACCCACTCCGCACTTTCCGCCGCTGAATTCCAGCGCGCGCTGAACGCGCTGCTGCCGCCAGCGATCCGCATCGTCGCCGCCGAAGAAACCGGTCCGGATTTTCACTCCCGCTGGCTTGCGCAGGGGAAAACCTATCGCTATCGGATTTATCGCGGCAAAGTGCTGCCGCCCTTCGACTACCGTCGCGCTTTGCACTATCCCTGGCCACTCGACGAAGACGCCATGGCCGCGGCCGCCCGCCTGTTCCAGGGCGAGCACGATTTCACTTCGTTCGCCGCGTCTTCCGGCTCGGAAGAGGACGACCGCAACCGCAACACGACGCGCGTACTCTATTCCTGCGAAGTCGTGCGCGAAGCCGACCGCGACGAAATCGCCTGCGTCATCCGGGGGCAGTCTTTCCTGCGCTACATGGTGCGAAAGATTGTCGGCACGCTGATTGAGGTGGGGAAGGGAAGATTCTCCGCGGCGGATATTCCGCGGTTGTTCGAACTGCGCGACCGGTCGCGCTCGGGCGCCACCATGCCGCCCGAAGGGCTCTATCTTGTCTCGCTCGAATATCCCGACCCTGCCGATTCGCTGGCGTGGTTTGCATCTCGCCGGTCGTCTTCTTCAAACGTCTAGACCCGGCCTGCAATTTTTAATCCTGTAATTCTTAATTCGGGCACAATCGCTTCGAGACGTCGGCGCTTCGATTGATTCGCGACTCCGCGAAGCAATCGGGATGCGCGTTAACGGAGGCGGAACTTCCCGTTCCGCAAGATTCCATCCTGGGCTTCTAACTTCCTTGACGGGGCGCCTTGCCCTCGCGCTACACTACACGCAGGGATTGATGCGCTCGATGTTTCATGGTCCATTTTCAGCAACGAAACCCGTGAAACTTGCTTTTATCTGCGGTATCTTGTTTGTGATGGCTACTCTTTCCGTGCGCGCCACAGGCGACTCCGTTTCGAAGATTGCCGAAGATCCGCTTTGCGCCCAGGCACTCGACTGGCTGGGCAAAAATACAGACTGGGTTACCGCCCAGCAGATTCGCCTCACGGAGATTCCCGCATCCGAAAACAACGAAACGGCCCGCGGCCAATATCTCAAGCAGCTGCTGGAAGCGAATGGACTCACGGTTCATGTTGACGACACGGGCGACGTGATCGGCGAGCGCCCCGGTTCCGATCCCTCCGGCGTGATTCTCGTCGCCGCCCATCTCGATACCGTCTTTCCTCCAGGCACCGACGTACACGTCAAGCGCGCCGGCACCCGCCTGACTGCGCCGGGCATTTCCGACAATGGCGCCGGCCTCGCGGCCATCGCGGGGGTGTCCCGCGCGCTGGCCGAATCGCGTATTCGCACCGTGAAAACGATCGTCTTCGCGGGCGACGTGGGCGAAGAGGGGGAAGGGAATTTGCGCGGGATTCGCGCCCTGGTGGAACACTACGGCTCGCGGCTTGCCGCTGTGATCGCCGTCGATGGACCGTCGACGGAGCACATCACCACCCAGGGCATCGCTTCGCGCCGCTTTGAAATCACGGTGACGGGCCCGGGGGGGCATAGCTGGTCCGACTTTGGCGCGCCGAACCCAATCACCGCGCTTTCGCGCGCCATCGTGCGCTTTTCCGCCATTCGCATCCCGGATAATCCCCGCAGCTCCTTCAATTTTGGCGTGATTGACGGAGGCACTTCGGTCAATTCGATTCCGGCGAAAGCGTCCGTGAAAGTTGACCTGCGCTCGGAAGACTCGGCCCAGCTTAATCGCATGGAGACCGCGCTGCGCGAGGCCATCCAGACCGGCGTCCGTGACGAAATGGCCGCTTCGCGCACCTTTGCATCCGAAAATTCCCTCCAGGTTACGTTTCGGTCGCTGGGCATGCGGCCCGCAGGTGCGCTGCCGGAGAATTCGCCGCTGCTACATACGATTCGCGACGTGGACCGCTACCTCGGGAATCGCTCGCGCCTGGAACGCAGTTCGACCGATGCCAACGTTCCGCTTTCGCTGGGCATCCCGGCCATTGCGTTGGGCGGCGGGGGCAGAGGAGGCGGTTCTCATACTCTCGGGGAATGGTACGATCCCTCCGGCCGAGAGCTGGGATTGAAACGGCTTTTCCTCACCGTGGTCGCCCTCGCCGGCATCCAACCCTGACGCTACGCGGTTCGTTCGGACGCACTTCCATCAGCGTTACCTCGGTGCAACGTCATCCTGAAGTCCACTCGTGTCGCCTGAATGAATCTCTTTACCTGGCCAAGGCGCAGAGACTCCGCGCGCGGCTGGCCCGCTGACCGCTGAAGCGCTTGCCGCCGGGTCAACAATGCCGGCAGCGCTTGCCTCGATTTGGCTCGCCGCATACACTCGGAACGCTTATGTTCAGCAAGCGCGCACGCGCCGACCTCGCCCTCATATTTTGCACGGTCATTTGGGGCGCGACCTTCATTCTGGTGAAGGACGCGCTCGCGGACATCTCCGTGATGGTCTATATCGCGGTGCGCTTCGGACTGGCGGCCGCGGTGATGGGAATTTTGTTCTGGCGGTCGCTGCCGCAAATCCGTCTCGGCGCGGTTTGGGCGGGCGCGCAGATCGGATTCTTCATGCTGGGCGGTTACATTTTTCAAACCGAAGGCTTGAAGTTCACCACCGCTTCCAAGGCCGCCTTCATTACCGGTTCGAGTGTGATTCTGGTCCCGCTGCTTCTCGCCGCCTTCGGCCGCCGGCGCATCACTTCATGGATCTGGCTGGGAGCGCTTTCCGCGCTGGCAGGCCTTTATTTTCTCACCGTGCCGCCCGAGGGTTTCGGCGGGCTCGACCGGGGCGATCCGATTGTTTTTGTCTGCTCGGTGATGTTCGCTCTGCACATTATTTTTGTGGGCCGCTATATCGAGCACCACTCGGTTGGCGCGCTCAGCTTTTTGCAAGTGGCCACCACGGCGATCCTGTCCACGATTCTGGTGCCGCTTTTTGGCGTCGCCGGCTGGGAGCAGCCGCGCCTGCATTGGACCGGGGAACTCATCTTCGCGATTCTGATCACGTCAATTGGGTCCACGGTGATTGGCTTTTCATTTCAGGTATGGGCGCAGCAGTACGCTTCGGCCAGCCACACGGCCATTCTGATGAGCCTCGAACCCGTCTTCGCGGCCATCACTGCCTGGATCGTGGCGCACGAACGGCTTGGCGCACGCGCGCTCGGCGGCGCGGCGCTCATCTTTGCCGGCATTTTGCTGGCGGAATTAAAGGGTCCCGCGCCAGCCGCGCCGGAGTCTCCCGAACCAGTGGTGCAACCGGCGGGGCAATAGGTTGGGCAGTGTGCAACGCGATTTTTCCGCTTCCTGCCGTTTTCTTGCGCGGATTCGGAACTGGTTGGAGTGGGATAAAATAGGCTGCAAAAATTTTCGCTGCGCAGGAGCGCGAACGTGGGCGCCTGGCGCCACGCGAGGGGAGATACATGGACGAGACCCGAAATCCATGGACGGTGCTGTCGCAAGCTTCAGTTTATGAAAACGCCTGGATTCGCGTGGACCACCACGAAGTGTTGAATCCTTCGGGCGGCGAGGGGGTCTACGGCACCGTTCATTTCAAAAGCCATGCCATCGGAATCGTCCCGGTCGATGAAACCGGAAAGATCATTTTGATCGGGCAGTATCGCTTCCCCCTCCGGGCTTACAGCTGGGAAATTCCGCAGGGCGGAGGCCTTCCACCGGCGTCCATTCTGGAGTCGGCGCAGAGAGAGCTTCGCGAGGAGTGCGGGCTCGCCGCGAAATGCTGGCTTGAAATCCTGGGCATGGATTTATCCAACAGCGTCACGGATGAAGGCGGCACCGCCTTCCTGGCCTGGGATCTCACGGATGGGCCCGCTCAGCCCGAAGATACCGAGCAACTTCAGGTAGTCCGGATAGCGTTCTGGGACGCAATCGAGCGCATCAAGCGAGGCGAGATACGCGATTCCGTAACGATTGCCGCGCTCTTTCGCGTTGCGCTCATGGCGCTGCAAGGCGAGCTGCCCGAAGCCGTCGCCGCGCGATTCCTTCCTGGTTAGAGGATCGTCGTCCAATCTTCGGCAAGCGGGAATGCGAACGCCGCGATTTTTTCGCATGTTCTCCGCAGAACTCGTTGTGCCAGCCGGACAGCGCGGATGCCCGCATGGCCGCATGCCGCAACCTGCCATCAGCCGACCTACAGCGAAAAAATTCCCGGCTCCGGAGAAAATCTTCCAGAGACTTCCTCGCATCGACGGGGCTGAAAGTAGCCACTTTGTGTCCGGTTCGCGGCTATGAATTAAGTTCTGTGTTCCCGCTGCCATTCCTGCTGACTAAAAGGGCACACACGCGGACGAATGTCCCTAGGAACTGCAATCGCGGCGTGGCTATTGCTCGATCCACGGTACGACCAGTAAACATCAACCGCTGCACTCAGCCGCCGCGGTACCGAGGAGAGCGACATGAAATGGCGAAGTACTACCGCGATTAGCGCTCCGGGAGTTCCTGGCGAGACGCGTCTGTGGCAAGCAGTCATCGTGAATACGATTCAGGAATGGATTTCCGGTCCTTTGCGCCGCAAGCGTGAGGCCGAGGACTATCTCTTTCGGGACGACTCGGATTTTCCGGCCGTTTGCCAGTCGGCGGGCATGGACATCGGCCGGCTACGCGCCAATTTGACGCGGTTGCGACACCAGGCGCCGCTGCCGGTACATAGGTAGAAATCACGGTCGTTGTGCGGTTGGGGCCATCCTCAGGTTCATTTGTCCATTCGTTCACGCGCCCTTTTCAGCAGTAGCAGAGCCGGGCTATCTCTCTCTCGATCTTTGCCGCGTAGCCGCGTCTCGTCGATTCGCGCACTTCTCGCGTCCGGCTCCGCGGTCATTCATCCATCGCCACCTCGCCATCCGACTTGACCCCCCGATCCAGGCGCGCTAGTGTGCTGAGAAGGAGCTGAACCTTCGAGCCCTGGGCCCCACGCCCGCCGAGCTTAATGAGACAAAGCGTCCGAATCGCCGGAGGGATCAACGAGTTCTTCGGCACCCTCGATGAAAACCTGAAGTATTTCGAATCCGCGTTGAATGTGACTACCCAGTTGAACGACCACGATCTCGAGATCGCGGGTGAGCCGGCGCAGGTGGAGCGAGCCGCTCGGATTGTGAACGCATACAACCAGCGCGTTCTCCAGGGGAAAATTCCAACGAGCCAGGAAGTGAAGGCGCTGCTGCACGTGGCGGCCGAGGAGCCTGCGTCCACATTGCAAGCGGCGTTCTCTCCGAGCCGTACACGATCATTCGGCAAAAAGAGCATCGCGCCCAAGAGCCCGAACCAGCGGCGCTACATTGAAGCGCTTGAGGCCTACGACATGGTATTCGCCATCGGTCCGGGGGGAACGGGGAAGACGTATCTGGCGGTGGCGATGGCTGTCTCAGCGCTGCTCTCAAAGCAGGTGAACCGCATCATCCTGGCTCGCCCCGCAGTGGAGGCGGGCGAACGGCTCGGCTTTTTGCCCGGCACGCTGCAAGAAAAAGTCGACCCCTATATGCGTCCGCTTTACGACGCGTTGCACGATCTGCTGGAAGCGGACAAGCTCGAACGCTTTCTCGAAAAGGACATCATCGAGGTGGCGCCCCTGGCATTCATGCGCGGGCGAACGCTGAACGATTCTTTCGTGATCCTCGATGAGGCGCAGAACACGACCAGCGAGCAAATGAAGATGTTCCTGACGCGCCTCGGATTCAATTCGAAGGCAGTAATTACGGGCGACGTGACGCAGATCGATCTTCCGAGCGACCGGCGGTCCGGCCTTGTGGAAGCGATCGACATCGTGGGCAACATCGAGGGTATTTCACTGGTCTATTTCGACGAGCGCGATGTGGTGCGGCATAGCTTGGTGCAACGCATTATCAAGGCTTACGACGAACACGGGGGAAGCCGTACCGGCCGCGCGGGAGCCTCGGGCGGAGCAAACCATTCGCGGGAGAAATAGCCGCCCGGATTGGCCAGAGCGCGGCTCGATGGGCCGTGTTTGCGGCGTGTCCGCCGCTTTCGCATGATCCTGAATCGCCAGCGCGATGTTCGCGTATCCCTGCGGCGCCTCGAAGAATTTTACCGTCGTGCCAGGCGAGAGCTACGCCTTTCCAAGGGAAGTCTTACGATATGCCTGGTGACCGATACGGAAATCGCACGGTGGAATCGAGCCTACCGCGGCAAAAACAGGCCAACGGACGTATTGTCCTTTCCAAGCAGCGGGGAACTCGAGAGAAAGGCGAGACAAGACCGGGGCAGAGGTGGCAGCACGCTCAAACGCAAACGCAGGAGGCGCGACTCGGCTCCCTTTTTCGCGAAGGCTTCGGCAGCGTATCTGGGCGATATTGCCATCGCGCCATCGGTTGCCCGCCGCAACGCGCGCCGCTTGGGGCGCAGCGTGGAGGATGAGATGCGCATCCTCGTCCTGCATGGCATGCTTCATTTGATGGGTTACGACCACGAAACCGATGCGGGTCAAATGGATCGGCGCGAAGAGCGTCTCCGCAGGAAGCTTGGTTTGGCATAGCCATGGCCAATTTCCTGTACACGGCCGGCGTGGTCGTTCTGATGGCGGGGCTGGTTGCGTTCTCCTACCTGGACCGCGTTTATCGCGAACTGGGCCGCGTGTGGTCCGGGCGCATTCACAAGCACCTTCAGACATTCGAACTGGAGATCGAGCCGCGGTTTGGGATGGAACGCAGGCGCTCGGCGCTCGCTTTCAATCTTCTGGCCCGGTTATGGCTCGTTCTGGTGGCCGCGCTCACAGCGCGCGGAGTGATTTTCTTCGTTCCCGGCACATGGCAAGCCGCCGTTGAAATGATTTTCTTTCTCGGGGCCGAGGTCGTGATCGTGATGCAGTTCATGCCGTCTCTGTTGCTCACCGGGGCCGCGGGGAACTGGATGGGACCGTTCGTCCCAGTGGTGCGCTTTTTTGTGTGGATCATTTGGCCCATCCAGGCCGTCCTTGAACTGGGCATTTCAGTGCTGCACCTGTCCGAGGAGGAGCCCGCCGCGCAAACGGACGATCAGCAGAAGATCGAAGCGCTGGTGGATGCCGCGACCGAAGAAGGAATCATCGAACAAGACGAGGCGCGGCTGATCGAACAGGTCGTGGAATTTGGAGATAAGCGGGCGCGAGAAGTGATGACGCCGCGGCCCGACGTGATCGCGATCCGGGCATCGGCGACGCTCGAGGAATTCCGGAAGCTCGTGGTGGAGAAGAAATATTCACGCGTGCCGGTGCACGAAAAATCGCTCGACGACATCGTGGGAATCGCATTCGCACGCGACATGCTCGAAGTGCCCGAACGGGACGCCGCGCGCCGCAGCGTGCGGGAACTGATGCGTCCCGCGCTGTTCGTGCCCGAGATGAAATTCGGGTCGGAACTGCTGAAGGAAATGCAGCGAAAGAATCAGCAGATGGCTATCGTCATCGATGAGTATGGGCTGATGGGAGGAATCGTCACGATCGAAGATCTCGTCGAGGAAATCATCGGTGAAATCGGAGAAGAGGACCGGCGGCCGGCTCCGGATGTGATCCGAGAAGCGGGCGGAGCGATGATCCTTCGGGGAAGCGTGCCAGTGGACAAGATTGGCGAACTCTTCGGGGTGCAGCTCGATGCCGCCGCAGAGCACTCCAATGCGACAACGGTGGCGGGCCTGCTGAACGGCGTGGCCGGCCACGTACCCCGCACGGGCGAGGTGGTTGAATTCGATGGGCTGCGCTTCGAAGTTCTCGAAGCCAACCAGCGCAAGGTGCTTCGCGTGCGCGCCCGCAAGCCTGTGGCCGGCGTAGCGTCTTCGGCACCTGTCTGAGTCCGCCCTGACCGGAAGTTTTCCGCGGCTGAAGCGATTGAACGGAACTTTCCGTCGTTTTCTGCTCCGAAGTAGCATCCGCAAATGATCCAGGGCGGCAGCTCACCGATCCTGACAAGCGACAAATTAATCCTTCTTACACACTGAAGGCGTACAGTATCAATAGTATTGTGGACCGCAGGAAGGTGCGGCTACTGTTTTGTGTTAACACCGGTCTGGAGGATTCCTTGTCAGGAATATCTCTGTCATTGAGCAATGCCGATAAGGCTCGGCTTGGGGAAAACTCCACTCAAAACAACGAAGTCTTTCGTCTACTGGTCGAAAGTGTAAAGGACTATGCGATCTTTGTGCTCGACCCCAAAGGCTACGTCGTCACCTGGAATCCGGGCGCACAAGCCATCAAGGGTTATACACGGGGGGAGATCGTCGGGCAGCATTTCTCCAAGTTTTATCTACAAGGGGCAATCGATACCGACTGGCCAGGGCGTGAGCTGGCGCTCGCAGAAAAAGAAGGTCGCTTAGCCGACGAGGGTTGGCGTGTAAAGAAGGACGGCACAGTCTTCTGGGCCTCGGTAATCATTGCGCCGTTGCGTGGTCCCGACAATCAGCTTCAAGGATTTGCCAAGGTCACGCGGGACATGACCGAGAGAAGACAATGGGACGAACAGACTCAGAAACTGAATAAGGAACTGCAACGAGTCATCGCGCTCAGGACCCTGGAACTTCAAAAGCTCTCTGCGCGGTTGCTACACCTTCAAGATGAGGAGCGGCGCCGGCTCGCCCGCGAGCTGCACGATGAATTGGGCCAGCAACTCATGCTGATCAAGATGATGCTGGATCACGAGGCGAGGAATAAGGACGCCAGCGACCTGATCCAAGTCGCCATCGGTACGGTCCACAGTCTTTCTTACCTTCTGCATCCGCCGCTGATCGATGAGGTGGGGTTGCGCCCAGCCCTTGAGTGGTACGTGGAGGGCCTAATCAAGCGGAGCAAGATTCAGATTTCCCTTACGCTGAAACCGCATATCTTTCCTCGCCTCCCAAAAGAAATCGAACTGACGATTTTTCGCATCATTCAGGAATCGCTCACCAACGTATACCGTCATGCGGGAAGCGCCAGGGCTCGCGTGGAGATTCAGAGGCAGTCAACTCATGTAATCGTTCGCGTTAGGGATTACGGTCGGGGTTTGCCTTCCCAGGTCACTGGCGGAAGGGTATCTCTCGATCAGGGTGTGGGCATCGGTGGCATGCGCGAGCGTGTTCGTCAATTAAGTGGCGAGCTGCATATAACGCGTGCCGAACCGGGTACTCTGGTTGAAGCGCGAATCCCGATCTTCGGAGCGGTCTGAGCGGTCGGTTCCTCGGGCTTCCAGCCCGAGAGCCGCCTGCCCGGGCGCTGGCGACGGGAAGAATCCAGCGCGACGCTTAACGATCCCGATCCGGGGCTGCGTTTGTTTCTTTTGTGAGGCGCGCGACTTCCTGTCGCAAGGCCCGAAGTTCAGCTTGTAGCTCCGGCAATCGATGGAAAACGGCGACCGACTTCTTCCAGGCAAGACTCTCCATGGCGGGGTAACCCGAATAAATCGCTCCGGCGGGAACGCTGGCGGGTACGCCGCTTTGGGCCGTGAGAATTGCTCCGTCGCCAATCGCCAGATGACCCGCCGTGCCGACTTGACCGGCCAGAATGCAGCGATTGCCGATGGTTGTGGTGCCGGCGAGCCCGACCTGGCCGCAAAGCAGCGTATCTTCACCGATTTTGCAGGCGTGCCCAACCTGGACGAGATTATCGATCTTCGTTCCGCGGCCGATGTGGGTGTCGCCGACCGTGGCGCGGTCAATGGCGCTATGCGCCTGAATTTCGACGTCATCTTCGATTACGGCAACGCCGGACTGCCGCATCTTGTACCACCGCCCGTCCTTTTCTCGTGCAAATCCAAAACCATCGCTCCCCACAACGACGCCATTTTGCAGCAGGACGCGATTGCCGATGCGGCATTTCTCGCGGACACAAGCATGGGCGTGGGCGAAAAAATCATCGCCGATCCTGGCCCCGCGATAAAGGGCCACGAAGCTATGCAGTACGGCGTTTCGGCCGAGCTCCACATCTTCGTCCACAAAACAGTACGGGCCGATGTGCGCGCCCGCGCCGATTTTCGCGGAGTGCGCCACAACGGCTGTCGAATGAATGCCCGGCGAATATCGAGGGGCCGGATGAAACAGCTCGATCGCACGAGCAAAAGCCAGATACGGATTGGGAGATCTGAGCGCCGCGATCCGCATGGGCCCCGCATCGCGGGCGACCAGGATGGCCGATGCGGCAGTGGTCTCCAGGGCGGAGCGATACTTCCGGTTGGCGAGGAAAGTAAGGTCGCCTGCCTGCGCGTCCTCGATTCCCGCGACGCCGGTCATCTCAAGATTCGCATCCCCTTCAAGTTCGCAGCCGAGCTTCGCGGCGATTTCTCCAAGTTTCATAACCGATTTCTCCTGGTTTGGATGCCCAAGGCGACTGACTCCGAACAGTTGAGCCTATGCGGGAGCCGCAGTCTTGTAAAGTCTTCGGCGGCCGGCAACATAGTACGAAAAAAAAACAAGGGGACGAATGGATTCCGGCCAATGCCGGCGAGCGGTTGCGAATCGAAGCGTTGCGCAACGTCGAAACGACGGCGGCTCATTCGCCGAAGAGTTTCGACTGCGCCAGCGCGACACGCTCCGCGCCAGCGCGCCGGGCCTGCGTGGTGCGCCGTGCGATTCCAACGACGCCGAGGACCTTCATTTCGAGCAGAGCGGTGCGCGGGATGAACATGCGCAGGGTGTTGCCGTGAAGGTCGGGCGGCGTAATTTGAACCCCTGTATCGAGAAGATCGAGAAGGTCGTTCGCGACGATGCCTTCGCTCACGTCGCCGTCCCGAAAGCTGAGCCGCACCCACAGCCCATCGAGCTTAGGGCGCCTCATAAACGCTTTACGCTCGGGCTCGAAGGGTTCCTTGAACTCGCGCACAAAATAGACGCATTTGATATCGGCTAAAGGAATGGCCTGGTGTTCACCGGAGGTTGTGAGCAGATCGATTTCCGGAGATTTGCCCAGGTTGGCGGGATTCAAGTAGCCCTGCACGGGAGGACCATCAGCGAGAAGAACGACGACCTTCTTGTGAGTGGAGGTCGCAAATGGAGTTGTCTTTGCCACTGGGAACGCTTCAAATGGTCGTTATTGCTATGATCCCAAAGGGTATGTTATCGTGGGGCTCGCGTTTGTCAACTTATTGGTGTTTAAAGGGTTAGCGCCGGAGACACCGCCGATTGATCGTCAAACGACAGATCCTCAAATCGGCCTCGGTTATCACGGTTGTGACCCTTATCAGTCGGATTTGCGGATACTTACGCGATCAGCGGATCACACTTCTCCTCGGGACATCGACTGCCGCCGATTCCTTCATCCTTGTATTTCGCCTGCCGGCTCTGATCCGTCGCATGACGGCAGAAGGCTCTCTCGGCGCGTCTTTTATTCCGTTATTCATCGGTTATCTGCGCAACCGTCCTCGCGCGGAGGCCTGGGCGTTCGCACAAAAAGTCTTTTGGGACATGGCGGCGCTGCTTGCAGTGCTCGCGGTTCTGGGGATCGTATTTTCGCGGCAAATCATCTACGCGTTCACGATTTTCGGCGGGAATCGGATGCAGTGGTATCTTGCGGTCTATCTGAACCGGATTATTTTTCCATCGATACTTTTCATCGGGCTGGCTGCCGTGGCAGCGGCGATCCTGAACAGCTTTCAGGTATTCGGGCTTCCGGCCGCCACTTCGATATTTTTCAACCTCACATTGATTGCGTTCTCGTTCGGCACGGTATATCGCCCCATCCTGCACGTGGTTCCGGCGGCCTTCCGAATCCCGGTTGTAGCGCTTGGCATCGGGGTTCTGGCCGGCTCCATCGTCCAGCTGGCCGTGCAAATCCCGGCTCTCGTCCGGCGAGGGATGAAGTTCGCGGTTTCCTTGTCGGCAACCGATCCAGGGGTGCGGAGGTTCGGGCGCCTCATGGGACCGAGCTTTTTCGGGATGGGCGTGTACCAGATCAATCTCTTCGTGGATATGATTTTCGCCACATCGTCACGGATGCCATCGGGCAGCATCACGTCGCTTTACATAGCGGACCGCGTGATGCAGCTCGTTCTGGGGAGCTACGCCATTGCAATGTCCACGGCGATTCTGCCGGCAATGGCGCATCAACTGGCGGCGGGGAAATTGCAGGAAATGAAGCAGACGTTCGGCTTCGCGCTGCGGTTCGTCTCGTTCATCACGATTCCGGCGGCGGTGGGATTGATTCTGCTTCGGCGTCCCATCATCCAGGTGTTGTTTCAGCATGGCCGGTTTGCGGCCAATTCCACTTCGCTGACCGCGAACGCGCTTCTGTATTATTCGCTGGGGCTGCCCGCTTTTGGGGCGATCAAACTGATTACGCCGATGTACTATTCGGCGCAGGACACGCTGACGCCGGCGCGGGCGGGCGCTTACGCACTGGCCGCAAACATCGTGCTCAACGCCGTCTTCCTGCTGTTCGCTTTTCGATATTTGTCCAATGGAAGCCCGGCGCTGGCGAGCTCGCTCGCAGCCTATTTCAATTTTATCCTGTTGTTCGTGCTGTTCCGCCAGCGGTATGGACGCCTGGGCGCACGGGGTCTGATGGCGTCGCTCGCCAAGATGGCCATTTGCACGGCGGGCATGGGGGCCATATCTTATGAGATACTGCGTTTTTCAAATTTCCCAGCGATCCGGCATGTGCTCGCGCAGGCGGGGCTTCTCGGCTGCATCATTGTAGCGTCAATGACTGTGTATTTCGGCCTGGCATGGCTTCTGCGGTGCGAGGAGCTTTCGGAGTTTTTTCTGCTTGTCCGGCGCGCGGAGCACGGCATGGCTCCAGCCGGCGAAACCGGAATCTGAGGATTCAAGCGAGGGAAGAAGTGGAATCGGAAATTCGCACATTTCTGAATTATCTGCGGGTTGAAAAGGGACTGTCCGACAATACGGTGCACGCGTATCGCCGCGACATGTGCAAATTTTCGGCGTTTGCGGCACAGAACGGGCTGGGAGTCCGGGATATCCTGCGCTCTCACGTAGTCGATTTTCTCGGCTCGCTGTACCACCAAAAACTCGACAGCCGCTCGGTGGCGCGCCACCTGGTGACGGTCCGCCATTTCTTTCGTTTTGGGCTCACCGAGGGCTTCATCGACGAAGACCCGGCAGCCGATATTGAATCCCCCAAATTTCGCCACAGCCTGCCGGACTTCCTCAACATCGAGGAAGTGGAGCGGCTTCTCCGGCAACCCGATGCGAACGATACGGTGGGCCTGAGGGATCGAGCCATGATCGAACTCATGTATTCAACCGGGCTCCGCGTTTCCGAACTTTGCGGCCTCCACGTTGCGGACATCAAGATGGACCCCGGCTGCCTTCGCTGCATCGGCAAGGGCGACAAGGAGAGGCTGGTTCCGGTGGGGCGCCAGGCGCTGGATATCGTGCAAAAATACCTCCGGGACGCGCGACCGAAATTCCTGCCCGAGGGCACTACCTCCGCGTATCTTTTTCTCAACCACAAAGGGCACAAGGTCGACCGCATTACCTTTTGGAAGAGGCTGGGCGAGTACGGGCGCGCGGCAGGACTGCGCAAGGCTCTGACGCCGCATATGCTGCGTCACAGCTTCGCAACGCACTTGCTCGACCGCGGCGCCGACCTTCGCTCCGTGCAGGTGATGCTCGGCCATTCGGACATTTCGACCACGCAAATCTACACGCACGTGGTCGAAGAACGCTTGAAACAGGTTTACAAGGCGCACCACCCGCGCGCGTAAGAGATTTGCGCGGTAACTTGAGGAGGCACGCAACCTCATGCCCGACTACATGTTCTTGCTGGAGAGCCGGCTTTCCCCGGAGCAGCGAGCAGCGCTCGAGCGCGTCCAAGAGCTGTCGCGATCGCAGGACTTGAATATCTACCTCACGGGAGGAGCCGTCCGGGACCTGATCTCCGGACAGTCGATCCGCGACCTCGACTTTACGGTCGAAGGCAATCCAGCCCGCGAGGCGCGCGAGCTGGAAAAGGGAGGCGCTCGAATCGCGTGGGAAAGCGAGCGCCTGCGGCACTACGAAATGCTCTTTGCCGGCGATGTGGAGGGCTCGATTTCCGCCGCGCGCGATGACGTATACGATCATCCCGGCGCGAAGCCCGAATATCATTTTACCGGGATCATGGAAGACTTGCGCCGGCGCGATTTTTCCGTCAACGCCATAGCCATCTCGTTGAACGCGCAGTCTCGCGGCTTGCTGCTCGATCCCACGAACGGCCTGGCCGATCTGGAGAGGCAAGAAGTACGGTCGCTTTCCATTCATGGTTTCACCAACCAGCCCGTGCGCCTGCTCCGGATTTTGCGCTACTGCGCTCGCATGGGCTTCAAGATGGAAGCGCGCACGCAAGAGTGGTTCGACCTTGCCATGGAGCGCAGGCTGCACGAGAAACTGGAAGGACCGGGCGTTGGTGAGGAATTCCGATCCCTGGCCCGCGAAGATAACCCAGCGGCGACGCTGAAGCTATGGGAGTCGCACGGCCTGCTGGCTGCCATCCACCCGCAACTGCAACGCCGGAAGCCGGACTACGACAGCCTGAATAAATTGGCGCGCGTGTACTCGAATCTGCGGGGTGCTGGGATTCGCTCGCGGCTGGCCCGGCCGATCATGTATTACACGCTCGCCCGGCTGAAACCCCGGGACGCGGCCGCGGCCATGCGGCACATGGAACTGCGCGCAGGGGTGGCAGAGGACGTCGAGAATCTTATCCCCGACGCACAGAAGGTGGTGCGGGCCCTCAAGAGCCACAAGACGGATTCGCCGCGCGAGGCTTATGCCTACATTGATTCGCTGCCGGCGGAAATGCTGGCTTTTGTCGAGGTGGAACTTCCGAACCCGCGCGCGCTATCGAAAATCAGGAATTACGTACAGAAGTGGCGGCCGATACGCTTGGCGCTTCCTATCGGAGAACTGGACTCGCTCGGCATTCCACGGGGCGCCAAGTTCGACAAGATTCTCGAGCAGCTCTTCGAGCTACAACTCCGCAGCCGGGCACGTACGCCGGAAGATCGCACCAAAGCGCTTCGTCAGTTTGCGGGGATCAAGGAAGAGCCAAAGAAAAAACCAGAGAAAGAAAAAAAGAAGCGAGCCGCGAAAGGCGAGGGAACTACATCCTCGCCGGCCGATTCCAAGGCGGCCACGGACCACCCACAAAAGCCGGAGACTTCCAAGGCCATTGGCGCCAAACCTCAGCCAAAATCCGAGAAGACAGCCGCTGCTCAGGGGCCGCAGGGACACTCCGGCGCTGCCCGCTCCAAGGCAAAACCACACGCCGCGAAGAAAGCGAGCCGCCGCTGATTCGAGGGAAGTGCGAGGCTCGTCTTTCGCAACCGGCTATCGGAAGCGGAAGATGATCCCGAGATTGGCCTGAAATTGCTGAGCGGTGTTTGCCGCCGTAGATTGGTAGCAGCCGTAAAAGGGGTCGCAATAAGTCGCGAGACCTGTCGTTGTGTGCGTTGGCGACCATCTAGCCTCCAAACGCAGGCCAATATGGTTCGCGAAGAAATACTTCACACCGCCGCCGAGGCTATAGGAAAAACGATTAGAGAAGCCCAGAAGCTGGCCGGTTGAAAAGTGCGTGAATCCTAGCCCGCCGACGGCATAAGGCCGGATCTTGGCCTCGGGCGATCGAAACGAGTAAAGGACTCCCCACTCAAATTCATCAAGATTGGCGCTGGCGAGGTTGGTGGTGGAATTCGCGAGGGAATTGTAACCCGCTAGTTCGGTTGGCTGGCGGTTCCACATGAATTCGGTCTGAAGATTGGGAAAACTCTGGAATAGGGTATAGTCGGCCCAAATTCCATAATCCACGCTGCTCTTGATCCGGATATTGTCATAGGAGACCGTCGGATTAATGGCCGTGCTTTCGCCGATCGAACCCCCAAACCGAGAACCGCCGAAAGGCGTGATTTCAAATTCCCTTTGCGCATGCACCGAGGAAACTCCCACGAGCAAAAAGAAGATAGCAACCGCTAGCGCATTCCGCCATGGCATCATGATGCTCTCCCTTACGCGCGAATTTGACTTGCAGACAAGCCGAAGCTTTCGAGAATTCGTCGCGTGAGATTGCGTGCAGATATAGAATGCCATACTTTCCTACTGTAACGGAAGAACGGACGGCGAGACCCGCGGCGACGCTATATTTTTACCGGCGAAATACCCGTTTTTCGAAGAAGTATTCCAGTACTCGATTTTCTCAAGCTGGTTTAAAATAGCAACTGCATGGCCGCTCCCAACTTCGTTCACCTTCATCTCCACACCGATTATTCCTTACTGGACGGCGCGTGCGAAATCGGGGAATTGACCGCCGAGGCCGCGCGACGCGGCATGCCGGCCGTCGCCGTTACCGATCACGGCAACCTGTTCGCGGCCGCCAATTTTTACCATCAGGCTACAACCCATGGCGTGAAGCCGATTATCGGCTGTGAAGTCTACGTCGCGCCGGACAACCACAAAAGCCGAGGCGCGGATGCGGAGCGCTCAAACCACCTGGTTCTCTTGTGTGAGAACGAGGAGGGTTACCGGAACCTGATCCAGCTAGTCTCGACCGGGTTTCTCGAGGGCTTCTACTACAAACCGAGAGTCGATCACGACCTTCTGGCTCGGCACAGCAAGGGCCTGATCGCACTTTCGGCCTGCCTGCGGGGCGAGGTAGCCGACGCGCTTCTCTCGGAGAAATACGATCAGGCACGCACCAATGCTTATCGTCTTCAGGACATTTTCGGCAGGGGGAATTTCTTCCTCGAGGTGCAAGACCAAGGATTGGAGGTTGAGGGCCGGATCAACCGCGACCTGACACGGCTTTCCCGGGAAACCGGCATTCCGCTGGTGGCGACCAACGATTGCCACTATCTCACGCGCGCCGATGCACATGCGCAGGAAGTGCTGATGTGCATTCAAACCGGGAAGACCATGAGCGACGGCCAGCGGATGAAGTTCGCGACCGACCAGTTCTACTTCAAGACGGCCGAGGAAATGGCGCAGGTGTTCCGCGAGATCCCCGAGGCAGTTTCCCGGACCGTGGCCATTGCGGAGCGATGCAACCTGAAAATCCAGCGTGTCAGCAATCCGTTCCCGGAATTCAAGGTTCCCGAAGGGCACACGACGGACTCGTATTTCGAAAAAGTCGTGCGCGAGGGATTCCATGTCCGCGCGCCCCAGTTGGAGCGCTTGACGAAGGAGAGCCGCCTTCGCCATCCGATGGCGGAATACGAGAGCCGCCTCTCCGCCGAAATCGAGATGATCAAGAAGATGCGTTTCGCGGGCTACTTCCTGATCGTCTGGGACTTCATTCATTACGCCCGTTCGCAGGGCGTGCCGGTGGGCCCGGGGCGAGGATCGGCCGCCGGCAGCCTGGTGAGCTATGCACTGCAGATCACCGACGTCGATCCCTTGCAGTACGATCTGCTTTTCGAGCGCTTCCTGAATCCCGAACGCATCTCCATGCCGGATATCGATATTGATTTCTGCATGCGGCGCCGCGGAGAGGTGATCGAATACGTGCGGCAGAAATACGGCGAAAAGAGCGTCGCGCAGATCATCACTTTCGGCACCATGGCAGCAAAAGCAGCCCTCAAGGACACCGGGCGGGCGCTCGATATGCCGTACGGCGATGTCGACCGGCTAGCAAAGCTGGTTCCGAACCAGCTCAACATTTCGTTGGAAGAGGCCTTGAAGCAATCGTCGCAACTGGACTCGCTGCGCGAGAAGGACGAACGAGTCAAAGAAGTGGTCGAAATTGCGCTGCGCCTGGAAGGGCTGGCGCGCCATGCGTCGACGCACGCGGCCGGCGTGGTGATTTCTCCGCGCCCGCTGACTGAAATCGTGCCGCTTTACAAGTCGAACAAGGATGAAATCACGACGCAGTATGACATGAATGCGCTCGAGCGCATCGGTCTGCTGAAGATGGATTTTCTCGGACTGACGACGCTGACCGTCCTGGACGACGCCGTGCGTTTGATACAACAGAATCGCGGCGCTGCCGTCGATCTATCGAGCCTGGCTCTGGACGATGCCGCTACCTACGCTCTTTTTTCGCGAGGGGACACGACGGGCATCTTCCAGTTTGAGTCGCACGGGATGCGCGACATCTTGAGGCGCTATCAGCCGACACGGCTGGAGGACCTGACCGCTCTGAACGCTCTTTACCGCCCCGGCCCGATCCAGGGAGGGATGATCGACGATTTCATCGCCCGCAAGCACGGCAAGAAGAAAGTGACCTACGACCTGCCGGCGCTCGAAGAAATTCTTTCCGAAACATGGGGCGTGATCCTCTATCAGGAACAGGTGATGCAAATTGCGAACCGCCTGGCGGGCTTTTCGCTGGGCGACGCCGACCTGCTCCGCCGCGCGATGGGCAAGAAAAAGCCCGAAGAGATGGCGGCGCAGCGGGAAAAGTTCCTTACGGGGTGCGCGGCGCGGAAGGTGCCACATAAAAAGGCCGAAAAGATTTTCGACCTCATGGCGGAGTTCGCCGGATACGGCTTCAACAAATCGCATTCCTGCGCATACGCGCTTCTCGCGTATCAAACGGCATGGCTCAAGACCCACTATCCGCTGGAATTCATGGCCGCCATGCTCACATCGGAAACGGGCAATACGGAAAAGGTGGTGAAGTACATCAACGAGGCCCGCAGCATGGGCATCACCGTGTTGCCGCCCGACGTGAATTCGAGCGATATCGATTTCACGCCGGTCGGAGATCAGATTCGTTTTGGGCTTCGCGCCATCAAGAATGTAGGCGAGAACACGGTGAAGGGAATTCTGGCCGCGCGCGAACTCCTTGGCCGGTTCACCAGCGTTTTCGAGTTCGTGGAATCGGTGGACACGCGCCTTTTGAACAAGCGCGTGCTGGAAAGCCTGATCCGCGCCGGAGCCATGGACGGGCTTGGCGCTCACCGCGCGCAGATGATGGCCGTGGTCGATCGCGCGATGGACCGCGCGCAGAAGCTCCAGCGCGCCAAGGAGAGCGGCCAGCACGGGCTGTTCGCGGGGGGAGGAGCGCCTTCCGCAATCGCCGCACCTCCGGAGATTTTGCCCGACGTCGAAGAATGGCCCGAGCACGAGCTTCTTGCGTCGGAATATTCGACGCTCGGCTTTTACATTTCCGGACATCCACTCGATAAATACGCCGGCCGTTTGCAGGAGCTCAATGCCGTGGAGCTTTCCACGATGGATAGCCGGCGCAATAACGAAGAGATCGTCATTGCCGGGATCATCGTTCAGTCGCGCCCGATGCGTTCGCGGCGGGGATCCCGCTGGACGATCCTGTCCTTACAGGACCGCACCGCAGTAATCGAGGCCCTGGTTTTCCCGGAGGCATTTCAGAAGCTCGAGCCGATCTTCAAAGCCGCCACGCCGCTGCTGGTGAAGGGCCGGGTGGCGCTGGAGGATGCGGGCACGCGGGTGATTGTTTCCGATGCGCGGCTGCTCGACCAGGTCGCCGAGCGTGCGCCAAGCCTGCTTCGTGTCCGATTGGATTTGAGCGCTACCGATCACGGCGCTCTCGACCGCCTTCAGGAGCTGTTCGCGAGCCGGCCCGGCCGCTGCCGCGTCGCCTTCGAACTCGTACAAGATGATGGCACCGAAGCCACGCTGGAAGCATCGAGCGCGGTTCGAGCCGACAAGGAACTGGTCGAGCGCGTACGTCAAATTTGCGGCATCGATTCGGTTGCAGTGGTGCAGTGACAGAGGACGAGTGGCAGACAAGGACAATCGAGACAGACGCATTTTGGCTCGCAAGAGGCTTCGCCGGCTCCGCGCGCTGGCCATGGAGCGCAAGCTTCTGGAAGAGAAGGAGCGCGCCGCCGACCGCGCGCGCTCCGAAGAGGGCGCCGCTCCCGCCCGGCCGCCGGAAAATCAGCCGCCCGCGTCGAAGAGCAGAGAAAAGCAGCGGGAGCTCGATCTGCATGCTCTGGAACGAGATGTCGTCAAACTCAGGAGCGATACCGATCCGGCCGATGCCAAGGCCGCCGAGATCGAGCGCATCCGCCGGGAAGTGGAAGAACTCAAGCACGAATTTCACACGCATTTGGATGCGTGGCAGCGGTTGCAGTTAGCACGCCATCCGCAGAGGCCGTATACCGGAGACTTCATCCGCCTGTTCCTTGAAAACTTCAGCGAGATTCACGGCGACCGTAGTTTCGGGGACGACCCAGCTCTCATCACGGGCATGGCGTGGTTCCATGGCAGGCCCGTGATGGTGATCGGCAGCCAGAAGGGGCGCGATACCAAGCAGCGCGTGGTGCATAATTTTGGCCAGGCGAAGCCAGAGGGGTATCGAAAGGCGCTTCGAGCAATGGAGCTCGCAGCGAAGTACGGCCGGCCGATCTTGACGTTCATCGATACACCGGGAGCTTACCCAGGTGTGGACGCGGAGGAGCGGGGACAAGCCGAAGCGATTGCACACAATCTCCGCGAGATGTCGCGCCTGCCGGTGCCAATCATTGTCAGCATCACGGGAGAGGGTGGGTCCGGCGGCGCCCTTGCGCTAGCGATCGGCGATCGCGTGCTGATGTTCGAAAATTCGGTCTATTCCGTGATTTCGCCGGAGGGTTGCGCTTCCATCATGTGGCGCGACCCGACCAAGACGGAGATTGCCGCCGAGGCGCTGAAGATCACGGCCTCCGATTTACTCGGGCTCAAGATCATCGACGAGATCGTTCCCGAGCCCGAAGGCGGGGCACATAACGATCATGCCGCCGCGGCCAAGCTTCTCGACAGCGCGCTGACGCGCGCGCTGGACGAGCTTTCACGCCTCCCTACGCAGCAGCTACTCGACGAGCGCTACAATAAATTTCGCCGCATGGGCCAGTTTTTCGCTTGAACTGCATCGCCCGGCGAAACGAAGTCCTTGAGTCTCCGTCGTCTCTATGCCCCTTGGGCTTTCTGACCGGAGCCCTTCACGTGAATGTTGAGGAATTGCAGCACCAGACCCCATGCGAGCGTGGCGGCATTCGCGTTATAGCTCGCTCGGGCGTCGCAGAAAAATCCGTGGTCGGCATCCGAGATGTCCACGTTAATGAAGGTCTTACCCACGCGCTTCAGTTCATCCACGATGGAGCGAATCTGCTCCTGGGGGATGTGCTTGTCGAGTCCGCCCCAGAATAGGAGCATAGGTCCCGAAAGGCTGGCCGCACGGGGAAGCAGCGCCGGTGCGATGCCACCGCCGTAAAATGAAATGGCCGCCCGCAGCGGAACGACCGAACACGTGAGAAAAGAAACTCGCCCGCCCATGCAGAAACCGATGCTTGCAATGCGGTCCGAGGAGACCTGCGGATCGGCTTTCAGCCAGTCGTACGCCGCGCGGACGTCGTGAACGATGCTGTCCTCTTTCATTGCCTGCATGTGCGGCATCACCGCCTGAAAATCGGTATAGCTTCCCTCGAAGCCCGGAGCCGTTCGATGATAAAGCTCGGGAGCAACGGCCACGTATCCCTCTCGCGCTACTCGCTCGGTGATGTCGCGGATGTGCGCGTTCACTCCAAAGGCTTCCTGGAAAACCAGCATCCCCGGAGCCTTGCCTTCTTCCGCGGGACGAGCGGTATAAGCGGACATCGTCGTGCCGTCGGCGACCTGGAGCGTGACCCTTTGCGTCGCTATTTTGCTCATGAATTGCTCCTTTGTGTTTTAAATTATTTGAAGCGCCCCTAGCATAATCGCTTTGGCTCCAAAATCGAAACACTGGATAATGGACCGTGGCTTGCGGCACCGGGCCGGCTGTCTCGACGAGAGGAGATCCCTGAATCCGTGGCGGATACGATCAGCAAATTGAATCCAGCACAGCCACCGGAGGCGAGCCAATCACCGGAGCCGGACGTGATCCAGACGCACTCGCTCACGCGGCGGTACGGCACTCTTGTCGCCGTCGACCATTTGACGTTCGCGTGTCCGTTTGGCTCTGTCTTTGGACTGCTGGGTCCAAACGGCGCAGGCAAGAGCACGCTGATCAAAATGCTGACGACGCTGCTGCCGCCGAGTGAAGGCACCGCTTCGGTGGCCGGATTCGACATCGTTCGCGAGCCGCGAGAGGTGCGCCGCGCGATTGGCTACGTTTCTCAAATGCTTTCCGCCGACGGGGATCTCACCGGCTACGAAAATTTGTCCATTTCCGCAAAGCTCTACGGAGTCCCGCGGTCGGAGCGAGCGCAGCGGATTGCCCACGCACTCGAATTCATGGACCTGTCCCACGTAGCCGGGAAGCTGGTGAAACAATATTCCGGAGGCATGATCCGGCGCCTGGAAATCGCACAGTCGATGCTGCACCGCCCGCGCATCCTGTTCCTTGACGAGCCGACCGTGGGGCTCGATCCCATTGCGAAGCAGTCGGTGTGGCAGAATGTCCGCGCTCTTCGCCAGGAATTCGGGACCACGATCCTGATGACCACGCACGATATGCAGGAGGCCGACCAACTCTGCGAGACGGTAGCGTTCATGCACGGCGGCCAACTGGCGGCGGTAGGCTCGCCTGCGGAGCTCAAATCGACACTGGGTCCCGAGGTCACGCTGGGCGACGTTTTCATTCACTACACCGGGGCCACCATTTCCGAGGGAGGAGACTTCAGGGATGCCGCCCGCATTCGAAGCACAAGCAAGCGTCTCGGCTGATTTCTTTCCCGGCGGCGAGTTCGCGCGCCAGACCCTGGCCGTGGCCGAGGCGGACGTCCGCAAGCTGATCCACGACCCTGTGGAACTTTTCACGCGCATGGTGCAGCCCGCGCTCTGGCTGCTGATTTTTGGAGAGGTATTCACGCGCGTTCGCGCCATCCCCACGGGTGGGCTCCGGTATCTCGATTTCATGACGCCGGGGATTCTCGCGCAAAGCGTTCTTTTTGGAGCGATTTTCTACGGCATCTCGCTCATCTGGGAGCGGGACTTGGGCATCGTACACAAGTTTCTGGTGAGCCCCGCCAGGCGAACGGCCCTGGTGCTGGGGCGCGCCATTTCATCGACGGTTCGAAGCCTGTGCCAGATGGTTTTGGTTTATATCCTCGCTTTTCTGCTTGGTGTGCAGTTGCGTTCCGACGCCGCTTCGCTGGCCGGGGTGGTGGCGGCCGTCATGCTGGGCTCGGCGGTATTTTCCACGTTCTCGTTGATCGCGGCATGCATCGTCAAGTCGCGAGACCGGTTCATGGGGGTAGGGCAAGTGCTGACCATGCCGCTTTTTTTCGCGAGCAATGCAATCTATCCGCTCAGCATGATGCCAGCCTGGTTGCGCGTGTTTTCGAGGGTGAACCCTCTCACGTACCAGGTGGACGCGCTGCGGCGCTTGATGATTGTGGGAAGCACAACCACATTCGGCCTGCATGTGGATTTTCTGATTCTGTCGATTGCTCTAGCGCTGCTGATTGCCATCGCCGCGCGTCTCTATCCCAACATCATCACCTGATGCGACTCGTCGCTTTTGGCACCCGGCGTCTTCGAGAGTAGGATGGGAGCGCACCGGAACGTCACGGCAGGGAAGTGCGGCCCTGGAAGAAGGAACGCGCGCCCGATTGCAGCGGAAGTCGGCAATTTTAGCAGCGCCTGATAGGCTTCTCGAGAAAATGGACCTTTTTGCCGGCGGAGAGAAATAGTTATGTATCCCCCGAAAACAGGAGACAGGGCCACTATGTTCAGCGCGATGGGTGTTATGGACCAGAATGACAGCATCAAAAATTGGTGGTGGATTTTGGCCCGATTGTCCGCAAGCTCCTTCTCCGGCACTCTGAACGATGCCACGGACACGATAGTCCAGAGGGGAGTTCTCTGAATGCGAGGGAGAATTCTTTTCGGCCTTGTCCTGATTATTGCGGTAGGCTGCACTCTCCTTCTTTCGGCTTGCGGCGGCAACGCGGGGAGCGTTGTCAATTCCGTATCGATCACGCCCACGTCCGCAAACGTCGCGCTGGGCGGTCAGCTTGAATTCTCCGCCACCGTTAACGTCACCAATTCAACCACCTTTACAAGCACAGCGGTGACTTGGGAAGTGAATGGAATTGTGAGCGGCAATGCCACGGTTGGCACAATTACACCATCGCCCACCGACAACGAGACCGCCGTATACACGGCCCCCGTCGTGGTGCCGTCGACGGACAACGGCCAGGTGAGTATTACGGCCGTTGCAACGCAAACTAGCACCACGACGTCCGCCAGCACGAATACAGTTACCTCCAACACCGCCGTCGTGACAATCGGGGCAGGGCTGGTGCGCTTTACGATAGCTCCGGCGGTATCGAGCGTTCCAGCCGGCGGTACGATTCAGTTCTCGGCGTCACTGAATGGCGTCGCAGACCCGAATGCGACATGGTCCGTGAGCGCAACGAACGGCGGCGATTCCGGCACCATTGGGGCACAGTCCGGGCTTTATACAGCGCCCTTATCTCCACCCCCCGGCGCTGCGATAACGGTTACGGGGCTGGATGGCACAAATTCGGCGACGGAAACCATGACGGTAGTTTATTCCGATCACTCCCTCACCGGTCCATACGCCTTCACTTATACGGGGAACGACCAATCAGGTTTTTTTGCGGCTGCCGGCAGTTTTCAGTCCGACGGGAACGGACACATTGAAAGTGGCGTGGAAGACACCCAGAGCTTGCTGACGGGAGTGTCGACAGAGGTTCCCATCAGCGGAACATATACGGTGGGATCGGATGGAAGGGCGACCGCCATACTGAGCAATGGGACGACCTGGCGGTTTGTGCTGACCACGAACCAGCACGCACTGCTGCTGCGTTTCGACACAAGTCATACCGGCAGCGGAACAATTGACCAACAGGATCTAATCGCTCTCACCAGCTCCAATTCCATAATCTCGGGCCCGTATGTATTCAGCGCTTCGGGCATCGCTCCCTCTCCGACGTTCAGCCCGCTGGGAATCGCCGGCCGGTTTGTCTCGAATGGATCGGGACAAATCCCCTCTGGAAACAACGCGCTAGATGTGAATAACGGCGGCAGCGTTACAGCGAACGATCAAACACTGGCCGGCTCCTACCAATTCGACTCAACTTTTCCCGGCACAGGACGCGGGTCGCTCACGCTCACGAGCACAGCAACCGGCCAGCGCCAGTATGCCTTCTATGCGGTGGATTCCACGCACCTGAATTTTATTGAAATCGATCAAAATGCCTTTCTGGCAGGAATGGCTTTCAGCGCTCCCGCCGCGAATTCATTTTCCGATGCGAGTCTTGCGAGCGGCAATTATGCGTTCACGTACGGCGGAAATTCGAGCGCCGGCGCATACTCGGCGGGCGGCGTATTTGCCTCGGACGGAGGCGGCCACGCTGCCAGCGGCGTATTCGACAGCAACAATGCGGGAACGGTGGCCATCAACGGGACAATGACCTCCTGCGCGTACACGGTGGATTCCGCGACGGGCCGAATCGATCTGACGTTGTGCCCCTCAAGCGCGACGCACGAATTCGCGGTGTACCAAACATCGCAGGGACCGGCTCTCATGCTTGAGCTCGATTCGACCGCCATTTCCACCGGCATGGCTTATCCGCAGCAGGCGTCGGCAGTTACGCCAGCGGGAAGCTTTGCCCTGGAATTGGCCGGACAGGGAACATTTCACAACGCGCCGGCTTCGTATCCGCAGGATGTCGAGGGTCAGCTCAGCGTGGGAGGCACGGGCGGGACTCTCGACATCAATGATTTCGGTGTGCAGCCGTTTCTGAATGCGGTGGTCACAATCAGCTCGCTTGGGAGCCCTACGAGTGGGAATGGCCGCGGGACAATCGTCCTCACAGCAACCAACCCGCTCGTGACTTATAACCTGGTGTACTACCTAATCGACGACAACACCGCACTGCTATTCGACCAGGATTCCGGGTTCATTTTGACCGGCATTCTTTCCAGGCAGTTCTGAGGCTCGCGCGGTCGCTCCGTGTTATGCGTCTTGGCCGGCTCTGGAAGTTTTGCGAAAAGTCCGGCTGGATCGATCCCCCCGGATCGCATCCGAAGGTACGCTTGCACCGCCACTTTTGTGTACTAAAATGAGGAGTCTGTTTTTTAGAGGCAAGAGCTTTGGGATGGCGGATTCGCAGATTCAGCCGACGGAATGCGGAGCATAGCGTATTAGCGGTTGGCCGCAGGCCGCATCTTGCGGGTCGAGAACTTTAAGGCTGCTTGACGGTAGCGATCCTTTACGAGAGGGAATAATTATATGACCTTGAGCGAGTACATTACGCTGGGACGTTCGGGATTGCGCGTGAGCCCACTGTGCCTGGGAGCCATGACCTTTGGCACGGAGTGGGGCTTTGGCGCGGAGGAGAAAGCCTCCAAAGAGATGTTCGACCGCTACGTCTCGGCCGGTGGCAATTTTATCGATACGGCGGACGGCTATACCAACGGGCATAGCGAGCAAATGGTGGGCAAATTCGTGGCTGAAGGCCGCTTGCGGGACCGGATGGTAATCGCCACGAAATTCACGTTCAACCACGGTGAGCCTGGAAATCCCAATGCCGGCGGAAACGGGCGAAAGAACATTTACCGGGCGCTCGAAGGTTCTTTGGTAAGTCTCAAAACGGATTATGTGGATCTTTATTACCTGCATGCCTGGGACACGGTTACACCAGTGGAAGAAGTGCTTTCGACGCTGACCGATCTCATCCGCGCGGGGAAGATTCGCTACTATGCTTTTTCCGATACGCCGGCGTGGTACGTCGCTCGCGCGCAGACTCTGGCCGAGAAAGAAGGCAAGGAGGGCCTGATTGCACTGCAACTCGAGTATTCCCTGGTTGAACGCAACATCGAGCGCGAACACATTCCCGTCGCGCAGGAGCTTGGTTTGGGAATTTGCCCCTGGAGCCCTCTCGCGAGCGGCTTCCTGAGCGGGAAATACAAGCGGGAGGGGAACACTGGGAAAGGCGATGGGCGGCTGACGATGCCGAATCCGCTTTTCAACAAGTTTACAGCGCAGAACTGGAGCGTATTGGACGTGCTTTTGGACGTGGCAAAACAGGTGCAGAAGTCTCCGGCGCAGGTCGCCCTGAACTGGGTGGCGACGCAACCCGGCATTACTTCGACGATCCTGGGCGCAACCAATCTCTCTCAACTCGAAGACAATTTGAGAGCGATCGAGTTCACGATACCGCCCGAGCTGCGCAAGCGTCTCGATGTAGCCAGCGCTATCGAAATGGGCCATCCCTACACCTTTTTCGGCCCCATGCTGCAGGCAAGGATTACAGGAGGAACCGGGCGGCAGGCTTGGATGCCCGCGCAAGTATATTCGCGAATAGAGCCGGCCCGACCGGCCGCCAAGCCTGCCACAGCGAACGCCGCAGAAAAGTAGGCCGGGCGGTCTCCATGTTGTGACACCGGCGACGCGCTAGTGGCCTGTCGCGGAGAAAGTGTTACTGCGGACGCCACACGCAAAAACCAAGAGCAACTGTACGAATGGCGGGTGCCAGCTATTTGGCCCATTCTTTTCCCAAAATCGCGTACTAACGAATTCACTGCGACAGGCCACTAGTACGGGTGAATTTCCAATCCCTGTGCGAGACATGGCGCCAAGAGCCGTGGCTTAGACCCGTCACAAATTGGCCGGTTGCAGTGGCCATTTCTGGCGCGGGTGGAACAGGCAGCACCTTGACGCAAGCGACGGAGTCCGATAAACAAACAACCGATGAGCAACGTCAAAAGTGAGATTCGGGACGGGATGCGAATTGATTGGGATGCGCCGATCCCGATGGACGACGGAGTGATTTTGCGCGCGGACGTGTACCGCCCAATCGATGAAACCAAATCGCCGGTTTTGCTGACATATGGGCCATACGGCAAAGGCCTTGCGTTCCAGGATGGCTATAAGGCGGCCTGGGAGCAGATGGTGGAAAAATATCCGGACGTGGTCGCGGGATCTTCGAACAAATATCAGAATTGGGAAACGGTTGATCCCGAGAAATGGGTTCCGCATGGCTATGCCTGCGTGCGAGTCGATTCTCGGGGCGCTGGACGCTCTCCAGGCTACATCGATCATTTCTCTCCGCGGGAAACAAAGGATTTTTACGATTGTGTTGAGTGGTGCGCCGCTCAGCCTTGGAGCAACAGTAAGGTCGGGCTGAATGGGATCTCGTACTATGGGATCAACCAATGGCACGTCGCGTCCCTGCAACCTCCGCATCTGGCAGCGATGTGTATCTGGGAGGGCGCGGCCGACTTCTACCGGGATATGACGCACCACGGAGGCATTGTCTGCACATTTTGGGAGCACTGGTACGATTCGCAAGTGAAAAGCGTGCAGCATGGATTGGGCGATCGTGGCTGGCGCAGCCGTGTCACGGGCGAGACTGTGTCCGGGCCGGAGACGTTGCCGGACGAGGAACTGAAGCGTAATCGCCGAGATCTGGGCAGTGAGATTGTGGTCCATCCATTGGACGGCGATTATCACAAGGACCGTTCGCCGGTCTGGCCGAAGATTAATGTTCCATTGCTTTCCGCGGCGAACTGGGGCGGGCAAGGCTTGCACACACGCGGCAATTTTGAGGGATTCGAGCGCTCCGCCTCGTCGCAGAAGTGGCTGGAGGTACACGGTCGCGAGCATTGGACGGAGTTCTATACGGATTACGGAGTGAATTTGCAGCGGCGGTTTTTCGATTTTTTCGTCAAGGGCATGGAGAACGGCTGGGGTGCGGAACCTCGCGTACAACTCATGGTACGGAGGATCGACGGATTCGTCAGCCGCGGCGAGAATGAATGGCCTCTGGCTCGCACGCGATGGACGCGTTTTTACTTGAACCCGGATGACATGAGTCTCGGCAGCGCTCCCGTCCACACCCAGCGACGGATCGATTACGAAGCGCTCGGCGACGGCTTAACGTTTCTCTCGGCACCGCTCGCCGAGGAAACGGAAATCACCGGCCCGTGCGCCGCAAAACTCTTTCTCTCGTCGTCCACGAGCGATGCCGACGTCTTCCTGGTGTTTCGTGTGTTTTCGCCGGATGGGCAGGAGGTGGTGTTCCAGGGAGCCATCGATCCTCACACACCGATCGGGCAGGGTTGGCTTCGAGCCTCGCATCGGAAGATCGATCCCGTTCTCAGCACACCGCATCGCCCCTACCATACGCATGACGCGCCGCAGCCATTGAGGCCGGGGCAGCCCGTGGAGTTGGACGTTGAAATCTGGCCAACATCCATTGTGGCGCCGGCTGGATATCGCATCGGGTTCACGGTGCGAGGCAAGGATTACGAATATCCGGGGCCCGGCACGCGCTTGCCGCCTCACACAAGAAAAATTACCGGATGCGGCCCTTTCTTTCACGATGACCCAAGGGACCGTCCACTGGAGATTTTCGGAGGGAGAAACACACTCCATTTCGGCCCAGATCAGCAGGACTATTTGCTGCTTCCCTTGATTCCGCCGAAGCCGCGCAATGAGAACTTCCATCGGCGTTAGAAGAGCGCCCACCGTGGATCTGAATGCCGGCAAGCAGCGCTTGGAGTATATCGACTGGTTGCGCGGATTTGCCTGCCTGGGGATGTTCGAGGTGCATTGCTACGATTCCTGGCTGGGGGGAGCGTCGCGCAATACGCTCTTTTACGGCTGGTCGAGATTCAGCGGAATACTACCGGCCCCGCTGTTCTTGTTTCTCTCCGGCGTGTCGCTGGCGCTGGTGACGGACCGGTTGCGGAAGAAGGGAGTATCGGCGCAGGCCATTGCGAAGAAAACGATTCGCCGCGGAGCTGAGGTGCTGGCGCTGGGGCTGCTATTTCGCCTGCAAGAATTCGCGCTCGGGCAGCCTTCCGCGCCGTGGACCGATCTGCTGCGCGTCGACATTCTGAATACCATTGGGCTCGCGATCGTGTTCATGGGCGTGTTCTGCTGGATGGCGCGGCGGCAAACCCTTCTAATGAACGCCATTGGCGCTGCGGCTGTTGCACTGGCGATCGCGATGGCGACTCCGCCATTGTGGACGACCTGGCGGCCGCGATGGCTGCCGTGGTACCTCGAGTCGTACATAAACGGCGTGCATATTTACAATTCACCGCAGCCGTGGCTCTTCCCGATTTTTCCGTGGGCGGCGTTTGCCTTTGCGGGCCTGGCGGTGGGGTTTATCCTATTCGGCGATTGGGCGGTGCGCCATTCGGGCAAGACGGTCAGCATGCTTGGTGCGGGAGGCGTTGGAATTTATTTCCTGTCGATGTGGCTGGACGCCTGTCCGGTACACCTCTACGCCGTGTACGACTATTGGCATACGAGCCCTAATTATTTCCTAGCGCGCGTGGCGATCCTGCTTGTAGTTTTGCTTATCGGATACGCTTGGTGCCGTTGGGGACTTGGCCGATGGGGCTTCAGCCCGTTGATGCAACTGGGGCAATGTTCCTTACTGGTCTACTGGGTACACATCGAGTTTGTATACGGACGATTTTCGATTTTAGCGAAGGGGGCGCAAACGGTCCCGTCTGCAACGGTTGGATTGCTGGTGATTTTCGTCGCCATGGTATTGCTCGCGATGGCGAGAACTCGATGGAAAGGGCGTGGCGCTGAACTCGTCGTGCGGGTGCGCCAGATAGCGGGTTCCCCCGTCGGAACGTAAGGCTATTTCGCCGGATTGGCGGGAATCGCGCCGGGATCGGCAGGATCGCCAGGCTTCGGCGAAGTCTTGAAAATATATTCGCCGGGCCGAGCCAGTCCCATTTCTTCGCGCGCGATCCGCTCGATTGCTTGCGGATCGGACTTGAGGTTCTTCACGCGGCCTTGCAACTGGCCGTTCTCCTCGTTGATCTGGCCGATTTCTTTTTGCACGCGGACGGCTTCCTGATGGGACCGGCGCATGGCGATGAGACCATGCGTGCCGAAAATATCCTGAAGCAACAGCAGGGCAAGCGCTCCGCCGAGGAACCAGTTCAAATTGCGGCGGAGAAAATTCCGAATTTGGGCCGCGAACGTCTCTGGCGCATCGTTTACTTGGTGATCCAAGCGCGCGCCTCCTGAGCAAGTTTCTCCGAAGCGGCTGGGGTCGCCGCTTCCGTATAAATCCGGACGAGTGGCTCCGTGCCGGATGGGCGCATGAGCACCCAGGAACCATCGTCAAAAACGAGCTTCAGTCCGTCGAGCCGGATCGTGGTGGCCACGCGCCGCCCGGCAAAATCCTTGCATTCGGCCTGTAGACGCTTGGGAACCTTCGCCTGTGCATCGTCGGAAAGATGAAGATTCAGGCGAATCGGCCAGTACTCGCGGCCGACGCGGCGAAACAGATCGCGGAGCTGATCGGCGAGCGACGCCTGGCGGGCGGCGATCATTTCGCCGACGAGCAGGCAGGCGAGAATACCGTCCTTTTCCGGAAGATGGCCGCGAATGG
>Ga0307372_10000552_pt1 | contig 66572 bp, 69 predicted proteins | sample OX1MG_FD_202533 | JGI IMG/M metagenome (GOLD analysis project Ga0307372, IMG submission 202533) | Soil microbial communities from Risofladan, Vaasa, Finland - OX-1 | ecosystem: Environmental > Terrestrial > Soil > Coastal area > Acid sulfate soil | place: Finland: Risofladan, Vaasa | collected... | reverse complement strand
CCCCCATTGAGGATGTTGAACTGGGGCAGGGGCAGGACGTGGCTGTCAGCCCCGCCCAGGTAGCGATAGAGGGGCAGCTCCAGGGCCTGGGCGGCCGCCTTGGCCACCGCCAGGCTCACCCCCAGCAAGGCGTTGGCACCGAGGCGGGACTTGTCGGCGGTGCCGTCCTCCTCACAGAGCCGCCGGTCGATCTCCCGCTGCTCCAGAGAGTCCATCCCCAGCAGGAGCGGGCCCAGGACGTCGTTGACGTTGGCGACCGCCTGGGTCACTCCCCGGCCCCGGTAGCGACCGGGCTGGCCGTCCCTCAGCTCGACGGCCTCATGCACTCCGGTCGAGGCGCCCGAGGGCACCGCCGCCCTGCCCACCTCTCCCCCGGCCAGGGTGACCTCCACCTCCAGGGTGGGGTCGCCCCGCGAGTCCAGGATCTCGCCCGCCAGCACTTGCTCGATGAAGGTCAAGCCAAGCGTCTCTGCAACTCTAAGCAACTCTAAGCGGGGCGTAGCCGAGCGCCTGGGGACCGAAGTCGCCACCAGGGACGACCGCGGTGGCATGGGCGTTGCGGTGGAAGCCGCGCCCGAGTGACACCCACCTGGGACGGTGCCGCGGTGGGGTCGGGTAGGGTCGCGCATGGGTGTCCTGGCCGAGTGCCGACGTGACACTGACCTGGGGGACACTCCCCTCCGGACGCTGGCCGTTGACCGCGACGGCCGCGGGCGGGGAGAGGACCCGGCGTCGCGAGGGCACCGGGTGGGTGTATGGTTTTGGGCCTGGCTTGGTCTGGCGGCGCAGGCAACGCGCCACCGGAGAGTCTTGGGCTCTGCGAGCCGCAAGAAGCCCGGTCCGGCGGTCCTGGTGGACTGCTTGCTGGGAGGAGAGGCCTCGAGAGCAGATGCGCTGAGCGGCGGCGTGGTCCCGGTCCGCGGAGAGTCCGCAATGCGAGCAGTGCGCCCAGTGATACCCACTCCGCAGTCGCTCCGCTGAGGTGTAGTGGCGCAGCTGGCGCTGGCACCGCGGGCAGATAGCTGAGGTTCCCCGGGCGGGGACCGTGACCACCGCGCAGCCGGCTTTGGCGCCGAGGTGGCGCAGGGCGTCCTGAAACTTACCGCGCACGCTTGCGGAGATGCGAGCGTTGACCTTGCGGCCCAGGGCGGGCTCAAGCGTCGCGAGGTCTTCCACATAAATGACGCTGGCGCCCAGGCAGAGCGCCTGATCCACAGCCCAGCGCGCGGCTGCCCAGGCGATCCCATGTCCCAGCTGGCGCTGGCGGGCACAGAGGGCTTGGTGGTGAGCGCGCAAGTTGTGCAACTTGGCATCCAGAGGATGTGGTCCCCACTCGCCGCGCAACTTCTCCAGGTGAGAGATCTTCTGGCGCAGGAACTCGCCCTCCTTGCGTAGGCGATGCCACTTGGCGATGGCTCCCTGGGCGTCGAAGCGCAGGGGCATTCCGTCGGTTAGGACCCGGCGTTGCCCCTGGTCAACCCCCCACTTGGCGAGCGCTCCGACCAGGAAGGTGTTGACACCCCAGTCGAGGCCGATCCCGACCCGATGCCCGGCTCTGGGTATGGCTGGAGCATCCACCCTGAAGGGCAGATCAACCAGGACCCGCCCGGCCCTGACCCGCAGGGTCGGGGTGTGCAGCTCGGCTGTCTCTGGGACGGTCGGCGGAAGTCGCACCGGGATTAGCACCCAAGACCAGTCCCGACGCGACCGGGGCGTTGCCCGCTGGGGCAGCTGGACCCGAAGGGTGGCCAGGGAGCTGTTCGACCGGGCGAGGGTCACCGCCTGATGGTCCGCTGCGGCCAGCAGCACTTGAGGGCAGACCTGGGGCGGTTGCTCGAGCTCCTCCAGCCCCCTGGGCAGGTGGCCCTGAGCTTCCACGAAGGCAGTCACCTGGCGACTGCGGTCGCGCACCTCGGCCTTGGTCGCACCCTCTGGCAGCACCTTCTCCAGTGACTCCCACTCCTGCTTGGTGCGCCGCATTGGATCCTGGGGCCAGGTGGCGATGATCCCGGCCAGAATCTGGCGGCGATGCTCGGCCTGGCGCAGGAGCCGAGCGGCCGCCTCCTCCCCCATGCGGCGGACCCGATCCGAACAGTGAACATCGGCGGTTGCGGTCCAACCCAGCCGGCGCAGCGCGGCGTAGCCCTTGGCCGGCAGGGGACGATCATCGAGACCGACCCCTGATCCCAGCCTCTCAACGTCGGCGTCGTTGAAGTGCTCCAAAACGAGCTTGCGGGTCACCTCAGCCGCGATCTCAGCCAGCCACCCCACCCGCTCTGCCAGGAGGGCACGCCCCAGGGCATTCGAGCTCTGCCCATCCTGGCCACGGTAGGCGGCACATGATGCCGTGGCCGTGAGCACCACACCGATGGCGCTACCTGGCGGATCTGTCATCTCCGGCAACCTTCTGTTGAGCTTGGGCGAGGAGCCGCCGCTTGGCCTCCTTCGAGCGGATCCCGTACATACGTCCGGCGAAGGTGGCAACCAGGGCGGTGAAGTCGTCCAGCAGTTCCTCCAGCCCTCCCCCCGATCCCTTGGGGTGGGCCACCTCCACCAAAACCCCGTCTGTCGCCAACAATTGGCGCAGCCAGGCCGAGCCGAACCGGGCTAGGCGATCCTCGTGGGTGACACGGACCACGCTGATCTCGCCGGAATGGGCCAGGGCCAGCAATCGGTCCAGCCCGGGGCGGTGTTCTCGCAAACCTGAAGCTCTGTCCCGGAACACCCGGACCACCTCGCCGGTTGCGCTGGCTCGCAGTTCCTCCTCTTGAGCGGCCAGGGACGACTCCTGACCGGTCCTGCCCGACACCCGCACATACACCGCCTCGCGGCGCGGTAGCTCCTTTGCCACCTGGCCCAAGAACCGGTCCAGGTCCTCGGTGCGAAACCTCCGTTCTCGGCCTGGGCGCACAACCGGCACCCGGCCGTCGTCAGCCCAACGCCTCAATGTGACCGGGTGCACCCCAAGCCTCTCCGCCGCCGCCTTGAGCCGCAACATTGCCATGCCACTAAGTGTTACATATCGCTTAGGATCGCTTAGCATAAATGGTCACTGCTACGGACCCTCCCTGAATCACCGGGGTGGCTCCCCCGGCAAACCGCTAGTCTCGGTCGAGTGTGAACTCGTCCAAGTTTGAACTTCCCAGATTAACCGCCGGCCAGTGGATCACTGCCGCGGTGATCATCTTCATCGTGGTGGCGGCCTTCTCGGACGTGCTCAACAGCCTCAAGCAGGCGGGCCCTTTAGAGGGCCCGCCCCAGGCCCAGCTGAACGGACAGCTGCCATCATCGCCACTTTCCGTCGGTCAGCGGACCACCTTCGACTTTGGCCTCGATGACACCGCCGGAGGAGCCATGGACCCGGCCTGCGTCGGAGCCAACCTGACCCCCGAGTTCAAGGTGCTCAAGGTCACCTTCCTGGGCAGCCCGGGCAGCAGTTGGCGGCACAACCGGTCCTGTGGCGAGATCCTGGAGCCCAACTCCACGGTCCCGGTGGAGATCACCCTGGTCCCACTCCATGCGGGGACCTACGCCCTGGGGCTGCAGCCCCAGGTGAACGCCAAGCGGGTCGGCACCGGCACCAAGGGGGAAGTCACCGTCCTCCCCTGATCAGCTCTTGGTAGCGCTGAGCAGGGCTCGGTGGACCCGGGCCGAACCGGCGACGATGTTGCCGCTGTAGGGCAGCCCCGGCGCCCCCTCCCAGTCCGAGACCACGCCGCCCGCCTCGGTGACCAAAAGCGCCCCGGCGGCGATGTCCCAGATTTTCAGCCCCAGCTCAAAGTAGCCGTCGAAGACACCGGAGGCGGTGAAGGCCAGATCCAAGCTGGCGGCCCCGGGCCGGCGGATGTCCTCGACCAGCCCCAGGACCCGTTCCAGGGTGCCCACCAGCCGGGGGATCTGCTCGGGGCTCTTGAAGGGGAATCCGGTCGAGACCACCGCCCGGCGGGGGTCGGTATCCTCCAGGCGCAGCCGCCGTCCGTCCTGGTCGTGGGCGCCCTCGCCGGCGGCGGCTGTGAAGGTGAAGCCCAGGAAGGGCGCGTGCACCGCCCCGACCGTGGGCTGGCCGTTCTCCAGCAGGGCCACCGACACCGCCACCATCGGGAAGCCACGGCTGAAGTTGGTGGTGCCGTCCAGGGGGTCGACGACCCAGCCGTTCTCAGGGACACCGCCGCCAGTCTCCTCAGCCAGGATGGGCAATTCGGGGAAGACCGAGGCCAGGATGCGGACCACCACCTCCTCGCTCTGGCGGTCGACGGCGGTGACGTAGTCGCCCGGCCCCTTGCTCTCGGTGGCGTGGAACCCCACGCCGGCCGCCTTGATGACTGCCCCGCCCGCCTGGACCGCATAGCGGGCGGTCGCCAGGGCCAGCCGCCGGTCGGCGCGGCCGGGAGCCGAGATCAGCGCCGGCCCCGACCCCGCGGTGGTTCGCGAGAGACCTTCTTCTTGCGCTTCTTGTCCTTCTTGGTGGGAGGAGCAGTGCTGATGAAGGTCTCCCGGGGCGGCTCCGGCGGCTTGGGGGGCGGCAGGGGCAGATCTGATTCACTCATTTCGCCCCTATGGTGCCAGTTCCGGGGGCCTTGTGGTTGGGAACTGCTCCCGGGTCAGCTGAGCTGGCTGGGGTCGGGGCGCAACCAGCGGATCGGCCAGGGCCTGATCCGGGCCAGCACCAGCCCGCGGACCGACGCCACCGGAAGCGGCCCGAAGTCGTCGCTGTCGGTGCTGGCGAGACGGTTGTCGCCCACCACCCAGATCAGCCCACGCTCGCGGCTGACCGCGCCGATGCGCTTGATCAGCTCGAATCCAGCTCGTCGGGGATGCTCCACCACCACCACCTGGCCCAGTCTTGGGCCCCCCCGGTGTGGCCGACCCACCAACACCCAGGCTCCTGGGGGCAGCGTCGGCTCCATGCTCCGACCTTTCACGACCGCCAGTTGAGGGACCAGGTCCCGAACTGAGGCGGCAACGCTATTCAGTTTGCCGCTGGGCATGGCGTGATGTTACGTTTGAAGCAGGCCGGACCTTTGGCCTGGCCAAGTTGTGGTTGAGGGAGAACAGCATGATTCGCAATCTGACCGCGCGGCTCGCCCCCCGGCGAGTTGTCCACGCCCACTGCGACATTCCCTGTGGGCTTTACGACCCCCACGAAGCTCAGCTGGCCGCCCAGACCGTGGAGACCATGGTCACCAAGATCAAGGCCCTTCCCGATGACGGCTCTGAGGCCAGCCGCAACTCCTTCGTGCGGATGGTGACCGTCAAGGAGCAGCATGCCGAGCGGGTCAAGCACGAAGTCCAGATTCTCTGGAGCGACTACTTCAAGCCCGAGCATCTGGAGAAGTTCCCGGAACTGCACGACCTGGTCTGGAAGACCCTAAAGGCAGCTTCTGCCACCAAGCAGAACATCGACCCTGAGAAGGCGGCCGAGCTCCGCACCAAGGTCGACGAGGTGGCCCGCATCTTCTGGGAGACCAAAAAGTAGGACCGCTGCGGTCCGGACTTCGCTTCCAAGTGGCTCTGATCTGCGGCGACACCGGCCATCTGGGCGTCTGGTCCGCAGAGGGTCCGCAGGGTGCGGAGGGCGGCGCCACTCACAGAGCGCGTCGGGTCATCATCCCCTGGCCAGAGCTGGGCGTAGGTTCGGAGGGTGATGGCTGCGCTCGCGTGGCCGAGCACGGCCTGGACCTGCTTCACCGACCCGCCTTTGGCGATGAGAGCCGCGGCGTAAAGATGGCGCAGAAAATTAGTGGTCCGCTGGACCAGCTCCGCGCAGCCGTCGCGCTGTGCCTGCCACTCGCTCAGCGCCTTCTGGTACTCCGCCGCCGCTTTCTTCGCCTTGTGCTTCTCAAACGTGGTCGGTGCCTCCCCCCGAGTAGATGGTGGGCGGGAGTCTAAATCGGAACTGGCCCCGACGCCTTAGCGGCCGTCTGCCAGGATCTCTCGCAGCCGGCGGCGGTAGCAGAGCAGCAGAAGGGCTGCCAGCCCCAGGGCGACCTCATCCACCGGACCAGGGATGGGCAGCAGTCCGAAGACCAAGAGCCACCGGACAGGACGGGGGAGACGATCATCGGTGGCTAGGCGCTTGAGAGCCCTGACCACCGCCCGGAAGCGGGTCATGCGGTGGACTCTAACCCGAGTTAGTCGGCCTCGCACCGAGGCCGGTCGACCATGACCAGCGGAGCCGGGAACTGGCTGGCTGGGCCTTGACCAACTTCAGACGGCCGGTGAGGCCGGGCCGGCCGCTGACGAGGATCTGGCCAGCGAAATCAGGTGACGGTGGGAGCAATCAGTCCCCAGACCTTGGGCTGGTCTGGATTGACTGGCCAGGCCGGGCTGCAGCCCAGGTGCGCAGATCGAGCCGTCCTACAATTGGGTGACCGGACCGCCGTCTCCGTCCAGGTCGCTCCGGGTCTAGGAATCCCCATCCGCAACCGCTCAGGCTCCCTTGCAATCGCCAATCCCGGCTGGCTGGCAGCTGGCCTCGAGGAGGAATCGTGACCGACGTCGAGAAGATCAACTTTCACTTCGACCCACTCTGCCCCTGGGCTTGGATCACCTCCAGATGGGCAACTCGCCTGGAGGAGCTGGGCGCAGTCGAGATCGACTGGCGCCTCTTTTCGCTGGGTGTGGCCAACCTCCCCGAGGGAGAGGAGATTCCCGAGCAGCCGGTGGGTACCGGCGGGGCGGCTCTACAGCTCCTGGCTCAAGCCCGGCGGCTGGGTGGCAACCCGGGCGTCCGCCGCCTCTACACCGCCCTGGGTGTGGCCGCCCACGTGCGCCACCAGGAACTGGCGGATCCAAAGGTGCTGGACCGCTGCTGGGTAGAGGCGGAACTGGATCCGGCCGGGCGCCAGTCCGCCCCTACCGATCCCTCGCTCTGGCAGGAGGTGCTCAGCGACCACCGGGAGTCGCTGAGGGCATGTCAGGCATTCGGCGTGCCGACCCTCATCCTCGACGGCGGAGAGGGGCCGGGCATATTTGGCCCGGTCATCACCGAGGTCCCCGGCGACGAGGAGTCACGGGAACTGCTGGAGGATGTGCTCCGCCTGACCCGGCGCCCTATCTTCTTTGAGCTGAAGCGCGACCGGACCGGCCACCCGGCCCTGACCGGCGGCTGAACGGCAACCGGACTCATGCCCTTCTCGGCGGCCGCCCGCCACCAGCGGCTACCTAGATCCGGTAGCGCGCACGCCTTCGGTGCTTACCAGCCGAGCCGGACCGCCGACTCCCTGCCGAGTGGCTGGTACGGGTGGCCGAGATAGGTCCTCCCTCTGCCCCTGGGGCGACGCACACGGTGAGGGCGCGAGGACGCACGCTGACCCTCAGGCTCCGGCCCGGCCCCAGCGGCTCGCCGTCGAGTTCTCGCAGCTGGGGCTCATCAGTTGAGATCTCGACGCTGTGGCCCCGGAAGGTCTCAATTCTTCCGCCTTTGGCCTGATCTCCAACCAGGCTGGCCAGGAGTCTGGCCCAGTCTCGAATCCGGCTCGGCCCGATCAGAGCCACATCGAGCAGTCCATCATCCGGCAGGGCCGATGGCAGCAAGGTGATGCCACCAGGGAGACGGCCCACGTTGGCAGCTAGGACAGATCTCACCTCGCGGGAGATCCACGGTCCCCCGTCGAGGCGCACCCGGACTGAGAACCGCGGCTCTCGCAGGCGCCGTACCACGAAAGCGGCATAGGCCAGCCAACCCAGCAGGTGCTTGGCCCGATGGGGGGTGTCGGCGAGCATCTGGGCGTCAAGGCCCATTCCGGTGGCGACTGCAAAGGGACGCCCCTCAACCTCTCCCAAATCGATCAGGCGACGGGCTCCGCGGGTGGCTAGGCGTATTCCCGCGCCAAGATCGTTCGGCAGTCCTAGATTGAGGGCGAGTAGGTTGCCGGTCCCGGACGGCAGTACGGCCAGCGCCGCATCGGTTCCCGAGAGTGCGGCGACCGCGGCCTGAACCGTCCCGTCGCCACCGCAGACGAACAGCACCTCCGCTCCCGCGGCGACCGCCAGTAGGGCCTGCCGCTCGCCTGTGTCCATGGGCGTCGTTTGCAGCCAGGTGGGCTCCGGCCAGCCGTCCTCGGCTAACGCCCGCAGGATTGACCTCCGCAAGGCGCCCAAGTTCTGGACTCGAGCCGGGTTGACCAAGACTGCGCTGGCGGTCACCGGTCGACCTGTGGGCGCGACCGGACCGCCGACCGACAGCTGGAGGAGATCGGTGCCACTAGACCTTCAAGGGTGCCACATGAGCGGTGGCCCAGAGCGTATCCGGCGCCGTCGCTTGCCGGCCCCGACCTCCCGGGCCTAGCTCCGCCCGGCCGCCTTGGCGGCCGGGGATGGAGGCGACTCCGGGAATCGAACCCGGGATCGCGGTTTTGCAGACCGCTGCCTTACCACTTGGCTAAGTCGCCCCGTCCCGGCGGAATTGTACCGATCGGCCCACCGCCTATCCCGCGGGAGGGTTGCCGGCGCCGCACAATAGCCGCCGGTTGGGAAGACCGGCTTGGGAGGTGTGGAAATGGACGGCGAAGGCTCCGAGGCAGTCCTTCTGCGCAGGTCGGGGGCGGTCGTTGAGTTGGTTCTGAATCGCCCAGAACATCTGAACGCGATTGACGAGGAGGTCGCCTCCGGACTTCGGGACGGACTGGAATTGGTCGGCAACGACCCCGACTGCCGCTGCCTGGTGCTGACCGGCAGTGGGCGTGGCTTCTGCTCGGGCCAGGCCCTGGCCGCCATCGGCGGCCAGGGCCTGCCTCAGGACGTGGCCCAGCTGGTTCGGGACAGGTATATCCCCCTGGTCACCCAGATCCGGGGGCTGCCGCTCCCAGTGATCGCGGCGGTGAATGGAGTGGCAGCCGGGGCAGGCCTCTCGTTGGCGCTGGCTGCGGATTTGCGGGTGGCGTCGGATGCCGCCTGGTTCAGCTGTGGCTTCTCCAGGATCGGCCTGGTTCCTGACGCGGGGGCCTCGTTCTTCCTGCCCCGATATGTGGGCCTCGCCAAGGCCCTGGAGTTGGCCCTGACCGGACGGCGGATGGAGGCGGTCGAGGCCGCCTCGCTGGGCCTGGTCGCCCACGTGTACCCGGCCCAAACCTTCGCCCGCGACTATGCCGAGCTGGCCCAGGGATTCGCGGCAGGTCCAACTCGGGCCTTCGCCCTCACCAAGAAGGCGTTCGGCCAGGCGATGGAGGTGTCCCTGGCAGAGCAGTTGGAGTTGGAGGCAAGGCTCCAGCAAGAGGCCTCTGAGACCGAGGACTTCCGCGAGGGCGTGAGCTCATTTCGGGAGAAGCGCCCACCCCGATTTGCCGGCCATTAATCTCCCTGGCACGGTGGCGAAGTTGAGATCAGCTGCACGGGCGAGGAGCCTGGAGGAGCTCCCCTCTTCCACCCATTACGCCGGTCGGTCCGGCGGAGGTGACTGGCCAAGTGGACGGATGCCCGTCCCATTCGACGCAGCAGGCACGAACGGGCTGAGCTTGTCCCCGGCCATCTAAAGTGCCGACGGCTCCCGGTGAGTCGGACTCGCCCGAGCCTGGTGAGCCGTCCCACCACTGACCATCGGGCACCGCGGGCACCGCCCTCGCACCCCGACGGCGACCAAGGTGGCAGGCGCAGATCACGCAGGCGTCTAGTGCGCCGGGTGGGGCGCGATCATCTGACCAGCTCGACCTCGGTCGGGCGGGACCGGCTGGTGGACCTGAGGTAAAGGCTGACGCCGCCGTAGCCATGCCACTGCAGGCAGCTCCCGACGGGTACCGCCACCCTGCTCCCACTCAGTGGGAGCGACTCGAAGGTTATCTCCTGGCGTGCTGTCGGGTTCGCCACGTCGGCCAGGACGAACTGATCGTTTCCAACCCGCTTGCCGTAGGAGATCACCAGCCACCGGTATCTCGCCAGGTCAACTCCAGGCGCTAGCGTCAGCTTCGATACCGAATAGCGGCTTGCCGGTCCCGCACTCGCCGGAGCGGTCGTTCCCAGCACCAGCGCACTTCCACTCTGAATGACGGGCCCGGGCGCGAGGAAGTTGGGAGCATAGCCCCACGAACACGTTGGCGCATCAAAGTACAATGACTGGACGTCTGTGTTCGGAGCCTGGCTAAGGCCAGTAGGCAGCGGCGCCAAGCGCCCGACGCTATCGCGTATGAAGAGAAGCTGTCCATCAATGCTCATCAACGGCCGGTAGTTGTCGAGCAGATACTGGCTGACCTCGTAGTGACGCACCATGTTAGTAATCCCATCCCACGCAGGCAGACCAATGGACGGTGGGCTGTTGAAGATGACCACCTTCGGTTTGCTCTGCCCCAACTGCGAAATCAATTGCTGTTGGGCCAGTGCGGGCTGGGCCATGCTCACGACGAAGAAGCTTGTACCCGGGACCCGATTGAGAAGAAAGTATGTGAGCAGTGGATCGTTTGTGAAGTCAAACACCGGTCCCCGAGCTCCGGCATACCGATCGAGCACAGACGCCAAATCCGTCACCATCTTCAAATCGATGGCTCCGGGTGCCGTGTAGCCAAGCCGCGCCAGTTGTGGTTCGGAGGCGACCACCGGATGATAACGGCCGGCGAGACCACCCAACACCGCCACCGGACTTTGAAAACCAGCCTTCGAGATGAGCGCCGGCGGCGACACGACTGCGACCACTATGCCTAGGGCAACAGCGATGCTGGTGACTGTCGGCCGACCCCGGAAGTGAAGCGACGGGATCCCGAGTAAAACCAACGCGCCAATGTCCAAGTGCCTGAGAAGCCGGTGACTCCAAAGTATGATCAGAGGCAATGTGATCGTGAGCACCTCAAGAACGTGGGGCGTGTCGTCTCTTGCCAGCTCCTTGGTGTAGTAGAGGAGGACGAACCCGGCGGCTGCCGCCGTCACCCAGTCCTCGATGACCAATTGCTTGCCGCCGCGTACTTTGGCCACTACCAGCCAGACCGTGAGCAGCACGAGCATCACCGGGAGTAACGCCGAGAGCACGGTCTTCGGGTGAGAAAGAAAGGCGATAGGCAGGCCGCCGGTCAGCTGGTGCCCGGGTGCGAAGATCACGAAATAGTCGATGAAGCCCCGCAACGCGTGCTCAGCGGCCAGGAAGGCTGCCAGCGCGAGCACAGATAATACGCTCGACAGAACCATCCACCGGGTTCTATAGAACGCTGCCAAGAACCGGCTGCCCGGCTCCCGGCTGTACCACTCGAAACCAATCAGTGTGCCACCGAGGGCGATTGCCGCGTACCCAGTCTCGGGCGTAACCACGCACTGGGCTACCGTTACCAGCACAAACGCGACCACCCACCACCATCTCCGACTCCTCAGCACCTTTGCGAAAATGATCAGCTGCAGTGGAAATACCAGGAAACGGGACTCTGGCGCGAGGAAGGTGACCAGAACAATCGCCACGACGACGCCAGCCAGGAAGAGGCGGTCCTGGCCATACATGTACGCCGCGAAGGCATAGATAGCCACCCAGCAGGCGGGGACCAAGAGGACAGACCCCCCTGCCGTCGCTCCCCAATTGGTCGCTCCGAACACGGCCAGTCCCAGCTGACTGGCCATCGGGTCTCCTAGTAGACCGTGGATAAAGTAGAGGTCGCGCCAGGGGAAGAGCCCGTGACCGAATATTAGCTGCGCCGATGCGACGGACTGACCGCCCTCAAACAGGCTCGCGCCCGCACTACCTGGAAGCAAGGAGGTCAACAGGAAGACCAGCACTGGTCCGACGACCCACACCAGGCTCATCGCCTCCGCCCATCCCACGCGACGGCTTTGGCGCCCCCGGAGCTGCCAGCCCCGGACAACGACGATCGCTACCACTACCAAGGGCACCAGAAGCCAGAGCGGAAACCAGGGATAGAGATGGCGACTACCGTCTGACGTGACGGTGACGCTAGTCCGCAGAGACACGTAGTAGAGCAGCGGCAGGACGATGATCGCACCGTATGCGTTGACGGCACTGGCGCAGGCCTCAAAAGAACTCGGGCGCGCCCTCGCAGGTTGCCAGCCTCCGGCGCTGACAACGACGGTAAAGAGGCTCACGGCCACGACGTATACAGCGGCGGCTGCCGCCGCGAACAATCCGGCATAAGGCGTGCGAGTGGCCTCCGCACAGTAAACCTCCACAACTACGGTAGCGGAGACAAGGGCCAGGCGTGTGGCACGACGCAGGACCAGCAGCGGGTAGGCCAGGGGGGCCTCGACGCGGACTTCGTGTTGCCCTCCCTGACTTCCCGTCTCTCGTCCGACCCGCCATCTGCGAGGCTCAGTTCGTCTCTGCAGCGGGCCCCACCGTGAGACCAATTGATATAGGCCGATGCTGAGAAGCGGAAAAAGGATCGCTACCAGGTAATAGGCGTCGATGTACCGATCGATGTCAAAGTTCGCGAATATTGGGTAGCCGACGATGTCGGTGCGCACCACGAGGTGGTGAGGGACTTCGCGCCATCCGAGGTACGTGATCAGGGCAGCGGCGGCAATCGCCACCGCGAATCGGAAGATGACCAGCCACTGTAGCTCGGGCCAGTCCGACTCACTCTCGTCGCGTGATCGGGGCGCCTGTCTCGCGTCGTTACCTGCCATCACCGACTCAGGAAAACCCCACGGTAGTACGCATCGCTTCGACTCACTCCTGGGGGACTGCACCGCAGCGTCCACGCGTTGGGCTGGCTCCCGGGCGGACCTGCACTGGCCGACAATCCCCGCTCTCGCAGTCCCTGGCCGAAGAGAACGAATCGCGCCTCTGTCACCTTAGATTTGGAGCGACTAGCGACCACCGTCACCTCCTCGAGCGTGGCTGTGAAGCTTCTGCTCGAGCGCCGTAAGCCCTTCCGGCGAACCGATCTCGTAAAAGCGCTGGTGGGCCTCGTAGCCGGCTATCCGGCCGCGACTAGCCTCTCTCGAGAGCTCGGTCGCCAGATCCCAGACTACTCCCTGCGGAACGTTGTCCTCGATGACGCGACGGTCCAGTACCGAGAGCCCGTAGTCGATCCATCGCATCTCGGCCGGCGGGTTGGTGGAACCCTTGCGGTACTCAAGTACGCGGCCATCGCGATAGATAGCGTTGCTCGTGCCCCACCGCCCATCGTTGCGGAATACGGTCATCAGACAAGGGGCGTCCGCCGCCCGGTATCGAAGCTCCACGTCCTTCATGGGAACGCTGAGGTAGGAGTCCCCGTACAGGACAAAGAAATCCTCGTCCAGCAGGCCGGCATCTGCTGCGAGCCGGAGTGCTCCTGCGGTTCCGAGCAGGCTCTCACCCTCACGCGAGTAGGTGACCTCAACGCCCCAAGCCCTCCCGTCCCCGACGTGACTCTCGATCTGGTCACCGAGGTGGCCAACGCAATAGACGACTCTGCTGACGCCCTCCCCTTCCAGCCATTCCAATTGCCAATCCGCGAATGCCCGTCCGGCTACTACGGCAAGCGCCTTGGGAATCCCTTCCGCTATTGGGCCGAGACGCGTGCCCAGGCCTCCTGCCAGGATCACGCACTGCATCATCTCAGTCACGCACTATGACGGTGGAGCCATCGTGGTCGAACTGGACTCGAACTTCTTTCAAGCCTTCTGCAGACATCGCCTCTCTAAGTCGGTCCCTGTCCTTGGCATAGAAGAGGAGATAGCCACCGGCGCCAGCACCGATCAGCTTCCCACCGAGAGCACCATGGGACATCCCGAGTTCGTACCACCTGTCGATCTCTGGGTTGGACATCGCCCCAGATCGCTCCCTTTTGTGCTGCCAGTGCTCATTCATGAGCATGGCGAATCCCACCGTATCACCGTGCTCAAGCGCTTCTCTGCTTGCCAACCCGATCGCCTTGGTCGAGTGCAGATTCTCAAGCATGCCTGGGTCACCCTGCTCGGAACGCGTCACTTGCTCGGCAAGCACTTGTTCCGCCTCCCGTGAGTATCCGGTGAAGAACATGAGAAGATGCTCTTCAAGATCACGTAAGGTCTCGTTTGAGATCATCAATGGCGATACCTGGACCTTCCCATCCGGTGCAAACTCAAAGCAGGTGAGGCCCCCAAAGCTGGCGGCGTACTGGTCCTGTTTGCCCACCGGACGCGAAAGCGTCTCGATCTCGATCTGGCAGGCCTCCTCTGCAAGAGCTCCGGCGGTAACGTGCTCCCGCTTGAACGCGTAGACGGCGCGCAAAAGACCGACGGTGAAACTGCCCGACGAACCGAGCCCGGTGCCCGACGGGATGTCAGCTAGACTTACAAGCTCGATGGCTGGGCCAATGGGGTGCAGTCGGAGCACCTCCCGGACTATTGGATGCTGTATCTCGTCGACCGTCTGCACGCGTTCAAAGGCTGAGTACTTGAGTAAGTAGTCCTGGGTCACAGTCCTATTGATCGCGATGTATACGTACCGATTGATCGCGCCCGCTACGAGCATGCCCCCAAACTGCTGGTAGTAGGAGGGCAGATCAGTGCCACCACCTCCGAGCGAGATGCGCACAGGGGTGCGAGTAATGATCATCCTCTAATCCCGTCACCCACGTCGCGCGGCCTCGCCTCCGCCACCAGCTGCCAACCCCACGGCGAGGAGGACCGGTTCCCGTGAAACAGGACTCCAAACACCGCGAGTGTCAGCGATGCTATCGCCGAGCTAGCGGCCCCGCCGCCGTGGGGATGGCGGCTGGTGGCGGAGGCGAGGCGTTTGCCTCTGGCGATTACCACCAGTCGATAGAGATTGAAGAATGGGAACCCGGCAGTGAGAACCCTCACGACTTCGTACCCCGAGTCCTCTAGCAGGTTGGTCAGAGCCTGTCGCGTGAAGTGTCTCCGGTGCCCGATATGACGATCAAAGGCCGATCGCGGGCCACCCGGAACCGTGACGATGAGTCGACATCCGCGAGCCAGATATTCCCTCGAATTCCGAAGGAGCACGTCCGGCTCATCGACATGTTCGAGCACCTCCGAACAGACTGCAAGCGTGGCCCAACCACGCTCTTCCTCGGGCAGGTCTACCTCCAGGAGCAGGTCCCTCTGGACGAACGTAACGTCCAGACCCGAACTCAGTGCTATCGCCTCAGCCCGCCGCACCCCTTCGCCGCTGAACTCAAGGCCACGAATCTGAGCCGCCGGATACTTTCGCTTCAGGACAAATGCCAGCTCGCCCTGTCCAGCCCCTATATCCAAGACTCGAGCCGAACCCGTGAGGGGGCCCAGAAGTTTGCCGACGACTTGCTGTCTATATCGGTTTGCGGGATTCCCTTCGGCAGCCTCGCCGAAGCTCCGCCAGTGGTCGTCCCAGTCGTCAATGCTGACTTCTGAGGTCATCCCGTCACAGTCGTAAATCCGCGGCCTTCGCATCATCGTGGAACATCCGCACAGTGTCGAGCGAGAAACCCGTGAGGTCCCGTCCGAAGAACTCCAGCTTGCGCAGGAGATCGTAGGTAACGGTGATGATGTCGCAGCCGATCTGGTCGGCTTGGGCGACATTCAGGACTTCGCGCGGGCTCGCCCAGAGCAACTCAACATTGGGGAACGGTCTGATTATGTCTATTGCAGCGGCCATCAACGGGACCGGGTCGCGTCCCGTATCTGCGATCCGACCGGCGAACACCGAGATCACGGCACCACGGCTCTCTCCCAGAACTCCGCAAACCTCCTCTACTTGCTCTAAGGTCATGATTGCAGTCACGTTGACCTTCACCTGGTCGGCGGAGAGCCGCTGGACAAGTCCGGCAGTGCTCTCGCCCTTGGTATTGGTCACCGGAATTTTGACCAGCACGTTGGTACCCCATTCCGCGATAACGTGAGCCTGCCGTTCCATCTCCTGGAACTCGTCCGAAAACACTTCAAATGAGATGGAACGGCCGCCCACCTTCTCGAGCATGAGTTTCGCGAAAGCTTGGTAGTCAGTCACGCCCGACTGGCGCATCAGAGTTGGATTCGTGGTAAAGCCGCGGACGATGGGGTTCACAGCCATCTCGCTGACCCGCTCAATGTCCGCGCAGTCCGCGAAGATCTTGATTGAAAGCTTGAGAGGGTCAGCCACGGGCCAGCCCGCCGATAGGTGTTCGGGCCGCCAGAATCCACCGCGCAGCCTCGAGGGTCGTGGCCACCACCGCATCCGGCTGGGCACGTCGGGGCTCTCGGTACCCTCGGTCGATCAGCACGGCACGGCATCCGGCACGATGCCCGGCGTCCACGTCGCGCCACCGGTCTCCCACCATGAAACTCCGCTCCAGATCAAGCCCGTGCTCGGCTGCCGCAGCCAGCAACAGACCGGGGCGCGGCTTGCGGCACCCGCAGCGGTCTGCGTCATCGTGAGGGCAAACACGCAGATCATCTACCTCGACCTCCCGAGTGAGCCTAGCATGAATCGCGTCAACGACCTCCTGAGATTGACTCCCTCGAGCAAGGTCTGGTTGATTCGTAACCACACAAAGGAAAAATCCGGCGGCCCGCAACTCCTGACAAGCTAGTGCCGCATCTGGGACGATCTCAAGATCCTCAAGTCCTTCAGGCGGTAGCGGCACGCCACCACGAACCCTCACCTCGTTGAGGACCCCGTCTCGATCCAGGAAGACGGCAGGACGTAGCCCAGCGGCAGGTGGTCTCACTGATCGAACCGCCCCGACCGTCCATCTTCGATCAACGATTCCAGCGCGACGCGGAGCGCATCCCGCGTCCGTAGCCGGTTGCTCCAGCCAAGCGAGCGGATCTTGTCCGTATTCAACCGGACTACCGGGACATCACCCTTCCACCCACGCGGCCCACCTGAGAACCGTAGCTCGACGGCGGTAGGGTCGATGCCAAGAATTTCAATCGTCAGCGCTGCGATCTCCCGAACAGTAATGTAGTCGCCGGTTGCCACGTTGTAAACGGCGAATGGGTGCGCGTTGCTTGCAGCTCCAAAGAACACGGCGTTGATCACATCCTCAACATGGATATAGGATTTGCTCTGTCGACCGTCACCTAGGATTGCGAGTTCATCAGGAGCCAGCAGCAGGCGGCGTACGAAGTCATAACCGACGCCATGCGTTTGGCGCGGCCCTACTACGTTTCCAAAGCGGAACGCACAGCCGGTCAATCCAAACATCTGAGAATACGCGCAGATGAGCGCCTCGCCGGCCAACTTGCTGGCACCGTAGGTGGACACCGGCATGAGTGGGGTGTAATCTTCGCTCGCCTCAGTCTCACCGAGATCGCCGTAGACTCCGCTGCCGGACGCGTACAAGATGCGCTCTGCACCCGTCCGGCGCATTGATTCGAGAACATGATGTGTCAGGTACGTCCCCTGGTCGAAGTCCACCGTTGGATCGGTGATAGCCTTAGCAATGTCTGGATTTGAAGCAAGGTGGACAACCAAGCCCGCACCGTCGACAGCAGAGCAGAGGGCCGCCAACTCGCGGACATCTCCGCGCACTATGCGCAGCCGATCATCTCCAGCCGATTCCGCCAGACGCGAGATCGTGCCCGACGAAAAGTTGTCGAACACAACGACGCTTTCAACCTGAGGTGTGGCAAGCAGGCGTCTGACGAGGTGACTGCCTATAAAACCAGCCCCACCAACGATGCACACGCGACCGCTTGGCGCTGGGGGCCCCAACGCCCCGTCGCTCACTTAGAAGACTCCCACTTCCCTCTCGCCTGAGCAAGGGACGGGTGGCTCACCAGCAAGTGCCAAATCACCGCGGCAATCCCCTCCGTGTGGGGCGTCACATGTTCCGGGTATACGGCTGGAATTATGATGCAGACATCGGCGACCTGAGCAGTAAAGCCACCGTCGCGGCCAACGATTCCGAACACGGCGGCCTTCCTCTCAACTGCCAATTCGAGGGCCCGAACCAGGTTCACTGAGATCTGCCGGTCCGCATCGCCCCCCCCGACCGAGAGAACAAGCACCCCATCCTTGGGACCAAGGCGAGAACCCACCAGCCAGGCCGCAAAGGTCGTGTCCCAACCTTCGTCGTTCGTTCGAGCGGTGAGTTCCGACACATTATCCGTCGGTGCATAGGACTCGAATCCACACAATTTCCGGAAGTCGTTCACCGCATGGGAGGCGCTACCCGCCGAACCTCCCACGCCGAGCACGAATAGGCGGCCACCTTGGTCCCGAATCGCAGCCAGGGCAACTGCGCAGCGCTCAACGGCCCTCGCGTCAAGCGCTCGCAAAACGGACAATGACTCGCCGAGGAAATTCTCGCTGAATGTCGCCATCAGGATCGGCCGCCGCCTTTCCGGCAAACAGCTAGCGTATTGAGGCCGAGCTTGTGCCGCCGGCACCGGATGTGACGGGGCGCGAATCCAGAGCGCACCAGCAACGGCCAGAGATCTCGTGGATCGTAATAGGTTTTGTGGTCATCCATCTCTGCAACCGGACTCAATCCCAGGCGAAACGCCGACAACTCCAGGAAGACCTTCCCGCGCCACGTCGGCACATTCACTACACAGATTCCACCCGGCCGAAGCACCCTATACAGTTCACGAAGCATCATCTCTGGCTCCCAGAGATGCTCCAGAACCGAAATGCAGAGGGCGATATCCAGAGACGCTTCCGGGACCCTCTGCGCAATCTCGGGCAGCTTCCCCTCCAGCGGAGTGATCTTCTCCCGACCGGATAGTCGGGGCGATAGCGCGAGGTCGACGACAACTGCGTGCGCCAGGGATGGGAGGAGACGGCATGCTAGGCGAGCGTCGTAACCGGCTCCGAAGTCACCGAGACGCTTACCGTCGAAGGTCCCCACGGCAGCACGGACGCTGAACGCCGACCACCCGGTCCCGAAGCGGTCGACGAGCGATAGACCCCGCTCTTGGCCGTAGGCGGTCTCTCGCATCGTCTCAGCGGTCACTTCCCGGACCGTATCGTACCCGGGTGGCGTGGAGGACCAGTGTGAAGCAGAATGTCGAGAATCCCAAAATCATAAACAGCACGCCGGTTACCGCGAGATGATCGACTACGCTGGAGGTTGCTCCCAGGGACAAGCTGTGAGTCAGATAGAACACTACCAGCGCAAGTGCCAAACCCAGGCCCAAGGCGAACAAGCAAGCGCTTAATAGCACCATTCTTGAGTAGCGAAAGACTCGTAGCCACCGACGACTTGTTTCTCCCGAATAGTCGGAAAGCACCTGGGCGAGACAGCCGAAGAAAAAGCTTTGCGCTCCCAGGACAGAAAACGTCAGACCGAGTAGCATCCAGTACAGACCAAACGTAATCGTGCCAATGGTGATCGGGCCGAAACTAAGGGGCAGGGTGAGAACGAGTCCTAGGGCCAGCATAAAGAGGCCAGGCTTCAGGGCAAAGAAGGCGGCTCCATATATGAACATCTCTCGCAGATTCACCCAAGCCGCCGCAAAGGGGGAGAACCAGCCCGATCTCTTGTGGTGGCTCAGGCGTCCTTCGCGGTCTTTGTAGAACTTAACCGGCACCTCCACTGTGCGGAGTTCCATACGGACTGACTTGAGGACCATCTCGGACGCGTATTCCCAGGATTGCGACGACAGCCCCATTCGCTGCAGGGCTTCATGGGTGATCGCTCGCATTCCACAGTGGATATCTGTGAATTTACTGCGGTAAACGCGATTCAATATCCACGTTGTCACTGGGGTGCCCACGTACTGGTGAAGCTTCGGCATGGCTCCGCTTTCTATAGAGCCAAGCCATCTAGAGCCCATGGCAAACTGGTAGCCTTGACTCAGTTTGTCAGTAAACCTGTACAGCTCACGAAAATCATAGGTGCAGTCGGCATCGCCCATCACCACATATTTCCCGCGAATATATGGCAGAGCGTCGATGTATGCCCTGCCCAGCCCGCGCTTGGGTGTCCTCAGGACGCGTGCGCCGGCGGCAAGCGCGATCTCTGCAGTCGTGTCGGAGGAGCTGTCGACGATCAGAATCTCTCCACGGGTATGGGCCCTGGTCAGACCCTCCTTACACCAAGCTACGAAGTCCGAGATGGTCAACTCTTCATCCACAGCGGGAACAACGATTGAGACCTCCGGATCTCGCTCGTCTATCTCGGGCCGCAGCAGAGTGAGCTCAGATGCCTGAGGCTGACCCTGTTCGCCAGCATCCGTATCTACCCCTGCTGCCCCCGGTTGGCTGTCCTTTAGCCAATCAACCCCCGGGGTAGTGGCGCTTTGCACCGGCTTCAACTCCACGGTTCCGGTCCGCTCCGCGTCCGATGATTGTGCCGGGCACCCTGAGATTGAACTTTTAGCCGGTTACACATAGGCGGGACTCAAAGTTGCTGCGGCCAGGAGTTGCGGTAGTGCCGCCGCCTGCAGCCCGAATGGAGCCGCATTAGACACGCACAGGGCCCGGCGGCTGGTTCCCTGAGAGCCGGAGCAGCGGGCCACGTGGCCATTCAGAAGCTTCCAGCCGTCTGTCGGAGTGGCGGGCAGTCGGGCAGCCAAGGCGAGACCAGCCACGCCGCAAGAGTCTAGCAGGCCGTTATATCCCACCGGCTCGGACGGCACGGGGAGCGCGTCTGAAGATGCGCGGTGAGTGCTCACCGCGACAGAACCACCCCGGGGTTCATAGAGACTCGGGCTAGTGAGAGGCAGCCGGAAGAACTGGAGCCTCCTCATGGTAGTGCGCGACTTCGAACTCGGCTGGGGGACCATGTCCAGGTCGGCCCGGAGCCGCCTCGGGTTGAATCGGTCGACCCATTCTAGGGTGTCGTACTCCAAGTCGAAGTGCCCGCGCCAGGGGCTATGCCGTAGTGCCCGGATGTGACTCCCGTTACCCTTGCAGCGACTCGGTCACCCCTAGGGATCCGGGGGTGAGCTTGGGCCGGGTTGGGCAAAGGCGAGTGCGGTGCTGGACCGTTTGAGGGCAGAGGCGGCGACGGTGGGTGAAGGGGCTCAACTGGTCAGCGCCTAACCAAGGCAGATCCAACCGCGTCGGGCCTGGTACCGGCGAGAAGTAGCCGGCGCCTTTGCCTACGGCAGACGGGGAAGGCAGCCGGCTGGCGAGTGCGGAGGATCTGCGGTTAGCGAGGCGGGAGGGGGCGTTGCCTTGCCGGCCCACGGGGCAGCGGCTGGCAGGCGCCCAGAGCCAGGTCGGCGCGCGGAGCCGAGGGATGCCGGCCAGGCGGTGCGTACCATGAGCCTGACGGTCTCGACCAGGGTGTCGGGGCCACCGACGGTTGACCGGGAGGACTACCGCACTTGGGCGATGACGTCGCTCCCGGCACCCCCGGCGAGCCGAGCTCAGCGGGAACCCTGATCAGCGTCCTGATGGTCACCTACAACCCAAACGACGACTCTTTCAGGCGCTGCCTGGCCTCGGTAGCCGGTCAGACCCACTCCAACCTCGAGCTGATCTTGGTCGACAACGGGTCAGCCGGCAGTGCCGTCGCCGAGCTGCTGAAGAATGCCGAGGCGAGTCGGGAGGGTGGGCCGCCGACCAAGCTCATCCGACTCGGGGCCAACACCGGGTTCGCCCACGCAATGAACGTGGCTGTGGATGCCGCTTCGGGTCCCCTCTGCCTGCTCCTCAATCCGGATACTGAGTTGGAACCAAGGGCGGTGGAGGCGCTGGTGGACAGCGCCGCAGAACACCCGGAAGCGGTTGGCTTCGCGCCCAAGGTCAAGCTGCTGGCCTACCCGCAAATCATCGACTCTGTGGGGATCCAGTTCAGCTGGAGTGGGGACGCCTTCCAGCGCGGACTAGGCCAAATCGACCTGGGTCAGTTTGATCGGCCGGAACCGGTCCCGGGGGTGACCATGGGCGCGGCCCTGATCCGGCGCAGCGCCTTCGCGGAAACCGGCGTGGGGCGCCTGGACGAGCGCTTCTTCATGTTCTTCGAGGATGTCGACTGGACCCTGCGGGCTGGCCTCTACGGCGAGCTGTTCCTAACGGTCCCGGATGCCGTGGTCCTCCACGCCGGCTCCGAGAGCGCGCGCCAGAAGGCCTTCAACTGGCGGTATCGTTTGATCGAGCGCAACGTCTACTACACGGCCATCAAGAACTTCCAACTTCGACACTTGGCGGGCTTCTTCCTCCGCCGCAGCCGCGCCCATCTGCGCAATCTGGCAACTGGCCGGCGCCCCTTGGCCACGGCCAGAGTCCTGGTCGAGGGGACCTTAGCGCTGGCCTCGATGCTGCCCGACCGTCGGGTCGTCCAGCGCCGGCGCCAGCGGAGGGACTCCGACCTGACCAACTCGGAGATGGCAGTACCGGGCGTCGACTTGGAGGCCTGGCGTCCCATCTACAGTTGGAGGATGGTCCGGGACAGCCTGGGCAGGCTCTTCGCGGTGGGCGGTGAGGAGCGCTGGTCACGGGCCTACGGCTATCTGGACCTGATGCTGAAGTTCGACCTCAAGCTGGAGTCGACTGAGGTACTGAGGCGGCTGGAGGAGCTGGCCGGACCCATCCCGGCCGTGATCCAGGCCTACGCTCAGCAGATCGCGTCACCTTAGAGCTGAACGTCAGGTCCGGTTGGGGAGATGCGCTCCTCGGGCACGGTCAAAGGCGGGTAGACCGACCGGCAAATCCCCCGGTATTCGTTCCCCAGGCTCCCGATGCCGGTTGGAACGAAGCTGGAGCCGCCGCGGCAAGTCTCCACCCCGGCCGAGCTCGGAGGCGCCGTCTGCCGAAGGGTGCGGGTTGGCTCGGGACGGGAACAAGGGGCTGTCACCAGGCGGTTGGAGGCAGTTACCCGGTTGAGCGACCCCAGGTCCAGGGAGCGGTCAGGAGGCTACGACCTACAATTCGAGGGAATCGGCCGACCCCCGCCTCAAAGCTCCTGGTTAGTAGACAAAAGCACCGGTGACATCACCTAACTCGACTGTTTGCACGGCGCCGCTTCCGTCGGCCACTGCGGCAGCCCGGCGAAGCCAGTTCCTGGCTGGGCGGGCCTGCTTCGACCCCTGGGTCCAGAGGGGCGCGACTTCAATCGCCGGCCGCCCTAAGGCGGTGATCGGGTTGCGGTACTCCATGGGCAGACCGAGAGCGGCTGGGTGAGGGACGGGGGAGTCCCGCGCCCGAGGGCCGTCGCGCTCCGGCTGTCCCCGATGCCGACTCTTGACCGGGCCGACCTGACCGGGCTACCCCTCGGCTGGGACGAGGGCAGGGAGCCCCAGGTTTTCCGTGGCAGCCACCGCTGCCCAGGGTGCCGTCGCCTTCCCGATGCACGCCAGTGAGGGGGTATTTGATGGCCATGGTTCAGCCGACTCGGGCGGGAGGCTGAACTCCTTGTCCAGGCCGGTAGCCGCGCCAGCAGCCAGTCCGGTGGTCAGCGTCCTGATCGTCACCTACGAGCCGGAGCCGGAGCTCCTGCAGCAGTGCCTCTCATCGGTCGTCGCCTCCTCCTACCGCCCGCTCCAGCTGGTGGTGGTCGACAACGGCTCCCGGCGTCGCGACGTGGGAGCGCTGATCCAGAAGGAGCTTGAGGCGGCCGACGGAGCAGGTCTGGAGGCCACCTTCGCCGGCCAGGAGACCAACTTGGGCTATGCCGGAGCCACCAACGTGGGCGTTGGGCTCAGTCGCGGCGAGCTGGTCTTGCTGCTCAATCCGGATGCCAGGGTGGAGTGGGACGCGATCCGACTCCTGGTGGATGCCGCCGCCCGCCGACCAGCCGTGGCCGGACTAGCCCCCAAGATCCTGCTGGCCGACCCGGGAGTCGTCATCGACTCGGTGGGGATGTCACTCCACCCCGGTGGGTCAGGCACCCAGCGGGGGCTGGGGCAGGCCGATGTCGGCCAGTACGACCTTGAGGAACCGGTCCAGGGGCTGTGCTTCGCCGCCGCTCTGGTGCGCCGGGAGGTGTTCAGCCCGGCCCAGGTGGGACTGCTCGACGACCGCTACTTCATGTTCTATGAGGATGTGGACTGGTCGCTGCGGGCCCAGGTGCTGGGCGAGAGCTTCTGGACCGTCCCGGCCGCCAAGGTCTTCCATTTCCACTCCGCCACCACCCGCCATCTTGGCGGCGGCTTCAAGACCCGCCTGGTCCAGCGCAACCTGATTTGGTCCGCGGTCAAGAACCTGGAGACGCGCTCCGCGATCAGGGTGCTGCTCCGGCGCAGCGTGTTCAATCTGGAGAGATTGCTGGCGCTGCGCCACCCGGCCGGCTCGGCCCGGGCGCTGCTGGAGGCCTGGGCCGGTCTTCCCAGCATGGTGAGGTCACGCCGCCAGGTGCAGCGCCGCCGCCGCCGCCCCGATCGGGAGTTCCTGACCAGGCACGGAGAGCGCGCCTTCTTCGATGTCGAGACCTACTCCCCCGAGGCCAGCGTGGCGGCGCTGGTATCGGTCCTGGGGCGTCTCTACGCGGCCGCTCCGGATCCTCAGCTGGAGCGGATCCTGATGCGGCTGAAGAGCGCCGAGGAGGCCGGCCTCGGCCGCGACCCGGTTCGGGTCGCGGGCCTGGTCCGTGAGAGTGGCATTAGGCCGGGACCTGGGTTGGCGTGGCTGCTGCGAGCCATGGAGGAAGTCCGGACCTGAAGAGCCGCCAAGTCAAGCGTCGATGGAGCCTTCGAAGCGCCCGATGGGCGGGCGTCACTTAAGGATGGGCAGTCCTCACCGATTGCGCTGATCCAGCTCGAACCGGTGGGCCATGCTCAGGACCGCCGGCCGAAGGACCGGGTGGATTGGCGGAGGTTGCTGGTCCGATTGGATGCCGCGATTCGGGCCACCGCCGGCGAGTAGCGGTGCGGTCTGGGCGCCGGCCCTCTCAGGAGCGCCGGCGCCGGCCCCACCAGGCCTTGGCTCGGCGAGCCGTGGCCGCCAGCCCCTCCTGCCGCAAGCTGGCCAGACCTCTCAAAACCAGGCGCCGGGGGCGCTGCAACCGGAGCCGGGTGGCGGAGGGGGGACCGCCCTGCCGGAACCGATCCCGGGGGTTGTCCGGGGCTAGCTGGGGCTGGCCGCAGAACCTCAGCAGGGGCTGGGCGGCAATGGCCCAGGTCATCTCGGCGGCGGTGGCCCGCACCCGGTCGCTGATGGCCCGGCGCCCGACTTCCAAGGTGGCCATCTCCTCCAGGGCGTCAGCCAGTGGGTCGACCTGCTCCGCCGGCACGGTCCAGCCCAGCCCTCGCTGCTGAACCAGCTCGGCCAGGACGTCGCCCTCGGTGGCGATGATCGGCAGGCCGGCCCATATGTAGTCCAGAATCCGGGTCCGGAACGAGTAACGGGTCTCGGCGTGATTGAAGTGGGTGGAGACTCCGCAATCCGCGGCCAGCAGCCAGTCGGCGCGCCGCTGGTAGGGGACCCACTCCTCATTGAAGAACACCTGCCGCCCCTCCAGTCCCAAGTCGGCGGCGAGCTGCCGGGCCCGCTGCGGCATCCACATCTGGGGTGGGACTCCAGGATTGGGATGGTTGGTGGACATGAAGACCAGCTTCAGCCGCGGTTGGCGGGTAGTCACCTGAGATATGGCGCGGATCAGGGTGAGCGGGTCGAACCAGTTGTAGATTCCGCCTCCCCAGAGCAGGACCAGGTCGCCCGCCGACACCCCCTCCGGGAACCTCGGAGCCCCTCCCCCGCTGGCCTGGGGAGGGGCCTCGGGCAGGCCGAAGGGAACCACATCGATGAGCCGACGCAGGGAGTCGTCGGCCGACCAGTTGAGCGGATTCACCCGGCCTACCGCCACCAACGCGCCAATCCAGAGGTCGCGCTGCCGCTCGCTGGCACAGAGGAAGAAGTCGCCGCAGACGAGCAGTTCGTGGAGGATCGCCCGCACTTCCAGGCTGTGCGCCTGCCGCTCCCGGCCGGTCAGATGCTTCTCCTGTTCCAGCAGCGCCAAAGGAAAGGGATCGTAGATGTCCACGATCAGAGGCACATCCAAGGTCCGCAGAGAGGGGTAATCCCGCAGAGCGAAACCCTGCACCAGGACCGCGTCCTGGCGCCTTCCCAGCGCCTCCATTTCGACCGCGGTGGGCCGGGGGACCAGGGTCATGGCCGGGCTCGGGAGGTCGGCCTTTCCTGCCCCGGCCACCGTCACTTGGTGGCCAGCCTGGTGCAGCTGGTGTGCCAGTTCGAAACACCGGATTCCGGGACCGGCCATTCGACTTCCAACCACGTCGTTGGCGACAATCAGGATTCGGGACACCGGGGCAGCCTATCAAAGCACTTCTCCACGACTACCCGCCGACCTGGGCTTGATTTGTGATTCAGGTCGAGAAAGCCTAAAGGCAGTCTTGAAGCTGCGGGGGCTTGCTGGCACTTCCCCTGCCGCCCTCGGGAGGCACTCGATCTCGGGAAGCTAATCGTTGACCCGCTCCGGACAATCTGGAGACTGCTAATCGTTGGGACGATTGAGCACTGGCAAGTGCGGCCAAGTATCCCCAGGAGCTGCCGGAGCGGTCGGTGACCCGAGTTCGACAGTCGCACGGTCCCCGGCGGGCGTCGCGGGGTTTGGTTTGAGATCGGGAGGGGTGGCCGATGGTGATTCCCGAGCCAATCGTGTGGATAGGCGTTAGCTCGCCGGGACCTTGGCAGTGCACTTGGCCGTAAAGCGGCACAGTCTCCGGAACTCAGCCCAACTTCACTATCAGTCAAGTCGCTGGGGCCGTTACACTCGAACTCTGAGGTTCGGCTAGTGGCCAAGAACCGAGGTGAGCATCCGTCGGAAGAAGCGACCTCATCCTCCGTCCCGGGGATGTTCGGGATATCACCTGAGACGTTGCTGACCTGGGTGAGGCGCCAGAGGTGGACGAGGGCAGGCGGGAGGCGTTGACGACCTGGGAGCGAGGTCGGCTCCGGAGTTGGAGAAGATAGACCCGGGGACTTGATCGGACCGCCCGACCGGTGCTGCAGCCTACCGAGTCCACTCCCCGGCACGCGGCCATCTTCCAAACCCTCCACCTCCCGGAGCCGCCGACCTTCCGTCACCAGCAGCCGGCCAGCCTTCCGCTCAGCGCCGGACCACTGACCGCATCACTTCGAGATCCGCCTAGATACACGACCCCGTTCGCACCGCAGAACTCGGGCCCGGGTTAGTCCGATCTAAAACACTCGCCTATTCCCCTTTACCTTGTTGATCGCACCCCACCTGCGTCGCTCGCCCGCCCATCCTTGGGACGAACAGTCCAGGTACGGTTGCGTGAGAATTCGAGGGGGCGTGGCCTCGGCTTCGGCAACGGGCGGCTCGCCGATCGCGGTATCTGCAGGGGCCGGGCAAAGTGCATCTGTTCAAGCACACGTTGCCCGTGGACACCACCGGTTGGCCGGCCTTAGGCGTGGCTCGCCCAACCTGACGCGTGCGTCAGCCGGCTTCTAGGGTTGCGACACTGCCATAGAAGGGCTGATCGAGCTGGCTCGTCGGTGCTGTGAATGACGTGCCGGTCGATGTCATGAGCCACGTCTGGTTGCTATCCACGGCTACGAGGTCGGCCCTTCCGTTCCCGTTGACGTCGAGGGCGAAGGTCGCCTGGCCACCGTAGAAGGGCACCGTCGACCACTGCTCGGGAGCGGTGAAGCTGGCGCCTCCCGATGGCATCACCCAGGTGCCATCGGCATTCACCGCGATCAGGTCTGCCCTGCCGTCACCGTTGACGTCTCCCACCAAGGTGGCCTGGCTGCCGTAGAAGGGTACCGTCGACCACGGCTCTGGAGCGGTGAAGCCGACACCCATGGATGGCATCACCCAGGTGCTGTTGGCGTTCACCGCGATCAGGGCTGCCCGACCGCTTCCTGTCACGTCCCCCACCAGGGTCGCCTGGCTGCCGTAGAAGGCCGACGACGACCACTCCACCGGCGGCAGGAAGCCCGTGCCGGTGGAGGGCATCACCCAGGTGCTGTTGCCGTCAACCGCGATCAGGTCTGCCCTTCCGCTGACGGTCACGTCCCCCACCAGCGTCGCCTGGCTGCCGTAGAAGGCCGACGACGACCACTCCACCGGCGGCAGGAAACCTGTCGCTGATCCCAGCATTACCCAGACGCTGTTGCCGTTCACTGCTATCAGATCGGGGATCCCATCGCCGTTGACGTCTCCCACCAGCGTGGCCACGGTTCCATAGAAGGAGATTGTCGACGCTTGAAAGGGAGTTCTGAAGTCGCTGAATGTCGAGGTAGTCAGCCAACTGCTGTTGGCATCGAGTGCGATCAGCTCAGGAAGTTGGTAGGTGTACTTGTCGGTCGCCGAGGTTGGGCTGACCCCGATCGAGCTGGTCACGGTCACATCGATTTGTCCCGGCGGTTGAGCGGGCGTGGTGACGGTGATCTGGGTTGGACTGTTGACCGTGAAGCACGAAGTCGCTGGGCAGGCCGAGGTGACCGTGGCCCCGCCGATGTGCACAGCGGTGGTGGTAACGCCAGAGCCCTCAAAGCCGCTGCCGCTCACGGTCAGGGAAGTCCCACCATCCACGGGACCCAGGTGTGGTGACACATTGCCAACAAACGGCCCGTTGCCGTACGTGAAGACGGCGTCTGCCGTTGCCGTGCTGGGCCCCTCGGGCGTCGTCACTGTGACGTCCACAGGGCCCACCGAGCCCGATGGGGTGACTGCGGTGATGAAGTCAGCGTCGTTGACTGCGAAGCTGGCCGCTGGCGAGCTCCCGAAGTCGACGGCCTGAGCCCCAAGGAAATTGGAGCCCGCGAGTACCACTTGGGTTCCACCGGCGACGGGCCCCTGGCTAGGGCTTACCATTGCCACCGCAGGCGGCGGCGGCGGCTGTCCCTGAAGCGTCCAGGCGATGGTAGTAACCGAGGGGATCGCCGGACTCTGCCCGGTGTCTGACTGAAGCGCGGTCCAAGCTTGGTAGGGGCTCAGAGTTCCCGACTCCACCTCCGTCATCACCCCGGCGAATGCGATCGCGGAGTAGCCGTTGCTAACCGCCCACTGGTTCAGTGCCTGCCATTCCGTGGCCATGTCGGAGTAGTAGATCTCAGGCAGAGCACACGCCACCGGAAGGCCCCAGGACACCTGATACACCTGCAGGACGGTCCAGCCGTCCCCGCTGCCACTTCCTCCCAGGATGTCGTCGCCGTAGTCGGCCAGGTATCCGGACTGGCTGAGCGGGCAGTTGGAACCGGCCGGAGATGCCGAGGAGAAGCCCTGGACCCAGGCCACGGTGGGCGGGCCTGGATACCAGTTACCGTCCGATGACTGCTCGATGTCGTTGGCGCCCCAGATGGTGAGCGGAGCACTCAGCCCCGAGGTCGAGATCGCGCCGACCAGGTTCTGATACCAGGACTGTCCGGATGCCGTCATTTGGGCATTGGTCAGCGCGTAACTGGCGTCGACGCCGTTGTAGCTGTTGCTGGTACCGATCGCCAGCGTCAGGTTGACGGTGGCGTTCGGGTTTTGAGTCTCGTAGCCGCTGATCCAATTCTCGACCAGGGGCCGCAGCGAGGAGTCTGGTATGCAGGTGGGTTGGAAGAACATCTCCACGCCGTAGACGACTGGTGAGCTGCCGGGGACGTAGCAGGGGGCGCCGAAGTCCAGCACCACAAGGCCGTTCTGGGCGGGAGTGTGGGTAGTGGCTCCCTGCTGGTAGAGCGGGCAGCTTCCGCTGGGTATGGAGCCGCATTTCGAGTAGTAGGAGTAGTACTCGTAGTAGGAGACCGTCGCCGAGGGGACCGCCGCGGTCGAGCTGTTGACGGCCATGGAGTGCTGGGTTGCAGTGAAGCTGGAGGAGCTGGGCGGGGTCACCGCTGGGGTCACGGCAGCGCCGTTCCCGGTCGACAGCGAGCAGTCGGCCGACCAGCTCGCCGAGACCGACCCTGAGATCAGATCGACGGAGCGGTATTCCCCTTGAGCGTCCATGACGCAGGCGCTCTGCCCATTCACCAGGGTGACCTGAAGGGCCCCCGAGCCGGGTAGCTGGACCAAGTTCTGAGCCTGACCTTGGACGATCGCGATCGCTCCTTGGTTGGCGTCTCCCGGCACCGACCCGACCAGAAGGGCCGAGGTGTCGCCGGTGAGCCAGCAACTCTGGGGATCAATCAGGGCGCTGCTGGTCGGGAGGTCGTAGCACGACATCGGGGTGGCGCTGGCGGAGCTGGCTACAGGATAAGCCGTAGTCGCGGCTGAGATGGTCGGGCGGCGGGCGGAATTGGCCGAGCCGAGGCCGAGGGAGGACGAGAGAAGGCTGCCGGACCCGACCAGGACCAGTGCTGCGATGGCCGTCAGACCGATTCGGTGCTGGGGTTCCAAGTGCTCCAAGGGCGGATTTCAGGGATGACGATGGTCGCCGGGTCTAGTCGGTTAGCGACGAGCAGATGTTTCGGAGGTTGGGGTGACCGAAGCACCCTCCTCAATGGCCCGCGCTAGGTAAAGGTTAACTGAAGCTGGCCGGGTTGACCACTACGGGGTGGTGAAGCCGATGTAACAGGGTCGTGGCAATGCTGGTCTCTGCCACGGCTGTGTGGCTGCCCGGCCTCACCGGTGCGGTCCCAGTAGCAGTGAACGGCAGCCGCCGCTCGAGGTCGAATCCATGCTGCGCGATCACCTCCTGAGAGGGGGCTTGGCGCTGTGGTCAATGGCGTTGCTGCTGTTCATGGTCGGCAAGGCCGAGGCCGCCGGCTCCAAACATGATCCAGTGGAGATGCTCCCAGAGCGTCGGAAGATCCTCGGCCAAGTAGGCAGAGTCGCTGGGGTAATGTGCTTCGAGCTCGCTCACCAACCTCCGGGGTCCTTTCTCCGCGTCTTCGGGTGAGCTGGCCTCATCGAGCCCCGCCCGACGGGGTACCAGCACTGGCTGGTGCAATTGGGGCCGCTCGGGCAGTTTCCGCCAGCACTTTCCGCCGCCGGTGCACGGTGCCGGGCCTGCGGACAACTGAGGGCCACAGCCCCCAAGCGGCCGGAGCGCCATCGGAGACCACCACCGATAGCTCTCGCAGCCCGTGACGCATAAGTCCCCGATCCATCCACAGCCAGTCCTGGTCGCGACCCCGGCAGAGCCGGCTCACAGCACTCGGCTCAACTTGCCCAGACTCGTCTCTTCCACGAGGCTCTCCAAGACCCGGTCGCTCACTCATCTCGCTTACCAATCAGATCAGCTGCATCTCCAAGGGCCTGGTTCGGATCACCGGTCCACAGTCGGCGACGTCATTGGAGACGAATGGCTCCATGCATTCCCAAGCCTGTGCCTTTTGGATATCCAGCTCCCCCCACTCAGAGGACTGATCCGCTTCGGCTGCACTCCTTTGCGTTACCTATGCGACTCCCCGCGACTCCCCTCTGGGCTGTTATCGCTCCCGACCCAGGAACGCGGAGAGCTCGTCCTCGATCGAGCGCTGGATCATCAGCCCGGCGGCCAGCCAGCCCAGCTCCGTTAGTTGCTCCACGTCCGACACTCTCTCTAGGCGAGCAGCCCCCTGACGCCAGCTCTGGGCGGCCCAGACCGGCCATCCTCGGGCCACCAGAACCCAGTGCTGCGGAGGTGTGGGCTGGCTCGGCCGCCGATGGGACAGGTATGGCCCAGGCCCTCGGCGGGTCGGTCAGCTTTCGCGCCAATGGGTGCTCCCCGATCGGATGTGGCGAAGCGGGGCCTGGCTGGCCCACGATGGGGGTGCGAGCAGCGTCCGTTGGAGAGCTGGGGCGCGCCTCGGGCCATTTTCGTGGCGTCCGGGCCACGCTGGGCGACGTCTGCAACCGACTGCTCCGGGTGTTTTTGGGGGTACGAATTGACTATCCTGTCACGGTCTGGTTACGGTATGTGAAGTCCGTGTTCTAATCCGCCCACAGGAGGTGACGGATCTGCTTGGATAGGGCGGACTTCCAAGGCGCTCCTCTGGCGAAGAGCCTGGGGATGGCGCGGTCCGAAGTGCGGCGAGAGCAGCCACGGCTTGAGACTACACCGGGGGAGGGGGCTAGTGGCCGACGATCGACCTGACCGCGCTCGGGTCGATCGTCGTAGGGACGCCAGCGACTGGCTAGCGAACGTGAGGCGAAATGGGCCAAGGACCCAGAGGGCTTTGATCCAGAACAAGCGCTGATTCAGTTTGGGGAGACGTCGGTTGCATTCGACTGAACAAGGGGGGTGGTGACGATCGCACCCTTGAACAGGTGCGGATACCCTGGAGCAGGCGCGGTTCGGAGGGCCCAGGAGACGATGGGGAGGTGCGAGCGCCCACTGAGGCGGTTAGCACCGTCCATTCCGTGGCCAGCTTCAGGCCGCCCATCTCCGTACCCGACTTGGAGGGCACCACTTGGACGGCGCTTCAACACGTGTGCGAAGCCTGAGCGAGATCAGCGTGTTGGATAAGGCCTCTATGGAGGGGGGCGGAGTTGTAGGCGAAACCCGCGAGTTGACCGTAGTCATCCCCACCCGCAACGAGGCTGAAAACCTCGGGGCGCTTCACCAGGAGCTCGAGAAGACGCTGGTCGGAATCGACTACGAAGTGGTGGTCGTGGACGACAGCAAGGATGAGATCACCCGACCGATGCTTCGCCAGATCGCGGCGGCCGACAACAGGTGGCGGGTCATCGAACGCGACGCCTCCGAGCCCAGGGGGCTGGGTACCGCCGTTTCCTTGGGGCTGACCCTGGCCCGGGGCGAGGCGATCTGTGTCATGGACGCGGATCTCCAGCATCCTCCCTCGATCATCCCCAGCCTCCTTGCGGCGGTCGTTGGGGGCGCCGACCTGGCCGTGGCGTCGCGCTACACCTTCGGCGGCAGCGCCCTGGGCTTGTCCGGTCCTTACCGCAAGGCAGTGAGCAGGGCGGTCTCCTGGACGGCGCAGCTCTCATTCGCCGAGACGAGGCGAACGACTGACCCGCTCAGCGGATTCTTTTGCATTCGGCGCCGATGCATCGCCGGGTTGGAGTTGAGGCCGATCGGGTTCAAAATCCTCTTGGAGCTCCTGGTGTGCCTCCCAGCAATCCGGGTCGTAGATGTTCCCTTCAACTTCGGACCGCGCTACTCGGGGGAGAGCAAGGCGACTCTTGGGCAAGGAGTTCTGTTCGGCAAGCACCTCCTCTCCCTGTTTGTTTACGTCCCCCTGACCGCTTTGCTTGGCAAGGTGGCCTTCTCAGCCGGTGCTGGCATGGTCACGTTTGTCCTCAGCATCGCGCTACTTAAGGAAGTCGCCTTCCACAGCCCGGTGGCTTGGTTGGTGTCTTCCTCCGCGAGCCTGCTAGTGAGCGTGGCCTCGTATAGCCTTATGACCTTCCGCAGCGCTCTGTGGCGGGTCGGCCTGGGAGGTCAGCGCCTGCTGTGGGCCGTGGGGCTGTCCAGTGTGGCGGGAGGGATCCTCAGCTTCGCAGTGCTGACTGCCAAGGCCAAGTTGGCCACCATCGTCGTGGCCCTCCTGGCTCAACTGGTGGCGCTTCTGGCGGGGTACTCATTCGCCACCTACGTGCGCCGCCGCGACCGGCGAGCCATGCCCCTCCCGTCCGCCGCCGATGAACTCTCCCTCAAGGCCTTATCGGGCCGACTGGGCGGACAGCGATCGTGGTGGGCCGAGCCGTCCACTACGGGCGCGACCGCCGGTCGGTTGGAGAATTTGGTCACCCCCGAGATCATCGATCATGTCACTCGCACTGCCCAGCCGCTCTTGACCATCGAGCTGCCCTCGTGTCGCCCGCAGGTGCGGGTCAACGTCGAAAGCTTCAGTGTGATGCTGATCCCCCACTTCGGCGCTGGCCGCCGGGTGGTGCGGATCGCCGTCCTCGTTCGGGCCGGGCGCACCCCCTTCTCGACTCGTGACCTTCATGTCGCGCTGGAGTGGTTCAGTCGACGGCAGGGCAACGCGTTTCCGACGAACAGTGAAGCGCCCCCCGATCTTGGCACTGCGAGAGTGTCTTGAATTTAGGCAGGTCCTCCCGGGGGCCTCGCCTACTGGCTTCGGCGGGGAGCGTACTCGGTGGATCACGCTGGGCGCGCATCACGCGGGGAAGCCAGTTCGGCTTGGTCGGACTTCTCGGCCTTGCGGTTAACCAAGCGGTTCTCTGGCTCCTGGTCAGCACGCTCGGAATCTACTACCTAATCGCCGCCGTGGTGGCAAGCCAGGCGTCGACCGCGGTCTCCTTCGCCATCAACGAGACTTGGGTGTTCCGCAGTCAAACGGTGGCGCGCGACCTGCGATCGGTGCTGGGTCGCTTCCTGGTATTCGATGCCCTCAATGTGGTGTCGTTGCTGCTCAGGTTGCCCGTTCTTTACGTCCTCACCAGCATGGCTCACGTCAACTATCTTCTCAGCAACATGATCGCGATCGCGATCTTTATGTTGGTCCGCTTCGTCGTCGCCGATGGATGGATATGGCACGCCGCGGCGGCTTCCGGGGAGTCGGTGCCGGGAAAAGACAACCTATTCGGGAGCTTAAAATGACCAAAGAAGATTCGCACCGCTGGATCCACTACGACGTTGACGGTCTGGCGGCGCTCAGGTCGCGGCTGCGGCTTCCGGAGCTGGAGCTGTTCCGCGTCCCCTACGTCGAACACCCGGACATCGTGATCACGGTGCGGCCGCGGGTAAGTGGCGGCGGACAGGCGGCCACCATCGGTTCGAGGTACTCGTATCGCGAGTGGGGCGGCTCGCTCACCGCGAATTTCGACATCGAGCCGGGCAGCCCGACGCACGTCGTCGCCGCGCCCCTGCTGGCCCTCTCCCGGCACGTGCTGTATACAAACGTGGTTGAGCCACTGCTGCGCTTCGTCATTGCCGGCAAGGGCCAGATGCTGCTCCACGCCGGCTGCATCTCCTTGTTCGGCCATGGGGTTCTGTTGTCCGCCAAGACCGACACTGGCAAAACGGCAACGATCCTGCGGCTGCTGCGCGACTGTGGAGGCACATTCCTGTCCGACGACATGACGATCATCTCGTCTGATGGGCTGGCCAAGCGCTATCCGAAGCCGATGACGATCAGTGCCCACACCTTGCGAGCCGTGCCGCACCAGCGGCTGCGTCTGACGCAACGGGCCGCGCTGTCGGTGCAAAGTCGCCTGCACTCCCGATCGGGGAGGGGGGTCGGAAAGTGGCTCGGGCAACAGCCGGTACCGATAATGGCTCTCAACAGCCTGGTGCAAGCGGTGATCCCGCCTCCGAAGTACATGGTTGATCGGCTGGTCCCCTGCCAGCTGGGGCGAGAACAGGCGATCGAGAGGCTCTTCCTGATCGAGAGGGGGCTTCCGGCCACCATCACCCCCGTGGGTCAGGATGAGGCGGTCGAACAACTTCTGTCCAACACCGCCGATGCCTACGAGTTCCCGCCGTTCCGGACAATGGCTCCCCAACTGCGCGTCGCCGGGCTGGACTTTGAGCAAGTGCAGCTGGTGGAGCGGCAGGTGCTCCAATCCGCCCTGAGTAAGATGGAGATAGTCCGCATGCGCGTTGCCGACTTCAGCTGGCCGGTCCTCGTCAAGGCCTCTTTGGGGGAGTCAAAGGACCAGCCGGGTAGTGACCGTCCCGAGGCGGAGAGGGTCCCGGCCGGACTGTATACGGCGGCGTCTGGGCCGCGGCATGTGGCCCAAGAGGGGTAAGCGTGTGCCCCCCCCCGGCACCACGTCGCGCCGTCGCGCAGGCCGGATGGCGAAGTGTGGATGCCACTCCCGATGAAGCGGACTCGCGAATTGGTTGCTTTTCGGACTGTCCCCTTCCGCTGGCAGCGTCGGGGCGGCGAGTGCGGGTCCCGCGCGGTACTACCCGACCGGGACGCGCTTAGAGCCGGGCCTACCCGACTCGGCCGTCCGGGTTGGGGTCCGGCGCTGGGTATCTCCACCCAGGGGCCGCGTGCTGGCAGCGGTCGGGCCGAGGGATCCGCTGGGACTGAGGTCGCGACCGACAAGGTCTGAGGATGAGGACCATGGTCGACCGATGTGGTGGGTGGCGGACCGTACTAACGGTTCTGGCCGCGGCCGCCATCCTTGGAGGCGGGGCCTTGCTAAGACTCCACAACATCAATCAGTACGGTCTGAACTCGGACGAATCCGTGTACGCCGGCCAGGCTGCGGGGCTGGCCGGGTTCACCAAATACAGCCAGCTGTTCGGACTCTTTCGGGCGCATCCCTTGCTAATCCAGCTGCTAGTGTCGTTCGCTTACCGCCTCACCGGCGTCAGCGGCCTCACCGCTCGCGAGGTCTGTGTTGGCTTCGGGGTCGCCATGATCCTAGTCATCGGCCTTTGTGGTCTCGTGCTTTGGGGCAGACTCGCGTCCCTGATGGCCATGCTCTTTGTGGCGGTGTCGCTGTACCCGATCGCGGTGTCACGGCAAATGCTGCTCGACGGGCCCGAGGCCTTCTTTGTAGCCGGATGCGTGCTCTTCCTCTGCTTGTATCTCACGCGGTCCCGGCGGGAGTTCTTGTGGGCGGCTGCCTTCGCCGGCGGACTCGCATTCCTCTCGAAGGAGTCGGCCATCCTGTTGGTGCCAGCAGTGCTGTCGTTCTTCATCCTCAGACCTGACACGCTCCCTCGGTCCCGAGACCTTGCGATCGCAGTTGGTATCTACGTGCTAACCATCGCTCCGTACCCACTGGCCGAGTTGGGCGCGGGTAAAGCGGGCACTGGGGCGGACTATCTCGTCTGGCAGGTTCTGAGACCGGCCAACCACCCACTGACCTTTTACTTCGGGATCTTGGGCGCGGTGGGCTGGGCGATCGTCGCTCTGGCGGTGGTCGGCGGGATCGTCGCGTTCAGGCAGCGCAGTGTGATCGACCTCTTGCTGCTGACCGTGACGCTGGTGATCTTCGGATTCCTCGAGGCCTGGCCGACCAAGGGATACGAGTATCTTCTGCCACTGATGGCCCCCATCGTCCTTCTGGCTGTCTCCGGTGCCGTGCAGCTGGGCACCGCCATTGCCAAGCCCCTCCGGCGTCGCTCCGCCGTCGCCGATCGGTCTTGGGGGCTCTGGGCCGCGGCCGGCTTCGCCATTATCGCCGTCGGCTCGATGTTCCTGACCGCCAACCCGGTCCTGAGTGCCCGGACAGGGTCGTCCACCGTGCTGGCTACGGACAGCGGTCAGCCGGCAGTCGCCCGGGTCACGGTGCTGGCCGGATCGGGCGGCCTCCTGGCCGGCCGACCGACCGGGCTTTGGGCGAAGGCTCACACTCTCTCTGGATCCGTATTTCTCACGATCGGCCCAACCTTCGCCAACGTTCTCGAGTTCTACAGCCACGATCGGGCCCTAGCCCTTAGCGTGAGCCCCAATCCGCTGCATCGCAACCCCTCCTACTCGCCAGTCGTCAACGCCGACCTGCTTGTTCGCTCGGGAGCTATTCAATATCTCGTGTACGACGCCTACTCAGCGGCCCGTAGCCCACACTTTGCGGAGCGCGTGCTTGCTCTGGCACGGAAGTTCCAAGGTGTGGTCGTGTACCAATACGACCAGACCTCGTCCGCCGGTCTCGCGGCAGCCCTCGTGCGAGTCTACGAGGTGCAGCCATGAGAAGGCTGGTGGCGTCAGCCTGCGGCGGGATAATAGCTGGCTGGTTGCTGGTGCCGACTGTGGCCGCAGCGGGGCCTTCGACAAACGCCGCCCTGCCACCCCCCCAACCGTCGACCGCTGGGCCAGTTGCGATCGACAAGCCCGCCGCGGCGAATATCAAGCACATCTTCGTGATCGTTCAAGAGGGGCACTCCTTCGACAACTACTTTGGCACGTTTCCTGGGGTGCTCGGGATGAACCGCCGCACCGCGGTCCCGGTGAATCCGAGGAGCGTGACGGCGGGCGCGGTCTATCCCCACCACCTGACGTCTGTGCGGACGATCCCACTCGATAACTCGCTCCACGCAGCTGTCGCGGCCCTGGATGGAGGGACGATGGACGGGTTCGTCTCGGCCCAAAGCGCTGCTGCGCGAAATGGCTCCCTCTCGCTTGGTTACTACAACGCAACAAATATCCCCTACTACTGGGCGCTTGCGCGTCATTACGTTCTTGCCGACCACTTCTTCGCGTCGGCTTTGGGTGGGAGCACTCCGAATTACCAGTTCCTGGTTGCCGGCCAAACCTGGCCGACGGGGACGGGCACCACCGCGTTGACCGACGTGCCAACGATCTTCAACCGATTGGATGCGGCGGGAGTGAGCTGGGGCTATTACGCGGCTACCTACCAAAGTCACGTCGCAGGTGGACAGCAGGCCAGCTTGGAGTCTCAGATACCGCTCCTGGGCCTCAGCAACATTGCCGGCAATCCGCAAGACATGGCTCGGATCAACGACGTTTCCGTGCTGAACCGCGAGCTTGTCGACGGCGGAGTGCCGGCCGTCAGCTACATCGTGCGTCCTGGACAGTCTGAGCACGCGCCAGGAAACGTAGCTCTCGGACAGGTCTCAACAGTGGGGCTAATCAATGCGATCATCCGGAGTCGCTACTGGAAGTCGTCGGCGATCTTCCTCACTTGGTCCGACTGGGGGGGCTGGTACGACAACGTCACGCCGCCCCGTGTTGACTCGGAGGGCGATGGGTTCCGGGTACCAGCGCTGATCATCTCGCCCTTCGCCCGGCGCGGCGTGGTGCTGAATCAGACCGCGGACTTTAGCTCGATCCTGCAGTTCATCGAGAGCATCTACGGACTGCGACCCCTTACCACCCGTGACCAAGATGCAGCCACCCTGGCAGCTGCATTCGCCTTCGGGAAGGGACGCTCAGCTGTACCGATAGCCATGGGTGTACTACCGCTTACTGCCCTCACCCAAGGCTCGGTGCCGGTCATTCTGCTGGTCTATAGCTTGCCTGTGGTCGGGATGGCGGCCGTCCTCGGGTTCTTTGCGATCTGGCCGGCGGCCGGCCGCCGGCGTCGCTCGGGAGGAATACGATGAACTGGATTTGGAGAGGTTGGCTTCGCTGCCAAAAGGCGCCTGGCGCGCGAACGTTTAGGTCGTTTAGCGCTTATCGCGGAGCTGCCAGGCTGGGAGCCGGCGTCGCGGTGGCGGCCCTCTTGGGGTCGGTCGGGGTGGAGGCGGCATCCCATCCTCCGGCGCTGCGCATCTTTGTGAGCATCTCATTGACCGCTCCCCCCACCGCGATTACGGGCGATCCCTTTGCGGTATCGGTGGCGGTCTCATCGGGGGGCGTCCCCGTGGCCGCGAGGCTCATCCGACTGTATGCCGATGGGGTCGAGGTGGGAGCCATTGAGACAAACGCCGCTGGGGACGGCGCAGCCACCATCCGAACCGCTCTGACGTCGGGGACTCATACGATCACGGCGACGTTTCGCGGCGGGGGCCGTATTCAATCGGCTAGTGCCTCGCGAACGATCTCGGTGTCGGCGGCTCCGCTCAGCATCCGAATCGTCCCTTATATCCCCAACTCGGTAACCATCACCGTCAACGGGGGTCCCCCGCTCGCCCCCAATGCGGACGGCTTCGTGGTGACGAACCTCACCCAGGGAGGCAAGCTGACGCTAGACGCCGTTCTCCAGAATCCGGCGCCTAATGTCAGAGTGACGTTCGTCTCATGGTCTAACAACGACCTCTCCCCAGTCAGGACGATCGATGTGCGAAGCAAACTGTACACTCAGCTCGCGGTGCAGGCCTCCTACCTCACAAAGCTACGGTTCGAGGACTCGGTGGGGCATCCCTTGGGCGCTTCCCAGGTGAAGGGACTCCGCTTGGTTGGACCGGACGGACAAAAGGTCGCCCCAACGGATAAGTCAGCAGTCTGGCTCAGCACCCCGGTTCCGCGCAAGACTAGCACGGGCGCACTGGCTGTTGGCGCGGACGTTTACACCATGACGTCGGCCCTATTCAACGGGGTCAACGTGGCCGATCAAGGCGTCGACCGCTACGTCCCCGGGCCGGGGGGCGTGTGGGCGGTTCGGCTCAGCGTGTATCCGGTCAAGCTGTTCGGAAAGAACGTGGTTCTGGGCGGTCGCTCCGGCGTCACAATCGCACTTACAGGGCCCAGAGCGGAGGCGCGGCGCCTCTCGCTGTCGGCAGCCCAAGGGGAAACGCTGCAGCTGCCTACCGGACACTACAAGATCAGGGTCGTCAGTGGGGGCGTGGCCCCGTCGTTGGACATTCGCGTCTCGAGGGCAACGAGTGTCCCGATTCCCGTGGTCACGACACTAGACATCATAGCCGGGCTCATTATCGGCATCGCGCTGGTGACGGGGCTCATCATGCTACGGCCGTGGCGTCGTTTGAGACGAGGCCAGGTGAGCCGCGCAACGCAGTCCACAACCTAGGGTGAACAGCTCACAAGATCTGTAGACACCTGTGCCCCTGAGGGGGTATGCAGGGAAAGAGAAGGCGGCCCATCCTTTGGGTGTTCAAAGCTCAAGGGAGGGGGGCCGCCTCGACCCTGGTGCACCAGATGGCCGGGAGCTCTCTCAGGCGGGCTGGCAGCTGCAGGCGGTCTCCACCGACAACGGCAGCGAATTTCGCTCCCAGGAGTTCCGCGGAGCAGTGGCCAAGACTGGGGCAGAGCACCGCTTCATCCACGCCGGCCGGCCCCAGAGCAACGGCTGCGTGGAGCGGGTCCAACGGACCGTGCTCGAGGAGTGCTGGCGCCCCAGTTTCGGCCGCTCCATGATCCCCAAGTACATCGCTCTCCGCCGGGACCTGGTCCAGTACCTGCGCTTCTACAACTTCGACCGGGCCCACACCGGACGCCACACCGCCGGACGTACCCCCGCCCAGCTGGTCTATGGTGCTAGAAAGATGCGCCCACGATGAGCCCCAACTGGCTACACATCCCGTGCACTGTTCAGGCTAGGGTCCCGAATTTATGTTCCACGGATGCCATTAAGAATGAAGGTCAGGCACTGCCCTCGATGAGCCTCCGCAACTCAGTCAAGTAGTCTGAGCCGTAAGCGACGCTCGGCTGGAAGTAGGTGTTCTCCACAAACTCGTTCCAGCTGATCCCGAACCACCCGTTGGGCTGGCTAAGCGCGTTAGTTTGCCAGATCGTCTCTAGTGTGTTGACCCCGTCCCGCGGCACGCAAGACCCGCCGAGCAGCTGCGTATTGTAGCCTGGTATGAAGGGTGCGAACCACGCCTTGCCGTCGCCGTGCACCTGGGCAGCCAGGCTTTCCAGGTCCGAACCGGCCCTGGGGTTGGTGGCGGGGTTTTCCGACGACCAGTAATAGGACGAGCCGTCGAGGTAGGGCGCATCGCGGATCCACGACTGGGGAGTCTCGTCGCCGACCAAATACGTGTTGCCATTCTGGGCACTCCAAACCGCTCTTACGGTAGCGACTGAGTACTTGCGGCTGTCCATTAGCATCACCACCGGGTGAGAGCTGAAGGGATTGCGGAAGGCCAGATTATTGCCGTACGCCGTCGCAAAGTACTTGAGATCCGCCACGATGGCGTTTGCTGAGCGCGTGTAGTCTCCGAATGCCGAAAAGGCGAGGGAGAGGTGGAATTGATTAGCTGGGTTGCTTTGGTTGTAAGCGTCTACGGCGCCGACCATGAGAGCCAATCGCTGATCGTATCCTGAGGACCTGGGGGTCTGACCAGGGAGCCCTGTTCCCTGCCAACTGACCAAGAATCCGGTGACGCCAGCTTTCGCAGCTTCCTCGATCTGTACTTCATAAGTGGAGGCCTCGTTCTGATCATACAGGCCCTGCTGGGGCACATCGACAATCGTGGAGCCCGAATAGCTCGTCCTGGGGTTGCACCCGACAGCATTAGTCGCACCGGGGCGGGGAGGGGGGTACTTTTTGATCGGGTAGTTGGGGCCCAATTTCGCTGCCCAGTGCTGTGGCGTCCACCAAAGGTAGTAGTACAGGTAGACGACGGCCTTGTTCCCCGAAGTCGACGGCGCTGGAGTGACTACCTGTGGCGGGGACGGAGTAGACGAGTTGGATACTGCCGGGTTCGTCGGTCCCTTAACCGAGGCCACCCTCAAGCCGACCAGCACAGCGATGCTCGCGACCAGGACGCAAAGCAGCGCGGTCGAGGCCAGAATTAGGCGCGTCCGCATTGGGGCAGTCTATCCGACTCGACTAGACTCGATCTCAGAATGAGTCAGGAGGTCGGCGCCAGCTAATTACCCGGCGGTCCGGGCTTCTATCGCGGCTTCCGAGCCAGTGGTCACCGAGGGCCAGCGCCATGGTGTCGGAGCGGAGCCCCACGGTGGGCACGAAGGACTCGAAACCGTGCTGGTGTTCGACCCACGGCGGGCCGGTGGTACGGGGCGAGCCGCTCTAATCGAGGAAGGCTCCGCGATCGGGCCAGGTTGTCGGCTCGAGTAGGTTTGGCAGGACGGGTAAGCCTTATCTAGGGTGAACCAAAGCGGGACCGGGTGAGGTTCGAGGCGGCCTCGCGTGGGGGCAACGGCTACCGTGTCCCCGCGAGGCCTCGGCACCTGGCCTAGGCAGGAATCGGGAGCTGGCTCGTGACGACCCGCGACACCGGCCGCCACTCTCCTAAGCCCAAACTCTGCAGAATCGCACACCCGAGACAGGTGATTTCGTCGCCGTCGCCGCGCAATACCCCGTCCACGGCAGTAGCCCGACAGACGGAGCACTGGTCCGCCGGCTCTGAGGGTCGCTGACGAAACGGTAACAGCGATCCCAACCGACTGGTCATCTCCACGATGCGTATCCTCCGGATTCCGTGGCTACGGCGGCTGTGAGTGTTTTGGGACGCGGCCTGAACTTTAGGGCCGTCCATCTCGGTTTCCCCATGGTCAGCGTGCGGCTGGTCCCGGCGATCCGCAACGACGATCCACCCACGATCGGGTGACGCCGAGGTCACGAGTTCACGGGGCCTGCTGATACCGCAAGGGAATATCGCCGTCCCGACTTTCGCCGAGCGCGCGGCTGGGCGCCTACCCCGGTGGGTCCCCGAGCGCGAGGGGTGGCTCTTCTCGCACTCCCAAACAGCTCCTGGACGTCTCGCGTCAATCGCGTGGTACCCCGAGCGGCGGAGACGATCACCGACCGGCCCGCGCCCGCCGCTGGTCTTGGCCCCCGCTCGTGACGGTCCCGTGAGTAGCGTTGCTAAGACCATGCTCCGAATCCTATGCCTTAGCTGACTAAGGATTGGTGATGTAGGAGTTGTGATGCGGTTAACAGCCCGCGTCGAGAAATTAGGTTTCGGTGCCCCGAACGAGGCGCATCGGGCTGGGCCCCGAACGAGGGGCATCGGGCTGGGAGAGAGTGCTGTGGCTTCGGCCTCTCCGGAGTGAGGCGCGCTGGTTCCCCGCGTCCAGTGACGACGCTCGGCGCCTGATCCTCGAAAGACGTAGCTCTCACCTGCCATATGAGCATCTCCGCACCTGGCTGCGAGCGTGTCGGTAGCCTTGACAATCTCCCCGGCACTTCGGTAATATGCGTCATGGACGGGCCGAGGTCTCATGGGAAGTGGGTTATATTTTAGGCGTGGCGCTGGCTCGGATAACCCTATAAGGGCAAGGCTCACGTCTGGCTCCGCCCGGACCGCCTGGGTAGCCACCATCATCGCGCTGGCGGCCCTTTGGGTCCAGGCCCCTCCGGTCGGCGCGACCGGTCCCGCACCAGTCTCCGTGACACCGTATTCAGGCTTCAACCCTCTGCTCAGCAGGGCACCATATCTCTCTGATCTGACCCAGACTTCGGTCGAGGTCAACTGGGCGGAGACTACCAGCGACCCCACCCTGGGTGCGTACGCCTCGCTGGCAGGCTACGTGGCTTGGGGCCGAGCGGGAACTAGCTGCAACGCCAATACCGCTCCGGTACCCAGCTCCCTTCCCACGCTAGTGCCGGCTAGTGACACGCCGGCCAGCGTCACGGGTCGTGAGTTCACGGTCGGAACCGTCACTCCCGTGACCGAGTATCAGTCTTCCGTCCGCCTCACCGGAATGTCGCCAGGCAGCAGCTACTGCTATCGGGTATTTGGCTACTACTACTACGGAATTACCAAGACACCGACCGACCTGCTGGGCAGCAATCCTTCTCCAACTTTCACGACCCTCGACCCGGTCAGCGATTCGTCCGCGAGCCCGCTCACTTTCGACGTGTTGGGAGATACTGGCGAAGCGTGCGTGACCGTGCTGCCGTGCACGTCTACCTCACCGAACCTGATCAACCCGGATCAAGCCGCGATCGACCAGCTGATTGGTCAGTCAGGGGCCAGATTCTTGCTTATGGCGGGCGACGTCGGCTATCCCAGTGGGCTCCAGACCAGATACGGCGACTTGCAGCAGCAGGGAACTGCCGGACCCACCGGCGACCCGGACATAAGCAACATGTTCGGGCCCAACTACTGGCCTCAGACAGGCGGCCTCCCCACCTACTACGCTGACGGGAACCACGGATTGGATGTCACGTCTCTGCGGGTGTGGCCGGAGAGCGCCACCGCTGCCGCGAGTAACGGAGGAGTCTACGGAGACGTACCGTACCCGGCGTCCACGGCTGACGGAACTCCGGCGGTTAGCTATCCAGCGAATTGGTATGCGTTCTCCACCGGAAACGTCCGTATTTATATGCTCACGGCGGCCTGGGCCGATGGCAATGTTGGAACCGCCACCGGTGGCTCCTGTGGCTCCCTCTGCTCTGCCTATCAGCTCGATTCGGACTACCATTGGCAGACGACATCTGCTGAGTATCAGTGGTTGAAGCAGGACTTGGCAGCCCATCCCGGCGGAATTAAGCTGGCCGTTTGGCACTATCCACTGCGCTCGTATTCCTCGTCGCAAGTGTCAGACCCATTCTTGCAGAACAGTTCCGCCAACGTTTCAGCTCTAGCGGCTCAAGACAGTTTGGAGTCGCTATTGGCGCAAAATGGTGTTGCCATCGCCTTCAATGCACACGCCCACACGTACCAGCGGATTGACCCCGGTCTGCCCGGGCAGATCGTGAACTACGTCACAGGAGGTGGGGGCGGCGTATTAGGCTCCGTCTCTTGCAGTCTTGTGACGGGTGTCACGTCGGCCTATGCCCTCGGTTGGGACCCGGCAGCCGGAGTGGGGTCTAGCTGCGGAGTGGCCGGTGGTGTAGCCTCCAGCATTCCGGTTCCTGCGTCTTCAGCGCAGGTCTATAACTTCCTCAAGGTCACCGTGGCCGGGAACACGGTCACGGTCACGCCAACCAATGCCGCAGGGCAAACGTTCGATGTGCAGACGTACGAAGCCGCGATGCCTACAGTGTCGGAGATCACGCCTAGCGCAAGTTCGATCGCAGGCGGTACGGCAGTGACGATCTACGGGTCAAACGTCGCACAGGTTTCCTCCGTCTCGTTCGGACTCAACCCGTCCCCGTCGTTTGCCGTGGCAAGCCCGAACTCGGTTATCGCCGTGGCGCCCGCGGGATCGGCTGGACCAGTCGACGTTTCCGTCACTACGCCAGACGGGACCAGTGCCCCGACGCCCGCTGACCTATTTACTTACACCGCGGGTCCCGTAGTAGCCAACGTCGTCCCTCATGCCGGTGCGGGTGGGGGGGGGACGCTTATCCGAATCACTGGTACTGGCTTTGCGGGTACTGGGATAACAACTACCGGTGTGAACGTCGGTGGACTTGCCATCACGTCGGCGTGTCCAGCCGTTAGCTGCTTTACCGTCAACAGCCCGACGCTTATAACAGCGATTACCCCGGCCGAATCCTCGGGACAAGTCGACGTCACGGTGACCACTTCTGCCGGATCCAGTCCCGTCGTCGCCACCGATCGGTTCACATTTGAGTTACCGCAATTGCTTGCGGTGGACTTCGCCAGCACGTGGGCAGCGACGTCAACATTCAGCCACTTCAACAACCCTGTCGCCTTGTCTAGCTCACCCTTCTACGGGTCGGTGGCTACGTTGGTAGGAGACGTCAACGGTGACGGAATACCCGACCTAATAGCTGTGGACGGCAACGAGATTTGGGTCATGCTGGGCACAACAACGGGTTTCTCAGCGCCAGAACTCTGGTCTACGACCCCATTTTACGGGAGCGTGACTACATTGGTCGGAGATGTCAATGGGGATGGTATAGCCGATTTAATCGCCGTAGACCAGGGCAGTGTGTGGGTTTTGCAGTCTACGGGCACCGGGTTTCTACAACCGGTACAGTGGTCGACGCAACCCTTTTACGGGACCGTGTCCACTTCCGTGGGTGATGTTAATGGCGACGGTATGGCTGATCTGATTGCCGTAAATGCGGCGAGCACGTGGGTGATGACGTCAACGGGGAACGGCTTCTCAGCGCCGAGCGAGTGGTCTGCGGATCCATTTTACGGCTCGATAGCCACGTTGGTTGGCGATGTCACGGGAGACGGAACAGCCGATCTGATCGCGGTGAACCCCACAAGTGCTTGGGTAATGAGCTCGACTGGAACGGGATTCGCGGCACCGATGCCCTGGTCGTCCAACCCATTTTATGGCAGCCGAGCCACGGTTGCTTTGGATTTGGGAGGCACCGGGAAGGTGGACCTCGTCGCGGTCGACGACAGCGCGACCTGGGTAATGATGTCGACTGGAAGCAATTTCAACCCGCCGGCGGCGTGGCTTAGTGTCCCCTTCTATGGAAGTGTAGAGACGGTGCCGTCGGGCTGACAAGTACCCCGAGAGGTGGAGCTCTGGACCGTAGTCCCCGAGACATGGCGGCCCTTTCCAGAGAGCTTGGCCGGTGGCTTGAGGGAGTGGGGCTCGCAGAAGGTAGGCAGCGCTGGGTGTATATCCGGGGATTTGAGGTGCGGTGTGTAGACTCGGACTCCAGCCTTGGCCACGGTCCGTGAGCAGGCTACCAGGTTGACTTCGCCAGGCACCGATGGCGGACGGACATGGAGAGCCGTTGTAACACCGGACTCGGCCGGCGGCTGCAGCCGGGCTGCGCGAGGCTAGGTTTAGGGTTGTGGAGCGTGCCAGGTGGAGCTTTTCTGAGCGAGTGAGATGCGGGGTACCGCCGAAAGCCGGGGATGTAGACCGCGCTGAATTTCAACTGACCCCGACGATAGAGCGGTCCCTTTTTTCGGGGCGGGGTCGTTGAGTGGCGAAGGAGACGCCCACCGGTTAGTCGCCACGGCCGCGTTCAGCCGGAAAGGGGCATCTGAGTTCGCCAGATGTGCCCGACGTCAGGTACCAGTTCACCAATACAGGTAGGGTCTTTCGCAGGCGGCTCCGTCGTCAGCGGTGAAGTTCTGCGCCGAGCACGTGCCATTGGCCATGCCAGCTAGCAGCGGAGGCCACCAGCTCGGCCACGCTTACACTCGGTACTCCCACCTGGAATCAGCATCCAGCACTGCGAAGTCGTAGCCCGTGCCTTCTCGCACGGGTTGCTCGGTTACGTCGGCCACCCAAGTCTGGTTGGGAGCGACACGACTGAAATTGCGCTCGACCGGGAGCTCGCAAGTATCCACGTTGACGAAGCTCCTCCGATGTCTTCGGGAGAAAGCCCGGGGAGTCCCTCTTCGACCAGGCGTTTGTGCACGGTCTTCCTGGAGATGGCGACGCCCAACCCCAGCCGCAGTTCCGCCAGAACTCTCCTGTATTTGTAGGCGGCGCGGGAGGAACCGTGAGCCTGCCTGATTTGACCTCCTTGAGCGACCGGCGCCACAGCTTAGCTTGGGAGCCCCGCCCTCTCTTCCAGACGAAGTATCGGCGAGGCCCGACGCCGAGGATCCGACGCGACTGCTTGCGACGATATCCGTCTGTGACTAGGACCGCGATCACCGGGTACTTCCTGTTGGAGGCACCGTGTGCTGCCCGGAGAGGGCTGAAGCCTTCTGGTGATCTCCAACTCGGTCTCGAGCTCCCTGATCCGCTTCCTGGCTTGAGCTATCTCTACTCGCTCGACGGTCACCGACCCGGACTCTCTCCCTGATCGACTTGATCTGGAGCAACCCGGCGAAAAAGGGTCGCCAGGCTGTCCGTGAGATCAGCGGCCAGCTGCACAGCCGGTGTCCCGGGCCGCGCCAGGGCAATTGCGCGATGTCGGAACTCTGCGACGTATACGTTGTGCGTGATCATCTCCTTCCCTGAATGGCTCGTTCTCACCAACCAAGTGCGGGAAGGGGTTCCAAATCCCCGCCCAACTCGGTGGTCGCCTGCTTCTCCTCGAAGTGCGAGCTGCACTTCTACGACGACACTGGCTCGGCCGATTTGGTTGTCGATGTCGAAGGCAGGCTCACCTGATGTCTACTGGGTTCGACGGCGGAGACAGCTACCGTCGAGGCGGTCCGAGAGATCCGGGGAGTCCCTCCTGGATCTGCGATAATTCCTGAGCGCAGCTCGATCAGTCAGTGCCCTCAGGGAAGATTCACGTGCGCCAAGATGGTTGGTCGGTGCCTGGCCCAGATGGCTGAACCAGAGGCTCCGGCTGGGCCGAGACAAGCATCCGTCGAGGTTCCGGCGGAGCAGTACCACGACCTGTACGGGGAGCTGTATTACAGGAACTGCCTAACCATCCCCACGGACGGTGCCGGGGCTGCTCCAGCGCCATATCGGTGGGGAGAGCCCGTCTGGGAGGGGTTCTTCGGCCATCTGGCGGAGGAGGTCGTCGCTCGATTCCATCCCGGGACCGTGCTCGACGCGGGCTGTGCGATTGGCTTCCTGGTCAAGGCTCTGCGCGACCGCGGCGTCGAGGCGGAAGGCTTTGACTCTTCGGCCTGGGCCATCTCCCAGGTCCCCGAGCAGGCCCGGCCCTTCTGCCGGGTCGGCTCCGTCACCGACGAGCTTGTCCGCGACTACGACCTCATAACCTGCATCGAGGTCCTGGAGCACGTCAGCCCCAAGCAGGCGGCCGCCTCGGTCGCCAACCTCTGCCGCCATGGCCGGGCGGTGCTCTTCTCGTCCACCCCGGAGCACGCCGAGGAGGCCACCCACCTCAACGTGCGCCCGCCCGATTACTGGGCGGGCCTTTTTGCTGGTCACGGCTTCTACCGCGACTCGGACTTCGACGCCAGTTTCGTGGCGCCCCAGGCGGTCCTGTTTCATCCGGTCCAGCACTGGGAGCAGGTGGTGAGGGGATACGAGCGCCGCAACTGGGAGTCCCAGAAGGAGCTGCGGGGCTTGCGCGCCCACCGTGACCATCTGGATGCGGAAGTGGAGCGACTGCTCGCCGATGATCATCGGGCCCAACCCCAACTCCGAGCCCTGATGGGAACCAAGACGTTCCGGCTGACCGCATGGATCCGCTCCCTGTGGTCTAGGACGGGTGGAAACAGGGCGGCCCCCCAGAAGCCCTTGCCGGCGCAGCCGGATGGACCATCCACCTACCAGGAGTGGGTACGGGAATTCGATTCTCTGGGAGACGAGGATCGCCAGAGGCTGATGGAGATGATCACCCAGCTGGCGTGGCGACCCACCTTCTCCGTCCTAATGCCGGTCTTCAATCCCACCGAGCGGCACCTCCGCGGGGCGATCGAGTCGGTTCTCTCCCAGATGTATCCAGACTGGGAGCTGTGCATCGCCGACGACGCTTCGACGGCGGTCCATGTGCGGCCGGTGCTGGAGGAGTACCGGCAACGGGACCACCGCATTCAGGTGACCTTCCGTCCCACCAACGGGCACATCGTGGAGGCTTCCAACAGCGCCCTGGCTCTCGCCCGGGGTGAGTTCGTGACCCTGGTCGACCACGATGATGAGATCCCCGCGCATGCGCTCGCCTGCCTTGCCCTGGAACTGGCGCGGCACCCCAAGGCGGCGATCCTGTACAGCGATGAGGACAAGCTCGATGAACAGGGCCGGCGCTACCTGCCCTACTTCAAGCCGGGCTGGAACCCGGAGTTGTTCCTGGGCCAGAACTATCTCAGCCATCTCGGCACCTATCGCCGCGAGGTGGTCTTGGCGGCGGGTGGGTTCCGAACCGGATTCGAAGGCAGTCAGGACTACGATCTGGCGCTGAGGGTCTCCGAACGGATCGCACCCGATCAGATCCGCCACATCCCGCTGGTGCTCTACCACTGGCGGGCTCACCCAGGCTCGACCGCCAGCTCACCCCAGGTTAAGCCCTATGCCCGCTCGGGGAGTGTGCGCGCAGTTGCGGAGCATCTGGCCCGCTCGGGCCTGGTCGGCGATGTGAGCGCCGTGATCGGCGGTGGAGTCAACTGGGTGCGCTGGCCGCTCCCGACACCGGCCCCCAAGGTGAGCATCATCGCGGCTGGCAACGACCAGGAGCACGCGCACGCCCTGAGAAGCCTTTGGTTCCTGACCGACTACCCCAACTACCAGGTCGAGCGCTCGGCTGGACGCTGGCCATTTTTCACGCCAGAGGATGGGGCAGGGGCCCAGGCGGGGATGGGGCCGGATCTGACCCATTTGGGTGGTGAGGCGTCTGACCACCAGCCGGAGGTGATCGGTCCTCGCGAAGACACCGACATGATCTGTGCCCTGGGTGTGGGCATCGAGGCCATCGACGAGCACTGGCTGCGGGAGATGGTCGCCCAACTGGCTAGACCTGGAGTGGGTCTGGTCGGCGCTCGGCTGGAGCGCTTCGATGGAACTACCACCCTAGGCCCGCTGGTGATTGCCAGCGACGGCACTGTGCTGGCACCTCTTGACGGCCTGAATCGGTTGGACGCCGGCTACTTCGGACGGCCCTGGCTGGTCCAGTCGGTCGCAGCGCTCTCCCCCGGCTGCCTGCTCATCCGACGCTCCGTTCTGAAGGAAGTCGGAGGTTCAAACCCAATTCTGGACGATCTTTGGAGGGTGGTCGACCTCTCGCTGAGGGTCCGGGAGAAGGGGTACCGAGTCGTGTGGACGCCCAGTGCCAGGCTGGGGGTGGCCCCGGGTTGGGATGGCTCGGCGGGGGCTCGCAAAGTTCCCGCCCAGATTCTGCAACGATTTGCGGGGCTGATCAGCCAAGATCCTGCCTACAGTCCAAATCTCTCCCTGGCTGAGGGCCGCGCCTTCGCTCCTGCTTGGCCCCCCCGCCAGCGACCCCCCTGGGTACACGGAGAGCCTGAGCCAAGCTGAGGGATCCGCCGCCTCGTCCCCAAGTGTGGGTGGACCGACAATTCCCGAAGGGACGCCATTACCCCGCCTGTGGAGCCGCGGTTGTCAACGTGACCGAGGTTCGGAAGCCCAGCACCGAGACGGCCGAGTCAACCGGGCGCGGCCCCTCACGCCCCGTGGTCCTTGAACAGGAGTAACCCGATTCCCACCAATCCGGGGTGGCGCTCCTCGCCCACCCCACGAAGAGGCAGCGCCCCTGGGTGTCCGAGTTGCGAAAGGCGACAACTTCGGCTGCAGCGATCCCGACTACCGCGGCCGGCCTCGTCGGCTCAGCTCCGATCGGCCTCGGCTGCGTTCCGGTTCCCGAGCCAGAGCTGACGCTCGAACTCGGTCTTGAGCACCACCGTGGTCCTGGTGGTTCGCACCCCGGGTAGTTCCTTGATCCAATCGACCAGCTCCAGCAGGGCCTCGGGGTCTTGAGCTCGCACCTTCAGGAAGAAGGACAGCTCACCGGCGACGTTGTGGCACTCGTCGACTTCCTGACGCTGGCTCAGTCGAGCCGCCAGGCTGGTGCCGGTCACATTAGCCTCCACTCCCACGAAGGCGGTCACCGGTCGGCCAACCGATCCCGGGTCCAAGTTCAAGGTCCAGCCACGGATGACGCCGTCCCTCTGCAGCCGCCGGATTCGCTCGTGGACCGACGAGGGAGCCAGCCGCGCCACCCGTCCGATCTCAACCAGGGTGGTCCGAGCGTTGGCCTGCAGCGAGCGAAGGATCACCGAATCCAATTCGTCCAGGTAGGTAGCTGACCCGACTGGATCGTATTTCTTGCGGTGATTTTGCATATCAACCCTACGCTAGCCAGAATAAAAGCTATGTTACCGCATGAACTACAGGCCAAAACAACCGATCACGAAAGGAGGTTGCTGTTGGAGCCAGTGCCGGTGCCGAGCTGGCCCAGGCCGTTGGCTCCCATCGCGAAGAGGCCACCGCTATCGGTCACCGCCAGGGACGAATAGGTCTGGCTGATGGTCCCGTTCCCGAGTTGGGCGTCGAAGTTGGCCCCCCAGGCCAGGACCTGGCCAGCGCTGGTCAGGGCCAGATCCTGGAACCCGCCCGCGGAGGCGGCGGCCACCCGGGACACCGAGGTACCGGCGGGGACGGCCACCCTGACCGGGAGCAGAGCCTGGGTCTCCCCGCCGTCGCCCACCTGTCCATTGGTGTTCAGACCCCACCCGAAAGCCTCGCCGGTGGTGGCCAAGACCAGGTCGTTGAAACCACCACCTGCGATGGCGCTGATCACGGTGCCGGTGGGGAGGTGGACATAAGCCGGTTGGGCGCTGGACGTGGTCGAGCCATTGCCCAGCTCTCCGTTGGCATTGGATCCCCAGGTAAGCACCGAGCCGGTACTGGTCAGGGCGAGACCGTCGAAGGCATCGGCCGCGATTGCGGTCACGTCGGTGCCGGTGGGAATGGCAACCTCCACCGGGGTGGTGCTGTAGGGTGGGGTGGTTCCGTTGCCGAGTTGACCGTCATTCCCCTGACCCCACGCCCAGAGTGTGCCGTTGGAAGCGAGGGCCAGATCGAAGCTGCACCCAGCCGCGATGGCGGTGACGGTGACACCGGCGGGCAAGGCGGCTGTCACCGGGACGCTGCTGTCGGTGGTGCCGCCGTTCCCCAGAGATCCGTTCGTGTTCTGTCCCCAGGTGAGCACCTGGCCAGCACTGGTTAGCGCCATCGAGTCGTTGCAGCCAGCCGCGATCGCGGCCACCGTGGTCCCGCTCGGAAGAGCGACAGATCCCGGGAGATCCCGGGTGGTCTTGGTGCCGTCGCCCAACTGGCCGTCGTAGTCAGCTCCCCAGGAGAGGACCTGGCCGGCGCTGGTCAGGGCCAGGCTGAAGTAGCCTCCACCCGCCAGCGCCGTGACTGTGGTCCCGGTAGGAATCGAGGTCGCGACCGGCTGGTAGCGGTTGACCAAGGTGCCGTCACCAAGCTCCCCGGCCGCGTTGTCGCCCCATCCGTAGACCGAGCCGGAGGCGGTCAGGGCCAGGCTGTGATATCCGGCGGCAGCCAAGGCCACGATCGGGGTGGCACTGGGCAGGCCGACGACAGCCTGGGGCACGGACTGGGCAGCCCCCACGAACTCGACTGTGACCGGCACACTGCCGGTAGTTGGACTGGTGATGGTGCACAGAGCCTCACCCTCACGGCTGTCGGTCCAGGCGGCGCCTAAGGCGCCCGGCCCGGTGCAACGTCCCGGACTGGCATTCCCGTTGGGAGCGGTCGCTGCCGTCGGTGCCGCGATGGCGGCCGATGAACTCGTGTAGAAGCCGAGCAGGGCGGCGGTCCCGCCATTGTTGGTCGGCAGGCCAGTTGGGTCGAGCATTTGGGCCATCAAGGTGGCGGTTTGCCCGGGGCCGGGTCGGAGTGGGAAGACGCTCAGGGCGACTCCGATGGCGGCATCCGCGGCTGGAGTGATCGTGAAGGTGTCGTACTCGGGAGTCGCGCTCGTCGAGGTGACGATCGGAGCGCGGCGATCGACCAAGACCGTCTTGGGGTTACCGAGGTCGCCCAGAATCGGCGCCGACCCGGTCCCGATCTGGAGGGTTGCCGGGCTGCCAGCCGCCAGCGGGGATCGGAGTACACAGGTGAGCGCAGCCCCGGGACCTCCACTACCGCTGACTGCAAGGCTCAGGCAGGAAACGCCATCCACCAGCGTGTCAGCCGCCGCGGTGCGACTGAGGATCTCACCGGCCATGCCCACCGTCACCGATCCCCCGGCCGGCACCGATGTACTGGGCACGAATGGCACCGATGCCTGGGTGGCCTGGCCAACCTCTGAGTTCGACAGCGTGATCCGAGCGGGGGCCCCGGCCTGGGCGCCAACCGTGGCCGGACCAACTCCGACCAGAGCTATTACCGCCAGGCCGACGGCGCCGGCAAGCCGGAACGGCGAGCTAGGGCGGTAGAAGCGGCCCGCTTTGCTACCAAATTCGAACATCTGTCTCCCGCATACCGACAGCAGACGGCTCCCAGCTCTGGGAAGCTCCGCCACTCAGGTTGCAGTGTATTCTGGGGCGCCTTGCCCAGTTCTGGGCTCTCAGCGCTGGAACAGCCTGCTGCGGCGGAGGCGGGCTCGGTGGGCCAACAGCCGGACCATCGTCCAGAGGGTCTTGGTCCCGTACACCAGGCTCTGGGCAAGCGTCGCCGACGATGCTTCGGGGAAGTATCTGGTCGCCACCGGCACCTCCTCGATTCGGAACCGGAAGGCCACCGCCTGGGCGATCACCTCGGTGTCGAAGACGAAGTCATTGGAATTGCGAAGAAAGGGGATGGTTTCCAGAAATTCGCGACTGTAGGCCCGATAGCCGGTGTGAAGCTCGGAGAATTTCCGCCCAAGCACCAAGTTCTCGCACTCGGTCAGGAATCGGTTGGAGATGTACTTGTAAAGGGGCATGCCTCCCTTCCGGGCGCTCCCCTTGGTCATGAACCGAGACCCGAGCACGAGGTCGGCTCTGCCTCGCAGAATCGGACGGACCAGCTCGGGGATGAGGGTCGGGTCGTACTGCCCGTCAGGATGAAGCATCACCACCACGCTGGCGCCCTCCCGGAGGGCCTCCATATAGCAGGTCTTTTGGTTCCCTCCGTAGCCGACGTTATGAGGGTGCTGGATCAAATGTAGGTTGAGCAGTTTGGCCACCTCGACAGTTCGGTCCATCGACCCGTCGTCGACCAGGATCACCTGCTGAGCCCAGCGCGGTGGAATGTCGTGCCAGGTGGCCTCCAAGGTCTTGGCGGCGTTGTAAGCAGGCATGACGATGACGACGGGGTGACCGTCCAGCAGGGCGAGGTCGTCGGGGTTGGCTGCGGTGACCATGAGCCAGGATCACTCTAAGGCGGGGGCCGGTAGTCGAGATCGGCTGGACTGGACCGGACTCGGTGGTTGGGGGCCAGAACCGATCGCGTGCCCGCCGGCACAGTCGCCATCGGGGCGGCCGCCCGCTCCAGTTCGAAATCGCTGGCAGGCCAGCTAGCTGACGCAGACTATGGGCATGGCAGAGGGACCGCTCACGCTGATGACGGTCCACGCCCACCCCGACGACGAGTCAGCCTCGACCGGGGGCGTCCTCCACAAGTACGCCGCCGAGGGGATCCAGACCGTCCTGGTCACCTGCACCGGCGGAGAGCTGGGGGACGGCCCCAAGGGGCTCAAACCGGACCAACCAGGTCACGATCCCGAGGCGGTTCGGGTGATTCGACGAGCGGAGTTGGAGACAGCTTGCCGGGAACTTGGGGTAGGGCAGCTGGAACTGCTCGGCTACCGGGACTCGGGAATGGCTGATTGGGACAGGGCCGCCGCCCCGGGTTCCTTCGCCGGCTCGGACCTGGAGCAAGAGGTGGGCCGGCTCTCGGAGGTGATCGAGCGCTACCGCCCCCAGGTGGTGGTCACCTATGACCAGGACGGAGGCTACCGGCACCCCGATCACATCCGGGCCCATGAGGTGGCCCGAGCCGCCACCATCAAGACTGGCATCCCCAGCAAGCTCTACTACACGGTCTTCCCAAAGTCCCTGGCCCGCCGCGTCCTGAACCAGATGAAGGAGGCTGGCATCGATCCCTGGGATCTGGGGGAGATCGAGTTCGACCCCGACAACCCGCCCTTCGGCGTGCCCGACGATCTGATCACCACGGTCGTCGACGTCATGGCCGATGTCCCCGCCAAACTGGCGGCGGTCCGGGCCCACTCCAGCCAGATGGACAATGCCTTCTTCGGGGGGCTTCCGGACAATGTGGCGCCCCTCATTCTGGGCCAGGAGTACTACGTCCGGGCGATCGATCGAACTGGTGCGCAGCTGCCCGAGAACGACCTCTTCGCCGGCCTCCGGTAGAGCTTAAGGTCTTTCTGGCCCCGGCCCTGTGGGGCCGGCCCGGTCCCGGCGGTTCCCCTCCTTCCGGGCCGGTTGGCTGGCTCTAGTCTAAGTTGGCGAGCGCTTAGCAAGGGCCTCGAGGGCGCGGTCGGCGTGGAGGTTCATCCGGGTCTCACTCTTGATGACCGCGAGAACCCGACCATCGGTGTCCACCACGAAGGTCCAGCGCTTGACCGGGATCGGCCCGAAGCGCCGCTTGACCCCGAGCTGCCTGGCGACCTTTCCGTCCTGGTCGGAGAGAAGGGGGAACCCCAGCCAGTTGCGCTCCGCGAACTCCCTCTGCTTGGCCACACTGTCGGCGCTGATGCCGATCCGCTGGGCACCGGCCCCGGCAAATTCGTCGGCCAGATCTCGGAAATGGCAGCTCTCGGCCGTGCACCCCCGGGTCATCGCGGCCGGGTAGAAGTACACGACCACTGGCCCCCGGGCCAGGAACTCCGACAGCCGGCGGGGGGTTCCACTCTGGTCCGGAAGCTCGAAGTCCTCGATCCGGTCCCCCTCTTCCACCACCCAACTCTACTGGTGTCCGCGAACTAAGCCAGAGAAGCCGGCGGCGCTCCGGGCCAGCCAATAGCAGCTGGTCCCTCGCCCCCTTCTCCCCTCCCCCGCCTGGATGCTCACCCCGAGGCTGGCCGGTCTCTGGCCAGCTCATTGAATCGGAAGCAGCTGGTGAGGTGGTCGACCACCAGCCCCGCCGCCTGAAGGTAGGAGTAACAGACAGTTGGTCCCACGAAGCTGAAGCCGCGCCGTCTCAGGTCGGCGCTCAGAATCCGCGACAGCGGCGTGGTCGCCGGGACCTCCCCAGCCAGGCGCCGGCGGTTGACGACCGGACTGCCGTCGACGAATCCCCACACGTATCGATCGAAGCTGCCCAGCTCATCCTGGACCCGGAGCAGGGCCGCGGCGTTGCTCACCGCCGACTCGATCTTCTGGCGGTGGCGGATGATGCCAGGGTCGGCGAGCAGCGTCCCGATCTGGGTTGCTCCGAAGCGGGCAACCTCGGCCGGGTTGAAGTCGGCGAAGGCTCGCCGGTAGCCCTCCCGACGCTTCAGGACCGTGAGCCAGCTCAGCCCCGCCTGGGCGCCCTCTAGGACCAGCAGCTCGAAGTGCCGATGGTCGTCACGGACTGGAGTGCCCCACTCCAGATCGTGATAGGGGCCAAGCCAGGGACCGGTCGCCCAGCCGCAGCGGGTTCGCTGGTCGTTCGGACCGATCAAGGTGGATTGCGTCTTCTCAGCCGGCGGTTCCGTCTCCATCTGCCAGCCCTCATCCTGCCCGACCCTCGTAATCGCCGTCGCCCATCGAGCTCCACCACGCCAGAGACCTCGAGTCGCGAACGGACCGAAATACGCGCGGGGCTCAAACTTTCGCTTGACTCTGACGGGTCCCGGTTCGGGAGTCCAGTTGGTTCGGAACCAGCACCCGCCTCTGCTCGGATGAGTTCAAAACGATCCTGTCTTCCATGGCCGGACAGAATCGCTGAACAGTTAGGGGCGGTCAGATGCCCTGAACTACAACATCGGCGACTCGGTAGTGGGTCAGTTTCAATGTCACTAAGTGGCAGCCCCCGGGCACTTTGTGGTAGCGGGGCGCGCCTATGCTTGGGGGGATGGGGGGGAGGGCCACTCAGGGGTTCGGACTTTTGCTGGTGGGGGGTGCCATCGGCGAGGCGGTGGCTCGGTTGACCCAGGCTGACTGGTTGCTTGTGGGCGCGGTGCTGCTCGCTGGGCTTGCTTTTATTGGCGGTGGTGCTTGGCTAGAAAAGCGCAAGCGCCGTCAAGGACGGATCGTCGCGGCCGCGCAGGTCACCCGCGTGAATGACATGGTGAACAAAGGTTGGGGGGTGCTGAACGAAATGATCCAGTGGTCGTTTGTTCATCCGTACCGGGCCGATCCGTCAGGCGGTTATGTCCCCGTGGTCGGTCGCGCTGGGCAAGAGATGAGGGAGTTGCTTCGGAAGGCCGCGGCGTGGAAGGCGGAGGCTGACGAGTTGGTCATGCGCGAGTTCGGTACTGCAATTCTACGTTTTGGCCACGCTGTACCAATGGCACCGTCCCGCGACGTCGCCGTTCACCCGCATGTGGAGTCCGAATGGGCCTCTGTCCGAGGTCGCATGGCATGGCTCTCAAACAATGTGCCATGGGTGAGGATAGTCAGCCCAGGAGATCGACGATCTCGTCTACAGTCCACACGTGATCGGTTACTCCGGCGGCCATCGCTGGAGTCCGAGGGTAAGGATTAGCCAAGCTCTTGTGGGGCCGCGCGAAGTTGTAGTGCATGAAGTGGAGGCTGACTGCTGCCGCCAAGTTCTCGGCCTTCTTGCTGAATCCGTTGGTTAGCCGGGTGAAGCGCCGCATCCCCATTCGCATGGTGAGGTTCTGGCGCTCGATGTGGCTGGTGGTGGTGAGCTTTGCATCGGGTGAGCCGCTGATCGAGCGCTTCTCCGCTCGGAGGAGACGCGACGGGCTATACCGGCGTTCATGGGCGGGATCGGAGCCGTAGATCTTCACAAGCTGCCCGTAGTCAACGTCAGCTCCGAAAGCTTCTTCGACCGCCGTGAGGTAGCAGACCAAGCCGTCGGTGGTGCTGACAGGACCCCTGCCGGCTGGACTCATGAACGGGGACCGGTCAGCCCAACCTAGCCGGGCCAGAAAGGGTAACTATGCCTCCACTGTATAAACCGGGCGGGCTGTGCGAGGGCAGCGAACTAGAGGCTGGTGAACGCCAGGACGACCGCCCGTGTATAGTTGAAGATGAGGCTGAGGTCTGGGGACGTTGCGACGTCGATCGATTTCCCAGGCTGCCGAAAGGCGAGAAAGACCTTTCCGTTGACACTCAGTTGCATCTCCGTGCCTGGAGGAGGCTTCCCGATCGTGGCTCGCCGCAGTTTGCATATCTCCGCGCCCGGATCGAGGGTAGTGCGCTCTGGGACCCACTTGGTCTTGGCGATTCTGTAGACGCCGGGCGGCTCATACGTGATCCGGGGTCGGGTGGTGTGCGCCCTAGCGACGTAGAGCTTCTGGTGTTTGTCGATGTTGGACATGCGCAGGAGTTCGTAGAGGGGGTGCCTCAGGCGCTCCTTGTGGGTATGCCCGTGTTAAGGCTGCGCCTCCTCGATGATTGCGAACTCGGACGAGTCGGGCGCGATCCCGAGGATCGGGGATCCCGGTCATTTGGTGGGGTCCCGCTTCTCGATGTCCTTGATCCACTCATTTCGGGTGAAGTAGATCGGGAATTGGGTGTGTTCCCCGGCGTCCTTCTCAGACGACCCCATGACGGCGCTATAGACGCAGAAGTCGAGGGCGGAGCGAATGTTGTGGACGAAGTCCCCGAGCCAGACTCCGAATCGCTCGTCCGGCTTCTGTCCACCCGTCCAAGTCACGACATCCCACTCATCGCCTCGGGCATCTTTGACTTGATGGGTGGCGAAGTTGAGGTTTGCTTCAACGAACTCAGTCATCTTTGCGTTGATGAAGTCCAAATGCTCTCTCGCCCTCTCCAACTTGAGAACGGCTCCCTGGACTTCGACCACGCGCTAACATTGGAGGACGATGGAACGCAAGTCAACGGGCCGAAGCCAGACGACCCCGAAGGGGTACGAGATCCCGGTGCCGACCCGCAAGGAGTTCTACGAGGCGCTAGAGAAGGTGGCGAAAAGGACCTGGGAGCCTAAAAAAAAGTAGCTGCGGACTGGCGCTTGCGACCCCGGCGATCCCACTCGGGCTCTACTGTGGACCCGTGGCAGCCAACCAAGCTAATCAAGCGGCGCCGGCGCCCCCGAGCGTTGGCGCCTATAACCGTGCGCTCGAGACCTACCTCCTTGTGGCCTTCGGGTTGCTGGGCCTAGTGGGTAGCCTTGAGCCAAAGTACTTCCCCGCCGTGCCGATACCGGCATTCGCGTGGTGGATCGGCGCGGCTCTCTGCCTCTTCTGGGCAGGTTACCGGGTCGCAGTCGACTGGGAGCGAAGGGGCTCAGGCCGTGTCGCTCCTGCTCCGCTCACCTTCAATCAGTTCAACTTCTACGGGAACGCGCAGGTCGCGCAAGGGTACTCGACCGGACCTCCTGTGGACGATCCGCCGGGGTGAGTGGCAGACCTACGCGGGGGGTATGCTCGAACGCGTGAAGATAGCTTGGGCGGTCGTCTGCGACTACGCGAGCCTCACCGTGGAAGGCAAGGTTAACGTGCTGGGGATATTCGGTGAGATCAAATCTGGCGTCATCCCTGTTCAGATCGCACAGCTGTTCGCGGTCATCTCATATCAGGTCGGAGCCGATGAGTACGGGACTACTCACCAAGCCAGGATTGTCCTTGGGGACGCCACCGATGACCTTGCAACCGTAGAGGCTGACCTGACTGTGTCGAAGCCCCCTAGGTCGGAGGCTGGGGGTATCATCAATCAATTGGTGGGGTTCGGCGGCGTGACCTTTCCCCGGGTTGGGGAATATTCTGTGCGGGTCTTCGTGGATGGCGCGGAGCAGGTATCAGTGCCGATCTTGGTCCATCTTGTTTCCGAGAAGGAAGGGGTCTGATGGAAGTAGAGCACTCCGAAAGTCGAGTTAGGGGAAGTGCCGAGATAGTGACGGTCCAATGGAGCGTCCCGCCAACCCGGCGCCTGGCTAAGCTTAAGCGTCGGCTGGCCACGGGCAAGGCGCCCCTGAAGCGGCTCCAGAGGAACTTACCTCCCGCTCGCCGCCCGCAGGAGTAGCGTCTCGAACTGAGACCGCATATCGGCCCGGTGGTTGTACCGCCAGGCGTACTCGTTGAGGTAGCCCTGGAGGTACTTCGGGGAGACGGCATGGTGAGTTCCGCCGATCCCTCGCTTGACTAGGGACCAGAAGCCTTCAATCGTTTGGGTGTGAACGTCGCCCTGAACGTAGACCTTCGCGGAGTGATTGATCGTCCGATGATCCCAGCCGTCCCGAGGGAGGCGGTCGTAGATCCGGGCATCGTCCGTGTAGACGATCGAAGCGGGATTGACCGTGGCCGCGATGTGGCCCATGATCTCGGCCTGAGCCCTCCGGGAGACGACGTGGGCCGCGACCCTACCCTTCCGCTCAACGGACCAACTCTGAGCCGCCTGACGGCGAGCGGTTGAGTTCGGCTCTGTCTCCCACCTGGCAACGTCCGACTGGCGCGGCTTCCCGCCGACGTACATCTCGTCCATCTCAACCTTCCCCGTCATGGGCTCGTCGGTCTGAACCATGAGTTCGTTCCGAATGAGGTGGAAGATCCTCCAAGCGGTCTTGTAGGTGACCCCAAGCTCCCGTTCCAGCTGCTTAGCGGAGATACCGCAGCGGGTGCTTGTCATCAGGAACATCGCGTAGAACCAGAGGTGAAGCGAGGTGGCCGACTTAGCGAAGATCGTCCCCGCTGTGGGGTGAAGGTGATGCCCGCAAGCGATGCAAGTCCACGACTGACGGCGCTGGGCGGTCGCGTAGCGCCGGAAGGATCGGACGTCCTCGCACTTAGGGCACTCGGCATGCTCCCCGTCTTCCGAGTAGCGGGTGCGCCAGAGATAATTCAGGCAGGCGTTATCGTCCGGGAACTCGCGGGTGAACTCCATGAGGGAGTACCGAGATTCGGAGGACTTGGCCCTTGTCGGATGATTCCGGTCTCTCGTTGCCATGCCCGTAGTATAGCACAGTTTATACAGTGAGGGTACGGTTACCCCAGAAAGGTCTTAGAAGTGGGGCCAGTACGGCATTTGCCGGCCTCGACCAACCCCGGCCCGGGGCCGGGCTGAAGGTCGGTCCAACGAGCCGAGGCAGATGAGGTCTATGAGCACAATCCGGACCCGCAGGGTGGGCATCATCGGCTACGGCTTGGCCGGACGGGTGTTCCACGCCCCGCTCATCGCCGCCACCCCCGGACTCGAAGTGGCCGCAATCGTCACCTCCGACCCGGGTCGGGCTGACCACGCCCGGAAGGACCATCCCGACGCCGAAATTGTCCGGGATGTGGACGCCATCTTCGCCCGCCCGGACCGCCTGGACCTGGTGGTCGTCGCCACGCCCAACGGTTCGCATGTGCCTCTGGCCCTGCGCAGCATCGAAGCGGGCGTGGCGGTTGTGGTCGACAAACCGCTGGCCGCAACTTTCGCCGACGGGCGCCGTCTTATCGAACGCTCCGAGTCGGCCGGAGTGGTGCTCACGGTGTTCCAGAACCGGCGTTGGGACAGCGACTTCCTCACTCTGCGCCGCCTGCTCGACCAGGGCCGCCTCGGCAAAGTTCACCGGTTTGAGTCCCGCTACGAACGATGGCGCCCAGAACTCCGCCAAAAGAGCTGGCGTGAAGACCCGGCTCCTGCCCGAGCCGGCGGGCTGCTCTACGACCTGGGCGCTCACGTCATCGATCAGGCCCTCGACCTTTTGGATGGGTGAGCTCGGTTTATGCCGAGCTCGACCGGCGTCGGGCCGGGAGCGTCGTGGACGACGACGTCTTCATCTCCCTCACCCACGTCGGTGGGATACGCAGCCACCTCTGGGTGGGCGCGCTGATCGCCCAGCTCGGCCCTCGTTTCTGGGTGGTCGGCGACCGGGCCGGCTATACCAAGTACGGGCTCGATGTCTAGGAAGCACAGCTGGTCGCTGGCCTCCGGCCCGGCTCCCCGGGGTGGGGTGTGGATCCGTCCCTGGCGACGGAACCCTGGGTGCCGCTGAGCAACTGGAGGTCGTCCCCACCCTGCCCGGTGCCTACCAGGACTTCTACGCCGGCGTCGCCGCGGCCCTGGCCGGGGACGCCCCCGCACCTGTCGACCCCTGGGACGCACTGGCGGTCCTGGAGGTCATCGAGGCGGCTACCCGATCGGCCGCCGACCACTCGGTGGTGGAGCTGAGCCGAAGCTCCAGAGCGGGTCGATGAGCAAGGAATCTGAGCCCCGCGCTCCGGCCGTTCTCTCAGGATCGCTGCGGACAGATCGAGTCGGGCTCGAGTCCGCGCAGCCCCTGGCCGAGGCCCGTCCGCCGCCGACCCGATTCGAGCCTGGCTCCGGCTGCGGTTTGACCTGGAGCCAGCAGGGCCAAGAGGGTACCTTCCCAGCTGATCTGCCCCGGCCCGCTACAGGTTCCGATCTCCTACCTACACTGCGGCCGTGCGCCAGATCATTCGGAACCACAACCGGCTCGCCGGGTTCAGATTCACACTGATCGAGTTTCTCATCGGGGCGGCTGGGCTGATCGGGCTCGCCTTGGGTTTCATATTGGTAGGACGCTTCCCCCTGGCCCTGATCGCGGGGGGAATCGCCCTAAACTGCGCCGCCGTCGCCGGGGCGACGCTGGCGGACCGCGGCGCGGAGGGACCGGTCAGGCGCTGGACTGCCGCCTTCAGTCCCTCCGATCGCGCTGCGATTCTCCGCGAGCATCCCCACGCCCAGCGCGACACCTGGGCTCTCGCCGCCATCACCCTGGTGCCCCTCCTGGTGGTCTTTGGACTCCTGCTGGGGCGCTTCCCAAGGGTTACGCGTCGCAGATAGAGAGCTCACCCTCAGCAGGTCGAGGGTCCGCCGGCCCGGGCCCGTGTGCCGCTCAGACCGATGGCTGGCGGTGGGCGATCTCGGACCGTTGCTCAAGGGCGCGCTTGGCGCCCCACCCGTGCCGCCGGTCAGGCCAGCTAACCAGCCGGCGGGCGGCGACCGCGACCCGGTGCTTCCCCGGGTGGGGATCGTAGTCCGGGCCCGGGTTCCCGGACTCTGCGGAGCTCAAGGCGGATGCACTTTTCCGTAGCCGCCCCGTCATAACCGCGTCAGGCCGTCGCGGCGAAACTCGGGCTTGAGCCAGCCGAACTCAATGACCGGAGCTCAGAGCAATGGAACAGACGGAGACGCGGCGGCGCCAGGCAACATTGGAGTGGCGCAGGCGACCGCTGCTCAGCTTCGGACTCCGCGCCTTTGTGTTCACCACTCCCGTCCTGGTCAGCCTGGGCGCGGTCGCGGCGCTCTCAACCGCGATCAGCCGTCCCACCCAGCTGCCCGGATTGGCCGCCTGGTGGGTGCTGATCACGATTGCCGGGATCGCCACCCTGGTGCTCACCGAGCGCGCGACCAGGCGGCTTCTGCCCCTGGCCGCCATGTTTCGGCTCTCGCTGCTCTTCCCTGACCACGCGCCCGCCCGCTTCGCGGTGGCTCGACGGGCCGCCCGGCCGCGGCAGATCATCCGCCAGCTGGAGGATCTGGGCGAGGCGGGCCGGCGCCAAGAGGCGGGGGTGGCTCAGCAGGTGCTTGAGCTGACCGTCGCCCTGAGCGTGCATGACCGTGCCACCCGGGGTCACTCCGAGCGCGTCCAGGTGATCACCAACATGATCACCCGAGAGCTTCACCTTCCGGAGGAGGACCGGGCCCGACTCCGCTGGGCCGCACTGCTGCACGATATTGGCAAGCTCAAGGTGCCAACCCGGGTGCTCAACAAACCGTCCCAACCGGATGCCCGGGAGTGGACGATCCTGCGCCGGCACCCGGCGGAGGGAGCCCGAATCGTGGCCCCGCTGCTTTCCTGGCTCGCGGAGTGGGGCGAGGCCGTGGCGCAGCATCACGAGCAGTTGGACGGCAGCGGCTATCCGCTCGGGCTGCGCGGCTCCCAGATCTCCCGAGGCGCCCGCATCGTGGCGGTGGCGGATGTCTTCGAGGTGATCACCGCTCCCCGTGCCTACCGCCGTCCGGTGAGCGTGGCTGAAGCCCGTCAGGAGCTTGTGCGGGTCTCCGGAAGCCAGCTCGATCCCAAGGTGGTTCGGGCCTTCCTGAACGTCTCCGTGGGGGAGTTATGGCAAGTGGTCGGGCTGGGGGCCATCCTCTGCCAGCTGCCGCTGGTGGCCCGCTTGGTGGGGATGTTCAGCCGCCCGCTGCCTCTCCTCGGGGGTTCGACCGCGGCGGCAGGCGCCGCCGGCGCCCTTTTGGTGGCCGGGCTCAACCCCCCGGCTCAGGTGCCGCCACCCGGGCGCACCCCCCAGAGCGTCGCGCAGCCGTCACCCTCGGTCGGGTCGCGGCCAGCACCGCCGGTCAGCCTGGCCACGCCGCCGCCGGCCGAGTCGTCCCCGAGCCCGGCGCCGGCGACCCAGGCAGCCCTGGGGTCAGCGCAACCCGGGATGGCCCGCACGCCCACGGCGCCCTCGGTGCCCGCGATCCTTCTGCCTGCCGCACCCGGCCCGGCTCAGCTGCCGGCACCGATCCCCCAACTGCTCTCTGGAATACAGGGACTTCTGCAGCACCTGGGATTGTGAATCGTCCGGGGTCGACCGACGGCCGACTCCCTGGAGATGCTGCCCCAGTGTCTCCAGGACCCGGGCGGAGATCGACAATCCCCTGCACAACTCGACTGTGGGGCTCAGATGCCCCAGCGAATTCCGCCGCTGGGAGGGGGAGGAAGGCGCGCAGGTCGTCCCTGACCGCCTGGGAATAAGGCCAGATTCGCGCGGACTTTTGAGCGGTGCCTATCCAAACTGACCCACTCCCGGCGACTCATAAAGGTGTAGTGGCTCAGGGATTCTGTCCCGGTCATAGCTCAGGGACTTTGTCATCCTGGCTGGGTCCAAGCTGCTTTCCATGGATGGTTGGCGGCGGGTTTCCAGGGCGTGGTGCGGAGTGGTCGTGGGTGGCTGGTCTTGGGGGCAGGGACGGGCAGCTCGGGAGTGGTGAGGTGGCCCAGCCGGAGCGGGCCAGTCGGCGCATTGGACTCCGCGGTGGCCAGACAGTGGCCTTCGTCGAAGACGCGCAGGGTGCCGTCGAAGCGCTGCTGGACCTCCACCCGGGCTCGGGCCAGGCTGCTGGGACCGGGCCGGGGGATGTCAATCACCTGGGCCTGGAATCGCACGGTGTGGTCCAGGGCCACCACCCGGTGGAACTTGAAGCAGAAGAGCTGGTCCAGCTGCCGGGGCCGCTCCCGCCAGGCTGGCCGGGGGTCCTGGGCGGCCACGGTGAACTGGCGGTTGTGGCGGACCAGGTGAGCGACCAGGACCTGGTTGGCCGCCTCCAGGGTGGCAGCACCCTGCAGCCGCAGCTCGCTCCCGAGCCGGTCTTGGAAGGTGCCCCAGAGCCGTTCAATCCGGCCCTTGGCCTGGGGTGAGCGGGCCAGGATCAGCTCCACCTGGAGCTCCTCCAGCAACCGCCCCATCTGGGTCAGCTGGCGCCGCCCGGACAGCTGCTCCTCCAGGCTGGGCTCCTGCTTCTTGGTCTTCACGAAGATCCCATGCCGGTCTGAATAGAGCGCCAGCGGCACCCCCTTGCTCACCACCACCTGGCGCAGCACCTGGAAGTACCCCTGGGCGTCCTCCTGCTCCCGGAAGGTGGCCCCGTCCACCCGCCCGGTGGCGTCGTCAATTCCACCCACCAAGGTCAGGTAGGGTCCTCTGCCCTCGAGCCAGTCGTGCCGGCTCCCGTCCACCTGCAAGAGGCACCCCTCCTGGGCCATCCGGTCGCGCCGGTGGTGGGCCCGGGCCGGCCGTCGCTTCCGAGTGGCTGGCACCCCAGCCGTTCTTAGCCATCGGTCCACGGTGGCCCGGGAGATGTGGATCTCCTCTCGTTCCGCCAGCATCTCGGTGAGGTGGTGGCGGTTGAAGCCCTGGTAGGTGGTCTGGGCCAGCTGCAACACCTGCTTGGCCAGCTGCGGATCCACCGCATTCGCCGGCTTCCTGCCCCGGTTGCCGTGCATCAATGCCCCGGCCCCTTCCCGCCGGTAGTCCGCCCGGAGCCGCCTCACCTGCCGTTCCGCCAGGCCCAGCAGCTGGCCCGCTTGGTCTGCGCTCAGCACCCCTGCCTCCAACTGGTTCAGCACCAGCAACCGCCGCTGCTCAGCTGAGTTCAAAACGATCTTGTCCTTCATAGTCGGACAGAATCGCTGAGCTGTTAGCTAGTGACAGATTCCCTGAGCTTCCACAACGGCGACTCATAAAGGTGTAGCTGCTCAGGGACTTTGTCCCCGTAACTGCTCAGGGACTTTGTCATCCTGGCTGGGTCCAGGCCGCTTTCCAGGGATGGTTGGGGGCCGGCCTCCAGGGGGTGGAGCGTCGCAGCCGCGGTTGGCTGTGCTTGGGAACTGGGAGGGGCAGCTCGGGCTTGGTAAGGCTGTTCAGCCGAAGTGGTCCCGGGAGTAGCTGGGACTGGGTGGTGGCCAAGCA
>Ga0307372_10000549_pt1 | contig 66773 bp, 55 predicted proteins | sample OX1MG_FD_202533 | JGI IMG/M metagenome (GOLD analysis project Ga0307372, IMG submission 202533) | Soil microbial communities from Risofladan, Vaasa, Finland - OX-1 | ecosystem: Environmental > Terrestrial > Soil > Coastal area > Acid sulfate soil | place: Finland: Risofladan, Vaasa | collected... | reverse complement strand
GCGAACATCAATCGCCTGATCACGCCGTCGGTGAACCAGCGGTGGCTATCAGCACCTCGACGCGGCCGTCGCGCCGGAGCTGCGGGTTGCCGAAGGCGCCGTTCTGGATTTTGGAAGCCGGCACACCAGCGTTGATCAGTGCGTTCTGAACCGCTTCAACTCGGCGGTTGTTCAGATCCTGGTTGTTCGAGGCGCCACCGTCAGGATTGGTGAAACCGTCGATTCCGATCTGGAGCGACGGATTCTGCGCCATATACCCGGCGATCTCGTTGACCATCGTCAACTCGGAAGGCTGAAGATCCGCTTGATCAGCATTGAAGGTGAACTCGCGGTATTTGGTCCAGTGAGCGACTATACCAGCTGGGCCCTGGGCACCTGTCGCTCCCATCGGGCCTTGCGCGCCCGCTGCACCGGAGGGACCTGTTTCGCCGGCACTGCCGATCATCACGTTGCCCCGGTTACCCATCTGTCCGCTGGTTCCTTGCACGCCCGCAACCCCGGAACTTCCGATGGGACCTACAGGACCGACCAAGGTCGGGCCTCTGCCGCCCTCGTTTCCAGCTACACCCTGAGCGCCGGCAGGGCCGGCCGCACCGGTCGGGCCGGCCGCACCAACCATACTAGTGCCTTGTGCCCCCGTCGCCCCGATCGGACCTTGCGCACCAGCGGGACCGGCCATGCCGGTTATTCCGCGAGCACCGCTCGCCAGGTAGCCCGGGGTTCCCGTCGCTCCAACCGGACCTTGCGGACCTACGGGACCGGGAGCGCCCTCAGCACCGGCGGGACCCTGCATCACGTAGCCCGGCGCGCCCGTCGCTCCAACCGGACCTTGCGGGCCTGCGGGACCGGCAGGACCCTGGAAGCCGGCAGGACCGACCAGCGAAGGGGCTGATGCGACTTGTGCCGCAGGGGGCGGCGATGCAGTGCTGCAGCCTACGACGAACACCGCCGCTGCAAGCCACGCAATGCGCTTCATCACAATACTAGTACCTTTCATTCGATTACCTCTCGCCTGGTTAACGCTGAACGGCATGCACACCAGAGTGCTCCGTCCGCATGTTTCTCGGACCTTGCGTGCTATGTCTTCGGTTGGTCTAGCGAGGGGGTCAGGAGTGGGCGGAAGTGCCGCGGTATGGCTAGATCAAAATTCGGACTCGATTCCTATGTCGATCCCGACTCAGCTACATTACATCGCGCGTGATGCAAAAGCCACGGTAAGACTTCTTCGTTTGGTTATCTGGAGAACCACTGAACGGCGTTCCAACGGTCACAGCCTGTTCCTAGTCTTGAGACAAACAGTTAAGCGTAGTAAATAATTCTTAACTACGGCTCACCTCGACGTGTCGCTCTGTAGGGGCCGCAACCATGCAGCATTCATAGTAACAGAGACACTCAAGAGCTCGCTGGTTGTGCGGGCCGAATTGTCCTAACCTTTCGCTTTTAGGAGGTCCCATATGTCGCCTCTGTTAATAATCCTGATCCTGCTGTTGCTGTTTGGCGGCGGCGGCGGCTATTACGCCTTCGGGCCTTCTGGCGGAATCGGAATTGGCGGCATCGTTTTTCTTATCCTAATCGTGTTGCTTCTTACCGGGCGTTTGTAGGTTGCGGATGCCAGCGCGTTTATGATGGTCGCGTACCCTATAGTCGCTGCCTTCATTCTGGAGACGGAAGTCCTTTCAATGCCGTCACGTCCGAGGCCGTCTGGCACACACCTTGCTCACCCTCCCTTTCGTCATTCCAAGCGATTGAAGGCACTCCATTGGGGCGATAAACGGAGGAGAAATGAACACGACGGCGGACCTAAGCAAGCTTTCGGGCAGACGCTTCCCCGTATTCCTGGGCGATCAGCGGCCGATATGGCCGGGGCTCCCCGAGTCGATTCCGTGGGAAGTAATTGCGCCGCATGAGCGGCAGGCGAACTTAAACCACGGTCGGCCGCTGGAAACGCTGGCTGTAATGGGCGGGCTGTCTCCCTATGAACTGCTCGCCGTCTTGTCGGATCAGCCGTTCTGGCGCTGCATGCTACCGGAGCCGGCAACCGTGATCGCGAAGGTCCAAGAGAAACTCAACGGAGTCGAGGCGAAACGTGCGGCTGCGGGAATATGATGACTGCGGCATCCGCTGGAAGAGTGCCGCCAAGCGGATTCTGAGCGGACGCAACCAGCGCAAACAGACACCGGCGCCTTCGCCTGGCCAACCCGTTGCTTCGTTGCTGTCTAACGGCTCAGGACATCGCCCAGCCCGCACGAGCTTTCAAACATCGCTTGGCGCCGCAGCCGCTGTGATCCTCAATCGGTCGCGGGGGATTTCCTTCTCAAGCACGAAGCCCTTGTAGCCCGCGCCGGCGACCTCGGAGAGGCGCTGGAAGTAGAGAGGACCGCCCAGGTGAACGCAGAACTGGCGGGGCTTGCCGGGGATGTTGGCGCCCGTGTACCAGGAATCGGTGAGGGGGAAAAGCGTCTTATTCGCGATCTCGGCGACCTCTCGGTCCCAGCTCTTCTCGGCCTCGGGGGTCGGCTCGATGGCGCCCAGACCGTGTTCGCGTAAGTAGCGGACGCAGTCGCCGATCCATGCCGACTCGAGCTCGGAGCCGAGCGGCATGTTGAAGAGCACCGACGGAGATCCGGGACCGTGGATCATAAAGAAGTTCGGAAAGCCGGCGATCGTCACGCCCAGGCAGGTATCGAAGCGCGTGCTCCATTTCTCCTTGAGGCTGACGCCGCCGCGCCCCTTCGGGTTGAGACGCAGCAGCGCGCCGCTGATGGCGTCGAAACCCGTCGCCAGTACGAGCATGTCGAGGGGGTGTTCGCCCTTTGCGGTCCGCACGCCCTGCGGCGTTATCCTTACAATCGGGTCTTCGCGCAAATCGACCAGGGTGACGTTGTCACGGTTGAAGGTTTCGAAGTAGCCATTGTCGAGCAGCGGGCGCTTGGTGCCCACGTAGTAATCGGGCATCAGCTTCCTTGCGGTTTCGGGATCGCGCACGATCTCGCGGATCTTGCCGCGCAGGAAGTCCGCCACCGTACGGTTGGCCTCCTTATCGGTCACGAGGTCGCCATAGCTGCTGAAGAGGATATGCAGGCCGCCCTTCTGCCAGAGTTTTTCATAGACTGCCTGGCGCTGTTCCGCGGAGTCATCGAGGGCTGATCGATTGGACATCTCGAAAAGCGCGCCCGAGGGGGAGACTTTCATTGCCGCCCGAATTGCCGCCCAGTTCTCGCGGGCCTCCCGTATCACCTTCGGGTCGATGGGGTGGTTGCGCGCCGGAATACTGTATTGCGGCGTGCGCTGGAAGACGGTCAGGTGCGCCGCATCCTTGGCGATTTCGGGAATTGCCTGCACCCCGGAAGATCCGGTCCCGATAACGCCGACGCGCTTGCCCGCAAACGAGACCGGCTGATGCGGCCAGCGGCCGGAGTGGTAGCACTCGCCGGCGAAGTCGTCGATCCCGGGAATGTCGGGCTTGTACGCCGCAAAGAGGCTGCCGACCGCGCAGATCAGAAACTGGGCGGAGACCTGGTCGCCCGCGCTGGTCTCGACCGTCCAGCACTGCTCGTCTTCATGGTAGCGGGCGTCGTGCACCCAGGTCTCGAGCTGGATGTCGCGGCGCAGGTCGAACCGGTCGGCGACGTAATCTAGATACGCCAGCACCGCGGGCTGGTCGGGCTGGGTTTCCGCCCAGTTCCACTCCCGCACCAGCTCTTCTGAGAAGGTGTAGCAGTAGAAGGGGCCGCCCGGGAAATCAACGCGTGCACCGGGATAGCGGTTCCACCACCAGGTGCCGCCGACGCCGGCGGCACCGTCGTAAACGCGTACCGAGAGGCCCATCTCGCGCAGGTGGTGGAGGGCGTACAGGCCGCCAAAACCGGCCCCGATGACCACGATGTCGTAGTGCTCAACCGCTCCGTTTCCGGTTGGTTTTTGTGGAGCTCGATCCATGATAGCCATGGTGGCACCTCTTCTACTTTCCCACTTAGGCTTTTCAGGTCACTTGCGCAAGTCCAACTAATCGCGATCGTCCTGACGGACTCGCTCCTGCTTATTAGTACCGTATTCATTCTTAAGTCGGTCGCCAGTGCTCACGCTCATCCTCCTCGTAGTCCTGTTGGTAGGAGTCCCGACCTTCACCAGCGCCCAAAGCCGAATGGCCGCCGATAGTCGAGCGGATGCGCGAGCAGTCGGTCGCTTCCGGAGTGAACCTCGATTACCGGACGGTGGCGAAGATTGACACCTTCCTGAGAGCGGAGGGCCGGAAGTAAAATAGCATCGCGTTCCGCGCCGAACGGCCAATCTGATGGCTAATTCTCGGACTATTGCCCTGCAGAACCTTCCACGTTCAGGGCAGCCCGTGCGACCGCGGCCTGATCTCGCGAGGCTTTTGAAGTCGCACCGGTAGGTAGGTAAATGACCTCTCCGACATTCAACTGATTTATATTAGTCAGCTGCGGGTTCGCTCCGACGAGTTCATTCATTCGCGAGGTCGATCCGAGATATTGAGTGGCAAGTTTCTCTAACGTATCACCGCGCCTGATAGTAATTTCAGTTCGCCGGCTCGTTGCCGAGACTCCTCCGGCTTGTTGCTTAACCACGGCGCTTGGTTCAGTCGCGGCAGTGGTGACCGGAATTGCATGCTTTTCCGATGCCGGCGCCGGCTCCGCGAGAGGGCCTTTTGCTGATGCGACTACTACGGCCGGAACGGTTGAGGCCGCCGCTTTAGCCACCGGCTGAGGCACAAGAGAAGTGGCGGCGGCGGGCTTTACGTCGGCGACCGGATGTCCCTCGACGCCCGGTTGCTCGAGCGGCCTCACTAGCTGAACTGCCTTAACTGGTTGAACCGTCTGTGCGAGCGGCTGACCGGATTGGACGACACGGTTAAATGTCCAGTCCGACCGGGCATCCGGGCGGACCAGACCTAACAGCAACAGCGAGGCGAACGTGGTGCCAACTATAAACGCGGGCATTACGAACCGCCGGGTGCTGGAACCCTCGTTCTTAATGCCAACGGACTCCTGGTACTCGGCGGCGACTTTCTTCGCGGTTCTGACACTGACCTTTCGCTCCATTGCGTCGAACGCAGCGAGCATCGCGCCATAGCAAAGCATATTGATTTTTCGGGGTAATCCATCGCTGCGCCGGAGCAGATGGCGCAAAGCGCCGGGCTCGAAGATCCCCGAGCATTTGCCACCTGCGACGCTCAGCCTGCACTCGACATACATGTGGGCCTGCTCGAGGGTCAATGGATTAAGTACCCCGCGCGAGGAAATTCGCTGATTCAGTTGACGTAATTCAGTCTTCTTTAACCGCTCAGCGAGTTCGGGCTGGCCCACTAGAATGAGCTGCAGGTGCCCGCGATTCGACAAAAGACGCAGATCCTCCAATACGTCAGTACTCATGAGCTGAGCTTCATCGACGACCACTGCAATTCGTTCTTCCTTGCCGTGGAGCTCCAGTAAGTGGTCGAGCGTATTGAGATAATCCAGTTTTGTTGACCCGGCACAGTAAAGCTTCAGCTGTGCCACCACTGCTTGCATTATTTCCAGGAACGAGAGCTTGGGGTCGTCTACGTGGGCAATCCGGACCCGCTTGTAATCGCGCTGCAACAGGGAATAGATGAGAGTGGTTTTCCCGGTCCCGGCTTCGCCAGTCAACAGAGTCAAGCCCGTTAGATCTCCCGCCAGTCCCGATTCAAGCGTCGCGAGACCTTGCAGATGCGTCGGGCTGAAATACACTGCGCCGTCGGGCGATGCGGGTTTGAAAGGCGGACCTTCAAGGCGAAAGTACTGGTAGTACTCCATAATGATCTAAGCTTATGGCGAATCGCCCAAGTTGAAGCAACCAGCCTTTGCGGGTCTGCGCCTCGTTGCTAAAATGAGCAAACATAACTAACTGCTGGCTCAGTTTTGACCGGGAAGCGTTCAAGCGAAATCACTTCGGCTAGCGCAGCGCGTCGGTTCCATCGCTACGCTAACGGCCTTGGGCGGCCCGTATCATCAGTATGTCCGGGTTTGAGTTTTCGGCAGGCATCGCCGTCAGCGTGATCGCATCAATGCAGCCCGCGCCATGGAGACCCCGTCTCCACGATCGGCGGCCTCATGCTACGGGACCGGACGACTGGCGATGACCTGCGCGATGTCGCGACTTACCCGCTCGTTACGTCCTTCTGCGGCGCCAGCAAGGTGCCGCCACCGAGCAGCAGCGCCAGCGCTGCCAGTCCAATATTTCGAGCGGTCGTCCTGTTCATCACTTGGTTGAGGAATCAGCTTTTCCGGCGCACCAGCGCGGCGAGGTTGCGCTGCAGATAGTCGGCCAGCGAGGTCATCGCACGCAATGCATCGTCGACGCCCTTGAGAGTTTCGATCAGATGGCAGGCGACCGGGGAGTCGGGATCGAACACCCCGTGCAACCAGGCGCGCCAGCCCCGAGGGAAGTCCCGCGCGATCCTCGGTCAGTCCGCGACTGCGCAGCGCCTCGGAGGCCTGTACTAGAAACGAGACCACCGAGCTATCCCAGTCGTCGAGTCCCGAGGCGTCGAAGGCGACGCCGCGCAGATCGCGCTCGGCCGCCAGCCTGAGCGCGAGAGAGTCAAAGGTGGGTGCGGTGCCATCCAGACGCCAAGCGCCCCTGAGCTCCACGACGAGCGTCGAGTCTGGTCCCCTGCGGGCGGACAGCCGAGGTTCTTACCGGGCGGTGCGAGCGGATGCCATCAATTATAGATTCCGCCGCTGTCGCTAAGGTCGGAACGCAATACGGCGCCGGTCGCTGGCGGGAGTAGTCGCCGTGCCGATTGCGATTCTCGGCAACTTTGCTCTACGTATGGTTCTTCGCAGAGCGCGTTGTCACGTTCACGGCCTCGGTCATTTACGGGGCGAGAGCGCGTCCAGGCCTTCGGCACTGCGGATATGCAGGTCGCGCTGCGGGAACGGGATTTCGATTCCCGCCGCTTTGAACGCTTCGAAGATTGCAAAGTACAAATCGCTTGCAACCTTGCTGTGTGAATACATTCGAATATTCATCCAGACCAGCAACTCGAAATTAAGACTGCTGTCGCCGAAGCCAACGAACCATACCTCCGGCGGGGGAGCCTGTTCGACCGTTGAGGTACGCGATGCGACCTGCTCGAGAATCTGCCTGACGCGCACTGGATCGGCACCGTAGGAGACACCTAGCGGTACGTGCAGGCGCGCATGCGGATTGGAACGGGTCCAGTTGATAATCTTACCGGTGATAAACTCGGCGTTCGGAATCAGGTATTCCACGTCATCGCGCGTTCTCATCCGTGTCGCGCGGATACCGACCTCCTGCACCACGCCGATGGTGTCGCCCACCGTAACGATATCGCCGCGTCGTAACGCCCGGCTGAAGATAATTGTCATTCCGCTGGCAAGATTGTTCGCCAGCGACTGCAGACCGAAACCCAGCCCGATGCCGAACGCCCCGGCGAACAGCGTAATGGTGCCGAAGCCGAGGCCTACAGCCTCCAACGCCGCGAGGCCGCCGACGGCCGCGAGTGCGTAGACCAGGAAGGTGTCGATCGCGTGCGCCACACCGGGGTCGACATTCAACGTCGGGTAAACATGGTAGCCCAGGTAATCGCGCAGCAACTGGGCTACCATGACGAACCCGGCAACGATCGCCGTCGCTTCGATCAGAACCAGCGGTGTCAGCGGCTCGCGGCCGAGCGTCGCAATTCGGATGCTGAGGGCGCTGACGATCGGCGCCCGCAAGCCGGTAAGATCCAGCGCCAGGATGAAGACGATTATCGAGCCTGCATAGTCGAGCAGGCGGCGGACGGAGGCGTAAAAGGTCCGTGCTTCATGCGAGCCGACTTCGTCACCCAAAATCGCGCGGTGAAGCGTCGCGCTCAGCGCCTGATGACAAATTACCGCGACCACAAATAAACCGGCCACTGCCCAAGTGCGTATCCAGACAAAGTCCGCGAGCCTGCGGTACCCAGCCCACTGCAGCAGGGCCGTGCTCAGCGTCAGCGCATAGACCAGTGGATAGCCGCGGTCGAGGCCGCGCACGAAGCCGCGATACATGCGGTTGGGCAGATCCGGGAACAGCGTCATCACCGCGCGACGACGCAACAGCGCGACCGCCAACAAGACGATCAGCGAAAATTCGAAAATCCATCGGCACAGCGCAACCGTATCCGGCAGTGCACTCAACATCACGGCCGAATTGAGAATCACGTTAATGAAGATGCCGTAAAATGCGAGTATCCACGCGATGCGAAACAGGTAGCGGCGATGCTGGGGTGGAATGTCAACCAGCGGGCGCAGAAACAGTTCGTGTGCGACCGCGGTTACCGCCGCGTACTCGGTCCACGCGATCAGCAGCATGCCGGACACCACGAACGCCGGATTGTTGAAGTTGGTGAGCGCGGCAACGAAAAGATAGAGCGCCCACAGCACGAGCGGTACGGCGATCGCCGCGACGACCTGAGCGGCGCTCGAAACCAGTAGCGCACCTCTGCCTGGAAACCCCGTCGCCAGCGGAGTGAGGCGCGCATCGAGCCAGGGGAAAATTCGGCGCCGGGCCAGCAGACCCAGGATGATCGCCACGCCCAGCAGCAGACGCAGCGCCGCATCTCGGAGCCCGAGCACACGAGCCTGCCGGCCTATCTGTTGCGGGATTTCAGAGATGAATTCGGGAGCATGCACGATCTGATTCCGAACATGCTCCAGGGTTTTCCATGAAAAACCCAAGGGCGAACGCTCGAACAGCGCGTGGTCGACTGTCGCATGACGGCCGCGCGCTGCATGAGTCGTTGCCGGTGCTGCAACGATCGCAAAAAGCACAAGCGCCGCGGCGGCGATCGGGACAACCCTGACCCTCAGACGCCACCGATCATCGCGGCTATTCGGCGCATTCATCATCGGAGCACGAAAGTAAAGTTTGGGAGCGAGTAGTGCTCGATGTAGCCGGCGGCCCAGATTTCGCGATCCAGCCAGAGCGGCGATATCTGCGCGACCGCGACCTCGATCACATCATGGCCGCCCAGTACCGCCTTGCGAGGTCTGTTCATCCCGGTTCCCCTCCCGTTGCTCCGCGGGTGTCGTGGTTGCGATCGAGGTTGTCGACGATCCGGGTCAGCGTGCGCCGAAAGTGCGCCAGCTCGGCCGGGCCTATGCCACGGATGGAGCGCGCGTTATCTTCCATCACCAGCGGCAGAACCCGGCCAAAGATTTCCTCGCCTCTGGCCGTCAGCATCAGCCGCACGCTGCGACGGTCGTGCTGATCGGCGCGGCGCTCGACCAGCCTGGCTTGCACCATCCGGTCCAGAGTGCGCGTGAGCGTGGTGCGATCGATGGTGGTGAGGTGGGAGAGCTGATTCATGGTCGTCGCCGGCCGTGCATGGAGCGCCGCGAGCACGCGCCATTTCGGCACCGTGACGCCAAAGGGCTTGAGCTTCTCTGTTATATGACGATTGCGTCGGCCGACGATCTGCGTGAAGAGATAGTAGATGTGGTCCTCGAGCACGAAGACCGGTCGCGAGCTTGATGCCGCAACGCGGTTTCGAGCCCGACCGCGCATAGTCAGTTGTCGCCCGGCGAGATGCTTGACGCGCGCCACGCGTAAAGCCTAGCATTCCGTCAGGAATGTGCAAATGCACATACTTAAGCTGCGCGCCGAGCGGGCCATGCCGGCGCGCAGGGGAGACCAAACATGACGCGGGAAGGTTTCGGCGATCTCGCCCGGCTGGTCGAGTTCGATCGCGTGCATCGCAGCGTTTACGTCGACCCCGCCATTTTCGAGCGGGAGATGGAGACGATTTTCGATCACGCCTGGATCTACGTCGGACACGAAAGCCAGGTGAAGCGGCCCGGCGATTACTGCACGGTCCTGGTCGCCCGCCAGCCCATGATCATGGTGCGGCATTCCGACGGCCGGGTCCACGTGCTCTACAATCGCTGCGCTCACCGCGGCGCGATGCTGTGCGGCAACCTGCGCGGCAACACCGGCGAGGCCTTCAGCTGCTCTTACCATTCATGGCGCTACCACACCGATGGCAGCCTGGAGAGCATCCCACTACCCAAAGGCTACGAGGGTACGCGGCTCTCGCCCAAAAGTCCGGAACGTAATCTGAAACGCGCCGCGCGCGTCGGCTCGTACCGCGGCTTCGTGTTCGCGAGTCTGGCGGCGGACGGCCCCTCGTTGCCGGAGTTCCTGGGTGAGGCCAGGATCGCGTTCGACGATATGTGCGACCGCGCGCCCGAGGGTGAGGTGGAAGTGGTGCCGACCTGTTTCCGCTTCGTCCAGCATTCCAATTGGAAGATCTTCATGGAGAACCAGCTGGACGCGCTGCATCCCGCGGTAACCCACGAATCCAGCGGCCGCGCGGCGGCCGACGTCGAGCACGACATCGCCCGGCGCGGCGGCACGGCGCCGCTCGATTATCACTATCTTTCCGCCTTCACCACACCGTTGCCCAAATGGGACCAGGTGCAGACCGTCAATTATCCGAACGGGCACAGCGTCCTGCAGGGCTACATGGGGCTCCGGCCTCGGGATCCCGATACGCTCGCCTACGAAGCGGTGCTGCGCAAGCATTATGGCGCCAAGCGCACGGAAGAGATCCTCGGCGTCAACATTCACCACGTGCTGCTCTATCCCGGACTGTCCGTGCAACCGGCGCTCCAGCAACTGCGGGCCGTGCGCCCACTCGCCGTCGATCGCACGCTGACCGAGATCTGGCATTTCCGCCTGAAGGGCGCCCCGGAGGCGATCTACCGCCGTGCGCTCGGCTACTACAATCTCATCAACTCGCCCTCGACGATCGTCAATGCTGACGATCTCGAAAACTTCTGGCGCTGTCATCAGGGCCTTGCCTCTGACGGTGGAGCCTGGGTGAGCTTTCACCGGCGTGCCGGTCAGGACGACGAGCAGGATGGCGTGGTCGGGTCGCGCTGGGGCACGAGCGAGGCGCCAATGCGCAACCAGTTCCGGGCCTGGACGCAATATATGAGCGGAGAGTGATGAGCATGGCGAAAACCGCGAAAAAGAAAGCGGCCCAGCCACAGCGTGCTGCTGGCCGGAAAGCGTCGACGCCGGCGCGTGCCGTGGTGGCGAACGGGACCTACGATGCACAGCGGGAGGTGGAGCAGTTCCTCTATCGTCAGGCCGAACTGTTGGACGACAAACGCTGGGGTGATTTCATCGACCTTTTCGCCGCCGATGGTTGTTACTGGATGCCGGCCTCGCCGGACCAGACCACGGCTGACGGCACACCCGCGATCTTTTACGAGGATCGCAATCTCATGAACGTGCGGATGAAGCGCATCATGCATCCGCATGCCTGGTCGCAGTCGCCGATGTGGGGCACCAGCCATCTGGTGTCGAATGTGACGATCGAAGCGGTGGATCCGCGTACCGGCGGTCTCGCCGTGCGATCACGCTTTCACATGATGGAGTTCCGCCGTGACGTCGTGCGTCACTTCGCCGGCGTCTATCGTCATCAACTAGACAAGACCAGTGACGGCTTCCGGATCAAACTGCAGCGCGTCGACGTGGTTAACGGCGAGGGTCCCTATGACTACGTGCTGCTGGCGTGGGTCTAAGACGCGGAGCACGCAGCGTGTCTTAGCGTAGGCCGATATACCCGCTTGAGACGTTCAAACTCCGCTCAGTCTTGAGCGATCCAGCCGCGGTCCTGGAATCTGATCTTGAGTTGCGCCGCAATCTCATCGGCGGTTGATTTCGCGCGACCCTCCAGCCCCGCTCGGCCGCTCGCTGCACCATAGAGCTTCGCGCCGCCAACCACGATCAGGCCCACCGGATTCGCGGCAGCTATAGCCACTGCAGCGGGTAGTAGCAGGCCGGGTGTTTTGTTTCCCGACGAGGTAAGGGTCCCCGAACCAAGCCTTCGCAGACCTTGCGGAGTCACCATAAACCCCTCCACTACCGTATCCATCTCGGCTGTGCCGGAGCCAAATCCGATGACCATACGCTTGGCCATGCTTCGCGTACCGCCGCCCTCGGTTGAAACGATGTATCCACGGATTACACCGTCACCGACCTGCGGCGCGGAGCCCGGCCCGGCTTCAATCGCGGGCATGCCCATGGCCTGTATATCCTTGACCAACTCCTGCGCGATCATTGCGCCGTATTTGCGGCCAGTTTCAATCTCCTCAGGCGTGAGCGGCGTACTTGGCGCACCGACCTGTCCAGCCAGCGACGAACCGGCCGGCATATCGGACGGCGCGGCTACGAAGTCATACACCCAGATTTGATTTGGACGCGCCAGCCCCGGTGCGGTCATCGGTGTTTGCTGGGTGACCGTGGTTGAAGCGCAGCCGGCCAGCATCGCCACCCCGAAAAGGAGCCCTATCGCGTTAGCGTAAGATTTCATGGTCGCTATCGTAACCCGCATCAACTGGTCTATCAATGATAGGACCCTACCCTTCTTGAGTTCTGTGTCGAAGTTGATTTTCGCCGCTGTCGGCGAACCTGCTAGCGGTGTAGTCGCTCCCGGCGATCTGCGCGCACGAAGCACCGGGGTCGGGCGCTTGCCCGGCCTTGTTGGAGCCGGAAATCGGCTACCCTTTCAGGACCGGCGCGAGCACAATGATAGCCCATGCCCGCTCCCGCATCTTCGATTCACCCTGAATCCTTGACGCGTGATGTCGTTATCATCGGCGGCGGGCACAACGGCCTGGTCTGCGCCGCCTATCTGGCCGGCGCCGGATTGTCGGTGACGGTTCTCGAACGCCGCCATATCGTCGGCGGCGCCGCGGTTACCGAGGAGTTTTATCCTGGCTTCCGCAATTCGATTCTCTCCTACACCGTCTCGCTGCTGAACCCCAAGGTGATCCGCGACCTCGACCTGTCTCGTCACGGGCTGCGCATCGTCGAGCGCAAGCTGCTGAACTTTCTTCCGCTCGAAGACGGGCGTTATCTGAAAGCGGGCGCAGGCCGAACCAAAGCCGAAATCGCGAAATTCTCCGCTCGCGACGCCGCCCGCCTCGACGACTACCGGGGGCGGCTCGACGCCATCGCCGACGTCTTGCGCGAGCTGGTTCTGTTAACGCCGCCCAATGTCGTTGCCGGCAGTTGGCGCAGCGCGCTCCCCCAACTCGTCCGCGGCGCCCGCCTCGGCAACCGGCTGCGCCATCTGAACATGGAGATGCGGCGCGACCTGCTGGACCTGTTCGCCAAGTCGGCGGGAGATTTTCTCGACCAATGGTTCGAGAGCGCGCCGATCAAGGCGTTGTTCGGTTTCGATTCTATCGTGGGCAATTTCGCCAGCCCCTATACGCCGGGGTCGGCCTATGTGCTGCTGCATCACGCCTTTGGCGAGATCAACGGAAAAAGGGGCGAGTGGGGACACGTCATCGGCGGGATGGGCGCGCTCACTCAGGCGATGGCGAAAGCGGCCAGCGCCCGAGGCGTCGAGATCAGGCTCTCGAGTCCGGTGCGGGAAGTTCTGATCGAGCGCGGCCGGGCGGTCGGGGTCGTGACGGAAGCGGGCGAGATGGTCCGCGCCAGAGCCGTGGTCTCCAATCTCAATCCCAAGCTGCTCTATCAGCGGCTGATCGATCCGGCGGCGCTGCCGGAGGATTTTCGCCGGCGTATCGCGGGCTGGCGATGCGGTTCCGGCACGTTCCGCATCAATCTGGCGCTTTCGGAACTGCCCGAGTTCTCCTGTCTGCCTGGCAAAACCCCGGCCGAACACCATTCTGCCGGCATCATCATCGGGCCGAGCCTTGAGTACATGGATCGGGCCTATCTCGATGCGCGCATCGAGAACTGGTCGAAAAAGCCGATCATTGAAATGCTGATCCCATCGACGCTCGATGACAGCCTGGCGCCGCCGGGACGGCACGTGGCGAGCCTGTTCTGCCAGCATGTCGCACCCGAACTCCCGCAGGGGGCGTCATGGGACGACCATCGCGAGACCTTTGCCGACCTCGTCATCGAGACGGTCGATGCTTATGCGCCGAATTTCAAGGCCTCCATCCTGGGACGCCAGGCGCTGTCTCCGCTCGATCTCGAACGCACCTTCGGACTGACCGGCGGCGACATTTTTCACGGCGCGCTCAGTCTCGACCAGATTTTCTCGGCCCGTCCGATGCTGGGCTATGCTGATTATCGCGGTCCGATTCCCGGCCTCTACATGTGCGGCAGCGGCACCCATCCCGGCGGCGGCGTGACCGGCGCCCCCGGCCATAACGCCGCGCGCGAAATCGCTGCCGACTTCAAGCGCCGCAAACCGCCTGCTGCAGTGTAGCTGGCAGCCTTCATCTGCGCCGCCCGCTCGGTCGCCAGCGATCGGCAGGCCAGTTCAACTTGTCATCGTTGAGACAGCTCTCATCAGACGCCTACGTGGACAAAGAGAATGAGGGCAGCCACAGCTCCCTTTCCCGCTCACCCGCCTGTGGTCAGATCTGGAAACGAGACCGTACGGGATCCGTGATGTCGCGCGGGTGGTCTAGCGCTGCCTTGATCGCGGCACGCACCCCTGCCAGGGAGGTCTCGAGGGCCATACTTGGGTTGACTAGGTTGTGCAGCAGTGCCGCGACCTCGGGCAGGTGGGGCAGGTGGATCCAACCGATCGAGATGTCGAGGCGCTTCTCGGCGACGTGGTGGAGAACTCCGTACATCAGGTGGTTACACATCAAAGTCGCCGCCGTGTCGGAGATGTCTGCCGGAATGCCTGCTTCGCGCATCGCTTTCACCATCGCTCGGAGGGGTGCAGTCGCGTAATAGGCGACTGCACCGCCCGGAACCGTCGCTTCGTCCTGCGGGGCGGTGCCGGCATTGTCGGCGAGGCCGTAGCGGGTGGCGTCGTTGAAGTTGGTAGCCACGCGCTCGACGGTGATCATGCTGCGGCCACCGTACTCCCCGAGAAGGATTACCAGGCGTGGCCCAACTTCCTCGATCGCTGCCTTCACCGTCTCGATACACTTCCAGTAGAGGCTGGGCACGACGCAGCCGACGATCCGAGTATCGCCGATGGCTTCCCCGTGCAGGGCTCGCGCGACCTGCTCAGCGGGATTAACGGGCGTTGTGCCGTAGCGCTCGAATCCGGTCACCAGCACAGTTGACATGGCATGCACCTCTCTCAATTGAGCCGAGTTCCCGACTGCATTGACGCTCCAAAAGAGCCGCTATCGAGCTACCCCTCCAACGCTCGATGAGGGCCGCCGCTCCCCCATTTCACCGGTGCCCCCGGCCATAACGCCGCGCGCGAAATCGCTGCCGACTTCAAGCGCCGCAACCCGCCGGCGGCGTCGTAGCTTGCGGTCTTCGGGCCGCGCCTGCTACGCCCACTCCCGGGGAATCGCCTGCGCCCGCTGATGGGTGAGCAGCTTGGCGCGCCGCGCCTGCTCCTCGGGTGCGATGGTCGCCGGGTCTTCGCGATATTCGGGACCCGCTGCCATGGCTTTTTTTATCGCCGGCCGCTCGCCGAGCTCGTCGAGCCATCGCTTGACGTTGGGAAATTCGGCGAGGTCGATATTGCGCAGCTCCCAGAAGGTCGCCCACGGATAGCAAATCATGTCGGCTATCGTGTACTGGCCCGCGGCCAGGTAGCGTTTCTTATGCAGGCCCAGATTCATTACTCCGAAGATCCGATGGACTTCGTTATCGAAGCGCAGCTGCGCATAAGCCTGATCGCCGTTTTTCGGATCCTGCGAGGCGCGTCGAAAGTGCCCCTGTTCGCCCATCTTGGGTCCCTGGTTGCCCATCTGCCAGAAGACCCATTGCGAGACGTCGTATTTCTGACGCGTCTCCTGGGGCCAGAACTTTCCGCTCTTCTCGGCCAGGTACATCATGATGGCGCCCGACTCGAAGATGGCGATCGGCGCGCCGCCGCCCTTCGGCTCGTCATCGACGATCGCAGGCATCCGGCCGTTGGGCGCGATCCTGAGGAAGTCAGGAGTCAGCTGGTCGCCGCGTCCGATATTGATCACTTTGATGTTATACGGGAGGCCCAGTTCCTCGAGCAGGATCGTGATCTTTTTGCCGTTTGGAGTTGGCCAGAAATAGAGATCGATCATCTTGTTCCTCCGTTTTCTCGGTTACGCTATGCACGATATCCCACCGGGCTTGGAAGCGTCGACCATCGAGAACGCAAGTCGCGTGAAGAGGGAATCACCAGTGCCGGGTCGTTGTCAGCCGCACGCTGCGGGCGATAGAAAGGACCATGACCCGATACGCAAGCGCAGATTCTGCCGGCGCCGCATTCCTTTTCTTTCCTAACCCGTAGAGGCAACCATGGCAATTCACGAAGAGATCTGCCGCTCGATCGACGGCTTCAGGGACCGGGCGACGGACCTCGGCCATCAGATCCATGCTCATCCCGAATTGAAATTCGAAGAGCGCTTTGCCGCGGAGTTAATCAGCAATCGGCTGGTCGAGCTGGGCGCGAAGGTCGAACGATCCATCGGCGGCCTGGAAACCGCCTTTCGCAGCTCGATCGGCAAGCCGGGCCCGACCGTAGCGATCCTCGCGGAGTACGACGCGCTACCTAACGGTCATTCCTGCGGACACAACCTGATTTGCAGCGCCGCGCTGGCGTCCTTCGCCGGATTGGCGGCGATACGTGAGCGGTTGCCTGGGCAGGTGGTGATTCTCGGTACGCCGGCCGAGGAAGGTGGCGGCGGCAAGATCGCTCTGCTGGAAAGCGGCGCGTTCAAGGATGTCGATGTCGCGATGATGGCGCATCCGATGGATGGCGAGTTCGCTACGATCAACGCGCTTGCCACGCAGCATCTGCGGATCACCTTCCATGGACATGCTGCCCACGCGGCGCTGGCGCCGTGGGCGGGGGCAAGCGCACTCGCCGCGGTGATTCAGACCTTCCAGAGCGTCGACGCCGCGCGGCTCCATTTCCACGACGGCTCGCGTCTTCACGGGATCATCACCAACGGCGGGCAGGCGGTGAATATCGTGCCGGAGAAGACTGTATGCGAGTTCCTGGCGCGCGCGCCCAGCAGCGAGTACGCCCGGGAGATCGCCGCCCGGGTCGTGCGCTGCGCCGATGCGGCGGCGCTGGCGACGGCGACCACGGCCACACACGAGGTCATCGGCGGCTACAAAAATATGATCAACAGCCTGGCAGTAGCGCACCGCTATGCTGAACATTCCGGCGCCCTCGGCGTAAAAGTGACTGAAGCGCCGTCTGCCCAGCCGATCGGCTCGACCGATATGGGCGACGTCAGCCACGCGCTACCGGCAATTCACCCGGTGTTCCGGATCGCAGACCCGGGCGCGGGTAACTGCCACGAAGACACGTTTGAGAAACTCACCGATTCGCCGCGCGCCTACGAGGCGATGATCCGGGTAGCGAAGGCGATGGCGCTTACCGCCTACGATTTGCTGGCCGACTCGTCGCTGCTCGAGAAAGCAAAGACCGAGTTCGCCGCCCGCAAGTAAGAATGACGGCCTGGTGGGCCGGTCCCGCCATCCAGGAATCGCCGGGCTCAGCGGCAGGAGGCAGCTTTTTCTTCGCGCTTCAGTCCTGCTATGGATGCGCCGTGATGAATTCGACGACCAGCGGATTAAAGAGCTCCGGATGCTCGATGAAGAACAGGTGACCGCCGGGCAACTCCTTGAGCTCGGCGTTTGGAATCCGTTCCGCGATCAGCCGCGCATTGCCGGGCGCCACCAGATGATCGTCACGTCCCGTCATCACCAGGGTGGGAGTCTCGATCGACCCGAGCCGCTCCGCTGTGTCGTGGCCCGCAATCGCCCGCATCCTGCGCGCTAACGCCGACGGCGGCATCGGATGCGTCATACGAATCTGCCCGGTCTTATCGATCACCTCAGGGCGCCGCTCGATGGTCTCGTCGGAGAACATCGCCTTGAGCTGGAGTCGGCGCTGTTCGGGCGTGGGCGACGCTCCCGCGGCTATCGCGGCCTGAATCTCGGGCGACGGCTGGATTGCGCCTTGGCCGCCGAGATGGGTGCAGGCGAGGATCAGGCACGACAGCCGCTCCGGGTAGTTGAGCGCGAACTCCTGCGCGATCATTCCGCCCATCGAAACTCCCAGTATCGCGGCGCGCTCGATCCGGAGCACGTTCATCAGCGCGGCGGTATCAGCCGCCCACTGGCGCATCGTGTAAGGCTCCTCGGGCTTGTCGGTGCGCCCGGCGCCGCGATTATCAAACACGATGGTGCGGAAATGGCGCGCGAACTCGGGCGTCTGCTCGCGAAACACCCCTGAGTGCAGAGTGAGGCCGTGAATCATCACGAGCGCCTGCGGGCCGTCGCCGTACACTTCGTAGTAGACGTCGATATCGCCGATACGCTGGGTTGGCATGAGCGCAATCTAGCGCTCGACGCGCGCCGCCGGCAAACTTCGCGCCGAGTTGTAGCAGGCACAACCGGGCGCCCGAATCAAAAAAAGGCCGGCGGACTCGCTGCGTCCGCCGGCCAGGGTCAGAGAACTATCGGAGCCCGCTTTAGAACGGGACCACGATGTTCTGGTTGAAGCTGCAAGTGCCGAGCGTGAAGCTGACGGTCTTGCTCTTGGTGCTGTTGTTGAGCGTCACGGTGACCTGGTAATCACCCGCCGTCAGCTGGATCGGGTTCGAGACACCGCCCCACTCACGCTGGAACTGGAACGAACCGCAGGCGGGGCCGGCAGCAGGTACAGTTTGCAGCGTGACGTTGAGGACGTTGTCTACCGAGATCGACTTGCGATTCCCGGTGAGACGGGTGAGCTGGATCTTCTTAACCACCGCAGCCGGCACCCCGTTCTTGGTCACCAGGACGCGGGCTCCACGCGACGTCCCTTCTCCGCACAGCGGTTGCTCTACCGTGGTGGTGGTCTTCAGGATCGGGTCGTTCTCGTAGGTCACGCTCACCGTGCCCTGATCCCCACGGGTGATCGCGGTCGGTTTGAAGACCGTGTTGAGGTTGCCGTCCCCGAGGATATGGCCCGGCTGTAGCGGAGTAGTCAGCGACGGTAGCCCGACGGTCGAAAAATCGGGTCCAGTCGTAGCTACCCCGGTGACATTTACCGGGCAGAGACCGTTGTTCGAGACCGGAAAGGCGTTCTTCGAACTGCAGGCCCCCACGCTCTGAATCACGGTGGCCGGGAAGTTGTATCCCGAACCGTTATCCGGCGGCACATCCATACTCACCGGCGGCGTGGTTGCCGTCAGCGCCACATAGTCCACCGGGGTGCTCGGATCGTCGCTCGTGATCACCAGCCGGCAGCTCCTGTCCCCAACCTTAGTCGGCGTGAAGGTCACCGTCACCGGCAGACTCGAATCATGACTCAGGATTGCCGGGAATGGATTGTTAGTGATCTTGAAGTCGTCGCAAGCCATGCCGTCGCTGCCGTTGTCCAGCGTGACGCTCACTACGCTCAGGTTGCATGGCCCGGTGTTGCCGATCGTGAAGGTCTGCTGGCCGTTGGCGCCGCCTGCACAGACATTGCCGAAGCCGCCATTACCGCTCACCGCGATCTTTCCCGGCGGCGCGTTGCCCGTCACGTTGACGCTCATATTGCCGCCCGGATTGTTACTTTGGACCGTGATGACCCCGTTCTTCGTGCCGAAACTGAGCGGCTCGAAGCGGACGGACGGTGAAATAGAGGTCCCGGCCTGCACTGACAGCGGGTAGCTGAGAATGCTCGGCGGCAGAAAGTCGGCATCGTTCGAACCAATGCCGCTGACCAGCAGGTTACAGCTCCCCTTGTTGTTGACGGTGAGCGCCAGATCGGCGAACGAACCTACGCAGACGTTGCCGAAATCCCCGCCATTCGCGATTGACGTGCTGCCGTTGGGCGCACCGATGGTCGCGACGTAAGTAACCTGTTGAGCCGGGTTGAAACTGTCGTTGCTGTCGATTTCGAAAACCGCAGTTTCAGGGTTCGCGCTCGAGGCGGTCGTGGTCAGCTGAACCGTCCAGTCGATCTCCTCGCCGGGCTTGATGGTCTGGGGAAACGTTGGGCCGCTGACGACGAAATCGCCGCTGCCGGACACCCGCTTGATGTTGGTGATCGTCAGATCGGTCGCTCCCACGTTGAACAGCTGGAGCAGCGTGGTTGGCGACTGGCCGGAACAGAGGATGCCAAAATTCAGCGTGGTGTTGATGGAGAGCAAGGGACCGGTCGCTGCCCCGAGCTCGAAACTGCTGCGACCGTACGTGCCGATCCGCAGCAACGAGGGGCTGGTGCTGGAGTCGAGCGCGACGGTCGTGACGCCCACCGTCGGCAGCCCTAATCCCAGCACCTGCCAGTTCGCACCGTCATCGGTGGTTTGAAAGACACCGCCATCTCCGCCGACGATGACGGTTCGCGGGCTGGAGGCGGTACTCGGATCGACCGCGACCGAATGCAGCGGCAGATCGGGCAGACCGTTGGCTCCGGTGCCGCTGATGTCGCTCCAGTGCGCGCCACGATCGCTGGTCATGAAGACGTGCTTGCTGGGAGACGCACCGGCGATCCCGGGGTAGACCACAAACACGATATCGGTGTTGAGCGGATCGATCGCCACTCCCAGCACCGCCTGACCCGGCGCGCCCGGAATCGTAACCGGGGTCCAGGTCGAGGTGGCGCCCAAAAGCGCGTTGGTTGAGTATGCTAGCTGGCCATTGTTCAGCCCCACCCATACCACGTTGGGATCGATTTTCGCGGTAGCGATCGCACGCACGCTAGTCGTGAAAGGATTGATTCGCGTGTAAGTGCCGCCGTTGTCGGTACTTTGATAGAGCCCAAAGGTAGTTGGGTCGACGCCGTTTGGATCGGAGATAGTGAAGCCGCCGTATACTGTGTTGTCGCAAGTCTGATCGAAGCCGAAAGAATCGCCAGTGGGCGTATGCGCTGGCGCGGGCGAGAGCGTCACGCCGCCGCCCCAGCCTCCGCCGCCGTTGGTGGTCTGCGAGTAACCGCCGTCATCGGTAGTGATGGCGTGCTGATTATTGCAGGGATCGACCGTCATCGGCCCGCCGTCGCCATCCTGGCCGAGCTGCCAGGTGTTGCCGACGTAGCCGGAGCCGGCGTCGCCGAGCTGCGCGTTACCGGTATCCTGGAAGCCACCGTAGGTCCACTTTCGATTGGCGTCGCTGTTGCGGCCGATATCGATCTGGCGCAGCAGATTGCTGGCGATGGCGCCGTTGGCAAAAGACGTCGAGCCGTTGATATTGGTGAAGTTGTTGCCACCGTCGCTGCTGGTCGCGACGCCGCCGTCCTCACCTACGTAAAAAGTCTGTCCGCTCGTGTCATGCGGGCTGAAGGTGAACGCGTGATGATCCCAATGGATCTTGTTTGCCGAGATGTTACCGAAACCGCCGCCCCCATTGGTCGATTTCCAAAGTTGCTGGAAGCCGATGTAGACGGTTTGGTCGTTGCTCGGGTCAACGCCGATGGTCTGGTCGTATCCGCATTGGCAGCCACCACCATTGTTACCATCCGCGTCGCCCGCAGAATCCGCGCCGGGGAGGTTCGCCCAGGTTGAGCTGGCGCCCATGTCGGCGTCGGTGGTAACCCACATCCCTTCGAACCGGCTGTTGCCCGATCCCGGGTTACTATTTCCGACGGTGGTATAGATCGTTTTCCCGGTGTTGGTGACGGATTGCCGAAAGGCAATGAAGCCGATACCGCCAGGCCGATGCAGGGTCTGGATCGGAGATCCATTGCTGTTGGTCCACATGTTCGTGAAAGTCGGGGTGGCGGCGGTGATGTTAGCTGAAACGAAAATGCCGAGTCCCTGGACCGCGACCCGCACGGTTGTATCGGGATGTTGGGTATCGAGCTGAATGTCGTTGGCATCGCCAGCGGGTAAGACGCTGCCCGAGAGCTTTGTGAAAGTACCGCCGGCATCAGTCGAGCGCCACAGCCCGTTGGTCGCCGCCACCAGCAGCGTTCCCGGCACGGGGAAAACTATGCGCCTGATTGACGTGTTCTTGGGGCTGTTCGCCAGCAGCGTCCAGGTATTGCCGCCGTCGATCGATTTGTAGATACCGACCGCATTGAAAGTGCAGCCCGGGCAGTCGCCGCCAAAAGCGGGGTTGTTGGTGCCGACATAAACGATTGACGGATTCCCCGGATCGAGCGCCACCGCGCCGGTCGAGAGCGTCAGCAACTTGTCGGTCTTCGGCGCCCAGGTGGTGCCGCTGTCGTCTGACTTCCAGACGCCGCCGCTGCCGGTGGCGATATAGATTGTCTTGTCGCTGGTGCGCGGATCGACGGCGATATCGACCACCTGGCCCGAGTCAGGACCTGCGCCCTGATAGTTCTGTTCAGCATTGATCTGCAAGGGTGCAGGTCCAACCTGGGTCCATTGCACGCCGCTTAACCCGGTGGCGCCGGCTTTGATCATATGAAGGCCGGCGGTGATCAGGATCGCGATCACCAACACTGCCGCGAAAAGGCGGTACGAACGTTTCATTTTGGTTCCCCCGCGGCCGTTACCAAGGCCGCCTGCGAGCCGAGATAGATGAGTCGGAAAGCATCGCCCCCCGGTCAGTTACTCTTGTTAAGGTTTCTTGCCTTTCGGTACGGGCGAGGCTTCGCCGAGAGGTCGCGCACCGATATAGGGCGCCACCTTCATCTGGCGGGTATGTTCGATCCCCTTGACGTAGGCGTCCGGACGAACCTTCCCCGATGGGTCCGAATGCTCGCGGGTATATTCCTGCTGACGCTGTTTGCGGAGCTGCTGCTCGTTTCTCAGACCCTCCGGCTGCCTCGTCGCGGCGGAATCGGCTAATGCGACAGAACCAAGCAGCGCCGAAACTGCGAGCGCGAGCAAGGCTGCGCGGGCGCGCCTCCTTTTACCGTTCTTGCCAAAGACAACCGTCTTCATCTCGAAGCCTCCTCGGAAATGTCGAGCTCCACTGATCTTCGCCAGGCAACCTAGGGTCATTCAGGTAGAAAGTCAAACCTAGTTAATTACTGTCATCGTAAATACTTTTTAGTTTGAATAAGTTAAAGACAATAAAATCAATTTAGCGTCATATATGAGCTGTAGAACAAGGCGCATTGAGCGACGCTTCAGCTTGCTCGGGCGGACTGCCCTCTGCCGGCTGGGAGCCGATGGACTCAGACTGTTAGGTGGCCGGATCGATCGCTACGCCGTAGCGCGCATCCGATCATCACGATCGCGCCGGCCGCGGCTGCGGCAGGCGTGGGCGTAACCAGCGCGGCGCGCGATTTCTGCGCCGCGGCGAACATCAGGCGGCGCTATCGGCGAACGAAACTGAGGGGCGAGCCGACCAGGTTAACCGGGCACGACCCGTTTCGGATCGACGCCACCGGAAACCTGGGGACTGTTGTAGAACGTAACCGCGGGAGCGACCTCTGCGAGCGACAGCAGCATGTTCAGCAGTTCGCGATCGGCCGGGTCGAGATTCTCGAAGCCTTTACGATCAAGGTACGCTATCGCTGCCTCGGCGCGAGCAACCATCGCGTCGTGAAAGCGCTGGATATCGATCATTTCCGTGGCGTAACGTTTCGCGTTGCGCTCGCGCTCGGACTCGAGCGCCCAGCCGATAAAGGGCTCAAGATCCGCAAATTCGGCGGGCAGCGGATTCATCATGGCGTGCGAGCCCCGAGCTTCAGGCCGCACCGTTGACGTAGTCATCGACCAGCTTCATCGTATGGCGGCAGCAGGTTTCCTCATCATGGAAAGTAAAATGAGAGATCGCTCCGGCACGAAGGCTCGACTGGATTGCTTCATGGAGAGGAATATCTTCGGACACGATATCTCTGGCCGCAGAGCGTCCGTACTCGAGCGCGAACCGTTCGCCGATAGTTTTGGGTTCGGGATAGAACGCACGGATCTCCCATAAAGTTTCATTCACCGTCAGGGGCCAGAAGTTGTAGGCGAGGTAATTTCCCTGCAGTGCCAGCAGATGAAAATTAGGAAAGAAGCTGTAGTACCCGGGTATGGAGCGCTGGCTTTCGGTTTTCGCCGCGGCGCCATTCTCCGCAAAGGCGTCAACAAAACCCGCCGTATGCATGCCGGCGATCTTTTCGACCGCGCTCGGCTGAAAATCCAGGTTCGGAGAGGTCAGGATCCGGTGATGGCGTCCGAATAGCTGGATATCGATCGAACGGTAGTTGCCGCGCTTATCGGAATAGATTGCGCGTCCGTGCGATTGATGGTGGATGTACGGGACGTGATAGCCTTCCTCTTGTGAGGTAGCGGCGATCTTCCAGTTCGCCCGCTCGCGAACCGAGTAAGCAAAGCAGGTCGTGAGCTGCTCGAAGGGATAGTCGTCGAGCAGCTCGGCGAGCTCGCCGAGATATTCGCGCAGCGGTTCAGCCGGGGTGGGCTCCAGATTGATAAAGATGAAGCCCTTCCAGGTATCGACCGCAATCGGTGCGAGGTGATGGGCTGCGGGCTGCAGGTTCCAGAAATTCTCGGCGTCGGTGGCCAGGGCGAGGGCGCCCGTGGTGTCGTAGCTCCAGCCGTGGTAACGACAGCTGACATGACTTCCGCAGTTGCCGTGCTGTTCCCAGACGAGCCGGTTCCCGCGATGCTGGCAAACATTGTGGAAGGCTCTGAGCTGCCCGTCGCGGCCCCGCAAGACCAGGACGTTCGCGTCGCAAACCTCGAGCTCTTTGGTGAAGAAGTCTCCCGGCTTCGGAAGCTGCTCAACACGGCCGATGTTCAGCCAGCAATGCCTGAAAATCGTGGCGCGTTCGCGAGCGAAGTAGTCCGGCGATATGAACGGCTCGATCGGCACCGGGCCGGTGCCCAGCAGCTCCCGGTAACGGCTCAGGAAGCGGTTAGGGGAATAGGTCGCGGCCGACTCCGTCGTGTCTTTTGCAATCGCCATCTTGCTGTCCCGGCATCAAACCAGGCGCCGTCGATAAGCATCAGGCAAGCGTCCTGAAAAGGCAAGGGAACTCCGGTATGAGAAGCCTTTCCTGTTAGAGTGTTTGGACGCAGTAACGCTAAAGGCAGGCGACGGACAAACCCATGGCAGCGGACACTCGCACATCGACGATTGGCAGGCCCGGATTCATCGGGTCTCACGGCCTCTGGACCGACGATCAGAAGGAAGCGGCCGCACGCGTGATCAGCCAGCTCGACTCGGGCGCGATCGAAACCGTGCGCGTCTCGATCGCCGACCAGCACGGGGTACTGCGCGCCAAGCTGCTTACGGCGCGGGCATTCAGCGGCGCGATGGAAAACGGCCTGGCGTTCACCAACGCCCTGTTTATTTTCGATACCGGCAACGCCTTCGTCTTTAATCCGTTTGAAAAAGGCGGCGGCTTCGGCCGCGCCGAGATGGAGGGCTGCTCGGACATTATTGTCGTCCCCGACCCGACCACTTTCCGGCTCCTGCCGTGGTCGCCCGGCACCGGCTGGGTGACGGGGGACGTCTATTTTCCGAACGGCGAGCCGTTCCCGTATGCGCCGCGCTACCAGATGCGCCGCGCGCTCGACGAGCTGCACCGGCATGGCTTCGAGTACCTGGCCGGCCTGGAAGTCGAATGGTATCTGACCCGGCTCGACGATCCGATGCTCGAAATCGAGCACGTCGGTGCGGTGGGCGTGCCGCCGCCGCCCGCACGGGTGCGCCCGGTAACCCGCGGCTTTCAGCTTGCGAACGAAGCTCAGATCGACGAGGTCGACCAGATCCTTCAGGTGCTGCGCAAGAACCTGGAGGGCGCCGGCCTGCCGCTGCGCACCCTCGAGGCCGAGTTCGGCCCCGGGCAGCAGGAATTCACCTTCGATCCGCTGGCGGGGCTCGCGGCGGCGGATGCGATGGTGTTTTTCCGCAGCGCCGCCCGGCAAATCTGCCGGCGAAATGGCTATCACGCGTCGTTCATGTGCAAGCCCGCGCTGGGCGAGTTCTTCACCAGCGGCTGGCATCTTCATCAGTCGCTCCTGCATCGCGATTCCGGCACCAACGCGTTCATGGCGTCGACGCCGGATGAGCCGCTGTCAGAAATCGGTCTGAGGTTTATGGGCGGTATCCTCAAGCATGCCGCCGCGGCCAGCGTGTTCAGCACCCCGACTATCAACGGCTACCGGCGGTTCAAGCCAAATTCGTTAGCTCCCGACCGCGTCACCTGGGCGATCGACAACAAGGCCGCGATGCTCCGGGTGCAGGGCGCCGGCGATCAGCCGAGCGTGCATATCGAAAACCGCGCCGGTGAGCCGGCCGCGAATCCTTATCTGTACATGGCTTCGCAGATCGTGTCGGGGCTCGACGGGATCATCAACCGCATCGACCCCGGGCCGCCCGACGAGCTGCCCTACGCGGCAGCCGGCAAAGCGACTCTGCCGGTGTCTTTGCCGGAAGCGCTGGCGGCGCTGAAGCAGGACCGGCTGTTCGAGACGCAGTTCGGCGCGGAAGTTATCGACTACATCGCGAAGCTCAAGGCATCGGAGCTGGGACGGTTCATGCAATATCTTGACTCGGCCGGCCTCACCCTCGAGGACTGCCGCGATCGGGTCACCGAATGGGAGCAGCGCGAGTATTTCGAACTTTTCTAGAATCCTGCGGCGCTAGAGAAAGAACGAATTGTTCTCCTGCCCCTGGTCGGCATCGATCAGGTTGATCTGCTTGAGCTGGATCTTCCAGTCGCCGTCTTCGCGAATCAGAACGTAACCGCACCATCCGGCCAGCGTGCGATGCACTTCCATGCGATAGGTGTGGATCGCGAAACTCGCTCGCGCGCGGAGTTCGGCCGGACCGATCGCCGCCACTTCCAGGTTGGCGAGCAGATGGCTGGTCCGCGTGGGCGGGACCTGCGAGTAGGCGTGCCCGGTACGGATGCGCGCGACGCGATCCTCCAGCCGGCGCCGATCGTTGAATTCCTGCGACACCTCGCGGCGCGGATCGCCCGGCGGATAACTGGCGGGAATCCAGTAAGCGCATTCGCGGCTGAACAGGCCGAGCCATGGCTCGAACTCGCCGTCGTCGAGCAGCCGCGCCTCGCGAAACAACAGCCCCTCGCAGGTTTGACGCAGATCGGCGCCCGCCGCTTCACCGGCGGTCGACCACTCGCGAGCGATCCGGCACAGCCGCTCATAAAAACGGTCGTTGAGATAGAACGAGGAAGCGGGAGTCGGCTTGGATTTCACCTGGGCCATGGTTAGCGCTCGACGGTCAATTTGAGATCGGCGCTCATCAGGCGCTTCCATTCCTTGTAGTACTCGCGGAGATGCAGGTCATCGGTCACCGGACCGGTGACGATGCCGTGGCTATCGACCTGCTCGCGTTTGGTTCGCAGATGACGGCTGACGTCGAGCCACTCGAGCTCGGGGATCGCGAGCCCGGCCTGGCAAGCCTCGAAGTTCGCATTGTCATCGACGTCGCCCAGCGCCGGGAAATCTTCCTGCGTGCGCATCCGCAAAACGTTGATCTCGTCGGGCACTCCGCTCAGCGTGGTCCCGTACCAGTTGACCTGCGAGCGATCGACCGCGAGCGGTTCCAGCACCTGGAGCTGATTCCCGACGATCAGCAGGTTGGGAAAGATGTTGAGGTTCATGCCGGAGCCGACCGCGACCTCGAGCAGGCCGCGCGCCTCCTCTTCGCCGACGCGCTCTTTCAGCGCCGTCTCGTAGGCTTCGCGGCCCGGTTGCGGGCGCTGACGCTGCCAGGCCGACTCGGCGTGCATCTCCGGCCGCTGATCGAGAAACGTATGGCCGTTGCCGAGCGACTGGACGTAGAGCGGCGAGTCGTCGGGATCGCTCGATTTGCCGAAATACTGCATATCGTAGTCGGGGCCGTAGCGCTCGGCCGCGATCTGCAGCAGCGAGCGATGAGAGTACGACGGATGGTAGCCGTCGCCGGCGTTGTCGTAGATCATCTTCCAGTTCGCCCGTATCACCATCCGCTGCGCCGAGCTGCGCACGACGATTTCGGTTCCCGGGTAGCGATCGAGCCATTGATCGAGCAGCGGCCGCGCACCCGCCAGGCACTCGACCAGCGGGCCGGCCTCAGGATTGAGCGTGCCGAAGATGAAGCCGCGATAGCTGTCGACGCGCGGCAGATGGGCCAGGTTGTAGTCCGCGCGCCGGTATTCCGGACCGTACGCGCCTTCGCCCGGCACCGACACCAGCTCGCCCTGATTCGTATACGCCCAGCCGTGGTAAGGACAGGTGAAGAATTTGGCGGAGCCGCTCGGCAGACGGCAGACTGTGGCCGCCCGATGAGAGCATCGATTCAGCAGCGCATGGACTTTGCCGGCGCGATCGCGCGTGATGATCAACGGACGCAGGCCGAGACGGCGCGTGATGAAGTCGTTGGGCTCGGCGATCTCGCTTTCATGGCCGAGGAAGGTCCAGGTGCCGCCGAAAACCTTGACCATCTCGAGCTCGAAGATCGCGGGGTCCGTGTAGAGCGAGCGATGCACCTGACCGTCGTGCATCAGGGCATTCCAATCGTAACGCGAATCGTTGGTCTGAGTGTGGATTCGGTTCATCGGTCTTACCACCGGCGATTTAGTGCCTGCCTTAACATCGAGCGCCACTATAAGGCGGCACGCATCCCGACCGCTACAGGTTCGGGCGTCGCGATGCCCACGGCCGCGCCGACTCGAACGCGGCGGAGGCGCGCAGCAAGGCCGCGTCCTGATGCCGCCGGGCGATGATCTGCAGTCCGACCGGCAGTCCGCTGCGCGTGAAACCGCAGGGAATCGAGCAGGCCGGATGGCCGGTCATGTTGAACGGATAGGTAAGCAACCAACCGACAATGGGATGACACGGCTTACCGTTTATCTCCGTCGGACCTTCAATCCCGATCTCGAACGGCTCGCAGGCGAGCACAGGGCTCAGGATAAATTCGTATTTCTCAAAGACCAGGCGCAATTTATCGTAAAATGCACTGGCTGAGGTGAGCGCTCCCAGATACTGGCGGGCGCTCAGCCGTCCTCCGTCGCGAATGATCTGAACCAGGTTAGGAGTCATCTGCGGCGCCCATCGTTCGAGATCGACCAAGTCGGCGATCGTCGAGTACAAGGACTGCCACATCACCCACATCGCGGGTTCCGGATTCCCACAATCGAGCTGAACTTCCTCTACCTGGGCGCCGGCTTCGGAAAAGGCTTGCGCAGCGTTCCTCGTGATCTCGGCGATTTCAGGGGCCACCACTGCAAACCCCAGGTCGACGCTGAAGGCGATGCGCGCGCCCTTCACGCCGCCATTCAAACCCGCGCGATAGCTCTTTTCGCCCGCCGGAAGCGATAGCGGATCCCGCTCGTCCGGACCGGCGACCACATCCAACATCAGGGCAGCATCCGCCACCGTCCGCGTGATCGGACCGGTATGCGCCGCGAGCAGAAACCGGTTGGGCAGGAGCGTATGCGGTACGCGGCCCACCGAGGGCTTCAGGCCATACACGCCGCAGCAACTCGCCGGTATTCGAATCGATCCGCCACCGTCGGTCCCTTCCGCCAGCGGACCCATGCCGGCGGCGACCGCGGCCGCGGCCCCGCCGCTCGAGCCTCCGGCGATGCGCGTCGTATTCCACGGGTTGCGCGTCGGACCGAACAGCAGGTTGTCGGTGGTGCCCTTGTAAGCGAACTCAGGAAGGTTGGTCTTGCCGACGAAAATCGCGCCGGCGCGCTTGAGCCGCTCGACGATCGGCGCATCTTCGGCGGCGATAGCGTCGACCATCGCCTTGGAACCGAAGGTCGTGGGCATCCCGGCCACCGCCGTCATGTCCTTGATCGAGAAGGGCACGCCGTGAAGCGGCATCAAAGTGCCCTGCGCCAGCTCCCGCTCCCTGATTTTTGCTTCGGCGCGCGCTTCGTCGAGGCGCAACTGACAGTAGGCGTTGAGAGTTGGGTTCAGCGCCTCGATTCTCCCTGCCAGCGCCTCGATGACCTCCACCGGCGAGAGCGTCTTTTTCCGGTAAGCGTCCAGCAGTTGCGTGGCGGATAGAAAGCAAGTCTCAGCCTCGGTCATGGCCGTTCCTCCGAAGAGCAGTCGGTCGCTCGCGCCCGGGTTTTAAATGAGTTGGATTCATGTCGCCCTGCCCTCAAAATATACGACAGGCGTACAGCTAAACTGAACGCCCCGCGCATCTGCTGCCTTACACGATTCCTACTTCGCGGGGAACCGCCGATATCGATTTCGTCGCCGCGGGCGAGCCTCAGCTCTCGCGGAAATTCAATCCCGGGTGTAGATTCGGCGGAGAACCGACAAGCGCCATTCTCGCGGATGCGCGCAAACCGAACTGTGAGGACTTCGTGAAAGCGATCGTATTCGAAAAGACTGGCGACGCCAGCGTCATGCATCCGGCGGATGCCCCTACCCCTGAACTTCGCCCGGGCCTGGTGCTGATACGCGTGCATGCGGCGGGCATCAACTTCGCCGATACTTTCTTTATCCGCGGCGAGTACATGATAAAGCCCAGCCTGCCCGATATCCCCGGCCTCGAAGCCGCCGGAGTTATCGAGCAGGTCGCGCCCGACGTCAAAAATCTCAGACCCGGGATGCGGGTGGCGGCATTCGCCCGCAAGAGCTACGCCGAGTACTGCCTGGCGCCGGCCACGGGAGTAATTCCGCTGCCCGATTTCGTGAGCTTCGAGGACGGCGCCGCGTTTCCGATCCAGGTCCTCACCGCCTGGCATCTGCTGCACACGGCGTACAAAACTGAACCGGGTAACGTAGTAGTAATCCATTCGGCCGCGGGCGGCGTCGGGGTGGCGGCGATCCAGATCGCGAAGGCGGCCGGTGCGCGGGTTATCGGCACCGTCTCCAGTGATGCGAAGGCCGCAATCGCCCGGCAATATGGCGCCGACGAGGTGATCAACTATGCGAGCCAGGACTTCGCCGCCGAAACGATGAGGCTGACGGATGGACGCGGCGCCAACCTGATCCTCGACGCGGTCGGCAAGCCGACCTTCGAGAAGGGACTCGGATGCCTGGCGACGTTCGGTCAGATCGTTCTCTACGGCCGTGCCGGCGGTCCGCCGGATTCGGTAAATCCGCTGGTGCTGTTTGGAAAGTCCTTGAGGATGGCCGCTTTCGGGCTGCCCACGGTGTTTCAGTTCGCGGATTTGATGCGGGCGGGAATCGAAGGATCGTTCGCGCTGATGCGCGAGGGCAAACTCAAGATCCTGATCGGCAAGAGCTTTCCGCTCGCACAGGCGATCGAGGCTCATCGATTTCTCGAGTCACGAAACTCAGCCGGAAAACTACTGCTGATACCCTAGCGAAGCTGATCGCGTAGCAGGCCGCCGCCGGCGGGCTGCAGGTCTCGCGCAACAAGGAGCTGAATAATGAGCGTGCTAACCGGCGAACGTGAGGAGTGGCGCAGGATTCTGCATGAGGGTCAGCCGAAATGGGTGCGTCCCGCCGACGGCAAGCTGATGCTGGGCGACGGCCGCCAGGTCGCGGAGGCCGACGCGGTATACCTGCCCCCCTGCGAGCCGACCAAAATCATCTGCGTGCATCTCAACTACGAATCGCGGCGCGTGGAGTTCGGGGCGCCCGAGCAGATCACACCGACCTATTTTCAGAAACCGACGACGGCGCTGAACTCGCATCGCGGTGTGCTGAACCGTCCGGCGGATTGCCAGTACCTGAATTACGAAGGGGAGATCGGCGTGGTGGTGGGTAAACCGATGCGCAATCTTGAGCCGCAGGAAACCTGGAACTATCTCGCCGGTTTCGTGCCTGCCAACGACGTCGGTTGCCATGATTTCCGTGACACCGATATGAATTCGATGCTGCGGGTCAAGGGCATGGATAGTTTTTCTCCGATCGGCCCTGGAATCGTTCGCGGCGTCGATATCCGAAAGGCCACGCTGCACACCTACATTAACGGCAAGCAGGTGCAACACGGCAACGTCGGCGAAGAGATGCTGTTCAGCATCGACTACCTGCTCGCCGACTTGTGCCGGCATATCACGCTGCTGCCAGGGGATCTGATCCTCACCGGAACGCCCGCCAACTCGCGGCCGATGAAGATTGGCGATGTGGTTGAGGTCGAGGTCAGCGGCGTCGGACGCTTGAGCAACACCGTGGCCGAGATTCCGGCCCCCGCCAACCGCGTCGGCCATCAGCCGACAGACTCGGAAGCGCTTCGCCGCGTGGCGCTGGGAGGCGACTTCAAACGGTCAAAGTAGCGGGCGGTTCAGCGGAGCGAACCCGAACATTCAAGTAAGCCTGTGCCGCGAAGTCTGGCGGAAAGAGCCTCGCTAAGCTCGTGACCCAGAGATCGCGTTTTCAGGGACCGCGCCGCTGCGTTTCGCCTCGCGGTCCAGGCGCTCACCTCTTCTCCAGATACCGCGGATCGAGAGCGTGTCGGCAATGTTCGAGGTCGGATCGCCCTCGACGAGCAGCAGATCGGCCTGTAGACCCGGGGCTAGTCGTCCTCTATCGGTGAGCTTGAAGTGCGACGCCGGCATCGACGTGGCGGATCGGAGTGCTTCAAGTGGCGTGAGTCCGGCTTGAACCAGAAGTCTTAGTTCACCGTGCAAGCTGATTCCATGCGCGGTCCCGACCACGCCGATCGCTGCCGCGTCGGTCCCGGCCAGGATCGGAACGCGCGCCCGGTGCAGCGCAAGCGTCGCGTCGAGCCCATGCTTCAGCTTGCCAGGGGAATTGAGCTGCCAGCATCGGCACAGGTTCCGATGCCAATCCGCGGGCACCAGTCCTTGTGCACGGCCGTCATGGGCGAGATCCTCACCCGAGAGTTCGCCGGTCAGCGAGCCCATCGTGCTGAGCGTCGGGACCACGAACACGCCCGCGTCCCGGACGGCGCCGATGATCTCGTCGGTCGGCGGCCGGTCCACGAACACGTGTACGATCCCATCGACGCCGGCGGCGATAGCTTGTCGAAAGCCCGCGACGCTGGTGGCGTGCGCGACCGCCATCTTGCCGTGGGCGTGTGCGGCAGATACCAGCGCGGCTGCCATCTCGAGGTCGAGGGTTGGCGACGGATGACCCAGGGCGGCGCCGTCTTCGATGATCAGCTTGATGTAATCGGCGCCCTCCGCCACCCGTGTCGCGACGAAAGCGGGCGCATCTTTTGCCGACGCCAGGGTCGGGAACTGCCCGGCGAAAACGATGCCGATCATCATCGAAGGATGGCCGCCCAAAACCGTGGCGCCGACCGAGGCGGAACGGACGTCGGCGAGGTCGTTCCGAGTCGCGGCTTGCCGGCGCTGGTCGTCCATCCACTCCGGGCAAGAGAACATGTCCAGTTCGGTGGTGACGCCGAAAAGGATGGCGTGCTCGAGCGATGGCGGCATCGCGTGGGTGTGTGCATCGATCAGCCCGGGCATCAGCGTCATGCCCTGTGCGTCGATAATCTCGGTCCCCGAGGGCGATTCAAGTCGCTCGCCGACTGCAACGATCTTCCCGCCTTCGACCAACACTGAGCCGACCTCGACGACCGCGTCGCCGTCGAACAGGCGGGCTCCCCGAATTAAGAACTTTGTGTGCGGCATGGTGATGCTGTGCAGCCGGGATGCCGGCTCAGCCGAGCGGTCCCTGGAAAGTCTGATCGGCGTAAGTATCCGACAGCGGCTCCAGCGCCTCGGGCCACTGCGCGCCCACCTTGCGCCGTAGTTCTTTGGGCCGCGGCTTCCCGTCCCATCCGATCTGCTCCATATAGTAATAGAGCTGGATACAATGGCCTTCGGGATCGAGCGCGTGCGCGGCGTAGTCGATTCCAGGATAGAGGTCGGGCGGGATCTTCTCCGTAAAGCGCACGCCCTGCTCTTTCAGGAAGCGCACACCCTCGACCAGCTGCTGATAACTGCCGACCTCGACACCGAAGGTCATCACCGAGCTATGCGCGTCGAGCCCGAGGTCGCCGCGCAACTGCTTGGGGAACAGCGCGAGGCTGTGATGCTCGGTGCCGTTGCGCAGATAGATCGCGCGATGGCCTTGATGCATCAGCTCTTCGGTCTTGATAAAGCCCAGCGTCTCGGTAAAGAAGGCCTCCGAACGTGACAGGTCGTTGACGAACAACCCCACCGGTCCGATTCTGGTTATCTTGAAGGGCCGGCCGAGCATCACGCCGCCGACGTTGTATTTGGGCGGCATCGAATCCTGGACGTGGTGGCCGGAAGTGATGTCGATTCCCTTTTGCGCCGCTTCCCGGAGCTCGTCCTCCTCGTTCATCTGCGGCACCGGCGGCTGCTCATGGAAACCGCGATAGTACATCGACTGCGGCTTGGCGACGCGGGTCCATCCGATCTGCTCGATGCCGTAATAGAGCTCGATCGTGTGACCGTCGGGATCCTGAAAATACACATGCCAGTTGCTGCCCGGCATGTCCCTGCCGACGCGTTCGATCGTGACCTTCCGACCGCGCAGAAAATCGGCGGCCGTTACCACTTCTTCCAGGGTGCCGAGCTGCCAGGTGATCTGATTGATGGTGATATCGTCCGCCGGCGCACCGCCGAACGCCGCGCCCAGCGAGCGATGCGCAAGCACCATCGCATGATGATCGCCGCCGTAGTTGGTAAAGATAATCCGCGGGTCCGGGGAGTGTTTCATCTTCTCGCCCAGCCCGGGAATCTTGCTCAGGTCGATCTCGTCAACCATCCGAAAGCCCAGCATCCTGGTATAGAAGTCGACGCCGGCTTTGAGATTGTCGAAATTAAAGCCGAAGTGCCCCAGGCGTCGAATCTTGAATGGCACCGGCAGCATCACGCCGCCGACGTTAAACTTCCCGCCGCTGTTCGCCATCGTCGTCGCCTCGCTTGCGGATCTGACGCGGAGTAAAGCACTGTTCCGGGAATCTGGCAAATAAGCGGATACCGCAATGCCCCGCGCGGGCAGGTATCGCGATTTGCCTTTGCGCCTAGCCGTTGCGCTCCGACGCGCGCGTCGAATCGCGCAGCGTGTCGATGAACCGCTGGACCATCGCACCATGCGCCACCGGTCACAATCATCTCGAAGGGCACGCCCCTTGCTCTAAGCAGCGTATCGCGCGCTCAGCGGCACGAAATACACCGGCTCTCTAACGAGGTAGACGCGATGGATGCACAGCGGGCAGGCATAGCGCTGCCTGATTGGCGGGCACAAGCAGCCGAGCTCCAGCCGATCAACGAAATGTTTGACGCGCAAGGGCGCGCACGGCCCGAGTGCGCCCGGGTGATCGCCTACCTGCTCGCGATGGAGCCCACGCGGCTGGCTGAACTCGGGGAGCGCGCGCAACGGATGTTTCAGACGATGGGGGTGACCTTCAACGTCTATGGCGACCATGACGGAGAGGAGCGGATATTCCCGTTTGACCCGATTCCCCGAATCATCCCGGCCGAGGTCTGGGCCGGTCTCGAAAGCGGGCTGATCCAACGCGCTCGAGCGCTCAACGCGTTTGTCGCCGACGTTTACCGCGAAGGCCAGATCATCAAGGACGGCGTGATCCCGCGCGACCTGGTGATCGGTTCGCAACAGTTCAGGCCTCCCGCGGCCGGTATCCGGTCGCCTGGCGGCGTTTATATCACCGTGGCCGGAATCGACCTGGTGCGCGGCGGCGACGGGCGCTTTCACGTGCTGGAGGATAATGTCCGCACGCCCTCGGGCGTATCCTATGTGATCGAAAACCGCCGCATCATGACCCGCCTGCTGCCCGAGTTGATTCGCGCCCTGCGGGTACGCAGCGTCGAAAGCTACCCCGCTTACCTGCTGGCCTGCCTGCGCGAGCTGGCGCCCGGCGGCATCTCAAATCCCACGGTCGCGCTGCTGACGCCCGGCCTGTTCAATTCGGCGTTCTTCGAGCACGTGTTTCTCTCGCAGCAGATGGGGGTTGAGCTGGTCGAGGGACGCGACCTGGTATGCGTGGACCACAAGCTATTCATGAAGACGGTTCACGGCCTGCAGCGAATCGACGTTTTGTACCGTCGGATTGACGACGATTTCCTGGACCCGGTTGTGTTCCGTTCAGATTCGCTGCTCGGCGTGGCAGGCCTGACCGCGGTGCTGCGCGCCGGCAACGCGACGCTGGCCAACGCGATCGGGACCGGGATCGCCGACGACAAGGGCGTCTTCGCCTACACGCCGGCGATGATCCGCTACTACCTTGGCGAAGAGCCGTTGATCCCGATTGTCGACACCTACCTGCTGCGCGATCCCGAGGTCAGAGCGTCGGTGCTGCGCGACCTCGATCGTTACGTGGTCAAACCGACCGGAGCCTCGGGCGGTTATGGAGTCGTGATCGGCCCCAGCGCGAGCGACGAGGAACTTGCCCAGGCGCGCCAGCACATCGAGGCCGCCCCGGCCGAATTCATCGCGCAGCCGGTCTTCCCGCTGTCGGTCCATCCAACGCTGGCCGGTCGAGTGGCCGACGGACAGGCCGCCCTGGTCGCACGACACGTCGATCTGCGGCCCTTCGTACTGCTTGGAGGGCGGCCGCGGGTACTGGCCGGAGGGTTGACTCGAGTCGCGCTGCGCGAGGGCTCGCTGATCGTGAACTCCTCGCAGGGCGGCGGCAGCAAGGATACCTGGGTCCTGGAAGAATAGTGCTACGGCGAATTGCGGGTTCATTGTTTTGGGCGGCGCGCTACCTGGAACGCGCCCAATGGCGCGGGCGGCTGGTAGACGTCAACTATCGGCTGCTGCTCGAGGTACCGCCGCGCGAGGCCGAGCCGTGGGAGCCGCTGGTGCGGATCACCGCCGAGCAGGAACTCTACGCGACGCTGCATAGTCAGGTCAGCGAGGCGTCAGTAATCGATTTCTTTGTGTTCGAAAAGGAGAACCGTTCCTCGATTAAAAACTGCATCGAGGCGCTGCGCACCAACTTGAGCCCGCTGCGTCACTTGATCTCCTCGGAGCTGTGGCTGGCGGTGAATCGACTCTACCTGGAAAGCTCGCGATGGTCCGCGCAGACACTCGCCGCGAACGGCGTGTCGGCGTTCTTCGCCGATCTTCAGCGCCATTTCTACACCATCGAAGGAATCATCGTGAATACGATGCCGCGAGACCTGGCCTACGATCTGATCGAGCTGGGCACGATGCTCGAACGGCCGGATAACGTCGCACGGCTGCTCGACGTCAAGTATCACTACCTGCTGCCGCGGCTCGAGGACATCGGCGGGCCGGCGGACCTGCGGCAATGGGCCGCGGTGCTGAGAAGCGCCTCGGCGTTCGAGGCCTTTCGCAAGCTCTATGGCCACGCGATCACGGTGAACCGGGTGGTCGAGATCCTGGTCTTCGACCCGACCTTTCCGCGCTCGATGCGGTTCTGTATCGAGCGGCTCGCGCAGGTGCTGGCGAGCATCGCGGCGCGAGAAGAGGAGCCCGCCGCTGAAACCCTGCCATACGCGGACTTGCTTGGCGTGCTGCGTGCCGGCTCCGCGGAACAGACCATCGCCGGCGGCCTGCATGAATTTCTGATCGGCATCGAGGCGATGTATGCGCGCCTGGCCGAGCAGGTGTTCGACCACTACATGGCGCTCGAGTAGGCTGCGACCAATGTTGTTGCGGATAAGGCACACGACGCGCTTCGTGTACGATCAGCCGGCCCGTGATTCGCACAACGAACTGCGCCTCAGACCGCTCGAGGACGACTGGCAGCGATGCCTCGCGTTCGAACTCAGCGTTGACCGGCCCGCCGCCGTGCTCTGGTATCGCGATTTTTTCGGCAATCACGCCCATTCGGTGTCGGTCAGCGCTCCGCATCGAGAGCTGACGATTGTCGCCCAATCCCTGGTCGAGCGCGCCGCGCCGGCCGCGAAGCCAGGTCCGCAAGTCAGCTTTCGCAGCTTCCTCGCCGAAGACCCCGCGCATATACAAAATTACTGCGAATTTCTGAATCCAAGCCACTATGTCCCGTTCAGCGAACGGTTGCACAAGCTGTTCTGGATGGCGCGCCCGGCCGACACCGAAGACGTCACCGGCTACGTGGCGCGAGTCGTCGCGTGGGTGCGTGACCAGTTCGATTACCAGAAGTCGAGGACCCATGTTCATTCGAGCCTCGACGATATTCTCAAGTCCGGCGGCGGCGTGTGCCAGGACTTCGCACATCTGACTATCGGGTTGTTGCGGCTGGCCGGCATACCCGCCCGCTACGTCTCGGGCTATCTTGCACCCGCCGTTTCGCACGACGGCAAGGTCCCGCTCGGCGAGCAGGCCAGCCACGCCTGGCTCGAAGCCTGGTTGCCGTACACCGGATGGACCGGCTTCGACCCGACGCATCGATATCGCACCGACGAACGCCATATCAGGATCGCGGTCGGGCGCGACTATGCCGACGTGCCGCCGCTGAAAGGCCTGTATCGAAGCAATGCGAGCAGGCAGGTGATGACGGTCGATCTCAATGTCGAGCATGCCAGCTCGACAGAATTGACCAACGGTCCTTGCAGTCCGCCCGGCTCCCAGACGCAGCAGTAAAACGCGCGTCGCGACCGGGAATCCATAAAACCGCCGGGCGATGCCGACTGCTGCGGCGCAAGAAGTTTTGCTAGTCTGTCGGCCAACGGCCGAACTTATCATTCACGAAGCGAGCGTGCTGACGGCGCCTGGAACCAACGGGAGGTAACGCGGCGATGATGTGCGATCTGGTGCTCAAGGATGGCAAGGTCGTGACGCCCACGGGCGTGGTCAACGGCGGTGTAGCGATCGCGGATGGAACAATTGTCGCTATTGGTCCCGATGCGGGTCTTCCCACCGGCCGCCGCGAGCTCAAGCTCGGAGGCAAAATCCTTTTCCCGGGCCTGTTCGATCCGCACGTCCATTTCGGCGTCGGCGGCAAGACCTTCGGCGACGACACGATGCTGGCTGACTTCGAGCAAAACACCAGGGAGTGCCTGGTCGGCGGCGTCACCACCATCTCGACCACGACGCTTATCGGCAACGACCCTTTGACCGATCTGTTCGGCCGCGCTCTGCGATGCGGCACGGGGCATTCGTGGTGTGATTTCAAGCTCACTTCCTGTGTGAACAATTTCGACCAGGCGGCCGCTATTCCGAGCGTCGTTAAGAGCGGTGGCGTTTCCTTCAAGTTTTTTACGGGATTCATTGGCGCCCAGGCCGAGGCGTTTGGCATCAACAAGGAAGGCATCAACCCCGACTTGTTCTACGCCTCCTGCAAGGCCCTGGCGGCGAGCGGCCCCAATGCCTTCCCGATGATTCACGCCGAAGAACCATACCTGCGCGGCTTCCTGGTCGATGAAATGAGGCGGCAAGGCAGAAAGGACTACCTGACGGCCTGGGCCGAGACGACGCCCGAGTGGGCTGAGAGCGTCCAGGTTTTTACATACGGACACATCGCGAATCAGTTTCGGCTGCCGCTGTATCCAGTGCACATCAGCTCGGCGCACACCGTAAAGACCATTCGTTATCTGCGCCAGCAAGGCATCCCGATAGTTGCGGAAACTCTTGCGCTGTTCCTGTGTACTACCGCCTTGGAGGCTGACGCGAAAAACCTGGGCACCAAGGCGAAGATCCAGCCGCCAATCCGCTTCGAGGCTGACCGCGAAAGTCTGTGGTCGGCGATTCGGGACGGGACCATCATGGTCGTCGGCACCGACAGTCTGACCTATTCCGCGAGTTTCAAGGAGGAGGTCGAGTTTTGGGATTGTCGGGTCGGCTTGAACCTGCAAGTGGCCGATACCTTGCCGCTGTTGTTCGACGAAGGGATCAACCGGGGACGGGTCGATCTGGTCACGCTGGCTCGCGTGCTATCCGAAAACGTCGCCCGACTCTACGGCATCTATCCACAAAAAGGTGCAATCATGCGCGGCGCTGACGCGGATTTGGTGGTCATCGATCCGGACCGGGAAGCAACCCTCGGTCGGCATCGTTACCGGGGTCAAACGGATTACTCCATCTGGGAGGGAAGAAGAGTCAAGGGAGTTCCCGTGATGACCCTGCTGCGCGGCAACCTGGTGATGCAGGACGGCGAAATCGTCGGTGACACGATGCTGGGAAAACACGTCGCGGCGGCGTGAGCGCTCGTTTAGTGTCGCGCCTTAGCTTCGGCTAAGCTTTTTTCCAGTCGCCGGCGGTCTCGAATGCGCGGGCCGCGCGCAGCACCGTTGCTTCGTCCCACATCCGTCCGACCAACATCATTCCGATCGGCAGCCCGTCTGCTACGGCGCACGGAACGTTCATCGCCGGATGGCCGGTAAGGCTGGTTGCGCAGGTGTTGCCGAGCATCTGCCAGCCCTCGAAAAAGTACTGCTCGAGCGTCTGATTTCGGGGTGGTATCGGCTGGGACCGCATCGGCGTGGTCGGAAGCAACAGCAGGTCGCAGCCTTCCAAGGCGTTGTCATATGCCCCGCGCAGCAGGCGCCGCAGGTTCTGGGCTTTCGCGTAATAGTGTCCGTGGTACTGGCGCTGCATATGCTCGCCCATGAAAATCGCCAGCTTGACCGCATCGGGAAAGCCATCGGGATTCGCCCGCCAGCTCGCCGCATAGCGATCGACCAGCGTGGTGTTGTAGTACCCCTGCCAGTTGGAGTTCACGGTATTGCCGCGCAACAACGAGTGCGTCGAGCCCTCGATACCAACGCCCAGCCAGAAGCTGAGCGCGTCACGATGCATCGGCATTGAGATCTCGCGGACTTCAGCGCCCAGCTTGCTGAACACGGTCGCCGCTGCCGTGACCTTCTGATCGACCACCGGCTCGCTGGCTCCAAGCTGGCCGCGTTGGTGACCAAAGCCCTCTTTAAGCAGCCCGATCTTCATGCCGCGAACGCCCCGCTCCAGCGAGGTCAGGTAATCGTCCACACGGCAGTTGATCTGGCGCGGATCGTAACCGTCGGCGCCGGCGATGACACCGAGCAAAACCGCAACATCCTCCACCGAGTTGGCCATTGGACCGACCGTGTCCAGCGTCATGTCATTGCCAATGATGCCGGTGTACGGGACCAGTCCGTGGGTCGGCTTCAGACCGTATACGCCGCACCATGAAGCAGGTATGCGAATCGAGCCCGCCTGATCGCCACCAAGCGACATGTCCACCTGGTTGCTCGCGACCAGCGCAGCGCTGCCGCAGGACGATCCCCCCGCGCCGTGCGTCGGTTTCCATGGATTTCTGCCGCCGCGAGGTGCGTCCTGGCCGTTGCCCTCGTAACAGAAATCAACGCAGGCGGCCTTGCCAAGGATGGTGCCGCCGGCATCGAGAATGCGGGTCGCAACCGTCGCGTCGATATCCGGCACGAAGCCTTCAAGCAATCGCGATCCGAACATCATCGGCACGCCAGCCAGACAGGTGTTGTCCTTCAGTGCGAATGTGCGGCCGGCGAGCGGTCCTTTGTCTGCCCCTTTGACGGTGCTTTTCCAGTACCAGGCATTAAGCGGATCCTCGTCGGTGGTGGGCTGATAACCGAGCATTCGCGGGTATTTGACGGGCAGCTTCGGTTCAACGTAATCGTCCAGTCGGTCGTATGAGAGCGCCAGGTCTTTCAGCACCTGCTGAAAGGCCCCCGCATCGTCGCGCGTCAGGTGCATCCCGAGATCACCGGCAATCGCCAGAACCTGATCGGTGGTCGGTGGTTTTACAGGCATACCGTCTTCTCACTGGGCGGCGGAGTCTATGCAACTCGCGCGCTATCTTAATGGCTACGAAGAAGCGGGCTTTCGTCGGCAGTAACCGAGGCGCTGGACCGTCGCCGGCGTGCCCAGCGCCTCGTTTCCTCGGCCGCGATCTATTTCATGATCATGTTCAAACCTGCCGTGCTGCTGTACATCTTGATGTCGTTGAAATTCTCGCCGCCGTAGTTGTCGCACTCTTCGTTGTATCCGAAGGGGCGGCTGTTCTCGCGAGTGCCAAAGCTCAGATGCTCAGCCTGAAGATCGTAGGCGGCGCTCATCCATTCATTGGTTGCGCCGATGACGCCCATTTGGGGAATCTTTTGCGCGAAGGTAAAGGCGTACAGGATTTTCCATAGCCGCATGGGTTCGTCGTAAGCCTCGGTCCAGATGCCGTTAAACAGCTGCTTGTCGACGTACATGATCTTCTTGCCATAGCAGTAGCCGACCCTTTGGGACGGTATGCGCCGTATGTCGATCACATACATGTCGCGCACCTCAAAGTTGCCGACGCTTGGCATCGGGAAAAATACCGGACGATAGATATCGGACAAATTGCCGGTTTTCGTCAGGTCTGCATTCACGAGGCTCACAAACTTACCGTCACGCAGCCACTTGGACTGGAAGCGCGTGATTCCGCCGTTGTAATTGCTGTTTCTGGCGTCGTCCTGGGTGAAATCGGTCCCCACGGTTGGCGAACAGCGGGCGGCGGACGAAAGGCGCAGGGAACGGCGCAGCGCCGGCACAAACAGAAAGAGATCCTCTGACTTGGTCGGGTCGCTGTAGTAAATCGAAAGCTGCGCGACGTACTTCGACTGCTCCGGGGCGAGCACCGAGAGATATTCGGTGAATTCAACACCCGGGGCTCGCGGGTCGTCGATCGGCTGGCCGGGATCGCTGATATGGCCGGTGCGCCGATAGACCTGCAGCACCGTCTCCGCATGCACGCTGAGAAAGCGGTCTTCCAATACAAAGTTGTCGTAGCCGCACTGCAGATGTGGTATGTAATCCCACCAGACATCGGCCAGAATCTTGTACCCTTTCATGGGCTGCTCAGGGTTGGGAAACGGTATGCCCGCCACGTAGCCCGTTACGCTGTGCCCGCCATCCGGCAGGTCGACGATCTTGACCTGCTTGCTATATTTCTCGGTGTTCTTCAGGTATTCGGCCGGCAACGGGTAGCTGTGAGTCGGACCGATCACCATTTTGAAATCGGGGGGGAATTTCCAGAAGTACTTGCCCGAAAACAGGACCTGCACGCCGACGGGCATGAAGTCCTTGTATTTCTGCCAGTTCTGCAAAGTGATGACGGTTCCGGGAGGAATCGTCGTTTCTTGCGCGTAGCACCTGGCTCCACCCGTCACGAGCAAAGCTAACAACAGCACCGGGATGGCCATCCACGCTCTGACTCGACCCATGATTCGTCTCCTTGTCGCCTAGAAGCTTTGGGACTCACGGGCAAAGGGTAGACTCCCCCGGTTTGCTTCTAACGAATCGTGCAAGCTAGATCGAATGACGCCACTCTGCAACCTGAACTTACTGATTTTACTTGGAGGGCAACCCTGTCGGCCGGCGTTCACAACAACCTACGCGCGGACCAGCGGCTTTCATGGCGATACGTTCCCCCAAAACGTCCCAGGCAAGCTGTATACGAACGGCGTCCGATGAAGCAGAAGTCGAGCCAACGCTCGACGCCGTGAAACTGAGCCACGGACGCTTTCGAAAGCTAACAACGATCGCCCGTTTTTGTGGAAAACGCGGGCGCGAGCAGACTTCGGCAGGCTCACAGTAGCGCGCTGCCCAGTTGGGTGGCATCAATCGCAAACAAATCGGGCAGCACTGGTGCCGCCCATGTCAACTGCGATCACGTTCTTGTACCCTGAGAGTTCACCGATCTGAATCGCTGCGACCACTCCGCCCGAGGGGCCGGACTGAATCAACTCCACTCCCCGCTCGCTGCAAAAGTCGACGCCCATCATGCCGCCGTTGGACAGCATTATGAACAGTCGGCCGCGAAGCCCGCCGTCGCGCAGTCGCTGCTCAAGCGTGCGCAGATAGCCGCGCACCTTTGGACTCACGTACGCATTGATCATGGTGGTGCTGAGGCGCTCCAGCTCGCGCACCTGTTCAGGGTTCAGCATGCGGCTAAAGCCCGCAACGCATAATTGAGTAGGGGTGCGCGATCAATCAGCAACTGGCTGGCGTCGCTGAACCCCGTCCTATGCCGCTCCAAAGGCTATTACACTGACTATTCGAGCATAGCTCTCGACGGCCCGTTCAGTCTGCCCGTCATTATACGTGCGGAGTCGCTCCGCTTACACTTTCCCGATCAGCTGGTGCTCGGCCGTCGACACAACCTTGAGTACACCTTCGATATCACGCGCGCGCGGTGCGATGATCAGGCGGCCCACGCCGAGGTCGGCGAAGCGTCGCGCCAGGTCGCGGTCGAGCCTGGGCTCCGCCTTGGGAGTGATACTGACCTCGATTTCGTCGAGGCGGCGATTATGTCGCAGACCCGCCTTACGCAGGCCTTCGATCATCTGCGCGGTCTCCTCAAGGCTCAGGTCATAGCCATACCATCCGCTGCCGAGCCGCACCGCGCGGCTGAACGCGTAGGGCGTGCGCCCGCCCCATACAATTTCCGGATGCGGCTTCTGCAGCGGCCGCGGTTCTGCCCGGATCCCGCTGAACGAGAAGACCTGCCCGCGGTACTGCGGCTTCTCCATCGTCCATACCGCCTTCATCGCCGCCAGCGCCTCTTCCGCGCGCGGTCCCCGTCGCTCATATGGAATGCCGAGCGCCTGGAACTCCTGCTCGATACTGCCGATGCCAAGGCCGAGAATCAGACGACCGCCGCTCAGGACGTCGACCGAGGCGAGCTCTTTGGCCAACACCAGCGGATTTCGCTGCGGCAGCAAAATTATACCGGTGCCAAAACGAAGCTTCCGTGTATGCGCTGCGGCAAACGAAATGGTGGCTATGAGGTCGAGGAACACGCGGTCGGGGGGAAACCGCACGGCCGGGTCGGGTAGTATCAGATGCTCGCCGCCCCAAAGGCTCTCGAAGCCAGCCTGCTCGGCGGCGCGCGCAACCGTCGCGATCGCTTCGGGCGTAACGCACGGATGAGTGTTCATCTCGAAAAGCGCGATTTTCATCTCTCTTATCTCCTGATACTTCGACAGTCGACAAGCGCCGGCTAATACGCTCGCTCGGTCCCGAGGCGTCCTGTTAGCGGCCGATATGACTTAGCGCGGCCGAGTTGAGCTGGTGGCCCCTTTGACCGTGGTTCTCACTGGGTATTGCGAATAGTTTACCTTCAACTCGATGTTATATCCGTCCGGGTCGAGTACATAGACGGAGGTTCCGTAACCGGTCGCTCCGTATACTTCCATCGGCCCCATCGTTATCGGCACGTTATTGACCTTCAAGTATTCGATAATAAGGTCCATATCTCCCCGGATGTTGAGACAGAAGTGGTCCAGCCCCCTGGCGTCTTCCGCTGCAAGGCGCCTACCCTCAGGAAGAACCATTAGATCAATGATGTTCGTGCCGCAGCGTACCTGAAACAAGCCCAGATCCTCGATGACCCGCTCAACGTGTAGTCCTAGAATTTCGGTGTAAAAGTGCAGCGTGCGGTCGCGGTCTGTAACGCGGAGCACGACATGGTCAATGCCGTCGAACTGCAGCGGACAATTCGCTTTCATTTCCTGCTCCTGTCCTAAAAAGTCCACCCGATAATCGACTTGACAAATACTCCGTTACTCGCACGCGTTAATCCGATTCCGACGCCGAGATTGAGCTCGAGCTGTGGAATGAAAGAGAAATTGAGGGCGGGCACGACGAAATGTTGCTGTTCCTGGAGCTTTGCCAGCGGCTGCATGGGTCCCATGTCGCCGTAGTACTCGAGCGCCGGCGAAACCCAGCGATTGAGTTGGTAGGTTAATTCGCCCGACGGGTCAAACTGAAATCCGTGATGGGTTTGAGGGCCGCTGAACGGCTTTATGAAGGCGAAGTTTCCCACCAGGCGAAATCCCCGGTAGCTCGCGCCGACGATCGGCCGCAACTCGAGCGTCAGCGGATTTTCCTCGGCTGCGCGCCGCATATAATCGAGCTCGATATTGCCGCCGAACTGCACCGGCCACTCGAAGGTCTGCGGAATACCAAAATGGACCTTCGTGCGTGAGCCCGAGTATTCATAATCACCCTTCGACAGCTTAGCCGTCGCCAAATACTGTCCGACCTCCAACCAACGCAGCACTCCGTACGTAGCCTCGAGCGTTTCGTGTACCTGGTATACGTCCATTTGGCTTTTAGCCAACTCCCCGGTCGCTGTCGAGGTCGTATTTGAATGTAATTCCAGCGTCATGTGACCGACCGGCGCGGTGTCTGTGTCGTAGATCTGAATTTCATAGAAGTCGATCGCCCGGGATGAACGGGCATCGGTCAATATTGCGACAATACAGACGATGAGTGCGAAGAGCGCCGTCCCGGATGAATTTGATGAAGCGGTCGAAGCCTCGGCAGCCGTCGCGGCACGACCTGCGCCGGCGGCGGCGGAATCAAGCGTGGCGGTTTCGCGCAGCAGGAATGCCGCAGCAGCGCGCGTGTATGTGACGGGGAGCATCAGGCCAACCGCAACGACCTCCGCGATCATGAAAATAAAACCGCGCAGCCCCGTCATCTGCTTAACTTCACCAGCTAAATCGGACATTTGTATCCCGTTTCAGCACGAACCAACAGGGCCGTTCTTCATGCCCTTTCGATTTATTTGAAAATTTTCCCCGAAACGAAGGCCTCTGACAACCTGCGCTCCGGTGCGAGACGAGCGATCGAGATGATATTGGAAAATGGATATTAATCCTTGACTATGATGGCGCAGCTGGGACGCTCGGCTGATACGACGACCTGCCGACTGCGCGCCTGGCCCGATCGATCAGCTTGTTGAGCCCCGTTTTTTGCTGCTAGAAGGCCTTGAAGAGCAGGTGTGAATGCTTACTGTTTCGATGCTTCGATGGAGGAAGAGACTCAGGGATGCCTCGCTTAAGCACAATTCTTTGTCCCGTCGATTTCGATCCAAACTCGTTTCAGGCGCTTCGTTTGGCCAGTGAAGTCTGTCAGGAACAAAATGCGACTCTCTATGTGCTTCACGTGGTTGACGTCGCGATCCCCGCCAAAGTTCAGGTGACAGCACCGTTCGACAAAATGGAGGCCGCGGTCACCAAGAAGCTTGCGCGACTGGCTCGCGAAAAGATCGACGCAAGGGTTCGTTATCAGCTTCAGGTCGAAACGGGCGATCCGGGCTTTCAGATCCTCGACGCGGCGAAGCGCGTGGGTGCAGATCTGATTGTGCTGGCAACACACGGCCGCAAAGGACTTCGCCGCCTCATTCTCGGCAGTGTGGCGGAGCGTATCGTTCGCGAGGCGTCGTGCCCGGTACTTACCCTAAGGCCGACAGCCAGACGGGTTCAGGCGCAAAGGCCGCGAGCACGACCCAAGCGTTGAAAGAGCGGGGGCGTTACCACACCGTGGGCAGACGAGGAAACTTGGCCCTCGGTATGCACCAACATATCGCTCGCGGTACCGAGAGCGGGTAAGCCGTTCAATCTGGCGTTGAGGCATGCTATACAGGGGGCCCTCGGAGAGCGCCCGCACAAGGGCAGCACTGTCTTTTGATGAGGAGACTATCATATGGCCGCAGTCAATCGCGTCTCGAACACCAGCCTGTCCGACCGAATACCGAGGCTGACCGAAGAGCCGGAGATAGTTAAATTCGTTCGCATCGACGCGGCCCAGTGGGAGTGGGATTGGGCGCCCGAAGCATACGATCCTCTCAAAGCGAAAGCTCTATTCGACAGCCACCTCGAGGAGGCCCTGGAAGCGGAGGCGCTGGGCTTCGACGGACTTTTTCTCACCGAACATCACTTCGACGGCTGGACGGTACTGCCCTCGCCCAACATCTTCCTGACCGCCCTGGCGATGAAGACGACACGCCTGCGTCTTGGTGCTGGCGTTCACGTGTTGAGTATTCACAGCCCCATTCGCCTGGCGGAAGAGGCCGGAATGATCGACCTGCTGAGCAATGGTCGAGTTGAAGTTGGGCTGGGAAAAGGCAATTTCCAATTCGAATGGGATCGCTACACCCCGCCCCGCAGTGAAGCGGATGCCCGATTCGACGAGAATTTCGAGCTGTTTCGCAAGGCTCTGACCGAAAGCAGCTTTACATTTGAAGGCAAATGGAATCGCATTGCCAAGCCCTCGACGATATATCCAAAGCCGTTGCAGAACCCCTTGCCGGTCTGGATCGCCGGCTCAAGTCCTGACTCCGTCGTCAAGGTCGGCAAGCTCGGTCAGAATCTCGCCAGCGCAGGGACGCCCGACGGCGGCGAGCGCTTCGAGCGTTATCTCGAGGCCGCCCGCAAGGCAGGACACGAGTTCAGCGGCGCCAATTACATGATCGTCACGTCGACAATCATTGCGCCAACTGATCAGGAGGCTCGCCGAATCGCCGAGCGAAATCGCGAGATTATGATCAATACGTTTGAACGGCGCGGATATACAATGGACTCACCTGATCTGGTCAACACGCTGCCGTTTTTCTCAGGAGCATTAGTCGGTTCGCCCAGCACAGTTCGAGATCAGCTTATCTACTTACTAAATGATACTCGCGCGAGACGATTGATCGTAAATTTACGTTTTCGGGGCATTACCTCAGAAGCATCGCGACAGAGTCAGCGTCTTTTCGCGACCGAAGTAATACCGCACCTGCGGCATCATCCGATCCGCTGAAGCCAGCGTGAATTGTTCCCACTCTCCGCAGAGGTTATAGTCCCGGCCCTGAACACCATTACCCCTGCCGATCTCAGGTCGCGGCGGCGCCCTTGCTCGCGCTTGGCGTCGTGCCGTGGGCGAACATTCCCTGCTTCGCAAGACTGAGGAAGCGCTGATGCCGCCGGCTGCTCAGATCGAGGTGGCGATAAACCAGGAGTTTCGCGATATCCTCGATGAATATCCACGCGATACAGTAAGCCCATACGTAGCCGATCCAGAGCCACGGGATTGGGGCGACGAACAGGCCCAGGCCGACGATCACTGCAGCGGTAATCTGCGTGGTCAGAATCGCACACAACAGAATCAGGGAGGGAAAGGGCCGGGTGAAGAACGGGCGACGCGTGCGGGCAACGAACAGGGTCAGATGTCCCGCCACCACGAGCTTGATAAAGATCAGCGACTGGAGCTGCGCCAGTCCCACGCCGAAGTAGGATTTGGCAATTACCAGTAACAGAAAGGTCTCCGCCACGCCGACCGCGCCCAGCACCGTGGCGACGCGCAGGACGCGATACATTCGCCAGCGCACCGGCTGCGGATCGAGCCAGGTGTTGTCGTAGGCGATGGTCATGATCGGCAGGTCGTTCAGCAGCGCGAGCAGGATGATCATGATCGTGGTAATCGGGTAAAAGCGATACACCAGGATCGCGAGCACGATGAAGATCATGATGCGAATGGTTTCGGTGATGCGGTAAATCGCGTAGGAATTCATCCGCTCGAAGATCCGGCGCGCCTCCTCGACCGCCCGCACGATCACCGACAGCCCCGGCTCGGTAAGCACCAGGTCCGCGGCGGCGCGCGCCGCATCGGTCGCACCCGATACCGCGATGCCGACGTCCGCCTGCTTGAGCGCCGGCGCGTCGTTGACTCCGTCGCCGGTCATCCCGACTAGATGCCCCTTGAGCTGCAGGGCCTTGACGATCTGGTACTTATGCTCGGGGAAGACCTGGGCAAATCCGTCGGCCTTTTCTATCTGCGTGGCCACTTCGGAGAGGTCCGGTTTCCCCCCGTCGATGCCGAGAAGCTTGTCGGCGAGGGCGATGTTAGTGCCGAGCTTCAACTGACTGGATATTTCGCGGGCGATGGCGAGGTTGTCGCCCGTAACCATCTTGACCTCGATACCGTGCTCTCCGGCGTCGGCAATGGTTTGGGCGGCGTCTTCACGCGGCGGGTCGGATAGCGGCAGCAGCCCGAGAAAAGTCCAGCTGGTGCCGTCGTCACTGCGGGCAACGCCCAGGGTGCGATCGCCCCGCACTGCAAACTCATTGACCTTTTGATCCACTTGCGACGCCAGCGCCGGGTCATGCCGGCTCATCTCGAGAATCACCTGCGGCGCCCCCTTGCTGACATGGAAGACGCCGCCGGACGAATTTTCGACGGTTGCCTCGGTGCGCTTGCGCACCGGATCGAAGGGCACAAAACTCTTCTGCCGAAACCCCGCCAGCGCATCTCGACTCTTAAGCCCTTTCGCGATGGCCAGGTCGATCGCGTCGCGATTCTCTTCCTTGGAAGCCAGCACCGCGTTGAGAATCAGGCTTTGGATGTCGCCCTCGCCGAAGACGATTGGATCGCCCAGCGTGAGGCGGTTCTCGGTCAGCGTGCCGGTCTTGTCCGAGCACAAGATGTCCATTCCGGCCATCTCTTCGATCGATTCCAGTCGCGCGACGATCGCTTTCATCTTCGACAGCGCCATCGCGCCAATCGCCATCGTGACCGACAGCACCGCCGGCATCGCCACCGGAATCGAGGCGACCGTCAGGATCAGTGCAAATTGCACGACCGTGAGCCAGGGCTCTCCGCGATCGAGTTCGACCACGATCAGCACCGCCACCAGCGCCAGCGAAAGGTAGATGAGATAGTCGCCGATGGTGAGCACTGCGCGCTGGAAGTGCGAGACGTTATGCGCTGTGCTCACGAGCCGCGCCGTCCGCCCGAAAAACGTATCCATGCCGGTGACGGTGACGACCCCCGCCATCTCGCCCTGCTTCGCGATCGATCCCGAGTAGGCGACGTCGCCCGGCTTTTTGTCCACCGGCAGGGATTCCCCGGTCAGCGCCGACTGGTCGACGCTCAGGTATTCGCCGTCGAACAGCCTGACGTCGGCCGGCACCACGTCGCCCAGTCGCAGGCGGACAACGTCGCCCGGCACCAGGCGCGGTGCTTCGATCTCGCGCCATTTTCCGTCGCGCAGCACGCGCGCGGTGAGCGCGAGATTCTTTCTGAGCTGATCGATCGCGTTGCCGGCCTGATATTCCTCCCAGAAGCCGATCGCGCCGTTGAAGATCAGTAGAACCATGATGATCGTCAGGTCTGCCCAGTGATGCACGATCGCCGACAGCACCGCGGCAACTTCGATCATCCAGGCGATCGGCCCCCAAAAGTAGCCGAAAAACTTGAGCAGCGGATTAGCGCGCTTCTCCGCGATCGCATTGTAGCCATAGTGGGCCAGGCGCTTTTCGGCCTCGGCCTCGCTTAAGCCTCGGGGGCTGCTATCGAGCCGGGTGAAAAGCGCGTCCAGGCTTTCGTCTTTGGCGGCATCGTCGGCGACGCTCGATGATGGTGCTGCGCTTTCAGCCATGTCCCGCGCCCCTCCCTTTATTTACGTCTTTCGGTCGCGCGGCCACGAGCCCTTAGAAAGGCCACTTCCAGTCCGGGATGTCTGGTCGATCGATACCGAATTCGTAGGCATGGTTCTTACATTCGATCTGCTCATTGAGCAGCGCCTCCCGAAAGCCGGACGCCACGTCCAGTAAACGAGGAATCCGATCGATGGCGTCGATGGCGAGGCTGAAACGGTCGGTCTGGTTGCGGATCGCCAGCTCCAGCGGGGTATTGATGTTCCCCTTTTCCTTGTAGCCGCGCACATGAATGTGATGCTGGCCGGGCCGGCGGTAGGTGAGCCGATGGATCAGCCATGGGTACGAATGGAAATTGAAAACCACCGGCTGGGTGGCAGTAAACAGCGCCTCGAACTCACGGTCGGTCATACCGTGGGGATGTTCGGTATGCGGAAGCAGCTTGAACAGATCCACGACATTTACGAACCGGACCTTTACATCCGGCAGATGTTGGCGCAGCAGGGCCGTGGCCGCCAGCGACTCCATGGTCGGCACGTCGCCGCAACTCGCCATCACCACGTCGGGCTCGGCTCCCTGATCATTGCCGGCCCAGTCCCAGATACCCGCGCCCTTGGTGCAATGCTCGATGGCTTCGTCCATCTGCAGATACTGCAGGTGGGTCTGCTTGTCTGCCACCGTGACGTTGACGTAGTTGACGCTTCGCAGGCAGTGATCGGCCACCGACAACAGGCAGTTGGCGTCAGGCGGCAGGTAGATGCGCACGACGCCGGGACTCTTGTTCGCGACCACGTCGAGAAACCCGGGATCCTGATGCGTGAAGCCGTTGTGGTCCTGGCGCCAGACCAGCGCAGTGATCAACAGGTTGAGCGATGCCACGTCGGCCCGCCACGCCAGTCCCCTGCACTTCTCCAGCCACTTCGCATGCTGGTTGAACATCGAATCGATTATGTGGATGAACGGCTCATAGCTGTTGATGAATCCGTGCCGGCCGCTCAGCAGATAACCTTCCAGCCATCCTTCCACCGTATGTTCACTGAGCATCTCCATGACCCGGCCCTTGAGCGCCAGTTCGCCGCCGTCGGCGTCTTCCGGGAAATACTCCGCCAACCAGACTTTCTTGGCGACTTCGTAGATCGCCTCGAGCTTGTTGGATTGGGTCTCATCCGGCCCGAAGACGCGGAAGTTCTGCTGGTTGAGCCGCATCACCTCGCGAAGAAAAACCCCCAGCGTGGGAACGTTCCCTGCCACCGTCGTTCCGGGCTTCCTGACCTCGACCGCGAACTTGCGGAAGTCGGGCATGTCCAGAGGACGGCGCAGCAGTCCGCCGTTGGCGACGGGATTGGCGCTCATGCGCCGAGTCCCCTTGGGCGCCAGCGCCTTCAGTTCGGGAATCAGCCGTCCTTGCTGATCGAAACGCTCCTCCGGCTGGTAACCGCGCATCCACGATTCCAGCAGTTTCAGATGGCCCGGGTTGGTCGCGACGTCGGTGATGGGAATCTGATGCGCGCGCCAGAAGCCCTCGAGGTAGTGGTCGTCCACTTTCCTGGGTGCCGTCCAGCCCTTGGGACTGCGCAGGATGATCATCGGCCAGCGCGGCCGGAACGCCTGCCCGGTGCGGCGCGCCTCTTCCTGGACCTTGCGGATCTCCAGCACGCAATGTTCCAGGGTGGCGGCCATCGCCTGATGCATGCTCGCCGGTTCGCTGCCCTCAACGAAATAAGGGGTGTAACCGTAGCCGACGAACAACGACTCCAACTCCTCGTGGCTGATGCGGGCGAGGAGGGTCGGATTGTTGATCTTGTAGCCGTTCAGATGCAGCACCGGCAGCACCGCGCCGTCGGTGATCGGATTGAGGAACTTGTTGCTGTGCCAACTGGTAGCCATCGGACCGGTCTCGGCCTCTCCGTCGCCCACCATCACCAATGTGATCAGATCCGGATGATCGAAGACCGTGCCGAAGGCGTGCGAGACGCTGTAACCCAGCTCACCGCCCTCGTGGATACTGCCGGGCGTTTCAGGAGTGGCGTGGCTGCCGATGCCCCCGGGAAAAGAGAACTGCTTGAAGAAGCGCTGCAACCCCGGCACGTCTTCGCTCTTCTCCGGATAAACTTCGGAGTAGGTACCTTCGAGATAAGCTTGCGACAGAACCGCCGGCGCGCCGTGACCCGGTCCCGAAATATAGATCGCATTGAGATCATACTTGTTGATTAGCCGGTTGAAGTGGATGTACGTGAAGCACTGACCGGCGTCCGATCCCCAGTGACCAAGCAGTCGCGGCTTGATGTGCTCCAGCTTGAGCGGCTCGCGGAGCAACGGATTATCCCTGAGGTACAGCATCCCCATGCACAGGTAGAGGCTGGCCTGCCAGTACGCATCGATCTTGCGCAGTTCGTCGCTGCTCAACGGCGTATCTTTGATCGTTGAGCGTGCCGCGCCATAAGCGCTGATGGCCGGGTCTTCGTGGACTGTTTCCGATTGACCGGTGGGGGTCGTCATAGCCGTCTCCTGCTTCTGGATATTGCGTCTCAGTTGCGAGGAATGCGTATTTCTAACCAGGCCGCGTTGCTGCGCGGCGAACTGCCAGGGCGGACGTAACCGCAGCGAAGATCTGTTCGCTGCTTATTATGCAGAGCGGGCCGCATCCGCAGGCGGCCGCACCGTCAGCACCGGCGCCCGCGACTCGCGCAAAACCCGCTCGGCAACGCTTCCCAGCACCAGGCGCGCGATCCCGCGTCGGCCGTGCGTCGCCATCACCACCAGGTCGGCGCCGATCTTGTCCTCGATCGCGAGGATCAGCATCGCCGGCTCTCCCACCTCGACCACGATCTGATGATCGATCCCGTCAAGTTTTTCCCTGGCCAGCGCGGCCAGTTTCTCGCGGGCCGACTGGATTTCTGACTCGTAGAGCTGTCCCACCAGCAGACCTTCCCGACCCATGGGGTTGACGCGGACGACGTGCATCAGACAGAGACTGGCGCGGGCGAGTTTCGCCACCCCAGCCGCTTCCTCCAGCGCGCGAGCGGAATTTTCGTCGAAGTCGATCGGACAAAGGATGCGTCGGTATGACACGGCTCAAGTCGCTCCTTCCATCAATGTTCGATTACGCCATCCGGCGCGTGCATCTATCGCAGCAACTTGCCCTATCCTACTCGATCCGGGCCCGCGGCTCGAACCGTGAATGAAAAATATCGAAACGCGATGCGCTATCACGGTACGCTCTTCAAAAACCCGATCAGCGCTTCGTTGACCGGCGTCGGCGCCTCCGCCTGCACCCAGTGTCCCGCGCCTTCGACAATCAGCTTGCCGCGCAGCTGCGTCAGCCGTTGATCCATGTGCGCCAGCCATCCGCCGCCAGCGAAGGAGAGCACCGGATCTTTGCTGCCGGCGATGAAGAACGCGGGCTGTTCAATCTTCGCGGTTTCGAGCTGCGGGGTAATCTCGACGTTGCGATCGATGTTGCGGTACCAGTTGAGCGGTCCGCGAAAGCCGCTGCGTTGATATTGTGCGACGTAGTAGTCGAGATCTTCCTCGCTCAGCCACGCTGGCATCGACGCTGGATCGATCAGTCCCTCGAGGAACCCGGCGCTGGCCGGCTTCCGCACCGACCACAATCCTTTCGGCGCTTCGCCGCAGATCGAGTAGTAGATCATCCGCAAGGATTTTCGGATATCGGCTTCGAGTTCGGCTTCCGCCACGCCCGGCTTCTGAAAGTAGGCGATGTACCAGAAATGGTCGCCGAAATTTTCCTGCCGCGTGAGCCTTCCGGCCTGCCAACGGCTGTACGGCACACTCATCCCGACCACCGCGCGCACTCGCCCGGGATGCAGCAGGGCGGTATGCCATGCGACCGGCGCGCCCCAGTCGTGACCGACGACGATAAAACGTTCATGCCCGAGCGCGCTGGCCAGACCGGCCACGTCGTTGCTGAGTTCAACGATATCGTAGGCTTCGATCGGCTCGGGCCGCTCGCTGCCGCCATAGCCGCGCTGGTCGGGCGCCGCGACCTGGAATCCCGCCGCGACCAGCGGATCGATCTGATGGCGCCACAGGTACCAGCATTGCGGAAAGCCATGCAGCAGAACGACCAGCGGTCCGCGACCCTCGACCACGGTGCGCAGCACGACACCGTTGGTTTTGATCATCTGGAAATTGCGCTGCTTCATTTCGTCCTTCCCGTGCATTCAATGGACTCGGCGCGGCAAACGGCTAGTCCGGCGGGCCGCGGCGAATGGCGTTCGCGCGCGTTGCCTGAATGCTTCATTCGGTCGGATAGAGATCGCTTCTGATCAATCCCCGATTAGTCATCGCGGCGTTGATCTGCGCCTTCGAGACGGCCACCGCAAAGCGGCTGCGCTGCGCCATCCGGGCCGCCATTTCGTCGATCGCGCCGCGCAACTCATGTTCCGCAACGACCCGGTTCAGCAACCCGATCGCAACCAGCTCCGCGGCCCGATAACGCCGGCAGGTGATGATTATCTCGCGGGCCCGCGCGGCGCCGACGCAGGCGGTGATGAGCGCGGTGGTGCCGGCGCCAAGCGGCAATCCGAGGTCGACTTCCGGGAACCAGAACTCGGCCTGCGGCACCGCGATCCGATAGTCGCAGGCCAGCGCCAGCGACCATCCGCCGCCCACCGCGAAGCCGTTGACGCCGGCGATGGTGAACAGTTCAAGGTTCATGATCAGCTCGTTGACCCGTCCGATCAGGCGGCTGGTGCGCGACGCGGCGCTCACGAACGCGCGCTCACGCTCCCGGACGTCCGCGATCATCCGGGTGGACGAGAGATCGGCGCCGGCCGAAAAGGTGTTGCCGGTCGACGTCAGCACCATCACGCGCAACTCCGCATCGTCACGTACCGCGATCACGCGACGCTCCAGCTCGAGCATCACTTCCTCATTGAGCGGATGGCGTTTCTCCGGGCGATTGAACGTGATCGTGACGATCGGACCGCGCCGCTCGACAACAAAGTAGTCGGTCATCTTTTTTCTCCGCCTCCAGATCGATTCACGCTAGAGCGTGATGCTCTGCGCCTCGCACAGGGCGCGCAGCCGGCCGTCGTGGCGGGCGCTGAGCGATTCCAGGCTGCCGGATTCGACCACCCGCCCGTTTTCGATCACATGGATCAGGTCCGCCCAGCGGATGGTCGAGAGCCGATGGGCGATCAGCAGGATCGTCAGCTCGCCGCGCAACCGATCGATCGCGCGCAGCACCCGGGCCTCGCTCTCGGAGTCGAGCGCGTTGGTCGCCTCGTCGAGTATCAGCAACGACGGCTTGCGCAACAGCGCGCGCGCCAGCGCGATTCGTTGCCGCTCGCCCTGCGAGAGCATCGCGCCGCGATCGCCGATCACCGTGTCCAGGCCCGCCGCCAGCGTAACGACGAACTCGGCGGCCGCCAGCCGCAGCGCCGCCATCAGATCCTCCTCGCTGGCGCCGGGCCGCGCCCACAACAGGTTGTTGCGCACGGTTTCATGGAACAGGAAGCTGTCCGAGCCGACGTAGCCGATTTGATCGCGCCAGCCACGCGCCCGCTCCGGGCTCAGCACCAGGTCATCGATCGCGATCGATCCCGTATCCGGCACCATCAGCCCCATTACCAGGTCCGCGATCGTCGACTTGCCCGCCCCGGACGGGCCGACCAGCGCCGTTACGCCGCCGGCCGGGATGCGCAGATCGACGCCGGCCACCGCCGCCGCCGCGCCGGCACGGTAACTGAAGGAGACGCCGCGCAGCTCGATCGCGCCGCGCAGTTGCAGCCGCGTGGTCGACGCCGAGGGCGGCTCGCCGGCCGCCGCGCAGCGCGCCTCCATCGCGATGACGTTACTGAAGGCCGGCAGCGAGCCGATGAACTGCCGCAGTTCGCTATAGATCGACATGAACCGCGGCATCACCCTGACGAACAGCAACAGCAGGATCAGAAGTTCGGCGGGCGGCACCGCGATTACACGAATCGAAACATAGACCACCGCGCCGATCGCGAGCGTGGAGCCGAGCTCGAACCAGGCGCCCGCCAGGCTCTGCTGGCGGACGGCGTCGATCCCGGCCGCCGCGGCGCCCTGGCTGAGCATCGCGAAGCGCTCGACGCTGCGCGCCTGCGCGCCGTAGGTTTTGACGGTCTTCAGATTCTGCACGTGCTCGATAGTCGCGGAGAACAGATCCTGCACGCGGCGCGAAACCTCGGCGCCGCTCTCATGCAGGGCGTGGGTGCGACCGCGCATCAGCAGCGCGAGCACTGCGCCGCTGACCAGCACCACCGCGGTCATCGGCGCCGACAACAGGAACGCGATCAGCAGGTAGACCAGGCTCAGGATCACGTCGGCGCTCAGAAACACCAGGTTGAAGGTCATCAGACCGACACGCTCAATTTCCGCGGTCAGCGCGTGGGTGAAGTCCGAGGAACGGCTGCGACAGACAAACAGCCAGTTGGCATTTACGATCACCCCGTACAGACGCCGGCGCAGCCGATCTTCGAGCTGCTGTTCGACAGTGGTGGCGGCCAATATCTGAAGCTGGGAAAGGAACGCGCGCCCCGCCACCAACACTACGAAGATTCCGAGCAGCATCAACAGCGTCGGATGGAGTCCGATCGATTCAAACCCGCGCCGTATCGCTACGGTGTAGCGGCCGGCCGCGCCCTGGTTGGTCAGATTCAAGCCGGCGATCTGCAGCGTGGGCAGCAACAGCATCACGCCCACCCCTTCGGTCATCGAGGCCAGCACGATCATCGCGATAGCAAAGGCGATCCACGCCCGCGAGCCCGCCAGCAGCGTGCGCAGGAAGGCGCCGGTCGCCCGCATCATGGGCGGGCCTCGTGACCGAAACTGCGACCCAGTGCGGATGTCAGGCGCGGCGTCTGTTGAATCAGCAGACGCAGCGGGCGAACCAGATAGTAGAGCGGGAACAGCGGCCGCGGCAGCGGTGCGAACCGCCAATCATCGAAAGTCGGCGTGAACGTGCGATCCAGAATGTAGATGGCCTGCGCGCGGCGCCGCCCGATAGCGCGCAGCGGCACTTCCCAATCGTAAAAGAGCGAGACCCCTGCCCCGACGCGGTAGGAGAACAGCGCCTCGAGGATGCGCGGCGCCAGCGCGGCGACGATCGGATCGCGCTGCGCCATCTCCAGCGCCGTCTGCGGAATCGGCGCCGCCAGGGCTTGATGCGCGAGCGTCATGCCGAGCAACAGCATCGGCAGGCTGCCGAGCGCCGCGGCCTCGTCATACAGGGCCGGCCAATCGTAGCCGTTCTCGATCCGCAGCAGCGCCGCCACGTCGGCGATCGTCTCCAGGTACGGCCAGCCGTGCCGGGTGCCGTGCACGCACGCGATCAACATCTGATCGTGCAGCGCGGGCGCCGCGAACTCGCCCTCGGCATGGCGCAAGCGCACCGCGCGCCGGCGGACGTGCTCCGGGTCGGGCGCGAACGGGAAGTAACGCGGCATCAGCTCCCAGTGCAGGTCGATGACGTGCTTCGAGCCGAGCTTCACGAACTCGTCCTTGGAAGCCTGAAAGAAATCGTCGGTCACGATTTCGGAGTTGGACGATTCCGGTTGGTAGCCGTCCGCGCCCAGCAGCCTGACCACACTCGCCATCTCGGCGCGCGGCACCAGCAGGTCGAGATCCGAAAACTGACGCATCGCCACGTCACCGTACGCCGTCAGGGCGAGGATCGGACCCTTGTAGGCGATCGGCGACAGCCCGTTAGTTTCGAGGATAGCGGTAAGCCGGGCGAGCTCGCGCGTCAGCAGCCGATTGCGCAGCGCGAAATCCTCAAAGTGGAACCGCAACTCGCGCATCGCAGTTTCCGGCACGCGGCCGCTCGGGTTGTTGGCCAGGCATCGATGGACCGACGGGAGCACCCCCTCGACGTGCGCCAGGTCGATGACGCGGCGCCAGTCGAGATCCGAAGCGGGCCCCAAATCCGCGTCCCCCGGCTCGGCTCTGAGCGCGCCGGCGCAGCAGGCGAGTATCAAGCGCGCTTCCGCCGAAAACGCTTTCATGGTACGGCATTCTATTAGCCTGCCGGGCGGCTAAGAAGCCTCCATTGCGCTATAATTGTTGTGGCGCGGGGCCGACGGGAGGTAGCGCCGGGTGGCAGATTCACCCGCGCTCGGTCGTCACAGCAAGTTCGCCTACGCTTGCAATCGGTGCATGTCGTGCTGTTATGGCGCGCACATCGCACCGGATCCATACGAAATCGCGCGTCTCGCCCGCAATCTGCATCTGAGCACGACCGCCTTCATCTCGCGTTATCTGACCGAGGGTGGACTCGTGCTGCGCCATCGCGCGGACACCGCCTGCATCATGCTCGGCGCGGAGGGTTGTACGGTCTATGCCGATCGGCCGCGAGCTGGCCGAGATGGCGTCGTTTGCCGGCGCGCTGGGAGCGGGGACCGAGGTCAACGTGCTGCTGGCATTCATCGCCGGTGTGTTCGGCAAGCCGGAAACAAAAACCACGCGAACCTGACGAGACGCAGACACGACCGGTCCTCGCGCTCACCGTTCGAGCTGGCCGGAACCGAACACGACGCGATGCCAAATCTCGGCCGCGATCGCCATCCAGACCGGGAACCCGTACGCACCCTCGCCGTCCCGATACGACCCCATCAGGCTCTCGAAGCCGGCTTTCAGTTGCGCCGCATCGACCCATCCGCGTTGTGCGATCTCCATCCGCTCAAACGAGATCAGCGCGGCGTTATGCCTGACCGATTCCAGCACCGGCTGATTGAAGGTGGCCTTGGTGATACGGGTGCGGACCGCTTCCGGCAAAATTCCGTGCATCGCGTGGCGCACGATGTAGCGCTCGAAGCCGCCGCGCCGCAGTTGATCGTTGGGCAGCGCGAAGGCGAACTCGATCAAGCGCCGATCGTAAAATGGCCGCCGGGTCTCGAGTCCCAGCCGGCCGAGCCCCTGCTCGACCATCGCGCCGGTCACCGGAATCTCGCCTTCATGAAAGGTTTCGTAGATCAGCCGGCGCGCCACTCCGCGCAGGTGGGAAAATCGCGGTTCGGCGGTGAGCCGCCCGAAGAGATCGGTGCGGCGCGCATAATCGGCATTGATCCAGGTCGGGTACGGGACATTGCCGCGCGCGCGCCAGTGCACGAATTCGCGCATCGCCGGCGGCATCAGCGGTATCACCGCGGTCTTGATCAGCATCTTCAGGAAACCGAACTGATGCATCAGCCGGGTTTCCGACTGGCCGGCATCGATCCGAATTTGCCGAATCAGGGCGCCAATCTGTAGCTTGCGCAGCCGGTCGGCGTTATCGTCGATCGAACCGCTGAACCATTCGTCGCCGCCTTCGCCGGTCACTGACACGCGCGCGCCCTTGCGCCGTTCGAGCCGCCGCATGCCGAGCCCGGCGGTAAGATTCGGATAATTCGGAAAGTCCCTGAACTGCCGGACCTGCGCGGCCAGGTCGACCTCCGTCGGCGGCGTCGGCAGCTCGAGATTCAGCGCCACGCCGCATTTCGCCGCCACCGCCTTGATATAATCGCTCTCGTCGCAGGACAGTCCGGGAAACACTTCGGAGAAAGATTCGATCGCATCGCATCCCGCTTCGCCCCGCTCCTGGAGCATCCGCGCGACCGAGACGATCGACGACGAATCGATCCCGCCGCTCAGGTCGGGCGCCACCATCCCCACCGCGCGCAGCCGGCATCGCACCGCTTCCTTGAAGATCGCAAAAAAGTGCTGGGCGTATTCGTCGTCGTTGCGATGGTGGATCTCGCCGCGGAATTCGAGGTCGTAATAGCGCCGGGTGAGCAGCCGGTCGCGGCGGACGATCAGCAGATGCGCCGGCAGCAGCTGATGGATGGAACGATAGAGCGTCGCCTCGGCGCTGCAGGTCCGGCAGGCGAGATACTCGCCGATCACCTCTTCATCCGGTTGGCACGGAACCTCGCAGTGGAAGAGTTGATGCAACTCCGAGCCGCAGACGAATTTTTTGCCGTCCGCATAGTAGTAGAACGGCTTCATGCCGCTCGGGTCCCGCGCGCCCAGGAGCGTCTCGGTCTGCGCGTCCCAGATTACGATCGCGAAGTCGCCGATCAGCTTGACCGCAAATTCCTCGCCCCAGCACTGGTAGCTGCGCAGCACCAGTTCCGCATCGCTCGGGTTGCGCGGTTCCAGTCCGGCGGCGATGAGCTGCGGGCGCAGCTCGGGGCCATTGTCGATGCGGCCGTCGAAGACCAGCCGGTAGCGCCCCGCCTCGTCCGACCACGGCTGCTGCTCGGCGATCGCCTCGGGCGTCGCGTGCAACATCCGCTGACCGAGCGCGACCGCTCCCACGGCCCACATCCCGGCGCCGTCGGGTCCGCGATGCGCGACCGCGTCGAGCATCGCCGTGATGGTGCGGTCTTCGACCGGCCGGCCATCGCGGTTGAAGATGGCGGCGATGCCGCTCATTGCGGAGCCCTCGAAATCGGGTCGGGAAAGGACCGCTCAGTCGGCAGACGAAACCCTCACCATCCCCTTGGCGGCGAGCTCGTTGACGAGCTTTTCGAAATCGGCCTTGAGGTTTGCCGGGTCGACGTCATACCTGGTGAGCAACTGCTCGATGACCTTGTCGGAGGAGCCGTGCTCGGCGATCAGCTGCCACATATCGTTGCCGGCGCCGGTCAGGCCGAAGTAATGCTGGCTGGCGAGGTCAAGGATCACCACCTCGCCCTCAAATTCGCGCCACACCACCTCGTCGGAAATCTCGATCTTCATGCCTGCCACCTTTTGCCGTAAGACTGATCGGCCGCCGCTCAATCCGACGTGCCGTAGGGAACTATCACCTCGTGAACGAAAGCCGAGGCCTCGCCCGGCGAGGCGAACAGGCTGCGATGGAGCTCATACACCTCGCGCTCGATTTGCGCGACGCTGCGCTTGCCGTCGCACAGGTTCACCACCAGGCGCCGCGCCTCGCCCCATATGGTCAGCTTCGGCACGTAGTCGGGCCGCGACTTGGCGAGATCCTCGGGATTCAACAGCATCCCGCTGAAGGTCGAATGCGAGAACTTCTTGCGCGTCGCGCCCGCGCCGTCGGTCAGCTCGACGCGCCAGTTGACCAGCGTATCGGCCGGCGAGATCCGCATCGTGACGCGCGCCGAGTCGTTGGCCGCCACCGCGGTCGGCGGGTCAACCGGGAAGAACACCGCGCGGCGATTGATCACGTCCTCGCGCAACGGCGAGTTCGACATCGTAACCGAGGGCGACAATTGCGCCTCGAACCAGCCCGCGACGCCATGCATCGTGCCGGCGCGATGGACCGCGCTCACCGCCGTCCCGGACAGGATCGGATCGCCGTCGCGGGTCACGTCGATAGTGGCGAGCAGGGCCGGTTTGCCAAGCATCTGCTCGGGCCGATACTTGACCGGATGGCCGGTGTTGACCGCGATTTTATAGGCGCGATCGAAGTTGAATCCGGCCGGCGACTCGCGCCAGAACTCGACTTCCGCCCAGGTCTGCGGCGCCTCGACCGGCGCGACATAGAGATCGACCCGGGACGGAACGGTACGGACTCCGGGCCGCGCCATGCGCCGCCGCGCGTCGGTATAAAACTCGACCAGGCCGCCGTCGATCCCGAAGCGTCCGATCAGGTCGCCGACGATCACGTCGACCTTTTCCGGCAGCTCGACGCGGGTCGAAAGCCCCTTGATGCAGACCGCGCGATCGGCGAAGCCGTTGGCGGCAAAGATTTCGCGCTCGAGCTGGGTCAGTCCGATGCCGTCGACCGCGTAGACCCGCGCGGCGCCGGCTTTCAGCGCAAACAGCCCCAGGATGCCGGTCCCCGCGCCCAGGTCGAGGACCACGTCGCCGGGCTTGACCACTTCCGAAATCGCCCGCTCGAAGGCCGAAACCCGCGGACGATCGATCAGGTATTCGCGATGTTCGTCAAGGATAAGCGACAAGATTTTTACCTTCGCGCCAAGCTCACAGGCGGCTGCCAGACGCCGCCGGGCTCGCGATGCGCAGCCTATCCGCAATAGTCTAAATGCGTAACGCGCTCCATACAACGGGGCCTCCCAAGGGCGCCCGGCCATTCTCGGCGGCCGCGACCCAGGTTGCCAGCCACGCCCCGCTGCGTCTAAGCTCGATAGCAGGGATTATGAGCGCGCGGGTGCGCAAATTTATGGGACTGCCGGCGGCCGATCGCCGGTTGTTCGTCTCGGCCGCGATCGCGCTGGTCAAAGCGCGGCTGATGGTGACGCTCGTTCCGGTCCGCAAAATTCTGCGGCCGGTGACGCCGCGCACCGCGGCGATCTCCGCGGACCTCGACGCCGCGCGGATCGGCTGGGCGGTCGAAACCGCCGCCCACTTCGTACCGAGCGCCAAGAATTGCCTGGTCAGAGCGATCGCCGGGCGCGAGCTGCTCGCCCGTCACGGCCTCGCCAGCGAAATCCGGCTGGGCATCGGCAAAACTTCAGCGGACCGGCTGAGCGGCCATGCCTGGCTCGAATGCGGCCAACGGATCATCACCGGCGAGGGCGAGCATCTAGACTTCGCCGCGATGCCGGTCGGCGATGCCGGCCGTAAGCGGCTGGCGAGCTGACGGAATTGCGCCTGAGCTGCCTCAGCGCTTGAAAGATTCCTGCGGAGCGCACGGGACCAGTCGTCGATGACGCTCAAGGTTCAATCGCCGGCGCGAAACAAAGCCCGGCAACTGCTGGCCGGCTTGTCGCTCTCCGGCGACGAGCTTCGCCGCCGCCTCGAGCAGGCCGCCGACCCTGCCTACTGGCAGGCGCTATATCCGCCCTTTTCGGTCTGCGCCCCTGCTCCGCCGATGCCCGATCTTCCGCCGCTCGATGCGGCCGTGCTGGATCGCTACACGCGCGGCCTCGATCAGTACGGCTATTTCTGTTCGCAAGCGCCGCTTGTCGAGCGCCTCACCGCGCCGCTCCTGGAATGTATCGACACGCTTCGCAAGGCCGGATGGCCGCCGGCCTTCGCCTACGTCTATGACCAGCTGTGGACGCTGTGGCAGATCGCGCCGATCGCGCAGATTCTGGGTGCGACTCTGGGCCCGGGCTACCAATGGATTCCGCACGGCTGGTGCCATTACGTGCAGCCGGTGCGAGGGGCCAGCGGATGGCCGCCGCACGTTGACGGCGATCTGCCGAACCGGATGTCAATCTGGATTCCGCTGACCGACGCGACGATCGACAACGGCTGCATCTATCTGGTGCCGAAGGATATGAATCCGTCAGCGATCGGATCGCGGCGCGAACTGCGCGCGGCCAGCAATCTGCAGATGCGCGAGCTGTTGCAGCGCGGCCGGGCGCTGCCGGCACCGGCCGGATCGCTGCTCGGCTGGCATTTCCGGATCCTGCATTGGGGTTCGACCGCGCACAGCCCGGGGAATCCGCGCGTCAGCCTAGTCCTCGAGTTTATCGCCGCCAACGAACCGCCGATCAGCAACGAAATGCCGCTCTACGACCCGGCGGCCCCGCTGCCGGACCTGACGCTCAGGCTGCATTCGATCGGGCGCGCGATTCGCCAGTACATGCGCTACGAGCTGAAGATGCGGCGCTACGCCGAGCTGGCCGCGGCGCTGATGAATCTCGGATCCGCAAGCGCCTGAGCGGCGCGTCACTCAGTTCAGCGCCAGGTCGGCGGCGATCGCCTCGTGGGCCAGCCGCAGCTTGGCCAGATCGTCCGGCAATGAGAGCAGCGCGGCCGGCACCGACGCCACGATTCGGCGGGTGAACTGAAACTCGCGCTCGAGCATCGCGCGATCCCCCGTATCCAGCCGGATGCTGTGCTTGACGAGCTTGACGAATGCGTCGCGCGGCGAGAGCCGCTGAATCAGCGGATGGCTGGTGGCGGCCGCTTCATCGTCGCCGCGGGTCAGAAAATAGAGCCGCACCACGGGCTGCGGTTCAAGCCCGGCCGCGGCGCCGAAACTCGAGGCCCGGATGCGCCGCTTGCTGGTGTAGTCGGCGACCGGCTCGCCCGCGCATCCCGAGTTCAGGAACTGCAGCGCGTCGTCGCGCAGCTTGAGGCTCGGATGCGAGGCGCGCGCCACCACGGTGCCGCCCTGCTCGTCGATCACCAGGCAGTCATCGGTAAGAAAGTCGCCGCCTACCACCGCCAGTTGCGCGGCGATGGTCGATTTGCCCGCCCCGGAGTCGCCGGCAAAGACACAGACTCCGGCCTCCGTCCGAACCGCGGCGGCATGCAGCACGTAGCTGCCGCGCAAGGCGATTACCGGCGGTAGCACATGATCGAGCAGGATCGCGCGCAGGGTGAGGTCGGACGTCTCGGGGTCGCGCATGACACACCTGACGTGGCGACCGTCGCGGTCGACGACGAAATCCGCGAGTTCGTGAAAGCGGAGCAGGTAGCCGTCTTCGGTTCTGGCCCGCGCCGACCATGGCTGGCCATTGGGCAGGTTCTGACACATGAACCAGCCCGCGGGCTGCGGCGATTCAGAACTCTGCTCGCCGAGCTGAACGGTTATCAGACGGTCAGTATCCGGCGCGACCTCGCCAACCGGGTCGAGCTCCGGTAGAGGCCGGTCGCTCAACAGGACGAAGCCACAAAGCCGATAGTGGTGTCTCATCCTGCTGAAGCGACCGCGCGAGCAGCCGAGCGATTAACTCGCTGCTCCATTGAAATTTTCGAGTCCCGTGGCAGGGTTCCCGATATACGGGACTCCCGGCTTTTGCCAAACCGGAACGCCAGCGCAATTTCTAGAGGCAAGACCCCTTCTTCAACTGACCCGGATTGTCTGGGCCGCTAACCGCCTTCGGCTTGGAGGTTATCTTGGTAACGTTGCCGTAGTCCACCAACGCGGGTGAGACATACTTTGCCAGCTTCTCTTTATTCTTAGTATCGGCGGTGCTCTTCTTTTCCATTTAGACGACTCCTTCTATCGATCCGATTGTATTCCTATATCTGCTATCGCAGTCAATGAAAAGGGGCGGCTAAGCCTAAAATTGTTTCCCTAGGGATGGCTTCGGCCTCTTCGCCGACGAGCCGGGCGCCGTACGGGTCGCCGATTGACCCGCCAGCTTTGCGACCCGCTGCTCACGATCCGGAGACATACCGCCCCCTCGGACCGGCCGCGGGGTATTATTCCGTATACTCCCGGAGGGTGTCGGCGACAAATCTCCGCACTGCCAGCGGGGAGGGAAAAATCTCCGGATATTTCTGCGCCACGGCGCGCTCGATCTGCTCCACGGTCGCGACCCCGTCGCACAGGCTGAGCACCAGGCGGTGGGCTTCGGCGTGCCGGCCGAGCCGCGGCGCGTATCCCGGTGCGAGCCGCGCGCGCTCCTCGCGCGAGACCATTTCGCCACGCACGCTGCTCTGATCGAAGGCCTCGCGCAGCTTGCCATTCGCTCCGATCACCCGCACCTGCCAGTCGACGGTCTCCGCCTCTGGCGCCAGACGCATCGCCACTGCGACCCGATCGCCGACCGCTACCGGGACCGGCCGCTCGAGCGGGAAGAAGGCGGTGGCCCGATCCAGGCATTGCTGCGCGAGCGGCGAGTTGGTCAGCGTCGCAGTGGCCGAGAGCTCGGCCGCGAACCATCCGCCGAGCCCGTGCAGGATGCCGGCGCGGGTGATTTGCAGCTCGGTATTGAGCGGGATGCTTTCGGGACAGACCTGGTCGAGATTGAATTCGACGGCCCGGCTGGCGGCGCCGAGTAGGTGCTTCGCCTCGTACTCGCCGAACTCTTCATCATTGGCGGCAAACGGCCGCGCGGCGCTGAAATCGAACCCGGCGCGCGGCTGTTCCCAGAACTCGACCAGCTCGTATGCCTCGGGATGCTCGACCGGCGCGAGGAAGCTCTCGATGCGGCGCGGAATCGTGATCGCGCCGGGCTTCAGCAGCCGGCGCCGCGCGTCGTTGAAGAACTCCACCACCCCGGCCTCGTAGCCGAATCCGCCCATCTGCTCGGTGATCGCGACGTCGCATTTCTCCGGCAGCTCGATACGGGTCGAATGGCCGCACAGGAACGTGATGCGATCGGCCAGCCCGCTGGCCGCGGCCGCGGCGCGCCCGATTTCTATTATCCCGCCGTCGTCGACC
>Ga0307372_10000548_pt1 | contig 66843 bp, 62 predicted proteins | sample OX1MG_FD_202533 | JGI IMG/M metagenome (GOLD analysis project Ga0307372, IMG submission 202533) | Soil microbial communities from Risofladan, Vaasa, Finland - OX-1 | ecosystem: Environmental > Terrestrial > Soil > Coastal area > Acid sulfate soil | place: Finland: Risofladan, Vaasa | collected... | reverse complement strand
CCGGCGCCTTCGGCGTCCTCGCCCTGCAGCAGATGGGCTTCCGCCGGTTGGAGGCGGGGATCACGGCTCTGGTCGGCGTCGTCGTCGCCTCCTTCGTGATCGAGCTCTTCCACGCCAAGCCCAACGCCAGCCAGACCCTCCACCACCTCTTCGTCCCCGGGTTCGCCGGTACGGCGAGCATCCTGCTGGCCACGGGGATCATCGGGGCGACGGTCATGCCCCATGTCATCTACCTGCACTCCGCGCTGACCCAGCGGCGGATCGTCGGCCGCGATGACTCCGAGCGCCGCCACATCCTGCGCTTCGAGAAAGTCGACGTGGTGATCGCGATGTCCCTGGCGGGCCTGGTCAACATCTCGATGGTGCTCGTCGCTGCCGCGCTCTTTCACAGCAGCGGCCTGGCGGGGATCGAAACGATCCAGGGCGCCTATGCGGGGCTGAGGACGCTCGTCTCGACCAACGCGGCGACGATCTTCGGCGTCGCCCTGCTGGCTTCGGGCTTCGCCTCCTCCTCGGTCGGGACGATGGCCGGGCAGGTGGTGATGCAGGGGTTCATCCAGCGGCGGATCCCGATCTTCGTCCGCCGCGCGCTGACCCTGGCGCCGGCGTTGGTGGTCCTGGCGATCGGCCTCGATCCCACCCACGCCCTGATCGGCAGCCAGGTGGTGCTCTCCTTCGGCATTCCCTTTGCCCTGGTGCCCCTGGTGCTGATCGCGCGGCGGCGCGACATCATGGGCGCCTTGGTCAACCCGCGCTGGGTGACCGCGCTGGCCGGCGCCCTGGCGGCGCTGATCATCGGCCTGAACATCTTCCTGGTGGAGCAGGTGTTCTTCGGTTAGAGCAGCGTCTCGAGCAGCGCCGGGAGTTCACGCGCCATGCGCGAGCGGGGGACGACGAGGCTGACGCCGGCCCGCTGGGCGCGGGCCCGGGTCTCGACCTCCAGATGGGAGTAGAAGCCGAGCGAGGGGATTCCCGTCGCGGCGATCGCCTCGGCGTCGACGGCGTCCAGGTCACAGACGATCACATCGGCCGCCACCGGCTGGGGAAGCGTCGGTTGGACGCTGACCTCGTGCCCCGTCGCCGCCAGGCCCTCGCTGACCCTGCTGGCCAGCATCAGGTCGGAGACCACTGCCAGGACCCGGGCCATCGGGCTAGAGGGCGCGTCGCTTGCGCAGCTCTTCGCGCACGCTCTGTGGCCGTCCCCACATCTGCACGACCTCGGCCCGACCCTCGCGCACCTCGCGCAGCGCGATCTCGCCGGCGATGCCCTCCCCGTCGAGCTTGGCCAGCACGCCCTTCACCGTGGGGGCCGCCGCCGCGTGTCCGAAGCTGTGGGCGACCGCCAGCCGCCACTGCCAGTCAGACATCGAGTAGGGCCGGGCGTTCACCTGGCTCAGGGCCACCGCGCAATCGATGTAGCGCTTCTCGTCCTCGATCCGAAGATCGAGCTCCAGGTCCGTCCAATCGGGAGGCATCGAGTCGAGCACCCGTTGAAAGTCCGCCGCCAAGCCCATGGGGAGGAAGCGTACCCCGCCCACGCATATGCTGGCACCCAGATGAGACGGGTAGTCGCGCTGCTGGCGGCCGCTCTCCTGCTCGCCGGCCTCGCCGGCTGCGGCGGAAGCGGCGCTGAACCGGGCGCGCCTCAGGGCGCGACGCTGGTGCTCGATTTCACCCCCAATGCCGTCCACACCGGCATCTACGCGGCGCGCCGGCAGGGTTTCTACCGTCAGGCCGGCATCGACCTCACGGTCCGCCAGCCGGGCGAATCCACCGATGCGCCGAAGCTGCTGGAGGCCGGGCGCACCGACTTCGCGATCCTCGACATCCACGACCTGGGGATCGCCCGAGAGCGCGGGCTCGGGCTGGTCGGGGTGATGCCGATCGTGCAGCGCCCGCTGGCCGCGGTGATCGCCCGCGGCGAGGGCCCGGTCCGCCGCCCGCGCGAGCTGGCGGGCAACACGGTCGGCGTCACCGGCCTGCCATCTGACGAAGCGGTGGTCAACTCGGAGGTGAGCGCCGACGGCGGTGACCCGGCGAAGGTCAAGCGGGTGGCGATCGGCTTCGACGCGGTCGCGGCGCTGGCGGCGGGGAAGGTCGATGCGGTGACCGGATTCTGGAACGCCGAGGGCGTGGCCCTGCGCCGCCGGGGGGTGCCGGTTCGCATCTTCAGGGTCGACCGCTACGGCGCGCCGCCCTACCCGGAGCTGATCCTCACCACCTCCAGGCGCACCCTCGCTCAGAACCCGAAGCTGGTCGCCTCGATGGTCGCCGCGACGAGCCGCGGTTATCAGTTCACCGTCCGCCATCCGTCCCGGGCCCTGAGCGATCTGATCGCCGAAGTCCCGAGCCTGGAAAGAGCCGACGAGCGCGCCCAGCTGAAGACCCTCCTGCCGATCCTCAGCCCGAGGCCATTCAACTACGGAGTCCTTAGTCGCTGGGCCCGCTGGGACGTCGATCACGGCATCCTCAGGAGGGAACCAGCGGTCAGAAGCCTTTTCCGGGCTCCAGGTGGATAGACTCACGCCGCAACCGATCCGAGGATCTAGGAGGAGAGAAGTGCAGGAACGAGGACTTGCGGCATATCTTTCTGAGCTGATCGGCACCTTCTTGCTGGTCTTCTTCATCACCAGTGTCGTGGTGCTGTTCGTCGCCACGGGCAACCAGGCGCAGTTCGGCTCCGACTTCGCCGTCGTCGGCCTCGTTCAAGCCTTTGCGCTGTTCGGCGTGATCGTGATGTTCGGCGTGGTCAGCGGTGGGCACTTCAACCCCGCGGTCACGCTCGCGGTCGCGGCGCTGAAGAGGATCAGCCCGATCGACGCGGTGATCTACATCCTCGCCCAGCTCTCCGGCGGGGTGCTCGGCGCGCTGCTGACCAAGGAGCTGCTGGAAGACGAGGGGCGGGCCACCCACTACGGCGCGGCGCAGGTGAGCAGCCTGCTCAGCGGCAGCTTCGCCGGCTCGGTGGTCGAGGCGGTGGGCACCTTCTGCCTGGTGCTGGTCGTCCTCTCCTCCGTTTACTCGAAAAAGAGCGCCAAGGAATGGGCGCCGCTGGCAATCGGCACGACGCTGGGCTTCATCGTGATGGTCGGTGGCCCGCTGGACGGCGGCTCCTTCAACCCCGCCCGCTGGTTCGGCCCGGCGCTGGTGGGCAACGACTTCGGTGGCACCTGGCCCTACATCGTCGGCCCGATCGTCGGCTCACTGCTCGCAGCGGCGGTCTTCAAGTACGTGATCGAGCCTGGCGGCATAGCTCCGACGGAAGTGCCCGAGCGGGTCAGAGCGACGGTGAGGAAGCCCGAGCCGCCCGCGCCGAAAGCTGAGCCGGCGAGCTGACCCGGCACCTCTGAGGTGCCGGGCCCGGCCCGGCCCGGCACTTGCAGTAGCTTGAACGGCGTGCGTCGGGTCACCTTCTCCCGCAACTACACGCTCTCCCTCTCGCGCACCTGCCAGTGCTACTGCAAGTACTGCGCGTTCGCGACGCACAGGGCCCACATCCACCCCCCCGAGGAGGTGGAGAGGCGCCTGGAGGAGGCCGTGCGCCGAAACGCCAAGGAGCTTTTGGTCCTCACCGGTGAGCGGCCCGAGGTCAATCCGCAGGTCGCGGCCCGGCTGGGCGAGTGGGGGCATGAGGACTTCACCTCCTACGTCGTCTGGGCCTGCGAACGGGCGCTGGAGCGCGGCATCCTGCCCCACACCAACATCGGCGTCCTCGATCGCTCAGACCTCGCCCGGCTGCGCGAGGTGACTGCCTCCCAGGGCCTGATGCTCGAGTCGGTCTCCGAGCGCCTGATGGAGACCGTCCACGCCGGCTCCCCGACCAAGCATCCGGCCAAGCGGCTGGCCACGATCGAGGCCGCCGGCGAGCTGAGGATCCCATTCACCAGCGGGATCCTGGTCGGGGTGGGGGAGACGGAGGACGAGCGGGTCGACTCGCTTGAGGCGATTGCCGAGCTGCACCGGCGCTACGGACACATCCAGGAGGTGATCCTGCAGAACTTCGTGCCGCATCCGCGCTACTACGGGGCCGAGGTGGCCGAGATCGCCGACCAGGCTGCGCTGGCCAGGTGGGGTAGGGAGGGGGGCTCCCCGGCCCCAGACCGCAACTCCGGCAAGGGCCCGGAGCCGGCGAGCGGCGCGCCCCCACAGCTACCGTCGGAGGACCCAACCCCCCTGCCCGCCTGGGCCACCCCGGTCTCGGTGGAGGAGATAAAGCGCCTGATCTCCTGCTGCCGCGAGCTGATGCCCGAGGTGGGGATCCAGGTTCCTCCGAACCTGTCCGAGTCTTGGCCTGAGCTTGTGCAGGCCGGGGCCACCGACCTCGGCGGGCTGTCGGCCAACGGCGATCACATCTCGCCCCAGGAGCCGTTTCCCAGCCCCCATCAGGTGCGCCGGGAGCTGGCCCCGAAGGGCTACGCGCTGACCGAGCGATTGTGCGTCTATCCGCAGTACATGAGCCCCGAGTGGATGGAGCAAGGGGTTCTCGACGTGGTCAAGCTGAAGTACTGGAGCTTCATCCCGCGGCGGGGCTCGGGGCGCCGCCGGGAGGAGTCCCTCGATCCTGGCCTGACCTCCCGGGCGATAGCCAAGGGGCGCGACGGGGCGGAGCTGAGCGAGGACGAGCTGACCGCGCTTTTCGCCGAGCGGCGGCCGGAGGCGGTGGAGGAGATGCGGGTCGCCGCCGATGAGCTGCGGGCCGAGCTGGCCGGCGAGCGGGCAACGTTCGTCGTCAACCGCAACATCAACTTCACCAACATCTGCGTCGTCGGGTGCGCCTTCTGTGGATTCGGGCAGGGGCGGCGCTCGCCCGACGCCTACGAGGTCGCCGAGGAGGACTTCGCCGAGCGGATCAGGGACGCGGTCGAGTTCGGCGCCACCGAGCTCTGCATGCAGGGGGGCATCCACCCCGACCTGACGCTGGAGGAGTACGGCAAGTGGTTGCGACTGGCCAAGGAGGAGGCGCCGCAGCTGCATCTGCACGCCTACTCGCCGATGGAGGTCCACTACATGTGCGAGCGCTCGGGCAAGGAGCCGGGCGAGGTTTTCGAGTATCTGATCGGGTGTGGGCTGGGTTCGACCCCGGGGACCGCCGCCGAGGTGCTCGATGACGGGGTGCGGCAGCGGATCTCGCCGAACAAGCTGCCGGCCGCGCGCTGGGTGGAGATCGTCGAAGCCTCCCACCGCGCCGGCCTGCGCTCGACCTCGACGGTGATGTTCGGACACATCGAGGAGCCGCGCGAGCTGGCTCGCCACATGCGGGTGATCCGGGCGCTGCAGGGGCGCACCGGGGGTATTACGGAGTTCGTGCCGCTCAGCTTCATCCCCTTCAACACGATGCTCGGCCGCACCCACGGGATCGAGGAGATCTCCGCCGAGGAGAACCTCAAGCACACCGCCGCCTTCCGCCTGGCCCTGGGGAGGACGATCCCCAACCTCCAGGCGAGCTGGGTGAAGATGGGGCTGGATGCGGCGACCGAGGCGCTGCGCTGGGGGGTCAACGACCTCGGCGGCACGCTGATGGAGGAGAACATCTCCCGCATGGCGGGGTCCCAGCACGGAGTGAGGCTCGAGCCCGAGCAGCTGATCGACGCTGCGCGCGCCGCCGGGCGCGAGCCCGCTCAGCGCACCACCCTCTACGAGGTAGTCGAGACCTATTAGCAATGCGCGCGATGCTCCTCGAGCATGCGCGCCAGCGGTTGAGGCGGGTGGAGCTGGCAGACCCCGAGCCCGGCCCCGGCCAGGTCCTGATCTCGGTCGCCGCCTGCGGCGTCTGCCGTACCGACCTGCACATCCTCGACGGTGAGCTGAGCGATCCGAAGCTGCCGCTCGTCCCGGGACACCAGATCGTCGGCGCCGTGGTCGAGGCGGGGGAGGGGGCGGAGCGATTCGCGCCCGGAGACCGGGTCGGAGTGCCCTGGCTCGGCTGGACCTGCGGCGAGTGCCGATACTGCGCCAGCGGGCGCGAGAACCTCTGTGACCGCGCCCGCTTCACCGGTTATGACATCGACGGCGGCTACGCAGAGCTGGCGCTCGCCGACGAGCGCTTCTGCTTCCCGATCCCGGAGAGCTACTCGGACGAGCAGGCGGCGCCGTTGCTCTGCGCCGGCCTGATCGGCTACCGGGCGCTGCGGTTCCTCGGCGACGCCGAGCGGATCGGCCTCTACGGCTTCGGCTCCGCTGCCCACATCCTCTGCCAGGTCGCCGTGCACCAGGGGCGGCGCGTCTTCGCCTTCACCCGCCCCGGCGACGGGGCAACGCAGGCCTTCGCCCGCGAGCTGGGGGCCGAGTGGGCGGGTTCCTCCGACGGTCCCGCGCCGGAGGAGATCGACGGGGCGATCGTCTTCGCCGCGGTTGGCGCTCTGATGCCGGCGGCGCTGCGGGCCAGCGCCAAGGGCGCGCGGATCATTAGCGCCGGCATCCACATGAGCGATATCCCGGCTTTCCCCTACGAGATCCTCTGGGGTGAGCGGGTTCTGGGCTCGGTCGCCAACCTGACCCGCCAAGACGGGGAGGAGTTTCTGCAGCTGGCTCCGCGGGTGGGGGTGCGGACCGCGGTCGAGGTCCATCCGCTGGAGGACGCGAATGAGGCGATCGACTCGGTCCGCAGTGGTCGCCTGCGCGGCTCCGCCGTGCTGCGCGTTGGCGGGCCGGCCCGATGAGCCGTTTACACCGGTTCGATTCCGGTAGGCGCCTTTCCCGGTTGCAGAGCCAAATACTGAGGTTCAACTAGGGTTCATTTTGCGGGTGGGTACCAAATATGGGTACCAAACTCGCAGGCACGATGTCGGGCCATCTGGTCCCGCCGACAGTGGCTTCAGCCCGAGCTAGGCCTCTTCGGCTGGCGGCGCGAGCCTGCCAAGCGTTGGGTTGGGCTGATCTCCAAGCGTTCCCGTTGGCTGGGAAGCGAGGCGTACCGCCACCGGTCGCGGGCATCTCGATCAGGCGAAGGCGCCTGGGGCGGAGCCGCCGCGGCAGGCGAATCTGTCGGTAACCGAAACGCTGGTGAGGTGCGTGGAGAAAGTTGGCGCCGCGTTATGCACCCCCGCCACGGGCCCAGAAACAGGCGCCCCGAATACTCAAACCCTACCGACCCACTGAGCTCGGGGCTGAAGACAGAGACTTGCGATGGCCACACGCGCGTCGCCCTGTGCCAATTCGACAAGCTGGAGGTCACTGGTTCGAGCCCAGTAACGCCCATCAACAAAAGCTCTGGAAATCGGGGGTTTTTTTGTCGGAGTGGGGAGGAGCAGAATCTCGTGGGCATCAAATATGGGCATCAAACTGAAGACAGAATGTCGATCTATGGGGAAGCGCGGGGGGAACACGGCGAAGCCGCCCGCTCGGGAAGCCTTGCAACCACATCGATGACGATCGCCAGCAGCCGGCCCTGGTAGCCGCCCGTCGCCGTATCAGGTCGAAAGCCGGGAAGGCGCCGTGCAGGGCGGCGAGCGCCCGGCTGGCGCCGTCGCGGTCCCGCGCGGACCGCGCCCACCAAGAGCAGACCGATCTGGTCCACGACGATGTGGCGCTTTGTCTCGTGGACCCGCTTCCCGCGTCGAATTCGCGCGAAGCGGAGGGCACGGGGTCGGCGCTTTGACCGACTGCGAGTCGACGATCCCCGCTGAGGGCTCGGCGTTGCGAACCTCCCGCCTGCTGCGCACCTTCTCGCGCAGGGGTCGTGGAGACTGTCCAGCGTGCCATCGGCGCGCCAGTCGCGGAAGTAGCCGTAGATGGACTGCCACGGAGGAGGTTCCTCGGCAGGATCCGTCAGGCTCCGCCGGCACGCACGTGGTAGAGGATCGCGTTGACGATTTCGCTTGGAGTGGCTCGGCGGCGCGCGCGCGATTCTCAGTGCAGATAAATGCCGGACCCTCACGCAAGTTTACCGATGAAGGGGTCCGGTCTCCACATCCACCGCATACCTCCGATCTGGTCGGATATATGTCGGCAGGGCCGCGAGAGGTGCAACTCCAGCCCGGCGCGGCCGAGCAGAAATGTGGTGCCGCGCCGCCCCAGCTCGGCGCTGACCACCCCCGACAAAGGCGGCCCACCCTGACTTCACAGACGTCCGATGTGCCCGCGACGATTGAAACGATGCCACTTCCACTTCGAGTGCTGGGGTCCGCTGCCCGCGAGTTTCGTGAGGTTCTCCGCGCGGCGACACCCACGCATCGTCGGCTGCGGGACCACCTCCTGACGATCATCGTCGCGACCGTCGGTATTGACCTTTTCTGCGCGGTCGCAGCGTTCCTGCTCGAGCGCCACTCCCAGCAGACCGAGATCAAGACATTCGGCAGCGCCGCGTTCTGGACGACAACTCAGCTGCTGACCGTCTCCTCACAAATAAAGAATCCGATCTCAGTCGGCGGACGAATTCTCGACGTCTTCATGGAGATCTATGCGATCACCGTAATAGCGGCGCTTGCGGGGGCACTCGGCACTTTTCTTCAAAAGCGCGGCCAGGAGATGGACGACAGGCACTGACGGGCGGCGCTCGGCGGATCCCATCGGGTCCGCCTGCGTGATCCGCCGGAGATTCTCACGTTCTCGATTCTACAAGCCGCCGCGGCAGCGTGTGGCCGAAGCCGTTGGTCAGCGCTACCTGCCTTTCCTTTACCGCTTGGTTCTCCTGCGGCCGGTGAGGGTATCGGCGACCTTGTCCACAGCGTTCTTCGCAGAGCCCTTGGCCTGATCGCCGCGACCTTCGTTCTTCAGGCGTTTGTCTCCGGTCAGCGCGCCGGTGGCCTCCTTCACGCGACCCTTTGCCTTATCGATGTTCTTGTCGGTCATGAACCCTCCTGTTTCGTGTAGGTGACGATTTATGTAGGGGGACGAGCGCCTGAGTGGGCCTAGAGATGGGTGCGAGCGATTAGCGACGCGATCAGACCGCCGATAAAGAGGTAGACGACCGCGGCGATGCCCCAGTTCACAGCGACAGCGAGGTCGGCGCTGTGGAAGCTGAACATGCCGTCGAACGGACCGGCGAGCGAGCGAGCCCAGCCATGGACGTCCGAGACGATGCTGTTGGTCGGATTCGCCTTCAGCACCACGAGCAGAATTCCAGCCACGATAATCAACACGACAATGCCGACCACCAGCTGCACAATGCGGGCCAGCAAGTCCGCAACCCCCGCGGAGCTGCTGGTGCCGGTTGCCTCACGCCTACGCTGGCGGTAGGACAGCCTGACCGGCCGACCATCGCGATCGACTGCGGAATCAGGGCCCGCAGGCCTCGGTCTAAACATGAGAGGAACCTCCTATTGCTCGTCATCCCTTCCGAGCAAGGCCCGGCGGGTCGCGAATCCCCGAAGGGGGTCCACGCGGGCGGAGGTCAATCACATCGGCTAGTCGCAACGACAGCAAAGTTCAGCGGCGGCGACGGCTGGTCGGCTTGGTCAGCGACCGTCCGGAAACGACCCTACTCGTTTGTACGGATCATTGCAATGCGGCCCGGCCAGACTCAGCCATCCACAAGCAGGCCGTGAAGAGGTCCAAGGAGCGCCATCGAGCGGCGCGAGTGATGCAGTAGCGCGGGCTGGCCTCAACCTCAGCGTCCGTAGTAGCGGCCTCGACCCAGAACAGCGAAGAGAAGGAGGATGACGACGAGCACCCACAGCAGCGGACTCACGGCGACGCTTCCCACCAACGCCAAGACGATGAGAATGATAAGAAGAATGACGATTAGGTCCACACCTACGACTCTACACCAGAGTTGCGGCAAGGCATCCCAGTGGTCGCCACGGCCAGGCTTCAATGGGTGCTTTCACGTATCCCATCCAGGAGGAGTTGTAGAACAGATCGCCTTCGCCTGGGTCCGCGGCAAATCGAGCCGGCGGTCGACGTTCCAGGCAGGTGGGTGATCATGGATGGTCATCCAAACGGCCTATAGCCACGCCCTCAAACGGGCGGGATAGGTCGGATTGAACCATGTCGAATGACGATGTTGACGATACTTTGACTTACGGTATCGCCCCGCGATGGTCACGCCGCACGACTTACTAGCGAGCCGTTCCGCCATTGGGCGTCCCGGTGATCCAGCGCATGCGCTGCCGAGGAGTCATTGCTTTTCACGGAGTTCCACCCGGTGACCCGCTGTCGTGTCCCGCGGCACGCCGCGTTCCAACTAAATCCGGCGCGGCGAGCTGTAGCTGAGTGGAGCCCGCGGAGCGGAGTAGCATGGCCGGGGTGGACGCGGAGATGCGCCAGGCAACGACTCCGCAGGGAGTGAACATTGGCAGCCGTGCTGGTGATGTGCTCAGCGGTGCCGCGTGGGGGGCTGTCGGCGCGATGGCGATGACGGGAATGCGGGTGATCACGACTGAGCTCGGGCTCGTGGAGCAGACCCCTCCCCAGGCTCTCAGCCGCCAGCGGGCGCGCGGGATACGCGCCCTGCTCCGGCGCGCCCCGCGCAAGCAGCGCAGGGGAGTTGTCGAGGCCGGCCACTGGGCCTTCGGCGCTGGCGGCGGCGCGGCATTCGGCGCGCTCCCACGCCCGATGCGCCGCAGCCCATGGGCAGGTCCGGGTTACGGGTTGGTGGTGTGGTTAGGGTTCGAGCTGGGAATCGCACCCGTTCTGGGCCTTAGCCAGGCCAAGCGTGTGCGCGTGGTCGATCGACTGGCGCTGGCCGCCGATCACCTGCTGTACGGTCTGGTGCTATCGGCGACCCGCCCGACCGCGCGAAACTAGACCATCAACCTCTTCCGCCCCGTGCGACTCGCGGAGGGTGGCAACCGGAAGTCCCACGTTCGATCTGACTCGCAGCTTTCGCACCTTCACCGGTCACGCCCGACAGCTCAACGGCCGCCTCATAGGAGTCCTGCGGGGCTGGCTGGCCAGGATCTACTGAACGGCACTAATGGTCGGAATATTTGCATTCGATGCGAACAGGAGTCCGGCCCGGGTCAGGGCGGTTTTCAGTCGCTTGTTCAAAGCTCCTCGTGCAGGCGCACAACATCTTCAAGCTCAGCTTTCGTCTCCCCTCCAGGCCCGTGGCCCCGGTCCTCGAGAAGCGCCGAAGCGATCGCATCGAGCTTGAGTTGCATCGCACGCTCGGATCGGCGCTCGGAGTTCTTAAGCACCGCGACCAACAGCAGGGTCATCGCCGACATCGTGCCGGTCAGGGCACTCTCCGTTGCACTCGCGAGGCCGACGATCAGGCCAACGATCCAGGTCAGGACGATCAGCACGCAGATCGAGAAGAAGACCCCGCTGCTCGCAAGGTTGGACGCAATCTCGGCAATGGCATCGAATCGCCCGCGGCCCTCGCCCCGCTCAGTCGGATGTCGCAGCAGCCTCCAATTCCTGCGAGGTCGACCACCACCCGTGTCTCTCGGAGTCATTGCAAGATTGTTTCAACGTTCCTCGGAGCCCACCGCGCCAACCCTCTGACGCCGCCTCCGCCGCGTCAAAGGCGTCGGATGATCCGGCGCCTTCAGCAGCTCCCGAGCCAACCGCTCCGCATGCGGGCCGACCGCATCGCGCAAAGCCCCCGAATGCTGGCCCAGCTCTCGGGCCAGTCCGGCCCCCAGCCTGCAGACGCCCTGGCGAGTCTCGACAACATCGCTGCGGCTGAACTCACGATCCCGAAGCAGCTCGAAGGCGATCCGATCCGCGACGGGCCGCACCGGCTCCATCAGTCCGAGGCCAGCGAGGGCCGATAGCGCTTGTCCGTGTGCATGAGGCCCTTAGTCGAATCGAAGCCCATGCGCTGAGGCCCGCAAGCGGGCCAAGGATCGCCTGCGCCGCCTCACCTCGCGCAGCTGGGGCATCTCGATGGAGCGGCGGATCACTTCGATCAACCGCTTCAGCCGCGGGTGGACGGCCTACTTTGCGTTGGCCGATACACCCTCGGTCTTCGAGGATCTCGATGAGTGGTTGCGCCGCCGGTTGCGGCATGTGCGCTGGAAGGAGTGGAAGAGAATCCACGCCAAACAGCGCAACCTGATCGCCGCCGGCATTCCCGCCGGCCAGGCCTATGAGTGGGCCAACAGCCGCCGGGGGTATTGGCGAATCGCGGGGTCAGCGGTCCTTAACCGCGGCCTCCCGAACGCCTATTGGCGCAATCAGGGACTGCTCGGTTTCACCGACCCTTATTGCCGTTTCCGGGATGCGACGCGAACCGCTGGATGCGGACCCGCACGTCCGGTGGTGTGGGAGGGGCCGGGGTGAGCCCGGCTCCTACCCGATTTGTTTCTGATTGAACCTGTGGAGAAACTAAGCCGCGGGCGACGAGCAGCCCCCCGGCGAAAAGCGCGGGCGGAGCCTGTCTTGCTCGGACGGGCTGAATGCGTTCATTGGCCTGGAGAAAAGGTAGCTCTACTCCGTCTCACGCGCTACGCGTCGACGGCGACCTGGGCCGCATGGCCTTGTCTGGTAGATCCAGATAAGGAAGCGAGAGTAGGTGAGAGCTGTGGAGCGAGGGCCGCTCAGAGGAGCGCCGCGCCGGCGTGCTGGGCGAACTCGACCAGAGGCTGGGGAATGATCCCGAAGAAGACCACCGCCGCGGCCGCGAGCAGGGCGGGGACGAGCAGGTAGGGGCGGCGGCTGGCCTGCGGATCGATCGGGTCGGCTTCCGGCGAGGCACCGGCGATCGCCGGAACCGCGGCGGTCGCCACACTCCCTTCGCCGCCCGGTCGCATCCACATCGCCGCGACCACCCGCAGGTAGTAGGCGAGGGAGATCATCGTGCCGACGGCGATGAAGACCGCCAGCCAGGTGTAGCCGCCTTCGACCAGCGCCTCGATCAGGTATAGCTTGCCGATGAAGCCCGCCGTCGCTGGCAACCCCGCAAGGCCGAGCATCGCGATGGTCAGCGGCCAGGCGAGCAGGGGCCGCTCGCGACCCAACCCCTCCATGGCGCGGATATCGTCGCCCTGGGAGGTCTCGCGCTCACGCGCGACGATCACCGCGAAGGCGGCGAGGTTCATCAGAGCGTAGACGGCGAGGTAGAAGACGAGGGCCTCGATCCCGGCCCGCGAGGCGACCACGACGCCGCCCAGCATGTAGCCGGCCTGGGCGACGCCGGAATAGCCGAGCAGCCGCTTGAGCGAGGACTGACCGAGAGCGCCGACGTTTCCGACCACGATCGAGATCGCAGCGAGGACCGCCAGCGCCGGTTGCCACTCGCTTGCCTGCGAAGCCAGAGCGACGTCGAAGAAGCGGACGAAGACGGCGAAGGCCGCCGCCTTCGTCGCCACCGCCATGAAGGCCGTGATCGGCGTGGGGGCGCCCTCATAGACATCCGGCGTCCACTGGTGAAAGGGGGCGATAGAGGTCTTGAAGGCCAGGCCGACCGCGGCCATCGCGATGCCGATCCCGATCAGCGGGTCGCCCGACAGGCCGTGCCGGGCGATGCCCGCGGCGATCCCCTCAAAGGAGGTCGAGCCAGTCCCTCCGTAGAGGAATGCCATCCCGTAGAGCAGCGTCGCCGAGCCGAGCGAGCCGACGATCAGGTACTTCAGCCCGGACTCCAGCGAATGCTCGCGACGCAAGTTGGTGGCGCAGAGGATGTAGAGGGGGATGGAGAGGGTCTCCAGGGCGACGAAGAAGGTGACCAGGTTCTGGGCCTGAGCCAGCAGGATCATGCCGAGGACCGAGCCGAGCAGGAGAGCGTGGTACTCCCCCTGCCCGGCCTGTTCGGCGGCGGGCTCGCGGAGCGAGAATAAAACGGCGAACGCGGCGGTGAGTACGGCGATCAGTGAAATCGAGATCGCCAGGTCGTCGAGCCGCAGGGCGCCGGCTACCAGTTCGGTCGATCCGTTCCATTGCCAGATCAGCAGACCGGCGGTTGCCCCAAGCGCCAGCAGGGTCAGCGCTGGAGCGCTGCGGCGAAGCGGCCTGAAGACCGCCGACAGCAGCACCACGCAGATCCCGACGCCGAGCCCGATCAGCGGCGAGAGCCCGGCGTAATCGAGGTGCGGCGCGTGGAAGTTCACCGAGACTCCCTGTGGCCGGGCCGATCTGTCCATCCGTAGGCGACATTTCGGCCAACGGGCGTTGGTGGCGCCCCCGCGGCGAGCTGGGCGGAGGTGGTGGCCGTCGGGGCTTCCCGTGTCGCCGCGAGAGACCGTTCAGCCGCGGCGTTGGAGCGGTGCAGGATCAGCTGCGGGTAGAGCGCGAGGCCGAGGATGCAGAGGACCAGTGGGCAGAGGACGAGGCCGTCGCGCCAGGAGATCTCGCGCGAGGCGATCCCCTCGGGCTTGCGGTTGTGCATCGTGCGCTGGTAGAGGCGAAGTGCGTAGTAGGCCGATAGCGCGACGCCGCTGATCGCGACGAAGGCGAAGACGATCTTTGACTGGAAGAGGCCGTTGAGGATGTAGAACTCACCGATGAAGTTGGCCGACCCGGGCATCGCCAGGGTGGCCAGGGTGACGATCAGGAAGAGGGCCGCCAGCACCGGGGCGCGCAGCGCCATGCCTCCCATCTTTCGCAGGTCCTCGGTCCCGGTTCGCTCGACCAGGATCGCGACGATGACAAATATCGGCGCGATCACCAGGCCGTGGTTGACCATCTGCAGGATCGCCCCGTCGGCTCCATCGGCGCGCAGGGCGAAGATCCCCGCGGTGATGAAGCCGAGTTGAGCCACCGAGGAGTAGCCGGCGATCAGCCGCAGGTTGGTCTGGCTGAAGGCCATCACCGAGCCGTAGAGGATCGAGGCCAGGGCGATCACCAGGACCACCTCCTGGAACTGCACGGTGGCGGCGGGGAAGAGCGGCAGCACGATTCGCAGGAATCCGTAGGCCCCGACCTTTGCCAGCACCCCGGAGAAGACGATCAGCGCCGGCAGCGGCGCCGCGCGGTAGGCGTCGGGCATCCAGCCGTGGAGGAGGAAGGCGGGCATCTTGACCAGGAAGGCGGCGGCGAAGAACCAGAAGATCCAGCGCTGGCTGGCGTGGCTCAGCGGGTGTTTGGCCAGCGCTTCGATGGAGAAGGTGATGTGGCCGCCGTGGGCGGAGAGGATCGCGGTGGCGATCGCCCCGACGAGCATCAGGAGGGAGCCGATCAGGGTGTAGATGATCATCTTCAGCGTCGCCGCCGAGGCGGTGACACCGTCCTCGCGGTCCGTGCCCCAGACGCCGAAGAGGAAGTAGAACGGGACCAGCATCAGGTCGAAGAAGAGGACGAAGAGGAGCAGGTCCTGGGCCAGGAAGGAGCCCATGGTGGCGGTCTCCCCCAGCAGCATGAGGAAGAAGAAGAGCTGCGGGCGCTGCTGTTGGCGGAAGGCGGCGAACGCCGTGGCACCGGTCCACAGCACGGCGGTGAGCAGGATCAGGAAGACGTTTAACCCGTCGACGCCGAGGCTGTAGGAAACGCCGAGGCCGGGGATCCAGCTGACGTTCACGGTGTCCTGGAGGCCGCTCGCGCTGGAGTGAAACCCGGCCAGCGTGGCGATCGCCAGCCCCAGCGTCGCCGCGCACCCCGTCGTCGCCCACCAGCCGCTCGCCCGCCTGGGCCCGAGGAGGCCGAGGAGGCCGAAGGCAAGCGGTGTCCAGAGCAGGAGGTTGGCCATCACGCCGCCTCGCGCGCAGAGTGCGGGGGAAGGAGCCCGAGATCGGTGGGGGCGATTCCCGCGCTCATCGGGAGCTGAGCAAGAAGTAGAGGGCGAGGCCAGCGAAGCCGGCGATCAGCACCAGCGCGTAGCTGCGGACGAAGCCGCTCTGCACAGTGCGCACCACCCGTCCGGTGCCACCGACCACCTCCTCGGTGCCGGTGATCAGGCCGTCGACCACGAGGCGCTCGAAGGTGCGGTCGGCGAAGCGGCCCACGGCGAGAGCCGGGCGGACCACCAACACGTCGATCAGCTCGTCGAAGTACCACTTGTTGAGGAGGAAGGTGTGGATCGGCCTGAGGCGGCGGATCAGCGCCGCCGGGGTCTCGGGCCGCGCCACGTAGAGCCAGTAGGCGATCCCGATCCCGGTGAGGGAGACCGCCGTGCCGATTCCCAGACCCGCCCAGGACGCCGCGACGGACGGACGGATCGCCGCCAGCGGCGAGTCGGCGAAGACCGGTTCGAGGAACCCGGTGACCATCGCATCGACGCCTGGCAACTGGACGAAGCCGGCGAACAGGGCGAGGAAGGCGAGCACCCCCATCGCGATCTTCATCGGCGGCGAGTGCTCGGCGATCTGGTGTTCGGGCCCGGGGAAGCCGACGCCGGCGTCCTCCTCCTCCCCGTTCGCCGGGTTGAAGGGGTGAGCATGGGCGACGTGGCCTGAATCGATCAGTTCCTGTGCCTCCTTGCACGGCCTGCCGGGGAGGATGCGGAAGATCAGGCGGAAGGTGTAGATCGCGGTTAGCAGCGCGCCGAGGTAACCGAGCACGGTGAAGATCAGGTACATGCCTCCGCGCGCGGTCGCGTAGGCCAGGATCTCGTCCTTGGAGAAGAAGCCGGAGGTCCCGGGGAAGGCGGCCAGCGCCAGCCCGCCGCAGAGCATCGTGGCCGAGGTGAAGCGCATCGCCCGACCGAAACCGCTCATCCTGTCGATGTTCTGCTCGTTCCCCATCGCCGCGATGATCGAGCCGGCGGCCATGAACAGCAGGGCCTTGAAGAAGGCGTGGGTCATCAGGTGGAAGAGGCCGGCGCTGTAGGCGCCGATCGAGACGCCCATGATCATGTAGCCGATCTGGCTCATGGTCGAGTAGGCAATCGCCCGCTTCAGGTCGGTCATCACCAGGGCGATCGTGCCGGCGACCAGCAGCGTTGCCAGGCCAACGAAGGCGGCGATGTCGGCGGCGGTCGGGGCGAGGACGAAGAGGATGTGGGTGCGGGCGATCAGGTAGACGCCGGCGGTCACCATCGTCGCCGCGTGGATCAGCGAGGAGACCGGAGTCGGCCCCTCCATCGCGTCGGGCAGCCAGGTGTGGAGGGGGAGCTGGGCGGACTTGGCGAATGCGCCGACCAGCAGCAGCAGGCAGATCGCCGTCACGCTCCACTCGTTGGTGTGGAAGACGTTCGGCGCCCGGGCGAAGACCTGGCTGTATTCGAAGGTCCCCAGTTCGCGGAAGATGAGGAAGGCGGCGAGCACCAGGCCGATGTCGCCGACTACGTTGATCACGAAGGCCTTCATCCCGGCCCGCGTCGCCGTCTCCCGGCGATACCAGAAGCTGATCAGGGCGTAGGAGGCAAAGCCGACGAATGCCCAACCGACGATCAGCAGCACGATGTTGCCGGCGAGGACCAGCAGCAGCATGGAGAAGACGAAGAAGTTGAGGTAGCTGAAGAAGCGGTGGTAGCCCTCATCGGACTGCATGTAGCCATAGGAGTAGAGGTGGATCAGGGCTGAGACGCCGGTGACGATCAGGACCATGAAGATCGAGAGCGGATCGACGAAGATGCCCAGCTTGATCTGAAGCCCGGCGGCGCTGGCGTATTCCCACAGCGCCGAGGCGTGGTGGCGGGCCTCAGGGGCCTCGCCCAGCAGGCCGATCAGCGCTGCGACGCCGCAGGCGAAGGCCAGCCCGATCGCGGCGGTGCCGATTGCTCCGGCGGCGCGGGTCGAGATCGTGCGGAAACCGAGCGCGACGGCGATCGAGCCGAGCAGGGGGAAGAGCAGGACCAGCCAGGCCCAGGCGGTGATGCTCAACCCGCCACCCCGCGCTGGGGTCCCGGGGCGAAGGACCACGGGTGCAGGCTCGGTCGCCTGGCGCTCAACCTCTGAGCTCCCTCAGGTCGTCGACGTCGAGCGGGAGCTTGCGGCGGAAGATGGCGACGATCAGCCCCAGCCCGACGACGACCTCACAGGCGGCGACCACCATCACCACCAGGGCGAAGATCTGCCCCTGCTGGTTGCCGACCATGCGGCTGAAGGCGACCAGTGCAAGGTTGCCGGCGTTCAGCATCAGCTCCAGGCAGAGGAGGATCACCATCGGGCTGCGCCGGATCAGGATTCCGACCGCGCCGACCGCGAACAGCAGCGCCGAGAGGACCACGTACCAGGCGATGCTCATGTCGCCTCGCCCCGCCTGTGGCCGGCGAGGACGATTGCCCCGACCGCCGCCACCAGCAGCAGGATCGAGGATGCCTCGAAGGGGACGAGGAACCGTTCCAGCAGCAGGCGGCCGATGGCCGCCGGGTTACCGAAGCCGGGGCCGACGTGGGGCCCGTCGTGACCGAGTGCGAGCAGCGAGGAGGAGAGGACGGCGATCGAGAGCTCGACGAAGAGGGCGGCGCCGAGCAGGGGAGCGAGGAGGCGCTGCCCCGGAATCGGCTCCCAGGCGGACTCCCCCCCGCCACCCACGTAGGCGGCGACGAAGACGTAGAGGACCATCACCGCGCCGGCGTAGACGACCACCTGCGCGGCGGCGACGAAGGCCGCGGTGAGCAGGAGGAATAGGACGGCGAGGGAGAAGAGGTGGACGATCAGCGCCAGCACGCTGTAGAAGGGGTTGCGCAGGGCGACGACGCCGATCGCGCCGCCCAGCGCGCCGATCGCGCCGAGGAAGAAGAGCACCGGGATCATCGCCCCCGATCCCCTCCACTGCCGCCTGCGGCGGTGGGCCGGCCGGTTCCGGTGGGCACGCTCACTCCCCCTCCGCTTTTAGCGGCGTCCGCTCGATTGGCTCGGCGAGCAGCATCTCCTTGGTGAAGATCAGATCGTCGCGGTCATAGTCGGCCATCTCGTAGTCGTGGCCCATGGTGATCGCGTCGAAGGGACAGGCGAGCTCGCAGTAGCCGCAGAAGATGCAGCGCGAGAGGTTGATCTCATAGACCGCGGCGTAGCGCTCTCCGGCCGAGACCCGCTCGCCGGGGATGTTCTCCGCCGCGACGACGCGGATGCAGTCCGCCGGGCAGGCGGCCGCACACAGCGAGCAGCCGACGCATTTCTCCAGCCCGGTGTCCTCAAACCGGTGCAGTTTGTGTCGGCCGCGGAAGCGCGGGTAGACCGGTGTCTTCTCCTCCGGGTACTGAATCGTCAGCGGCCCCTCGATCAGCCGGGCGAGGGTCGTTTTGAGGCCGCGCAGGGTCTCGCCGAAGGTGCGGTAGACGCCGCCGATGCCGCCGGGCTCGGGCCCGCGCTGGACCTCCACCACGTCTTGGTCCTTGAGGTAGGGGAACTCGGTCATGTGGTCGTCACCAGGATCGCCGTCACCAGCACATTGAGGGTCGCCAGGGGCAGCAGCACTTTCCAGCCGAGGCTCATCAGCTGGTCGTAGCGCAGCCGGGGCAGCGTCGCCCTGACCCAGATGAAGAAGATGACCAGGGTCATCATCTTGGCCAGCATCCAGATCGGTCCCAACCAGTTCGGACCGGGCCCCATCCATCCGCCGAGGAACATCGCGGCGGCGACCCCGGAGACGACGAGGATCTCCATGTACTCGACCAGCAGGAAGCTGCCGAAGCGCATCCCGCCGTACTCGGTCATGAAGCCCTGGACCAGTTCCGCGTCGGCCTCCGGCATGTCGAAGGGGGTCCGGTTGGTCTCGGCGAAGCCGGCCAGCATGAAGATCGCGAAGCCGACGATCTGGGGGACGACGAACCAGATCTGGCTCTGGGCGCGGACGATGTCGACCAGCGAGAGCGAGCCGCTCATCATGATCACCCCGAGCAGCGCCAGCCCCATCGAGACCTCGTAGGAGATCAGCTGTGCCGCGCCGCGCATCGCCCCGAGCAGGCTGTATTTCGAGCCCGACGACCAGCCGCCGAGGAGCAGCCCGTAGAAGGCGAGCGAGCCGACCGCGAAGAAGTAGAGGATGCCGATCGGGACGTCGATCCCGTAGAGGCCGACGCCGTTCTGCACGTCGCCCCAGGGGATGATCGCCAGGGCGAGGACGCCGGAGAGGACCGGCAGCAGGGGGCCGAGGATGAACAGGCTGGGGATCGCGTTGGCCGGGCGGAAGGCCTCCTTGGAGAGCAGCTTGCCGACGTCGGCGAGCGGCTGCAGGATGCCGAAGGGGCCGACCCGGTTGGGGCCGTAGCGGTGCTGGAATCGGCCGATCAGCTTGCGCTCGAGCACCGTCAGCAGGGGCAGGATGGCGAAGATGATCGCGAAGATCACCAGCGACTTGACGATCATGATCCAGGTGGCTTCGACGTAGTAGGGGTCGGCGATCGGCAGGGTCATGCTCCGACCTCGCTCAGCTTCTCGATCTCCACGCTCACCGGGCCGCTGTTGAGCAGGGCGTTGGCATTGCCCTCGGCGGTGCCCTCGATCAGGAAGCAGGAACCCCTCCGCATCCGCTCGACGATCGCCACCCGGGCGTGGACGCCGCCGCCGCCGTGCCCGACCCTGACCCGATCACCCTGCCTCAGCCCGAGCCGCTCGGCATCAGCTGGTGCCAGCTCTATCCGCTGGGTCGGTGAGAGGAAGCGCAGCGGTGGGTTCAGCTCGGTGATCGGGCCGGCCCACAGGTCGCGGTAGGTGCCGAGGATCAGGCCGTCGGCGCCCTCGCTGGGGCGGGAGGCCGCCGCCGGCTCGGTGGCCGGCTCCGGCTCCGCGCTTGGATGGGAGGCCGCCGCCGGATGGTCCTGCCAGCGGATGCCCCGGCCGCCGATCTCTGAGTCGGTGATCCCGGTGTAGAAGGGAATGGCTTGGGTCAGGGCGGCGAAAGCCGAGGGTTGGGAGGAGACACCGGTCTCGTGGCCCAGAGCGCTGGACAGCTCCGCTAGCACCTGCCAGTTGGGGCGGACGTCTCCCGGGTGGGAGGCGCTGGGGCGGACCCGCTGCAGGCGGCCGTCGGGGTGGGTGACCGTGCCGTCTTTCTCGGCGTGGGTCTCGAGCGGGAAGACGACGTCGGCCCTGGCCGCGGTCGCGTTCTCGAACATGGAGAAGGCGACGACGAAATCGGCGGCGCCGATCGCCGCGGCCCAGGCGTCGGAGTCGGGGAAATCGCGGATCGGATCCGCGCCGAAGAGCACCAGGGCCTTCATCTCCCCCGACTCCAGGGCGGCGCGCATCTGCTCGACGCTCCTGCCTTCGGCCGTCTGGGCGAGGCCCGGGCTGGCGTCGGGCAGGCAGCCGGCCTCGCGCAGTCCGCGGGCGTTGGCAACCTCGGGGATCTCGAGCAGGCCGGAGCCATCCCTGCCGGCCAGCTCGAGCGCCGAGGCGAGATCGAGGAGAGCGGTCACGGCTCCCTCGCCCGCGCGGGCGATCCGCTCGCCCCAGACGACGACGACGCTCCCTGCCTGACGAAGGACATCCGCCACCTCCGAGGCGGGGCCGTCCTCGCCCGGTGGGCGCCTCAGGTGCCCGGCCAGCTCGGAGAGGAAGGCGGTGACCCCGCCCGGCGCGTAGCGGGCGAGCGCCTCGGCACCGCCGTCAAGGGCGGTGGGGCGCTCGGTGGCGACGGCCAGCCTGGCGCCGTTTCGGCGGATCGCCTTGCGGATGCGGAGGTCGAGGATCGGCGAGCTGTGCAGCGGGTCGGTGCCAAGGAGCAGGATCGCCTCGGCGCCGTCGATGTCTCCCACCCGGGCCGAGAGGTCGGGCTGGGAGAGCCGCACCAGCGCGTGGCGGGAGGGGCCGGGCGCGCGGCGGGACTCGACGTGCGCCGAGCCGAGCGCCTGGCGCATGATGCGCTGGAGCAGATAGCCCTCCTCGTTGGAGGCGTCGCCGAGGATCGCCGCGGTCGCCGCGCCGCCGGCCCGCAGGCCCCCGGCTGCGGCGGCGATCGCCGTCTGCCAGTCGGTCCGGGCCCCGCCCTTTAGCCGCGGCCCGCCGATCCGCTCCTTGGCCCCGAACATCTCGAAGCCGTAGCGGCCGCGGTCGCAGAGCCAGCCGTCGTCGACCTCGGCGTTGTCGCGGCCCAGCACCCGCTTGACCTGCTCGTCGCGGACGGTGAAGCTGACGTTGCACTGGCTAGGGCACAGGGTGCAGACCGAGCCGGCCTGCTCGATGTCCCAGGGCCGCGCGCGGAAGCGGTAGGTGTAGCTGGTCAGCGCCCCGACCGGGCACAGCTCGGTGATGTTGCCCTGGAAGGGGTCGATGTAGGGGCGGTCGTCGAAGGTGCCGACGAAGGAGCGATCGCCGCGCTCCAGCAGCTGCAGCTGGGCGTCTTCGGAGACCTCCTGGCTGAAGCGTACGCAGCGGTAGCAGAGGATGCAGCGCTCGCGATCGATTGCCACCAGCGGCGAGAGCTCGACCGGCTTCTGAAAGTGGCGCTTGGGGTCGGTGAAGCGGCTCCTGCCCGGCCCCCAGCCGATCGAGATGTCCTGCAGCGGGCACTCGCCGCCCTTGTCGCAGACGGGGCAGTCGAGCGGGTGGTTCACGAGCAGGAACTCGACCACGGCGCTCTGTGCGTGCTTGACCTGGTCGGTCATCGTGTGCACGACCATCCCGTCGCGGACCGGGGTCGAGCAGGAGGTCTGCAGTTTCGGCATCCCCTCGACCTCGACCAGGCACATGCGACAGGCGCCGACGGGGTCACCGAGCTTTGGCTCATAGCAGAAGACCGGAATCTCAACGTCGCCCCGCCGGGCCGCGTCGTAGAGCATCTCGCCCTCGCTGGCGGAGACCTCGCGCCCGTCGATGATCAGGGTTATCTCACCCATTCGCGCTCCTTCGCTTTGGCCCGCGCGCGCTTATCGCAACCGGCGCCATCGCCCGCTCCGGTCGCCGGCGATGGCCAGCGGTCACCCGGTCTCTCATGCCTCGACCATCTCGGGCTGGCCCGCCGCGGCCATTACCTGCTCGAACTCGGCTCTGAACTTCTTCACCATCGCCGCGACCGGCATGGCCATCGAGTCACCGAGCACGCAGAGGCAGTGACCGATGATGTTCTCCTGGACCGAGGTGACGATGTCGAGGTCCATCGGGGTCGCCTCGCCCCGGACCACTCGCTCCAGCATCTTCACCGTCCAGTTGGTTCCCTCCCGGCACGGCGTGCACTTGCCGCAGGACTCGTGGTGGTAGAAGCGCGCTGTGCGCAGCGCCATGTGCGGGATCGAGACGCTGTCGTCGGCGATGATGATCGATCCCGAGCCCAGCATCGATCCCGCCGCCGCCATCGCCTCGAAGCTGTAGGGGAGGTCGAGCCCCTCCTCGGCGGTCAGCACCGGAGAGGAGGACCCACCGGGGAAGAAGGCCTTCACCTCTCGCCCCTCCTGCGGACCGCCCGCCAGCTCATAGATCAGCTCCCGCGTCGGCACCCCGAGCTCGACCTCGTAGTTGCCGGGCCGGCGAACGCCACCGGAGATCGAGACCACCTTCGTCCCCGGTGACTGCTCGGTGCCGAAGCCGCGGAACCATTGCGCCCCGTTGGCGATGATCCCCGGCACGTTGGAGAGCGTCTCCACGTTGTTGATCAGAGTCGGTCCTCCGTAGAGGCCCTGGACCGCCGGGAAGGGTGGCTTCAGCCGCGGGTTGCCGCGCTTGCCCTCCAGCGCGTCGAGCAGCGCCGTCTCCTCGCCGCAGATGTAGGCGCCGGCGCCGCGGTGGACGACCAGCTCCAGATCGCGATGGGTGCCGAGGATGTCCCTCCCCAGGTAGCCGGCCTCGTAGGCCTCCCCCACCGCGGCCTCGAGGATGTCGGCCTGCAGGTCGTACTCGCCGCGGATGAAGATGAAGGCCTGGCCGGCGCCGGCGGCGAGGGCGGCGATCGCGATCCCCTCGATCAGCTGATGAGGGTTGCGCTGCATCAGCTCGCGGTCCTTGAAGGCCCCGGGCTCGGACTCGTCCGCGTTGCAGCAGAGGTACTTGTCCATCTCCCCGCGGGGGAGGAAGGAGGCCTTTTTCCCCATCGAGAAGCCGGCCCCGCCGCGTCCCCGCAGACCCGAGTCCTCCAGCTCCTTCAGCACCTCGTCGGCCTCCATCTTCCGGTAGGCCTTGGCCAGAGCCGAGTACCCGCCGTAGCCCCTGTAGCCAGCGATCGTGCGCAGCTGGGGGTCTTCGGCGTGCTTTAGCAGGACCCGCGTCTCAGGCATCGGCCCCCCCCGGCAGCGGCCGAGCGGCGAGCGCCTTGTGCGGCAGCGGATCGGCGCCCGAGCGCAGTTGCTCGAGCGCGATCGCGGCGTCGGCCTCCTCCAGCGGGCCGAAGTAGCGCTCGTCGATGGAGGCCATCGGGGCGATGTCGCATGCCCCCAGGCACTCGAACCCGGTTACGAAGACGTCCTCTCCTGCGGCCGCCGCCTGGAAGGCCTCGAGCAGCCCGTCGCCTCCCCGCATCCAGCAGCTGATGTTGGTGCAAACGGCGACTCTGTGAGTCCCGACCTGCTGGGTATGAAGCAGGTCGTAGAAGCTGGCCACCGACTCCAGGTAGGCCGGCGTCACGCGCATCACCGCGGCCGCCTGCCGGATCCCCTCCGGAGTGCACCAGCCGTAGCGTTTCTGCACCGCCCACAGAGCGGGGATCGACGCCGAGTGACGATCCGGATAGCGAGACATCAGGGTCTCGATGTGCTCGCGCAGCTCGGGCGGGCAGTCCACCTCGTGCAGTTCAGGGATCGGCGCGGGTGCCCGATCCGGCACCCGCCCCTCGGTCAGAGCGGGATCGAGAGGAAGCTCAGTCAAAGCTTCTACCCCGACGACGGGAGCCACCGGCGGTGCGCACGATCGTTGGTCTCATCGATCGACCCCCCCGAGGATCGGGTCCAGCATTCCCAGGCTGGCGATCATGTCGGCGACGTAGCCCCCGACCGACATGTCCCGGAAGGCCTGGAGATTGACGAAAGACGGGTCGCGGAAGTGCACCCGTGCCGGCTTCGCCGAGCCGTCGGCGAGGAGGAAGCAGCCCAGCTCGCCCCGCGGCGACTCGATCGAGTAGTAGATCTCGCCTGGCCCAACCCGATAGCCCTCGGTGACCAGCTTGAAGTGGTGGATCAGGGACTCCATCGAGACCGGCAGCTCCGAGCGCGGCGGCAGCACGTACTTGCGGTCGTCGGCGATGTAGGGGCCCTCCGGCAGCCCGTCGAGCGCCTGCTCGACGATTCGCACCGACTCGACCATCTCCGCAAGCCGCACCCGGTAGCGGTCGTACCCGTCGCCGACCGTGCCCACCGGGATTTTGAAGTCCATCTCCGGGTAGGCGAGGTAGTCGAAGACCTTGCGCAGGTCCCAGGGCTCGCCGGCGGCTCGCAGCAGCGGCCCGGTGACCCCCAGCTCCAGCAGCCGCTCGCGCGAGACGATGCCGATGCCCTTGGTCCGCGAGAGGAAGATCTCGTTGCGATCGAGCAGCGCCTCGTACTGTTCCACCCGCACCGGCATCTCGGCGATGAACTCGCGCAGCTTCGCCTCGAATCCGAGCGGGATGTCCTCGATCACCCCGCCGACCTGGAAGTAACGGGTGTGCATCCGCTGCCCGGTCGCCATTTCGAACAGGTCGAGGATCCGGTCGCGCTCGCGGAAGCAGTACCAGAGCATCGAGATCGCGCCGAGGTCCAGGGCGGTCGTCCCCAGCCAGACCAGGTGGGAGTGGATCCGGTTCAACTCCAGGAAGATCGTGCGCAGGTAGCGGGCCCGGGGCGGGATCTCGAGCTCGACCAGCCGCTCGACCGCGCCGCAGAAGGCCTCCATCTGGAAGAAATAGGAGACGTAGTCCATCCGCTCGACGAAGGGGATCACCTTCCAGTAGCTCTGGTTCTCACAGGACTTTTCGATTCCTGTGTGGACGTATCCGACCACCGGCTTCACCTCCCGCACGACCTCGCCTTCGAGGTCCACGATCAGTCGCAGCACACCGTGCGTCGCCGGGTGGTGGGGGCCGATGTTGACAGTCATCACCTCGGTCGTGATGTCCTCGGCCAGGGTCTCAACCATCGGCGTGCTCGTTGTAGGTGAAGGTCACGGGCTCACCGCCAAGGGGAAAGTCGCGGCGCTGGGGCCAGCCGACGTAGTCATCGGGGAGGAGGATCCGGGTCAGTTCGGGATGGCCGCGAAAGACGATGCCGAAGAAGTCAAACGCCTCCCGCTCCTGGAACTCCGCGGTGGGGAACAGCTCGACACAGGAGTCGATCTGCGGAAGCTCACCGGACGGTGGATCTCCCAACATCGCCTTGACCCGGATGCGCTCAGCTCGGTTGCGGTTCAGCAGCTCGTAGTGAATTCCGAAGCGCGGCTCGGCGGGCAGGTAGTCCGCCGCGTGCAGGCTGGAGAGGAAGCGATAACCATGACCAGGCGCGTCGCGCAGCCAGCTCAGCACCTCGAGCAGTTGCCCGGGTTCGACGATCAGCGCCGCCTGGTCGCGGTCAAAGCTGGTCTCGAGGACGGCGCCGGGGTGGTCCCCTTCGATCTCCCCCCGGATCAGCTCGAGCCCGGGAGCGTCAGGCACGGACCAGCTCCCGGGTGGCTTCGTAGGCCGCCGCCTCCGCCGAATTCGGGGCGCTGCGCGGCCCGCCCCTCGCCCACTCCTCGGTGCCGACCGCGTTGTATCGCTGCCGCCAGCCCGGGTCGGGATTGCCCTGAATCTTTCGCTGCAGCTTGATGAAGCCGTAGAGCACCGCCTCGGGGCGGGGTGGGCAGCCGGGAATGTGCAGGTCGATTGGCATGAACTTGTCCGCCCCCTGGACAACGGCGTAGTTGGAGAACATGCCGCCGCTGGAAGAGCAGGCGCCCATCGAGATCGCCCACTTGGGCTCCAGCATCTGGTCGTAGAGGCGCCGCACGACCGGCGCCATCTTGATCGAGACCCGGCCCGAGAGGATGATGAAGTCGGCCTGGCGGGGTGAGGCGCGCAGCGCCTCGGCGCCGAAGCGGGCGAGGTCATAGCGCGCGGTCACCAGCGAGATCGGCGCCTCGATCGCGCAGCAGGCGAGGCCGAAGGTGAGCGGGAACATCGAGTTTGACCGCGCCCAGTTGAGCAGCTTGTCGAAGTTGGTCGTCACGACCTGTTCGGCGACGTAGCGCTCAAGCTCCTCTCCCTCCAGGTCGCCGCGCAGCATGTCGCGCGCTCGCAGCTGTCGCGACCGCATCGTCTGGCGCTCTACCTCCAATCCAGGGCCCCCTTGCGCCAGACATAGACGAAGGCGACCAGCAGCAAAACGACGAAGGTGATCAACTCGCCGAGGACGAAGACGCTGCTCGCCCGCCGCAGGATCACGCCGACCGGGTAGAGGAAGACCACCTCGATGTCAAAGAGGATGAAAAGCATCGCCACGAGGTAGAAGCTGACGCCGAAGCGAAAGCCCCGCACCGCCTCGACCGGGATGCCCGACTCGTAGGGCTCGGCCTGGCGAACGCTGGCCGCCGTCGGGCGCTTCGGGCGCTTCGGGCCGATCGCGTGGTTGAGCATCGCGAAGGCGGTGCCCACGACGAGGCCGAGACCGGCAAAGACGAGAATCGGGAGGTAGCTCTTCAGCACTGGAATCTGGTTGGCCGGGCGGCTCGCGCGGCGCCCTCGCCGCCCGCAGCCGCTGTTATACACCCTTTGTGACACATTGCCACATAGTGCTTTTCCGCATCAGTAAGCGGAATTCCGACCACTTCGGGAGGATTTAGTTGGTCGCGGCCCACGTCGTCGTCGGCTCCGTCCTGATCCTCCTCAACCTGGTCGCGGGATCCGTCGGCGCCATCGCCTGGTACCGCCACCGAGCCTCAATGCCCTTCTGGTACCTGCTGCGCGCCGCCCAGGCCTCGGTCTTCCTCCAGGCGATGCTCGGCGGCCTGCTCGTCTTCACCAGCCACAAGCCGGGCGAAAGCCTCCACTACCTCTACGGCATCCTCACCCTCGTCGTCTCCCTCCTCGCCGAGGGCGCCCGCAGCGGGGCGGCGCAGCGCGAGCTCGGCGACGTGGACTTCGAAGCCCTCCCCGCCGAGACGCAGGAATCGCTGGCCCTGGCCATCGTGCGCCGCGAGATGGGCATCATGGCCGTCAGCTGCGGCGTCATCTTCTTTCTCGCCCTCCGCGCCGCGAGCACCGGCTAGCCGCAGGTGGGCGCGGGGGAGCGGCTGGCGGCGGCTCGGCCCTCAGCCCAGCGGCCGGTAGCGGCCGGCGTGGAAGATCAGGGGGTCTCCCTCGCCGATCTCCAGGTCTCTCACCTCGCCGGTGACGATCACGTGGTCCCCAGCGGCCACCACATCGCGCAGCTCACAGGCGACCCAGATCAGCGAGCCGTCGATCGAGGGGATGCCGTCGCGCTCGCTCCAGGAGACCCCCTTCCACTTGTCGCCCGGCGGGGCCTTTGTCGCCAGCGCCCGCGCGATCTCCTCCTGGCCGGCGCGCAGGAAGCCGATTCCAAAGCGGTTGGCGCCCTGCACCGCGAGCAGCGTGCGTGAGCCGCGGTCCAGGCAGGCGAGCATCAGCATCGGCTCGATCGAGAGGGAGCAGACGGCATTGGCGGTTGCCCCCGCCGGTCCCTGGGCTCCGTTGGCGCTAACCACGGTGACGCCGGTCGGCAGGAGAGCCATCGCGGCGCGGAAACGAGTCGGATCGGGAGGCGGCATGGGAAAAGAGCGGGATCGCCGCCAGACAATATGATGCGCGCCGCGTGCGCCCAGCGTTGATCACAGCCATGGCGGTCGCTGCCGCCTTCGGGCTTGCCGCCTGCGGCTTCGGCCAAGAAGGAATCGCGGTCTCCAAGAGCAGCCCCTACCATCCCGGGGCGGTCGCCTTCGCCACCCACTGCTCCGGATGTCACACGCTGAACGCCGCGGGAACCCAGGGCACCGGCAATCGGGGCCAGCGGACGCAGGGTCCGAACCTCAACCAGCGAACCGAGAGTTACCAGGATGTCCTCTTCGCGATCCAAAACGGCGGCTTCACGGGAGCGATCATGCCCCAGAACATCGTGCTCGGCCACGAAGCCGAAGAGGTCGCCCGCTTCGTCGCCAAGTACGCCGGTGAAGAAGCCAATAACACGCCGCGGCCCGCCGAATCCGCCTCGCCCTAGCGCGGGTCCCCGATGCTCGATCTAAAGCTGATCCGCTCCGACCCCGAGCGGGTCAAGACGGCGCTGGCCCGCCGCGGCGCGGCGGCCGGAGTCGAGGAGCTGCTGACCCTCGACGCCCGCCGGCGCGAGCTGCTGCCCCAGATCGAGAACGCACAGGCCGAGCGCAGGGCCCTCTCCAAGCGGATCGGCGAGGCCAGGCAGGCAGGCGAGGCCGCCGAGGGGCTGATGGCCCGTGTGCATCAGCTAAAGCAGGCGATCGAGGCTGACAAGGCCGGACTGGAGCGGACCGAGGCCGAGCTGGAGAGGGTCGCTGCCAGCCTCCCCAATCTGCCCGACCCCGATTCCCCCGACGGAATGAGCGAGGAGGACGCGGTCGTCATCCGCGAGGTGGGGGAGCGGCCTGAGTTCGGCTTCGAGCCGCGCGATCACCTGGAGATCGGCACCGAGCTGGGCCTGATCGAGATGGAGGCCGCGGCGCGGCTGTCGGGCTCCCGCTTCGCCTACCTGAAGGGCGACCTGGTGCTGCTGGAGCTGGCGTTGGTGCGCTTTGCGATCGAGCTGGTGCGGGCCGAGGGGCACGAGCCCGTGGTCCCCCCGGTCCTGGTCCGCGAGGAGGCACTTTATGGGACCGGTTTCCTCCCCGGTGACCGCGATCAGATCTATGAGGTGGCCAGAGACGAGTTGTTTTTGGCCGGAACCTCCGAGGTGGGGCTTGCCGGGCTGCACGCCGACCAGATCCTCGATCCCGGAACGCTGCCGCTGCGCTACTCGGGCTTCTCCACCTGTTTTCGCCGCGAGGCCGGCGCCGCGGGCCGCGACACCCGCGGCATCTTCCGCGTCCACCAGTTCGACAAGGTCGAGATGTTCTCCTTCGTCGAGCCCTCGCGCTCGCCGGCCGAGCACGAGCGGCTGCTGGCGATCGAGGAGCGGATCCTGGGCGAGCTGGAGATCCCCTACCGGGTCGTCAACGTCGCCGCCGGCGACCTCGGCGCCCCGGCGGCGAAGAAGTACGACTGCGAGGCGTGGATCCCCAGCCAGGGCCGCTATCGGGAGCTGACCTCGTGCTCCAACACGACCGACTACCAGGCGCGACGCCTGGGTTGTAGGTATCGCGCTGCCGACGGCGAAACTCCCCGGACGGTGCACACGCTGAATGGCACGGCGGTGGCTGTGGGGCGGACGATGATTGCGCTGATCGAGAACCGGCAGGAGAGGGATGGCGGATTCACGCTACCCAATATTTTGCATTCGTTTGGCGCGCCTGAGAGGATTGCGTCTCGGTGAGCGCGGAAGAAGCAACTACCCAGCTTTGGTTTTGTGCCCCTCGAGGGGAGCGCGAGGGGTCTGATGAGCACTAGCGTGCGGGAGGCCAAACGCGTCGTCCTGTGCGACGACCACGAGATCGTGCGCGAGGCGATCAAAGCGCGGATGACCAACTCGAACACGGTCGAGATCGTCGGCGAGGCGGGCAATGGGCGCGACGTCGTCGACGTGGTCAAGGAGCTCGAGCCCGACGTCCTGATCATCGACGTCGAGCTGCCCAAACGCGACGGCATCGAGGCCACCAAGGAGGTGCTCAGGGCGCGCCCGAGGACCAAGGTGATCATCTTCACCGCCCACGCTCAGCCCGACCTCCTGGCCCTCGCGCTCCGCGCCGGCGCCTCCGGCTACGTGCTGAAGTCCGCTCCGGCTGAGGACATCGCCCGCGCGGTCAGGGCGGTGACCGGCGGCGGCACCTTCCTCGGCGGCGACTTCGCCGGCGGCAAGCCCTCCGAGGTCGAGAAGCTGCTCGAGCTCTCCCCGCGAGAGCGCCAGATCCTCGAGCTGCTGGCCGAGGGTCTGCGGGTGAAAGAGATCGCCGAGCGGCTGTCGCTCAGCCCGGCGACCGTCCACACCCATGTCCGCAACGCGATCGCCAAGCTGGAGGTCGATACCCGTACCGAGGCGGTCGCACTCGCCGTGCGCTTCAGCTACCTCGGTGCCGGCGGCGCGATTTAGCCCTGCTCGAATTTCAGCGCGCAGCCGTTGATGCAGTAGCGCTGGCCGCCCGGCCCCGGGCCGTCCTCGAAGACGTGGCCAAGGTGGGCGTCGCAGTGCTTGCAGACGACCTCGGTGCGCCGCATGAAGACGCTGCTGTCGGGGCGCAGCTCGACGTGCTCCAGATTGACCGGCTCGGTGAAGCTTGGCCAGCCGGTGCCTGAGTCGAACTTGGTGTCGGAGGAGAACAGCTCCGTGCCACAGCAGACGCAGCGGTACATACCACCGCTCTTCTCGTCCCAGTAGGGCCCGGTGAAGGCCGGCTCGGTGCCGGCCTCGCGGGTCACCTCGTACTGCTCCGGGGTCAGCTGCTCACGCCACTCCCGCTCGGGTTTCTCGATTTTCTCCATGGCCCAGCGTAGAGGTCGCCGGCAGCCGCCCGCTCGGGCACCCCCCTACGATGGCCCGCGTGTCCGAGGCGTTCTACCTGCCTGCCGCCGAGGGATTCATCGCCACCGAGCTGACGCGAGGGCCTTGGGACCCCGGAGCCCAGCATGGCGGGCCGCCCTCGGCGCTGCTCGGGCGCGAGATCGAGCGGGTCGACGGGGGTGGCGGCTTTCAGATCGGGCGGGTCACGGTCGAGATCCTGCGGCCGGTCCCGATCGGGCCGCTGCGGGTCGAGGCGCAGGTGGCGCGCCCGGGGCGCAGGGTGCAGCTGATCGAGGCCTCGCTCTGGACCGATGATGGCGAGGTGATGAAGGCCCGGGCCTGGCGGCTGCGCAAGGGAGAGGTCGAGATTCCCGACGAGGTGGCCGCCGCCCCCGCGCCGCCCCCCGGTCCCGAGCAGGGGGACCGATCCGAGTTCTTCCACACCGGCCAATCGGCCGGCTACCACACGGCGATGGAATGGCGCTCGGTCGGCGGTGGCTTTCTCCAGCCCGGGCCGGCCACCGTCTGGATGCGGATGGGATGTGCGCTGGTGGCCGGCGAGGAGCCGACCCCCCTGCAGCGCACCCTGGTCGCGGCCGACGTGGGGAACGGGATAAGCGCGGTGCTGGACTGGCGCCGCTACCTGTTCATCAACGTGGACCTCAGCGTCTACCTCGAGCGGATGCCGGAGGGCGAGTGGATCTGCGTCGATGCGCTCACCCTGCCGCAGGCAAGCGGCGTGGGGACCGCCGAGTCTGTTCTCTTCGACCAGCGTGGCCGCATCGGCCGCGCCGCCCAGGCTCTGCTGATCGCCGAGCGCGCCTGAGCCCCGGTGCAGGGTCGAGGAGGGCCAGACCGCCCAGGCCTCAGCGAAGAAGGCCGGTGAGGTCCTCGATCACCAGGTCGGGGGGTGGGTTGGCCTGCTCGGCCCCGGCGCGAGAGGTGGCGCCGCTTAAGACGAGGATCGTCGCCAGCCCCGCCCGGCGCCCGCCCTCGATGTCGGAAGCGATCCGGTCGCCGACCATCGCCACCCGCTCGACCCCGGGGATCAGCCCGCGCGCCATCTCGAACATCCGCGCTTCCGGCTTGCCGCCGATCTCAGCCGTCCTCCCGCTCGCGGTCTCCACCGCGGCGAGGATCGCCCCCGTCCCCGGCCAGGGGCCGCCCGGTGCCGGCAGGTTCGGGTCGCGGCTGGTGGCAAACAACGCCGCGCCGCGCTGCAGCGCCAGCGCCGCGGTCAGCAGCTCCTCGTAGTCAAAGCCGCGGTGGCCGGAGACCAGCACCGCGTCGGCCTCCCGACCGGCCTCCCCCTCCAGCGTCCGCAGCCCCGCCGCCCGCGCCGTCTGCCAGAAGGCCTCGGCGCCGATCACGAACACCGGTGCACCGGCGCCGACCGAGCTCACCGCCAGCCGCGCCGTCGCGAGGCCGGCGGTGAGGACCCGATCCTCAGCGATCGAAACGCCGGCACCGCGCAGGCGCTCGGCGTAGGCGGACCCCGGCCTGCCCGGGTTGTTGGTGAGGAAGACGATCTCCTTGCCCCTCTCCATCAGCTCCCGCAGCGCCTCCGGCGCCCCCGGCACAAACCCGCTCCCCACCCAGACCACCCCATCGAGGTCAATCAGGAACCCGTCGAATTCATCCGCTGAGCTCACCCGGAGCAGGCTACGCCGCTCGATACGGTTCGAGCTGTGAGCAATTCAAACGGGCCGGTGGTGATCGCCACCGAGGTGACCCGTCGCTACGGCGAAGGGGACGCCGCGGTGGACGCCCTGGCCGGTATCACCACGGAGTTCGAGCGCAGCCGCTTCACCGCGATCATGGGCCCCTCGGGCTCGGGTAAGTCGACCCTGATGCACATCCTCGCCGGCCTGGACCGGCCGACCGCGGGCTCGGTGGCCCTCGACGGGGTGGAGATCACCGGCCTTGACGACGCCGCGCTGACCAGGCTGCGCCGCGACAAGCTCGGCTTCGTCTTCCAGTTCTTCAACCTGCTGCCCGTTCTCAGCGCGGAGGAGAACGTCCTGCTGCCGCTCTCGATCGCCGGCCGCAAGCCCGACCCGGAGTGGCTCGGGCAGCTGATCGGCACGATGGGCCTGGGGGACCGGCGCACCCACCGCCCGGCCGAGCTCTCCGGTGGCCAGCAGCAGCGGGTCGCGCTGGCCCGGGCGCTGGTCTCCAGGCCGGCGGTGGTCTTCGCCGACGAGCCGACCGGCAACCTCGATTCCAGGGCGAGTGAGGACGTGCTGCGGCTCCTCCGCCAGGCGGTCGATGAGTTCGGCCAGACGGTGGTGATGGTCACCCACGACCCGGCCGCCGCCGCCCACGCCGACCGCCTGATCACCCTCCGCGACGGCCGGCTGCTCCACGACGCCGTCCCCGGCTCGGCCGACGAGGTGATCGAGCTGATGAAGCAGATTGACTAGGCTCGCGCTCAAGAGCCTCTGGGCGCGCAAGGTGCGGGCCCTCAGCACGGCGCTGGCGGTGGTGATCGGAGTCGCCTTCGTCTCCGGCTCCTACATCCTCACCGACACGATTTTCGCTGCCTTCGAAGAAATCTTCAGCGAGTCGCTGAAGGGGACCAGCGTGGTGGTCACGGCGAGGAACCCGGTCAAGCAGGAGAGCGGTGAAGTGCCGACGATCCCGGCTGCCCTGCTTCCCCGGGTGCGGGGGACTCCCGGCACCCGCCTCGCCGCCGGGGCGATATTTACCCCCGGCGCTTTCTTCAACTCCCAGGGCAAGGCGATCGGGACCAAATTCGCCCCCAAGTTCATCTCCTCGACCCTGCCCCACGGGCTCGAGTCGCTCACCTATGTCGACGGGCACCGGCCGCGCGGTCCCACCCAGGCCTCGATCGACAAGGCGGCGGCGGAAAGCTCGGGCCTCTCGCTCGGCGACAGCCTGAAGATCGTCGGTCAGGGCGCCGCCAGGCCGTTTCGCCTGGTCGGCCTGACCCAGCTCGGCAGCTCGTCCTTCGGCGGCGCCAGCATCGCCCAGGTCACGCTGCCGGTCGCCCAGCAGCTGACCCACAAGGTCGGGCGCTTCGACCAGATCTCGGTCGCCGCTCTGAGCGGCACCTCGCCGATCGCGCTCAGGCGCCGCATAGAGCGGGTCGTGCCGCGCTCGGCCCGGGTTCAGACGGCGAAGGAAAGCGCCGACCGCAGCTCCGAAGAAATCCGCGAAAACCTCGGCTTCCTGCCGACGATCCTGCTGGTCTTCGGCTTCGTCGCCGTCTTCGTCGGCGCCTTCCTGATCTTCAACACCTTCTCGATCACCGTCGCCCAGCGGGTCTCGGAGTTCGGATTGTTGCGCACGCTCGGTGCCTCCCGGCGCCAGATCCTCGCCTCCGTGGTGGTCGAAGCGCTGGCGATCGGGCTGCTCGGGGCGATTGCCGGCATCGCCGGGGGCTACCTGATCGCCGAGCTGCTGAACGCGCTTTTCAAGGCCTTCGGGCTCGACCTGCCGACAACCGCCCTGGTGATGAAGACAAGGACGATCGTCGTCTCCCTGGTGATCGGCGTGGCCGTCACCCTCGTCTCCTCGATGGTGCCGGCGCTGCGCTCGACGCGGGTTCCGCCGATCGCCGCCCTGCAGGCGTTCAGCCCACCGAGCAGCCGCCGCCGGCGGCTGCTCGGTGCGGTCCTGGCGATCCTCCTCGGCCTCGCCGGCCTGGCGATCCTCCTCGCCGGGTTGTTCGGCGGCGGCAGCGGCGACACCCGAGCGGGCCTGATGGGCGGCGGCGCGGTCGCTGTGGTCCTCGGTGTATCGCTCTTCAGCCCGCGCCTCGTGCCCCCGCTGGCGAGGATCGCCGGCTGGCCACTGGAGCGGCTGCGGCGGCTGACCGGCCGCCTGGCCCGGGAGAACGCGCAGCGCAACCCCGGCCGCACGGCGGTCACCGCGGCGGCGCTGATGATCGGCCTCGCCCTGGTCACCTTCGTCACCGTCTTCGCCGCCGGGCTGAAGAGCTCCGTCGCCCAGGTCATCGACCAGAACTTCGAGGGTGGCCTGGTGATCCAGAGCAGCAACGGCTTCACCCCGATCCCGGCCGCCGCGGCCGCCGCGGCGCGCAGGGTCCCGGGAGTCGCGCTGGTCCCCACCGTGCGCTCTGTCCAGGCCAAGCTTTTGGGCAATGGGGCGACGGTGCGGGTCAGCGCCCCCTCCGCCGAAATCGGCGCGGCGGTCCAGGTCGAATGGAAGAAGGGCCGCCCGGCGACTCTGCGCAACCTGCGGGACGGGCAGGCGGTCGTCTCGGAATCCTTTGCCTCCGAACACGGTCTCGGGGTGGGCGGTCGCGTTCGCCTGCTGAGCCAAACGGGGGCGCGCCCGGCCTTCACCGTCAGCGGCGAGTTCTCCTCCAAGCTCAAAGTGTTCGGCAGCGTCCTGATCACCCAGCCGGCGATGGCCGGTGCCTTCCACCAGAGCGAGGACTCGATTGACTTCGTCAAGATCGCCGCGGGGGCCAATCCCGCCCGCGTCCAGGCCCTGTTGACGGCGGGTGCCGAACGCGCCTTCCCCACCGCCGAAGTGCTCAACCAGCAGGAACTGAAGGAAAGCCGCGAAAATCAGATCGATGGGCTGGTCCGCCTCGTCTACGCCCTTCTCGCCCTGGCGATCGTGATCTCGCTGTTCGGGATCGCCAACACGCTGGCGCTCTCGATTCACGAGCGCACGCGGGAGCTGGGGATGCTGCGCGCGATCGGCATGTCGCGCCGCCAGGTGCGGACGATGGTCCGCTACGAGGCGGTGATCACCGCCCTGATCGGGGCGATTCTCGGCATGGTCCTGGGGGTCGTATTCGCCGCGCTGATCGCCCAGCCGCTGAAGAGCGAAGGTTTCACCCTCTCCTATCCGCTGGGGACGCTGGTCCTGCTCCTCGTCTTCTCCGCCTTCGCCGGGGTTCTCGCCGCGATCGCGCCCGCCCGCCGCGCCGCCCGGCTCGACGTGCTCAGGGCCCTGCAGTATGAGTGAGGGCCTGCAGCGAGGTCGGCCCTTCGCCTTCGCCTTCGATCGATGTCACCGGCGTGGCCGGTGAGACGCAGATCGCGGCTCGCGGGTTGCAGCTGTGCCGAATCGGAGGTAGGTCATCGGCGATCGGGAGGCGGCAGGAGGGACCGGAGCAGTTCCGCAGCAGGCTGAGCTGGGCGGCCAGGTAGTTGCGCACGGAGAAGAAATCAGGGTTGTCTATCTGTGAGCTCAACTCGTAGGGGTCCGTCTGCATGTCATAGAGCTCCGTTTCGCCGTCCACGTATTCGATGTACTTGTATGGGCCGACCCTGATCCCCACGTAGCTGATCGGAGGTGCCGAGTTGCTCTTCGTGCTTTCGGCAGCGGCTTCAGCCTCATCTGAGCTGCTGCCGAAGAACGACTCGAGCAGCACCGCTCCTTTGGAGAGCCTGCGGGGATGTTCGGCGTAGGGCAGCATCGAGAAGCCGTCGAGCGTCTGATCGGCGTGGGCCTGGGCGATCTGCAGGATCGTCGGTGCGAGGTCGACATTGGCGACCAGCGCGTCGGAGGTGGTGTCGGGCTTCAGCCCCGGTCCGCGGACCAGCAGCGGCAGGTGGGTGGAGGACTCATAGGGGAGGAACTTCGAGCGCTTGATCCGGTGCTCGCCCTCGAAGTAGCCGTTGTCGGAGGTGTAGAAGATGTAGGTGTTGCTCAGCTGCCCGTCGCGCTTCAGCGTTTCGACGATCTGCTGCACCCCGTCGTCGACCGAGCGCAGCGATTCCAGCTCTTTTTGATATTCGACCTCGATCTCGTGGATCTGGCTCGGGTTGAGTCGCGGAAGGTTGCGGATAAAGCTGGGCTTGTCGGAGACGTTTGCTTCATTGAAATTGGGCTTTTCCGGCACCCGCACGGAGGCCAGGGAGCCGTAATAGCGGGTCGCCGGCTCGGGTCCCGCCGGGGGGTGGAAGTCGCCGTGCGGGGTGATGTAGTCGAGCGCCATGTAGAACGGCTGGCCGAGCTGGGTCGAGGTGTTTATCTGTTCCTGCGCCCGCTGGGTGAGGACGTCAGTCTGGTAGTTGCAGCCACCGCTTTCGGGCGGGGCGTACTGGGGGCAGGTGACCGGGTCCCTGGGTTCGTAGTCGAGGTTGCCGAAGGGGCCCTGGAGGGCGCCGTTGACGTTCAGCGTGTAGCCGTAGAAGTGGTGGGTCGAGGACTCGTTGTTGAGCGTTTCCCAGTCCGACCACCCCGGCGGCTCTTCGGTCGGGGTGCTGTAGGGGGGTTCCCCGTACTGGTTGAGGAACTTGCCGATGTGGATCGTCCGGTAGCCGGCTTCCTGCAGCCAGATCGCGAGGTTGTGGTGCTCGGCCGGGGAGTGGATGAAGGTCGGGTAGGCGCCGTCGTTGCCGATTTCGGGGTTGTTGCCCTTGACCCCGTTGTTGTGGGCGTAGGCCCCGGTCAGGTAGGTGGCTCGCGAGGGCGCACAGAGCGAGTCGGAGACGTAGTAGTTGGCGAAGGTGACGCCGCCACGGCCGAGGAGGCGCAGGGTGTTTCGCATCACCGGCACCTGATGACCCTGGGGGTTTGTGAACGTCTGGTACATCTCGTCCATGTCCTGGTCGTCGGTGAGGATGAAGATCACGTTTGGGCGCCGGCTGGGGACGGCCGCGATGGCACCGCTTTCATTCAGCGCGATCGCCAGGGCGCAGGTCGCTGCGCCGAGCAGCGCCGCGGCCAGCAGGCGCCCCGGAAGCCGCCATGCACTCGTTGCCTGCCGCACGGTGCCCACCGACGCGAATAACCGACGGGTGGCGCCGGAGTTTCGGCCTGCGGCGCAGGGTTGCCTGCGCTGGGTGTGGCTCGTCTTCAATCGGGCGCGAAGACTACGATCAAGTTCGGCCGCGCGAGCAGCCGTGGCGCAGGAGGCGCCTCACAGCTCCTCGCTTCGGTGCTCATCTCCCCCTCAATACCCCCGTGGGTAGCGGTGGCCGGTCTAACCCAGGCCCATGCGCAGCGCCCCCGCGGCCTCCAGCATCGCGCCTCGGGCAGAGCGGCTCACCGCGGTCAGGTTGGCGAAGCTGTGGACCAGCCGGGGATGGCGGCGAAGCGCCACCGGCACGCCCGCTTCTCGCATCCTCTGCGCGTAGGCCTCCCCCTCGTCGCGCAGGGGGTCGAAGCCGGCGGTGGCCAGATAGGCGGGTGGGAGGTCGGAGAGGTTCTCCATCCTCAGCACCGACACGCGCGGGTCGGCGAGGTCCGCGGGGTTCGGCAGGTAGTGGCGCTCAAACCAGGCCATGTCCGCGGCGGTGAGCAGGAAACCATCGGCGAAGAGATGGCGCGAGCGGCGGGTTTCATCCGCATCGGTTGGCGGGTAGATCAGGAGTTGCATCGCGGGGCGCGGCCCGGCCGAGTCGCGGGCCAGAATGCAGGTCACGGTCGCCAGATTGCCGCCGGCGCTATCGCCACCGACCGCGATCCGCTTCGGGTCGGCTCCCAGCTCGGCGGCATGCGCCGCTGACCAGGCGAAGGCCGCCTCGGCATCCTCCACCGCCGCCGGGAAGGGGTGCTCGGGCGCCAGCCGGTAATCGACCGAGAGCACCAGAGCGCCGCTGTGGGTGGAGAGGAAGCGGCAGACTCCGTCGTGGGTGTCTAGGTCGCCGATCACCCACCCCCCACCGTGGTAGAAGACGAGCAGGGGGCGCGGGCCCGACCCGCCGCCGGCCGGCTCATACAGACGCGCCCGCAGCGGCCCGGCCGGTCCCGGTAGCTCCATCTCCCGCACCCGCGCCATCGGGATCGGCGGGCCCGCCGTCACCGCCGCCTCGGTTCGCCGCTCCGCCCGGATCCGGGCGGGCTCGCCGTCGGCGGTCAGCGACCGGCTGCCGGCCAGCGCCGCCAGCCGGAGGATCACGTGGATGTCCTCGGCGAGCTCCTGCCCGTCAATCGCCGGGGGCCTGCCGAAGATCAATCGCTGCGCCGCCGGCGGCAGCCCGCACGCGGCTCGCAGGATGGGGTGCTCGAGGCGCGGGGGAAGGCGGGGGAGCGAGGCCATTGGCGGTGCCAGGCTACGCTATCGACCATTGCACGAACCGATGTCATAGCTGGCCTTCCGCCCGGCCCGCGCATGCCCCGCGCCGTCCAGTCGCTGATCTGGTCTCGTCGCGCACAATGGATGCTGGAGCAGTGCCGCGCCCGCTACGGCGACACCTTCACCCTGCGCATCGCCTACGAGGGCACCTGGGTGATGATCTCTGACCCCGAGGCGCTCAGGCGGGTGTTCACCGGCGACCCCCGGGTCTTTCACGCCGGGGAGGGCAACCAGATCCTGCGGCCGATCCTCGGCGAGAACTCGGTCCTGGTGCTGGACGAGAAGGCCCACATCGGCCAGCGCAAATTGCTGCTGCCCCCGTTCCACGGTGAGCGGATGCAGGGCTACGGAGAGGCGATGGCCGAGATCGCTGGGCGTGAGATCGAGCGCTGGCCCATCGGCTCCCCCTACGAGCTGCGCCCGCGGATGCAGGCGATCACCCTGGAGATCATCCTGCAGACGGTTTTCGGCCTGCGCGGGGGGGAGCGGATGGACTCCCTGCGCCAGGCGCTGCGCGACTTCCTCGACCTCACCACCGATCCCCGCCTGCTTGCGCCGATGATCCTCGCCGGACCGCAGCGGATCAGGCGCTTTCCCTTCTTTCGCCGTCGCATCGAGAGGGTCGATGAGCTGCTTCACAGCGAGATCGCCGAGCGCCGGCTGGCGGCCGATCTCAGCGAGAGAGACGACATCCTCTCCATGCTGGTCGGCGCCAGGCACGAAGGCGGCGGCGGCGAGGAGGGAGCGAGCGAGGTCTCCGCCGATGGCGAGGGAGCGAGGCGCTCCGGTCGGGCGATGAGCGACGGCGAGATCCGCGACGAGCTGCTCACCCTTCTCGTCGCCGGGCACGAGACCACGGCGACCGCCCTCTCCTGGGCGATGGAGCGCCTCGTGCGCCATCCCGCAAAGCTGGAGCGGCTGCGGGCCGAGGTGCTGGCCGGAGAGGAGGCCTATCTGACCGCGACGATCCAGGAGACCCTGCGCCTGCGCCCGGTGGTCGTGCTGGTGATTCGCAAGTTGACCGAGCCGGTCGAGATCGGCGGCTACGAGCTTCCTGCGGGCGCCTCCGTCACCCCCTGCATTCACCTCGTCCATCGCAACCCCAAGATCTACCCCGAGCCGGATCGCTTCCTCCCCGAGCGCTTCCTCGACAGCCCCCCGGGCACCTACACCTGGATCCCCTTCGGCGGCGGCGTCCGGCGCTGCCTCGGCGCCTCCTTCGCCCAGTTCGAGATGGCGGTGGTCCTGAGGGAGCTGGTCAAACGGCGCGAGATCCGCCCCGCCCGGCCCGAGTCCGAGCGGGTCTTCCGCCGGGCGATAACAGAGACCCCGCGCCACAACGCAGAAGTCGTGCTCAGCTAACCGCCCTGAGCGGCGCCTCAGCCGCAGCCGGTGTTGTTGCCGCAGGAGGAACAGGTGTAGCAAGAGCCCGTGCGCTGCATCATGCCGCCGCATTGCTCGCAGGCTGGGCCGAGGTCGAGCCCGGACAGCCTTGCCGGGATGACCGGGGGGGTTTCGGTGAAGGCCCTCGCGGCGGGAGCCGCCTGGCCCCCGCTCGCCTTCGCCCCGTGGCCGTTGCCGGACTTGGAGTGTCCGTTGCCGCCTCCGTTCGCCGGCCCCGCCGTGCCGCCGCTGGTGTCGATCCCGAGGCCAAGCTGGGTCGTCTCCGCCTCGCGCTTGGCCCGCACCTCGGTGGTCAGGATGCCCAGGTCCTCCAGCGTGTCGGTGTCCTCGATGAAGCGGCTGGCGAGCCAGCGCATGATGTAGTCGGGCAGCGATTTGGCGAAGGGGATCTCGGGGTTGCCGGTGATCCCCTCCGGCTCGAAGCGCATGTAGCTGAACTTGCGCACGAAGACCTCGAGCGGAACGCCGTACTGGAGGCCGATCGAGATCGCCGTGGCGAAGGCGTTCATCAGCCCCCGCATCGTCGATCCCTCCTTGCCGATGTCGGTGAGGAAGATCTCTCCGACCGAGCCATCCTCGTACTTGCCGGCGGTGATGTAGCCCTCGTGCCCGGCGATCGAGAACTTGTGGGTGATCGACTCGCGCTCGCGCGGCATCTTTTTGCGCACCGGGACCGGCGTCGCCTCCTCGGCCGCCTCCGCCTTGCCCTCGTGCGCGTCGGTGCGCAGCGCCTGCGCCGTCTTTGACCCATCGCGGTAGATCGCCAGCGCCTTCAGTCCCCCCCTCCAGCCGCGCGTGTAGGCGTCGGCGATGTCCTCGATCGTCGCCGACTGCGGCAGGTTGACCGTCTTTGAGATCGCGCCAGAGATAAATGGCTGGGTCGCGGCCATCATCTCGATGTGGCCGGTGTGGGAGATCGCCCGCTCGCCCACGGCGACGTCGAAGACCGGCAGGTGCTCGTCCTTCAGCCCCGGCGCTCCGACGATCGTGCCCTGCTCGGCGATGTAGGCGTCGATCTGGTCGACCTCGGCCTCGGCGTAGCCGAGCGTGCGCAGCGCCAGGGGCACCGAGCGGTTGACGATCGTCATCTGCCCGCCGCCGACCAGCTCCTTGAACTTGACCAGGGAGAAGTCCGGCTCAATCCCGGTGGTGTCGCAGTCCATCAGGAAGCTGATCGTCCCCGTTGGCGCCAGCACCGTCGCCTGCGCGTTGCGGTAGCCATGCTCCTCGCCCAGTTCGACCGCCTCCTCCCAGGCTCGCCGTGCGGCGTCCAGCAGGTCCTCCCTGCCCCCGGTCGGGTCGATGTCGTAGGCGGCGTCGCGGTGCATCCGTATCACCCCGTTGTGGGGCTCGCGGTTGCGCTCGTACTCCTCGTAGGGTCCGGTCGCGCCGGCGGCGATCAGGGCCGACTGCCGGTAGGCGCGCCCGGTCATCAGCGCGGTGATCGCGGCGGCGACGTTGCGTCCCGCGCCGGAGTCGTAGGGGAGCCCGTCGGACATCAGCAGCGCGCCGAGGTTGGCGTAGCCGAGCCCGAGCTGGCGGAAGCGGTTGGCGTTTTGGCCGATCTCCTCGGTCGGGTAGCTGGAGCAGCCGACGACGATCTCCTGCGCCAAGAAGACGACGTCGACCGCGTGCTCGAAGTTCTCGACCTCAAAGCTGCCGTCCTCGCGGCGGAACCTCATCAGGTTGAGCGAGGCGAGGTTGCAGGCCGAGTCGTCGACGTGCATGTACTCCGAGCAGGGGTTCGAGGCGTTGATCCGCCCCGACTCAGGGCAGGTGTGCCAACGGTTGATCGTCGTGTCGTACTGGACGCCCGGGTCGGCGCAGCGCCAGGCGGCGTCGGCGATCTGGTTCATCAGGTCGCGGGCCTTAAGGGTCTTCACCGGTTCGCCGGTTACCCGGGCGGTCAGATGCCACTCTCCACCACTCTCCACCAGCTGCATGAACCCGTCCGTCACCCGCACCGAGTTGTTGGCGTTCTGATACTGGATCGAGGTGAATCCCTCGCCGTCGATCGACATGTCGAAGCCGGCGTCGCGCAGCGCTTCGGCCTTCTTCTCCTCGTCGGCCTTGCACCAGATGAAGTGCTCGATGTCGGGGTGGTCGACGTCGAGGACGACCATCTTCGCCGCCCGCCGCGTCTTGCCCCCGGACTTGATCGTTCCCGCCCAGGCGTCGGCGCCGCGCATGAAGCTGACCGGCCCGCTCGCCGTGCCGCCCTTCTTCAGCGGCTCCATCGAGCCGCGGATGTTGGAGAGGTTGATGCCCGAGCCGGAGCCGCCGCGGAAGATCCTTCCCTCCCTCGTGTTCCAATCGAGGATCGACTCCATCGTGTCCTCGACGCTGAGGATGAAGCAGGCCGAGCACTGCGGTTTCTCCTCGAAGCCGACGTTGAACCAGACCGGAGAGTTGAAGGCCGCCCTCTGGTTGAGGAGGATCGAGGTCAGCTCCGCCTCGAAGGCCTCGGCGTCCTCGGCCGAGGCGAAGTAGCCGCCCTCGCGCCCCCAGCCCGAGATCGTCCCCGCAACCCGACCGATCATCTGTTTGACCGAGCTCTCGCGCTGCTCGCTGCCGAGCTGCCCGCGGAAGTACTTCTGGGCGACGATGTTGGTCGCGTTCTGGGACCAGCTTTTGGGGAACTCGACCCCGCGCTGCACGAACACCGGATTCTCCGGATTGCCGATCACCGCGTCGCGGATCTCCCACACGACCTCGTCGAAGGGATGCGTTCCGGCGGTCGAGAACCGGCGTTTGATCGAGAGGCCCTGCAGACCGTTTTTAGCGGTGCTGGTGACGGTCTTGGACATCAAACTTCTCCTCTCGCAGCGACTTTTAGGGGTAACTACGCAGGATCGTCATCGAGTCGGACGGACTTTGTCGAGGCGGAATCCGCAAACGCCGGATATTTCGCGCCTTCTCCCTCTATGGTGACAAGGCGATGATGCGGGAGAGGGTCGCCGAGAAGGCGGAGTCTGCAAAGGAAGTTGCCAGTGAGGCGATCGCGACGGTCAAGCCGAAGCTGCGCGGGGTCTCTCACACCTGGGCGTTCTTCGCCTCCCTCTTCCTCGGCGCCGGGCTGATCCTCGCCGCGAAGACGCCGAGGGCGACTCTGGCCGTCGCGATCTACGCGGTCAGCCTCTCGGCCCTGCTCGGCACCAGCGCCCTCTACCACCGGGTCGAATGGAAGCGTCCCAGCGTGCGCCGCTGGATGCGCCGCCTCGACCACTCGATGATCTTCTTCCTCATCGCCGGCACCTACACGCCCTTCGCCCTGCTGGTCCTCCACGGCCCGCTGGCCGCCGCCATCCTCCTCGTCGTCTGGATCGGCGCGATCGCCGGCGCGGCGGTGGAGATGGTCTGGATCGATCACCCGAAATGGGTCGCGGCCCTGATCTACATGTCGCTCGGCTGGGTCGCCGCCGCCGCCTTCCCCCAGCTGTGGTCCGACATGGGCGTGACCGGGACGCTCCTGGTAGCCGCCGGCGGCCTCCTCTACACCGCCGGGGCCGTGGTCTACGCCACCCAGCGCCCCAACCCCAACCCCCGCGTCTTCGGCTACCACGAGGTCTTCCATGCCCTGGTCATCGCCGCGGCCGCCGCCCATTTCACGGCGATCGCCTTTTTCGCGATGCCGAATACCTGAGCGTCGAGGTCTGTGGCTCAGGCCAGCGCGGCGGCCGGCTCGGCCGCGCCGAGCTGCTCTGCCGCGCCGACCAGCTCGTCGAGGATCTCCTCCAGCCGCTCGGAGTGCTCAGGCGAGAGCTCCAGCCGCCCGCCCACGAGCAGCTCCTGCGCCTGGGCGACGGGGAGTTCCGCCTCCACCACCCGACCGCCCATCGCGCCCAGCACCTTGCGCAGCTCGGCCTGGGCCCAGACCGCTCCGAACATGCTCTTCGAGGCGCCGATCGCCGCCGCCGGCTTGCCATTCAGGGCGCTCCGCCCGGCCGGGCGCGAGGCCCAGTCCAAGCTGGTCGACCGCCTGGTCAGGGCCGGGCTGCTGGAGCGGACCTTCTGCGAGACGGACCGCCGGGTCAGCTACGCGACCCTGATGCCCGGCGGCAGCGAGTTGCTCGAGGAGATGCGCCCGGTCGTGATCGCCGAGCTCCGGGTCGCCTTCTCCGCCAAGCTCAGTGTGGGTGAGGCAAGGACCCTGCGCGACACCCTGGACCGGGTTCGTTCCTCGGCCTGCGGCGCGGTCTGACTCAGGCCAGCGCGGCGCCGGCGCGCTCCTTCGCCGACTCGACCAGGGTCAGCACCGCGGCCTCGTCTCCTCCGCGCAGCAGCGCCACCGGGTCGGGGTCGCCGTTGACGATGCCCTCGAAGAACTCCTTGCGGTCCTGGTAGGTCGGCAGCGTTCCCTTCGCCCAGCCGCGGGCGTCGTTGAGGATCACCGCCAACCGCGCGTACTCCTCGCCGAAGAGCTCCCCAACCTCCAGCTTCATCCGCTTCGCCAGGGCGGGAGAGGCGCCGGCGGTGGAGATCGCGATCGCCAGCGGCCCGCTGCGCACGATCGCCGGTAGGATGAAGTTGCAAAGGGGCGGCACGTCTACCACGTTGACCAGCATCGCCCGCCTCTCGGCGTCGTCGTAGACTCCGATGTTGACCTCGCTGTCGTCGGTCGCGGCGATCGCGATGAAGGCCCGATCGAGGTCGGCGGCGCCGGCGTAAGGGCGTTTCTCCCACTCGATCGAGCCCTCGGCCGCCAGCGCCACTAGCTTGGGGTGGGCGACCGGCGCGATCAGGGTCACCGCGCCGTCGCAGGCCAAAAGGCCCTCAACCTTCTCCAGCCCCACCTCGCCGCCCCCGATCACCAGGCAACGCCGCCCCCCGAGCTTCAGGCAGGCGATGTAGAAGGGCGTCTCCAGCATCTCCCGCACGCAGGATTGGTCGCAGATCCCCTTTCGCAGCTGACAGACGCATTTCTTTCCGGCATAAGCCTGGGCGGGCATGGACCGAAGGTTAGAGAACCTTCGCCTGCCGGCCAGCCGCCTAGAGCGAATCGAGGGTCAGCCGCAGACCCTCCTCCAAGCCCACCTTCGCGCTCCAGCCGAGCTCGCGCCCGGCGCGCCCCGGGTCGATCGCGATCCGTTGCACCTCGCCGGCGCGAGGGGGGGCGAACTCCGGCGCGAAGCCCTCCGCGCCGTCCAACTCGCCCAGCAAACGCACCAGCTCCAGCACGTCGGTCTCGATCCCGGTGCCGATGTTGATCGGCCCGCTTGCGGGCCCGCCGGTGGCGGCCAGCGCCGCCGCGACCACGTCGCCCACGTAGATGTAATCGCGGGTCTGCCTGCCGTCGCCGAATACGGTCGGCCGCCCGCCCCCCCGCAGCTTGCCGCAGAAGATCGCGACCACCCCCGCCTCGCCGAGCGGGTCCTGGCGCGGTCCGTAGACGTTGCCCAGCCGCAGCGCCACGCTGGAGAGCGAATGGAGCCTCTCATACAGAGCCAGGTAGCCCTCGGCGGCGAACTTGCTCTGTCCATAGGGGGAGAGGGGCTCCACGGCGGCACCCTCCTCGAGCGGCAGCGCCTTGCCCTCCCCCTCGCCGTAGATCGCCCCGCCGGTGGAGACGAAGACGAAGCGCTCGGCCCCCGCCGTTCGCGCCGCCTCCAGCACGTTGGCCGTGCCGCCGACGTTGACCGCGGCGTCGAAGGCCGGGTCGGCTACCGACTTGCGCACGTCGATCTGGGCCGCCAGATGGAAGATCGCCTGCGGCCGCGCCGCGCCCGCCGCCTCGGCCACCGCGGCCGCGTCGCGGACGTCCAGCTCCACCAGGGCCGCGCCCGCCGCTAGCGCCGCCTCGAGGTTCTCCCGCCGCCCGGTCGAGAGGTCGTCGAGCACCGTCACCTGATCGCCGCGCGCCAGCAGCGCGTCAACCAGGTTGGACCCGATGAACCCCGCCCCGCCTGTGACCAAGCACCTCATGCGGCCGCCGATCCTAGGTGGATCTGGGGGCGAGAGTCGGGCGGGGCAGGCGTGAGCCCCTGCTACCCTCGCCGACCTCCTATGAATTTCGACCCCACGGACCCGCGGCGCAACCGGAAATCGATCTGGGCCCCTTCGGACTCATGCGCCTGATAGTCACCGAGAAGAACAACAGCGCCAAAAAGATCGCCGAGATCCTCGGCGCCGGCAGCGGTGGGCCCGCCACGGACAAAACCTTCAAAGTCCCCTACTACACCTGGACCGACAACGACGGGGACCACATGTCGATCGGCCTCAAGGGCCACGTGCTGGGTCCCGCCTTCCCCGAGGGCTACTCGAACTGGCAGAAGACCGACCTCCACGACCTGATCGACGCGGAGTTGATCAAGGAGCCCACCGACAAAAACGTGGTCAAGGCGATCCGGAAAGTGGCGAAGGACGCCGACGACTTGGTGATCGCCACCGACTTCGATCGCGAGGGCGAGCTGATCGGGCTCGAGGCCTTGGAGGAGATGCTCGACGCCAATCCGGCGCTCGGCTCGCGCCAGGAGGCCGCTGACGGCCCGCCGCGGATCAAGCGTGCTCGCTACTCCGCCCTCACCGGGGAGGAGATCAAGCGCGCCTTCTCGGTGCTGGACGAGCTCTCCTACCCGCTGGCCAATGCCGGCGCTGCCCGCCAGGACATCGACCTGCTCTGGGGCGCGACCCTGACCCGCGCCGTCTCCCTCGCCACCCGTCGCTTCGGCTCCAACTTCCTCTCCGTCGGCCGCGTGCAGAGCCCCACGCTGGGGCTGATCGTCGAGCGCGAGATGGAGCGCCGCGCCCACGTGGCCAAACCCTTCTGGGAGCTGTTCGCCAGGTTCCAGCATCCCGACGGCGCCTTCGAGGCCCATCACTCCGTCGACAAATTCTGGGATCGATCCGAGGTCGACGCGGCTCTTGCGGGGACCTCATCGCCGGGCACGGTGAAGGCCGTGACGGCTCGCCGGAACACCCGCAAGCCGCCCACCCCCTACAACACCACCGCCTTCAGTACCGACGCCTCCAGCCGCCTCGGCATCACCCCGGCCAGCGCGATGCGGATCGCCGAGGACCTCTACATGGACGGCTTCATCTCCTATCCGCGCACCGACAACACGGTCTACCCGACCTCGCTGCCGGTCCGCGAGCTGGTCTCCTCGCTGGTCCGGATCAAAGAGTTCTCCGCCGCCGCCGGCCTGCTCGACGGCGAGCTGCGGGCCAGCCGCGGCAAGAAAGAGACCACCGACCACCCGCCGATCTACCCGACCCAGGCGATCCACCCGGGCGCGCTGGAGGGCCCCAAAAGGCGCGTCTATGAACTCGTCGTCCGCCGCTTCCTCGCCACCTTCAGCTCGCCGATGATCACCGAGTCCACCCGCGCCGACATCGAGGCCGGCTCGGAGACCTACTTCGTGCGCGGCTCGGTTCTCGTCGATCCGGGCTACGCCGGCATCTACACCTACGCCCGCTCCCCCGACGAGGAGATACCCAAACTGGAGGAGGGCCAGCGCCTCGAGCTCCAGGACGCGCCCTGGATCCTCGACAAGGAGACCCAGCCGCCGACGCGGATCTCCCAGGCCAAGCTGATCGAGATGATGGAGGAGCGCGGCCTGGGCACCAAGGCCACGCGCGCCGACATCATCCAGAAGCTTTTCGACCGCGGCTACGTCTACGGCAACCCGCCGATCCCCTCGGAGACGGGGATCGCCCTCTATGAGGCCTTCAGGAACTACGTGCCGGCGATGGCGACGCCGGAGATGACCGCCCAGCTGGAGGGGGAGATGGACCGCATCGCGGCCGGCGACATGACCAAGGGTGCGGTCGTCGGCGATAGCCGTGAGCTGCTCCACAAGACCTGGTCGGAGATCGACAAGAGCCGCGAGGACCTGGCCAAAGTCGTCTGGAAGGGAATGGACGAAGATCGCATCCTCGGTCCCTGCAAGGTCTGCGAAGAGGCCGGCCGGACCAAGGAGGACGGCTCGCCCAACAAGCTGCGCATCATCCGGGCAAAAAAATCGGGCAAACGCTTCGTCGGCTGCAGCGGCTGGAGCGCCGATGACCCGGACTCCTGTGACCAGACCTTCCCGCTGCCCCAGCGCGGGGATGTCTTTCGCTTGGAGGAGCGCTGCTCGGTCTGCGGCCAGACGCCGCGCCTCAAAGTCGTCCCCTTCCGCGGCCGTGCCTGGAACCTCTGCCTCAACGACGAATGCGAGTCGATGCAGGAGATGAAGAGACGCCGGGCCGAGCGTGAAGCGGCGCGGGCGGCGAAAGAGGCGATGGCGAAGAAGCCGCTGCCCGACGGCAGCGAGGACGGCGCCGTCGTCACGACGCGCAAACGGAAACGGAAACGGGCCAAAGCAACGGCCAAATGACGTGATCGGGCCCTCGAGCGCCAAGGACGCAGGGAGCCCCAGTGGCCACGTCATCTGGGCCAGCGGTTGGGCGGTGCGGCGGTGCTCTGAGGCCGTCGTTTGATGTTCATTTCGCTGGAGGGGATCGATGGCTCCGGCAAGAGCACGCAGGCGCGCCTGCTCGCCGGGGCGCTGGGCCCCGAGACGCTGCTGATCCGCGAGCCGGGGGGGACCGACGCCGCCGAGCGGATCCGCGAGCTGCTGGCCGACCCCAGCCTGGAGCTCGACCCCTTCGCCGAGCTGCTGCTCTTCTCCGCCGCTCGCGCCGACCTGGTCAGCCGCGTCATCCGTCCCGCTCTGGAGGCAAACCTCGATGTTGTCGCCGACCGCTTCGCCGATTCCAGCGTCGCCTACCAGGGAGGCGCGCGCGGGCTCGGCACGAGCCACGTCCTTTCGCTCACCGACACGGTGATCGACGGCCTCTGGCCCGACCTCACGATCCTGCTGCAGGTCGACCCCGAGGTCGGCCTGGCCCGGGCCGAGGGCGAGGACCGCTTCGAGTCCGAGGGCCTGGAGCTCCAGCGCTCGGTCGCCGAGGCCTACAGGGAGATAGCCCAGATCGCCTCCGACCGGGTCGTCATCGTCGATGCCGAGGGCACCGTCGAGCAGGTTCACGGGCGGGTGATGGAGGTGCTTGATGGACGCCAAACTGCTGCTTGAGGGCACCGAGCACCAGCCACGGGCGCGGGCGGCGCTCGGCGCGGCACTTTCGTCGGGGCCCTCCCACGCCTACCTCTTCCATGGCCCGCGGGGGGCGGGGAAGAGGGCGGTGGCGCGGTCCTTCGCGGCGGAGATCCTCGCCGTCGAGGCCGAGGACCCCTACGACGCGCGGCGGCGAGCGTTGCTGGACCCCTCGCCCCATCCCGATCTGGTCTGGCTGGCGCCGCGCGGCGCCCAGCACATGGTCGAGGAGGTGCGTGAGCGGGTGATCCGGGCCGCCTCCTATCGCCCCTTCGAGGGCCAGAGGCGGGTCTTCGTGATCGAGGCCGCCGAGGCGATGCGCGAGGAGAGCCAGAACGCGTTGCTGAAGACGCTGGAGGAGCCGCCCGCCTACGCCTACCTGATCCTGCTCACCGCCGAGCCCGAGTCCCTGCTGGAGACCGTCGCCTCCCGCTGCCAGCCGATCGACTTCGCGCCGTTCCCGACGCCGGCCCTGGAAGCCGCCCTGCGGCGGGAGCAGGGCCCCGCCGCGGCGGCCGAGGAGCTGGTGGCCGCGGCCCGTCTCTCCGCCGGCGATCTCGATCGCGCCCGCCTGCTGTTATCGGAGCGGGGGAGGGAGATTCGCGCCGAGGCCGAGCGCCTGGCCGGCGCGGCGATCGGCGGCGAAACCGCGACCGCGCCCTGGAAGCAACTCCTGGACAGCGCCCAGGCGGCCGGCGAGGAGGCCGAAGCTGGGACCCGCGAGGCACTGGCCGAGGAGGCCTCGGCCGGCCTCAAGCGCCCTGCGCGCGAGATCTCCGAGGAGGCCAAGCGCTCCGCCCGCCGCCGTCGCACGGAGATCCTCGACCTGGGCCTGGAGCTGACCGCCGCCTGGCTGCGAGATCTCGTCGCCGTCGCCGCCGGCGCCCCTGAGGTCATCTACAACCGCGACCGCCTGACCCAGCTCCGCTCCCAGGCCGCGTCGCTTAGCCCCGCCGCCGCTCGCCAGGCGGCAGAGCTCGTCCAGGACACCCGCCGCCGACTCGACCTCAACGTCTCTGAGGAGCTGGCCCTGGAGGCTCTCGCCTACCGCCTCGAGGCCACCTCGAGCAACGGCTGAGGCCCTGCGGCCCGCGGCCTCCCACAGCGCGGACCTCAGGCTGGGTCGCGCTCGGCCGGCTGGGCGCTGGCGCCCTCGCCGTTTCGCCCCCCACCCGCCTGTTCGCGCGCCCTTTCTATTGCTCGCTCCTGGGCGAGGCGGGTGATCTGGGCCGCCTGGCGGGACATGATCACGCTGAAGTTGAGCGCCAGGCCGAGCAGCAGAAGGAGGACGATCGAGAACAGCGCCACGTTGGTGTTGCGCACTCCCATCGCGTCGGCCACCAGGCCCAGCAGCCCCGGGAACGCGGCCCCCGCCAGCATCCCCAAACCCGCCACGAACCAGACGACGCTGTAGCGCTCCTGCAGGCGGTCACGGCGGATCAGCTCGAGGATCATCGCCATGAACGCCACCGCGATCGCCGCCGCCAGGATCCGCGCCTGCGGAGTGAGGTGGACCTTCGGGCTCTGGGCGGCGAGCAGGAGCCCGTTCACCGCTCCGCCTCCACCCGCTTGCCGATCGGCCCGGCGTCGCCGGGCTCGGGTGGAACCTGGCCGGGACCCTCGCCCGACTCCGGGGGCCTTGGCCGGAACTGGCCCACCAGCAGCACGATCATCCCCTTGAAGATGAAAAAGGCAGAGCGCAGCGGGGTGAGGAAGGAGGAGCCGTCGGCTCGCTGCAGCATCCTCACCGGCACCTCCTCGACCCGCAGTCCCTGCCGCACCGCCAGCTGCAGTGACTCGATCTCGGCGAAGTCGGGCGAGTAGTGCTCGCTGAAGAGGGCCATCACCCGCCGGTTCGCCGCCCGCATCCCGCTCGTCGTGTCGGTGAAGCGCTGACGCGTGGCCAGGGTGAGGAAGAAGCGAAAGACGCTGGTCCCGATTCGGCGCGAGATCGTCGGCTTGTATTCATCGCTCCCCGGCGCTCCCTCGCCCTGGCCCTCGCCCCCGGCGAAATAGCGAGAGCCGATCACCAGGTCGGCCCGGTCGGCGAAAACCTCCTCCAGCAGCCGCGCCACCTCATCCGCCGGGTGCTGACCATCGGCGTCCAGATGCGCGCAGAAGTCGTGCCCCTCGCGCATCGCGTACAGATAGCCGGTCTGCAGCGCCGCCCCCAACCCCTGATTGAAGGGAAGGGAGGCCACCAGAGCGCCGGCCTCGCGCGCCCTCGCCGCCGTGGCGTCCGCCGAGCCGTCGTCTATGACCAGCACCTCGGCCTGCGGCAGCGCTCGGCGCACGTCGCCGATCACCCCCGCGATCGAGGCCTCCTCGTTCCAGGCCGGGATGAAGACCAGGGTGCGCACCCGCCCGATTCTCCCATGCGACCCCGCCGCCACCCCGATTCCGGGGTCCAGGGCGGTGGCCGGACCAGATCTCCCGTTTCCAGCGGCCGACCGGGCCGTTGGTCAGCCAGGCTTTTGTGTTAGTAAGTCTTCATGAGAAGGATCGGGATGCGCCTCTGGCTCTCCGGCGCCTTTGCCGCGGTGAGCCTGATCACGGGTACCGCCGTCTACCTCTTCGGCGCCAACCACCGAGCGCTGGTCGGCGCGGTCGCGCTCGGCGTCCTCGCCGGTTTCCTCATCGCCGTGGCGATCTCCCACCGGGTCGCCCGCCTCGCCCAGGCGGCCGCTGAGATGGCGGCCGGCTCCTTTGAGGCCCCTCTCGACGTCTCCGCTCACGATGAGATCGGCGACCTCGCCCGTGCGCTGGAGTCGATGCGGGCCTCGCTCAAAGAGAGCTTCGGCGTGCTCACCGCCGATCGCAACAAGCTGGCGGCGATCTTCGACGGACTCACCGACGCGGTGATGGTCGTCGACGAGCGCGGCGCGGTCCGCTTTTCCAACAGCGCCGCCGCCAAACTGCTCGACGCCTCCGGTCGCCCGTCCGAGCTGCTGCTTCCCCACCTGCGTCGCACCGCCGAGGTCGGCTTCGCCGCCCATCCGGCGCTGCGCATCGGCGACCGTGCCTACTCGATGCAGGCCCGCTCCCTGCCCGACGAGCGCGCCGTTCTCGCCGTCGTCCGCGATCGCACCGAAGAGATGCGCCGGGAGTTCGCCGAAGCCGACTTCGTCTCCAATGCCGCGCACGAGCTGCGCAACCCGCTGGCCGGGATCTCCGGCGCGATCGAGGTCCTCCAGGGCGGCGCGAAGGACGATCCCGAGGCGCGCGAGCACTTCCTCGCCCGCCTCAGCGACGACGCCGAGCGCATGAGCCGCCTGACCCAGGCGCTGCTCACCCTTGCCCGGGTCGAGTCGCTGGGAGCGGGGGAGGCCGAGGTGGTCGACGTCCCGGTTGCGATCCGCGACGTCATCGCCGCTGTGGAGTCCCCGGTCGGCATCCGCCTCCGGGTCGAGGTCGAGCCCGACCTCGCCGCCGAAGCCGACCCCACGCTGATGCGCCAGGTGATGATCGGCCTGCTCACCAACGCCTTCAAGAACACGCCACCTCCCGGCGCGGTTACCGTACGCGGCCGCCGCGACGGCGGTGGGGAGGTGGTCCTGGAAGTGGCAGACACAGGAACAGGCATCCCCGGGGAGGAGATCGAGCGCGTCTTCGAGCGCTTCTACCGCCGCACCGAGTCCCGCAAGCAGGAGGGCTTCGGCCTCGGCCTGGCGATCGCCCGGCGGATGGTCGACGTGATGGGTGGCCGCATCGGCGCCTCTTCGGTCGAGGGGGAGGGCAGCGTCTTCTGGGTCCGTCTCCCGATTGCCCAGCTGAGCCTGACCCCGGTGGCCTGAGATGAACGGGTTGGCTTCGCTCCCTCTTTCTTCTGCACCCGAGGGGAGAAGCGGAAACGGGCCGAACCTCGTTCCCTCGCGCGCGGAAAAGTGGGCGGGGTTGGTGGGCGATGAGTAGCGGGCGGATACTGATCGCCGACGACGAGCCTTCGGTTCGCGACTCGGTCGGCTACGCGCTTGCCCAGGAGGGGTTCGTGGTCACCGCAGCCGCCGACGGCGACGAGGCGAGCGAGCTGCTGGGCAACGGCATCCCCTTCGACCTGCTGATCCTCGACATCATGATGCCCGGTCCCTCGGGCCTCGATATCTGCCGCGACGTGCGGGCCCGCAGCGCGGTGCCGATCATCGTCCTCACCGCCAAGGACGCCGAGGTCGACAAGGTGGTCGGCCTGGAGGTCGGCGCCGATGACTACGTCACCAAGCCCTTCTCCGTGCGCGAGCTGCTCGGTCGCGTCCGCGCTCAGCTGCGCCGCCGCGAGCTCGACCGCTCGCCGCTCTCCCAGGCGGTTCGAATCGAATCCGGCCCGGTGGCGATCGATCTCGTCCGCCACGTCGCCACGGTTCGCGGCGAGCCGGTCTTCCTCACCCGCTCCGAGTTCCAGCTCCTGCGCCTGCTGGTTGGCCGACCCGGTGAGGTCTTCTCCCGCGGCAAGATCATGGAGGAGCTGTGGCAGACCGAGTTCGACGGCGACGAGCGGGCTTGTGACGTTCACATCTCCAACCTGCGCCAGAAGGTCGAGCGCGACCCGCAGCGCCCCGAGCTGGTCCTCACCGTGCGCGGGGTCGGCTACAAGTTCAGCGGCAGCCCGGCCGGCTGAGCGCCAACCGAGCCGATTGTTCGGGTCCCCGGCGGCGGCGCCCCCCCGCCTGCGTAGCATTAAACCGATGAGCAGCCGCCCGGCACCCACCCTGCTGGCCCTGGGAGTGATGCTCATCGCCCCGGCCGCGGCGGCCGTTTCGGCGCGGGCAGCGCCCGCTTCGATTGCGATCTCCTCCGCCGCCCAGGCGCGGCAGGCGCTGCGCTTTTGGACCCCGGCTCAAATGAGACGGGCTCGGCCGCTCTGGCCGCGGCCCGACGCCCGGAAGCGGGTCGCGGGTCGTGCTGGCGCCAGCTCCTCGGCCGCCGTCACACCCCACCGCATCGCGCCCCGCGCCCCGGCGCGAAGTTCGGCCCGCGCCAGCTCCGCCTCCCAGCCGGTGGCCGAACCGACGCTCCCCGGCAACAGCCAGAACGGGGCAATCTTCATCTCCCTCGGGGGCGGTGAAGTGGCCCGCTGCTCGGGGACCTCGATCAACGCGCCCAACCTCAGCCTCGTGATCACGGCCGGGCACTGCGTCCACGACCAGGGCCAGTGGTTTGACCACCGGTGGGTCTTCGTCCCCGGCTACCACGATGGCGAGCGCCCGTTCGGCGTCTTCCCCGCCAAGTGGATTGCGACCACCCCGCGGTGGCTTGCATCCTCTGATGAGAACTTCGACATCGGTGCCGCCGTCGTCTCCCGCAACGAACGCGGCCAGCGCCTGGCCGAAGCGGTCGGCGGCGACGGCATCGCCTGGGGTCTGTCTCCGGCGCAGACCTTCGACGTCTACGGCTACCCCGTCGGTCCTCCATTCAACGGCGCCAGCCAGCGGCTCTGCTCCCAGACGCCCTATGAGGGCCACGACGTCGCCTCCTTCTTTTGGCCTGGGCCGCTGAACATGGCCGTGCAGTGCAACGTGACCGGCGGGGCCTCCGGCGGTGGCTGGGTGATCTCCGGTGACGTCCTCGACGGCATCACGACCTACGGTTACCCCTCCGACCCGACCACCGACTTCGGCCCCTACTTCGGCCGGGCGCTGGGCCGTCTCTACGGCGAGGCGGCGAAGGTCCGGTGAACCGCCGAGTCGCCCTCCGTGGCGCCCTCGCGCTGGCCCTCGCGGCGATGGTCCTGCTGCCCGCCGCGGCCACCGCCCGGCCGCAGCCGGAGTTCAGCTTCGGCGCCGGTGGCGGGTACCGGATCCAGGTCAGCGGCAGAGGCTCCACGGTGACCCTCAGCGTCTTTCGCCCCGGCGGCCTCAGCCCCGGCTCTCTGACCACCCTCTTCGGAGGGTCGGCGAAGGGGCACTCCGCCCAGACCTCCTTCGGCGCCGCCTATTCCACCTACGTCGTCCGCGGCGAGGCGAGCGCCAGCTCGATCCGCGCCGATTTCGCCGGCTTCGGCCGCATCGCGGTCCATTTCCACCCGTCGGGCAGGGTTGCCCACCTCGGCTCCCATCGGGGTTGCGGCGGCTCGCGCTTCGCCTCCCGCCACGGCGTCTTCCGCGGCGAGGTCGACTTCGAAGGAGAGGGCGGCTACACCTCGGCCCACATCCACAGCGCCAGGGGTGAGGTCGTCGTCCCGCTCCCGTCGCGCTGCTCGGGCCGCCCCTCGGAGTCGCCCCGTCGCGCCGCACTGCGGCCTGAGCCTCGCGCCGTTGTCCCGAGCCGGGTGATCCCACGGGCCCCCAAGGGGCCGAAGACCACCTTCCTCGAAGCCCTGTGGAAATCTCCCCTCGGCCTCACGGCGTTCGAAGCGCTCGGCGACGGCTCCCACTCGGTGCGCTACATCGCCGCCGTCGAGCAGAGCGAGGGGCAGGTCGCCGTCTACCGCCTGGCCCTTGCCTTCGCCCCCTCCAGGTCGATCTTCGCCGACAGCGCCCTCAGCTCTGCCTCGGTCGCCCCGCCCGCGCCTTTCAGCGGCCAGGGGGACTACGGTCAGGCTGATGGCGCCAAGACCTGGACCGGGTCGTTGGCTGCCTCCTTCCCGGGGGCCGAAGACTTTCCCCTGACCGGCCCCCAGTTCACCGTCCAGCTGGATAGAAGCTGGTAGCCCTCGGCCACCGTCCACCCTCTTTGCGCCGCCCCCCGGGTTGTCGTGGCCGCAGGCTCCGCCGAGCAACCTAGCCTGTAGGAATGCCAAAGTGGTGTGCCCGCAATGCCTGAGCCGATCGGGCGCGGCCGGCGTTACATGCCGGGGCTCGACGGGCTGCGGGCGCTGGCGGTGCTCGCCGTCATCGCCTTCCACCTGGGGTTCGGCTGGGTGCCGGGCGGGCTGCTCGGCGTCGGCGTCTTCTTCACCCTCAGCGGCTACCTGATCACCGACCTGCTGCTCGCTCAGTCGGCGCGGCGCGGCGCGATCCGCCTCGGCGGCTTCTGGCTCGGCCGGGCCCGCCGCCTGCTTCCGGCCCTCTTCCTGATGCTCGCCGTGGTGCTGGCCTGGGTCACCGTCATCGGCCCCCACCAGCCCCCCAGCTTCCGCGAAGCGGTTGCCGCCGCCCTGCTCTACGTCAGCAACTGGTGGCTGATCTTCCAGCACGTCTCCTACTTCGCCCGCTTCGGCCAGCCCTCGCCCCTCAACCACCTCTGGTCTCTCGCCGTGGAGGAGCAGTTCTACATCGTTTGGCCCTTCCTCCTGCTGCTGGGCATCCGCTTCGTCCGCGAGGTCCCGCTCCCCTCCGGCCTGCGGCCCCGCCTCGCCGGCGCCACCCTGCTCCTCGCCGCGGCCTCGGCCGCGGCGATGGCCCTGCTCTACCACCCCAGCCTGGATCCCTCGCGCGTCTATTACGGGACCGACACTCGGGCCTGCGAGCTGCTCATCGGCGCTGCCCTGGCGATGGTCTGGCCCAGCCGCCGCCTGACGGCCGAGATCGTCCCGGCCGCCCGGCGCATCCTCGACGGCCTCGGCGTCGCCGGCCTACTCGCGATCGGCTTCATGGTCTGGCGCACGAACGAGTACTCGCCCTTCCTCTACCGAGGCGGCTTCGCTCTGCTCGCGCTGGCGTCGGCCCTCCTCATCGCGGCTCTCGCCCACCCCGCCTGCCGGCTCGGGCCTGTGCTCGGCTGGCGCCCCCTGCGCTGGATCGGCGTGCGCTCCTACGCCATCTATCTCTGGCATTACCCGATCATCGTCCTCACCACTCCGGCCGGCGCCCGCGGCGTCGACCTCTTCCGCGACGCGCTCCAGGTCGGCGCGACGTTCGGCATCGCCGCACTCTCCTGGCACTACGTCGAGCAGCCCGCCCGCCACGGGGCCCTCGGTCGCCTCCTCGCCCGGGCCAGGGCGGGAGGCTGGCGCCGGGAGGAGATCACGCGGCGCGGCTGGGTGATCCTCGCCGCGCTGGCAGTCATCCTGGTGCTCGCCTGCGCCGGGCTGGCGGGGGTCGGCTCCAGCCCAGCGCCAGCCGAGTCGGGCCGCGTCGTCGCCCGCACGATTCACTCCCCGCTCGCCGGTGTGCCCGGGGGAGCGGGCGCCCTGGCGGGTCACACCTCCTGTCACTCCGTCATCCACATCGGCGACTCCACCTCGGAGGGCCTGATCTCCCCCGAATACCTCCCCAACCCCAAGCAACGGATCAGCGCCCAGTACGCGCGCATCGGCGCCACCACCCAGCACTTCGATATCTCCGGCGCGCGCTCGATCGTCGAGACCTACGAAGGCCAGCCCAACGCCTACGAAGTGGCGCGGGCCTGGCGGGCTCAGGGCTACCATGGCTGCTGGGTGCTGGCGCTGGGCACGAACGACGCCGCCGATGTCTACGTCGGCTCCAGCGTCGACCAGATGGCGAGGATCAGGCGAATGATGTCGGTGATCGGCGAGCAGCCGGTGATGTGGGTCAACGTCAAGTCCCTGGTCGAAAGCGGCCCCTACGCAGAGCACAACATGGCGCTCTGGGATCAGAGCTTGCTCCAGGCCTGCCGCTCCTACCCCTACATGCGCGTCTATGACTGGGCCGCGGCGGTGAGGAACAAGTGGTTCATCGAAGACGGCATCCACTTCACCTCGCCCGGCTACGTCGCCAGGAGTCGTCTGATCGCCCACGCCCTGGCCAAGGCCTTCCCCGCCGGTGGCGGCGAGAGCAGGAGTTGCCTGGTCCACTGAGCGCAGTGGGCGGCTTGCAGGGATCAGCTCGGCGGGCCCTAGAATCGATCCTCCTCTCCAAGGCTCTTTTGATGAGATCTCGCGCTCCAATATCCCCTCGGCCGCCGGCAGGTCGGCGCCGCCTCGCCGGGACGGTGGGCCTGCTGCTTTGCGCCGGGACCCTCGTCCTTGCGCTCGCCTCGCCCGTCGCCGAGGCGCGCAGCGGCGGCGGGAGTGCCAGCGCATCCGTCGTCGGCGGCCAAGCCGCCGAACCGGGAACGTTTCCCTGGATGGCGTTCGTCGTCGATTTCAAAGGGAGCGAAGAAGAGATCGTCTGCAGCGGCACGGTCCTCGCGCCGAACCTCGTCCTCACCGCCGCGCACTGCGTCGTCAACCTGGAAAGCGGCGCGGTGAACGAAGCTTCCGGCTACAGAGTGGTGACGGGCAACGTGGATTGGGCCTCCCCCGAACGCCAGGTGTCGGCCGTCTCGCAGGTGATCGTCTTCCCCCATTACAAAGCCAGCGCGACCTCCCCGATCGCCTTCGGCGACGCCGCTCTGCTGGAGCTCTCAACGCCCACGACGGTGCCGTCGATTCATCTCGCGACCGCGGCGCAGGCCAAGCGCGTGCGCATCGGCACCCGCGCCACGGTCGCGGGCTGGGGGCAGACCTACTACGGCCAGACGGAACCGACCGAATCGCTGATGTGGGCCAAGACCGTGGTCGAGGGCCAGAGGTGCGAAGGGCTGGCGGGGCGGATTTGCGCGATCGACTTCCCCAAATTCAAGTCCGGTGTCTGTCATGGCGACAGCGGCGGCCCGCTTCTGCAGTTGCTTCCGCACAACCGAGGCACGATCGAGATCGGCATCACCCAGGCCGTCTTTGGCGAATGCTCGACCCGGCGCCCGGGGATCTTCACCCGCGCCAACCTGATCGCACTCTGGGCGGATCACTGGATCGCGACGCTCGATCCACCTCCTGCCCCCGGCTAGGCAAGAGGCAAACGGTTGTCAGTCAGAGCCGACGCCCGGATTCGAACCGGGGACCCCTTCATTACGAGTGAAGTGCTCTACCAACTGAGCTACGTCGGCAATCGGGGCATTCTAAAGAGCTATATCCGAGGGGAGGGCCCACCGGTATTGCCCAGCTGGCCCTCAATTGGTCCTCAATCTCCCACAGAGGAGCGGGAGGCCAAGAGGGTCTCTGAGTGAATTGATGGGGAGCAGACGACCGTGAGCGCCGCTTTTCTCTGCGGCGGAGATCTTTCCGGCCAAAGACGAGCTGCCCCGCTGTGCTCTCAGACCCCTCGAGCCGAGGCCACTCGTCTCGGGAGGCTTCCAGGGGCCCCGAGGGCAGCTACAGATCCCCGGCAGAGCGCCGTGACGCCTTTCAGCGCCGGCCAGGCAATCATCGCGGTGGTCCCTACTGCAAGACCCGCTTTGCGATCTCAGGTGAAGGGAGATGTGCCCCTCCTGCAGGTCGCTTCATGGACCTCCTGAGTGAGGGCACTCATCTTCTCGCTCAAGGTGTGGATCTGCTGGGTGAGGTCGGTGTTCTTCTTCAGCAAGTCAGTCTGCAGCTGTGCCAGCTCGTCTCTATGGCTTGCCGCGGCTTCCTCGTTGGCTTTGTCGGTCCTCGTCTGTGCCTTCTGGGCGATGATCACCAAAGCGCCCGTGTAGAAGGCCACGCCCGAGAAGATGAGGTTGAGCAGGATCCACGGCTCGGGGTCGAACTGGCCGCCGTGCTTCAGGGCAGCGAACGTGCTGCTGGCATAGTGCAGCGCTCCGTTGGCCAGAATCCAGCCAAGGATGATCACCGAACCTATGAGGACGAACTGCACGGTCCCCATGCCCGACGCGACACGCTCGGCCATCCGCTCCATGAAGCTGCTTCCACCGGCATAGGGCGAGGGGTGCTTGCCGCCCTGCTGGTAGTGACCGTGGTGACGCAGAGGATCACTCTTGACCTGTTCCTGCTTCTGGAGCTCCGTGGCTGGCATCTGCTTCCTCTCTTGGCATTGCTTGATGCTGATCTTCCGTTGGAGAGTAGATAGCGAAGGAGGCGCTGGGCATCGTGGGCGTGGTTGAATGTCGCTTCATCGCAAGTATGTTGCGCGCCCCGACTCAACCCAAGAAGAGGAGACCGCCGATGCCCAAGTATCTGTTCGAGGTGTCCTATTCGTCCCAAGGCGTTGAGGGCGTCAGGAGCAAAGGAGGAAGCAGTCGGCGCGATGCTGTTGCCGAGATGACGGAGAGCCTGGGCGGGAAGCTCGAGAGCTTCTACTTCGCCTTCGGTGATCAAGATGCCTACGTAGTCGTTGACCTGCCCGATAACGAGACCGCCGCGGCCGTCGTCCTTGCCGTGAACGCCGCCGGAGGGGCCGCTCTGAAGACAATCCAGCTGCTCACACCGGCAGAAGTTGACGCGGCCGCGAAGCGCTCTGTCGGTTACCACCCACCAGGCTCCTGAGCCGATTCAGCGCCGCTCACGCCAGGCTGGCCCATCCGAGGAGAGGGGGGACTCCCTCGAACTGTTAGTAACCAGATCGCCGACTGACCATTTGAATATGCCTCAGCCAACGTTGAAACGGATCGGAGCCACCATTTGGATCGTTCCGTCTCACCCATCGAGCACGGTCGCTCCCCAAGTGCGAGGAAACTATTCTCCAAAAACTTCCAGCCTCTCGCCGGTTGCCGCCCTCCGCTCACCCTGGCAATCAGGAGGCGAGCAAGGCGCCCTCGGACTTGTCCGAGCCACCGCGAGATAGCCAGGATCTAGGCCAGCTGGCGCATAGGCAGGACCTGGGCCTTAACAGTGCCAGCTGCCAGAGAATCCGGACATCCTTGATCTGGTTCTAGCTTCAATCGTCGGCGAGTATCATCGACCTATGGGAATTCGCCGTGTTACTGTCGCGATCTTGGCGGTAGTGATCGGTGCTGGGGCGGCGCCGGTGGTCGAAGGTCAGAGCCCGATGAGCGGAATCGCTACGAGGGGGAGCGCGACCGGAGCGACGGTCAGATCCTCGCTACCCCATACCACGTCCGAATCACCGGAATCGCCTAACGTTCCTAGCAACGAGCTCACCCACCCCCGGGTGCATCCAACTGCAGGGTTACCGCTCACCTCTTTCACCCTCGCCTTCACCTTGCGAGAAACGCCCGGGCACCAGGGCGCTTTCGCGGTGGATTACCGTGTCCAAGTCACCGCACCGCTTGACGTCCCAACTTCGTGCGATCCAAACCCCCCGCCTAACGTTGAAAGCGGGGGGGTCGGTGAATTGGATCAGATCGCGCTCCAACCACCGGCCAGTGGCTGGTGCAACGGCACGTATCGGGCAACGGTATTTCTGCAGCGAGGCCCCTACTGCCCGCCTCCAGTGAAGGGCCAGCCCCCAACTCCCTGTCCGGAGTTCGCGACCCAAGACCTGGACACCGGAACTGCCAGCTTTACGATTGGACCAGGGTTGGCACACCTGATTTCAGTGCCGAACGTCAAGGGATTGAGACCAGCCACGGCCGATCGCCGCTTGAAGCGGCGACAGCTCAGGGTGCGCTATACCGCTCTCAGCAATCTGTGCGCCGGCATTCCACCCCACGGGCGGATCATCCTGCAGAAACCAACTGCGGGAACCAAGGTGCCGCGCGGCGCAAGGGTGCTGGTCCAGACTAGTTGCGGCAGCTGATCGCGTTTCGGGTACCTCGCCAGCCGGCGCCGAACTACGCTGTCAAATCGATCGGGCTCCTTCATGAAGCGCATAACCGTCAGTTCCAAGGCGTCATCGAGGCCGATGGGCGCAAGCTCGCAGAGTCTGCCTGACCACAATTGCGAGCGCCAGATCATCAACTGGTGACAGTGAATCGGTGGAGTGAGGCTTAATGGCTTGAAGCCAAAAACGGCGAGACCTGGAAATACAGGGGCAGTGACGGAGTCTGCTGATTGCCAACCGTCATTCCGGTGAACCATTGGCTCGGGCGAATGGGACTGCGTCAATGGCCGCGTGATCGGCGAGAATTGACCAAGCTATGTTGGTAGCTGATCGGTGTGGTCGCTTGCGCTTGGTCGAGATCTCAGGACCGCAGTAGGAACTCGGTCGCATGAGGATTGAACTTGGAAGCCGGTGCGCTACGCCGGTGTAGGCGGTCCAAACCAGGTAGTCAGCGCGTCGCGCAATCCAGTATCTGTGCCGTCGCCCGCCCAGGCGACATATCCGTCGGGCCGGATCAACACTGCAGCGGGAGCGCTGATCGACCCAAGTACCGGAAGCTCCCACGGGCCGTCATATTCAGCCTCGATCAGCTGGACCCGGTCAGCCCATGGGGTGATGTCAAAGCCACCGGGCTCACCGAGGTTGAGCAACGCCGGCTGGGCGTCGTGCAGCAGCTCGAAGACTCGGAGCGGGCCGTCGGCGGTCACGAGGTCCAGATCGGGCATCCGGCGTCCGAGCAGCGGATGTCCCTCGCCGAGGTCGTAATGAATGTCCGGCCCGGAGATGATTCCGGCGAGCAGTTTGCGAGGCTCGTCCAAGCTCGCCAGCTCCGACACCACGTCGGCCAGGGCCTTGATCCGCTCGTCCTGGCGCTGGAGCGCGCCCTGAGCCATCGTGTGCTGGAGCGCGCGGGCGGCGACCGGGTGGCGCTCCTCCTGGTAGGTATCCAGGAGGCCCTCCGGGGAGGTTCCATTGACCACCTGAGCCAGCTTCCATCCCAGATTCACCGCATCCTGCACACCTAGGCTGAGCCCCTGTCCACCCGCCGGGTAATGCACGTGCGCCGAGTCGCCGGCGAGTAGGACGCGTCCCGCGCGGTAGGCCGCTGCCTGACGTGTCAGGTCGGTGAACCTGGAGATCCAGGTGGGATTGTGGATCCCGAAGTCGGTGCCGTACACCGCGATCAGCGCCTCGCTCAGATCGCGCAGGGTGGGCTCGCTGCTGGGCCCGAGCTGCTGCTCGGTCACGACGACCCGCACCGGCCCCTCATCCATGTAGACCACCTCGCCGTCGCGGATCTCGTATTCTAACCTGCCGATGCCATGGATGCCCTTGTCATCGCGGCGGGTGCCCAGCTCCGGCTCCTCGGTCATCTCGACCTCGGCGATCAGGTTGCTCCTGGTCGGATCCCATCCGGGGAACTCGATGCCGGCTTCTTTACGGATGACGCTGCGTCCTCCGTCGCACCCGACGAGGTACTGCGCCCGCAGCGACGGCCCGTCGGACAGCTCGACGTCGACGCCGGCCTCGTCCTGCGCGAAGCCCATCACCTCAGATCCGTAATAGATCCGCACCGGCAGTTCGGCGATCCAGTCGGCCATGATCCGCTCGATCTGGTTCTGCCAGATCCCGAGCGAATACGGATGACGCGTCGGGAAGTCGCTCATGTCCAATACGGTTGTGCCGAACGTCGCGACCTGAGCCACTTGACCCTCCGCGAGGAAGCGATCTGCGACCCCACGCTGATCCAGCACCTCGATCGTGCGCGAGTGAAAGCCGCCGGCCCGTGAGCCGACGAGCACGTGATCGGGACGCCGCTCGACCACCGCGACGTCTATCTTCGCCAACGCCAACTCAGCCGCCAGCATCATCCCCGCCGGCCCTCCTCCGGCGATCACCACCGCATGCTCGGTCACAGCCACACTCCGGTCGATATCAGGCCGGCGTCCAGCGGCGGTTCGACGTCCCCACGCGATCCATTCCCCGAGATCAACACACCCATCTCGCTACTTGCCTTCCCGTAGGTTTCTGGCCATCGGCCGGCGGTTATACAGCATGACCCGGGGCTTGCTGCAAGCCCCGGGTGTGATATAAAGTGAAAGTGGAGGGTAGGTAAATCTCGTTCATCCTGGCGAGGCGGCGGTGCACCTCGGCCCAAGAGGTTCACGTTGGGGGGCCGCAAGGGGAGACGAGGGCGGCCGCGGCATTTGTCACCACGGTGATGGTCGCGCCCGCCACGGCCCTCGCGGACGCGACCTACACAACCTTCGCCGGTGGTAGCCCTGTTCGGGCTGGCCGTCGACCGATCGTTCAGTCAGGGTTCGTTCCCGAACCCTGACTACCGCCACGAAGGTTGCGGGACCGAACGCGTCGGGGAGCCCGCGCCTGGGAGTAGGAATGCGTTGACCCAGCCCGGCGCCGTGCAGCGAGCAGGCCGGAGTCGAAGCCGCTCTGGGGGGCGGCAAGGAGTCCGGCAACGGCCAGATCGAAAGCGTCGTCCAGCCTCGCGCTGGGAGGGTGCAAGGGTCAGGTCCTGAGCGTCTACTACGAAGGTGAGTCGGGCCGGGTCTGACGGAGAGCCTGATCAGATACCAAATAGTGGGCTTCGAACACATACCTACCCAACGTAGAAGGCGGGAGTCCATGACCGGACCTCTCCGAGGTCGAATCGCTGATGCCTACGTTGGACCAAATGGACAAGCCACAATTTGGTTCTTCCCTCGCAAACTCAAGTTATGCCCCGCTCCCAGCCGAAGAGCTATTGAGCGCCGCCCCGGCGACTTCAGATCTACGCGACAAGGAGGACGTTCATGGTTTTACTCAAGAGGCGCTCGGTCGTGGCGGCCGTGGCTGGCATCGGTATCTTGGCAATAGCTGCTGCCGCCTTTGCCTATTTCTCTTCAACCGGCTCAGGGACCGCGACCGCGACGGTCGGCTCAAGCTCGAACCTCACCCTTCACGGCAACGTCGAATCGAGCCTATATCCGGGGTCGTCGAGCACCGTGACCTTTACCGTCGACAACCCGTCATCGGGATCGGAGCACCTGGGATCGATCAGCCTCTCGAGCATCACTCCGGACGCTGGCCATTCTGCCTGCAGCACCGTGATCAGCGGCGGCAATCCCGACTTCACGATGGCGCCCGTCACCGTCAACCAGACCATCTCACCGGGTAACGGCAAAGCCGTCGCGCCGACCGGAACACTGACGATGAACGATACCGGCGTTAATCAGGACGCCTGCCAAGGAGCCACGCTTACCCTCCATCTGAGCAGCAACTGATTCCGAGCAGACGGGACGGCGCAGCCGCGAGCGAGATCAGCCATGCTGAGGCTCCTTGTCGGAGTGCTTTGCTTGACTGGCTGTGCCGTCGCCGTCGCTGCGTTTGCTTCCGCGGACCGGGGCCCAGTCCGCGGAGCTGAGCATGCGGCCGCGCCGACGAATCGACTCGGCTCGCGAGCGACGAGGCCACGCATCACTGTGCATCCCGCCCGGACCACGGTTTCGACAGAGGCAATCTTCGGCTTTCGCATACCGCGGGGCCGGGCACGTTTCCTATGCCGCCTTGACGGTATGGCGGCCCAGCGCTGCCGTTCCCCCTTTCGGATCCAGAATCTGCATCTCGGCTCGCACACTTTCTCGGCCCGCGCAATCGACCACTTCGGGCGCCGCGGTCAGCTGGCGTGGTTTCGCTGGGAGGTAGTCGAACCGAAGCCTTTCGAGGTCAAGGCGAATGCAGATGGCCTTCAGTCCCTCTATCCGGGCGCTGCGCCGGTTGAACTGCCGCTGACGATTAGGAACCCAAATCCGCAAGAGATTCGGATCGTGTCGTTGCGCGTGCAGGTCACGCAGAGCCCACCTGGTTGTAACGCGGCAGAGAACCTTGCGATCCGGGCCTCCAGCGCTTCAAAGTCCTCGCCGCTCGCGGTGCCAGCCGGCGGCAGCGCCGCGCTTCCTGCAGCGGGAATGTCGGCCCCCGCGATTCAACTGCTGGATCTGCCGACGAACCAAGATGCCTGCCAGGGCGGCCAGTTTTTGCTGCAGATCGAAGGATTGGCCCACGAATGAGGCTCCGACGCAAGGAGAGCTCTCTGGGATTCGTGATCAGCGTTGTCGTCGCCATCGCGGCTTCCAGCGCAGCAATCGCCTACTTTTCGGCCGCCGGTGTCGGACAGGCCTCGGCGAGCGTGTCCAGCCTGACGGCGCCTACGATCACAGAAATCACTCCCCAGGTCGGAGGTTCCGTTGAGCTGTCATGGACCAGCGTCAGCGGTCCCGGGCCGAGCGCTGTGCGCTACACGGTCCTGCGAGACGGCTCAGCCGCTGTCGGAAACTGTCCCAACAACGCCGAGGCATCCACGACCTGCGACGACACCGGCGTCGAAGCAGGTGAACACAGTTACGTGGTTGTCGCGCAGTGGCGCACCTGGAGTGCGTCGAGTACTCCAGTCAAAACGAATGTGGAAGTCGGCGCCCCAAGGTATCTCTCGCTGACGGCCAACAACTCGACCACGACCGCCGGGGAAGCGTCCAACCTCACGGTTACGGCACTGGACAAGAACTCCAACGTCGTGCCCACCTACACCGGCTCCCACAGCCTGACCTTCTCCGGCGCCGCGTCGAGCCCCGCCGGTAACGCGCCCACCGTCTCCAACAGCTCGGGGAGCGCGGTTGCCTTCGGCTCGGCAACCGCGCTCACCTTCTCCAACGGCGTCGCCTCGGTCTCGGGTGCAAGCAACGGCGCGATGAAGCTCTACAAGGCGGGCGTCGCGAGCATCTCGGTCACCGACGGCTCGATCTCCACCAGCTCGCCGCTCTCGCTCACGGTGGGCTCGGCATCCGC
>Ga0307372_10000547_pt1 | contig 66861 bp, 59 predicted proteins | sample OX1MG_FD_202533 | JGI IMG/M metagenome (GOLD analysis project Ga0307372, IMG submission 202533) | Soil microbial communities from Risofladan, Vaasa, Finland - OX-1 | ecosystem: Environmental > Terrestrial > Soil > Coastal area > Acid sulfate soil | place: Finland: Risofladan, Vaasa | collected... | reverse complement strand
GGGTTCAGCTTGACCGCGTCAAAGAACTTCCGCCGGGCGTGGGCCCAGCAGGCGGCATGCACCAGGCCGGCGCCGCCCACGCCCTCATAGGCGGCGTAGCCATCGGATTGCAGAATGCCGGCGAAGCGGATGGGGGGCGCAGTGCCCGGGATGCGCCCCACGCCATGGGCGTTACGCCCAGGCTGGCGTATATATGAAGGGGCGGATTACCCGCAACCCAGAACGATTTGCGAGCCAACGTAATGGCACGGAGGGTATCATGGACGTGGGCCGCCTGCTCGGAGCCGCCATTCCATCAGGAAAAGCCGCACGCGCTCTTCCCGTAAAGATCACAGCGATGCTGGAGTTGCTCTAAGTTGTCAGGCGCGGGGTTCGCGATCGCTGGCGCAGCCGGAGGCGCAAGATGGATATTTCAGTCAAACCCACTGCGGGGGTCGCGCCGTTTTACCTGCGGGCCAAGGCGGCGGGAGAAGGCCGCGAACCGGGGACCCCAAGCCGTCTGCGGCCTGGGGTGGTCGTCATTCCGCAGGGCGGCCCACCCCCGGGGAGCGAATCCGGCGCGGCTCCATGCCCGCGCCGAACAACGCCGCGCAGCGCCGTCTTGGAGCAAAGGGCCCCTAAGCCAGCGCGAAGCCGCCCAGCGCAGTTGCAGCGGGGCGGCTCACTAGCGGGACGCGCGCCGCAGGCGCGCTGGGGCCTGCGCCAAACACGGCGCACCGGGCTACCCGCAACCTTGGCGATGATCCTGTTTTGCGGGGTCGGAGCTGCGGCGCAATCGCATCCGCCAGCGGTGCAACCTACGCCTTCCGCAACGCCATGGTTGGCCACCGTCACAACCACGGCGCGCCGCCTGCTCCACGGGACGGAAGAGCTGCCGGCGGCGGCGGTGCGCCATTGGCGCGTTGCCGTGCCCGTGGTGGTGGGCACCGGTTTGTTCATCGCCTACGGAGATGCTCCGCTGTCGGCTCACATCCAATCCTCCAGGCTGGAAAGCCGGAGCACCACCTGGTCCAACCGTGGGCTCTTTGCCATCGAGCCCGCCCTTGTGCTGGCGACCGCCGCCATCGAGGAACGGTGCCTGTTTTGCGCAGGCGTCGGCAACACCGCCGCGGCCACGCTGACAAGCGAGGCCTATGCCATGGCCGCCGTCCGCACGCTCAGCTTCGCTGCCGGCCGGGAGCGCCCCGGCGTGCCCCTGGACGGCAACGGCAACTTCTGGGAGGGCGGGACCTCGTTCCCCTCGGGCCATGCGACGGCGGCCTTCACCATGGCCTCGGTGCTGGCGCACCGGTATCCCCGGGCGAAGTGGGCCGCCTGGGCCGCCTACGCCACAGCGGCCGGGGTTGCGGGGGCTCGCTTCAGCGCCAAGGAGCACTTTCCCGCCGATCTCCTCGTGGGCTCCGCCCTCGGCGCCGCGTTGGGCGATTGCGCCGTCCACTGCCAGTAAAGGCCTGTGGCGGCAACTCGGAGATGCCCCGACCGTCAGCGGGCATCCCTTGCCCGCCGCGCGTTGGCCCAGCGGGGCGGGCTTGCCCGGAATCGAATCGCTCCAAGCGACCATGGCGAACGACCGAAGCAAGAAGCGACGAACCGCGCGCCGGGTCACGCCGTTTTGCCTGCGGGCAAAGTCGGAGCGAGAAGGCCGCGAGCCGCGGCCTTCGGGCCGCCTGGCGCGGCCCCAATGCAGCGCCGCGCGAGCATGCCGCCGCGCGCCGTTACAGCGGGGCGGCTCACAAGCGGGACGCGTGCCACAGGTGCGTTGGGGCCCGCGCCAACCAAGGCTAATAGGTCAGGAGGAGCCGGTCCGCGACGACCTCGCCGTCCAGGGTCTGGCCATTCATCTGGAATCGCTTGATCATGGAACCCCCGCAGCGAACGGGAATCTCGCGCTCAAAGAGACCCGCAGGCATTTCCGGGTTGCACTCCACGGTGCCGGAGCGTTTGGTCCCATCGATGGAGAGCGCAACGTAAACGCCCCGGCGTTTGCAGTCCGCTATCGCCTCCATGAGAGAAGGGAGGCTGAACGACTGTGCCCCGTAGAGGATCCGTTGCGTGTTGGTGTAGGGCGGGTCGCAGTAGACGAGGTCTCCGGGGCGTGCGCGCCGCATGGCCACACGGAAATCCTCCTCGCGAAACTCGGTTTCCCTAAGGCGCCGGTGCCAGTCTTCGACGCGGGCCGCGAACGCCCTGGGGTGAATCGGGGAATGGATGCCGCAGGGGGTTGACATGTATCCGTCGGCCTTCCGAAAGCGAACAATCCCGGCGTAGCAAGCTCGACAAAGAAAAACCAGGTCGCGCCCGTTTGGGGCGGCGTTGTAGGCGGCCTTCACCCGCTCATAGGCCTCCACCTTGCCGATGCTCTCGGCCAGCTCCCACCGCTCCGCATACCAGGAGGTTAGGGCCACCGGCGTTTCAATCAGGGCGCGCCAGATCTCGATGAGGGGACCGCACACGTCGGATGCCAGGCCCTGTTTGGGCGCGACGGCTGCGAGGACGGCGCCGCCACCGACAAAGGGCTCGAGGTAGCGCCCGTAGCGGGGCGGGAACATGCCGATGATGTCGCGGGCAAAGCGCTGCTTGTTCCCCACCCATTTTAAGAGCTGGCCCCGGGGCGACGTTTCGGCGAGCCCGACCTGCTCGCCCGGGAAGAGCTCGGTTTGGGTGCGTGGCTTCAACTCATCCACAGTATTCCATTTTGGGATATAGAGCAACCGTCCGCTACCATCTTGCCGAGAGTGGCAGCCACGCTCCAGTCCCGACTTGTCCGACTGCTGCGTCAAGTGCGCGCTGAGCGTGGCCTCCGCCAAACCGACTTGGCCCGCAAGCTGCGGCGCGGGCAATCATTTGTCAGCAAGTACGAATCCGGGGAGCGGCGGCTGGACCTGCCCGAGATTGCCGCGGTCTGCAACGCCGTCGGCCTGACCCTCACCGAATTTGTCCGCAGACTCGAGTCGGAATGAGGGCCGATCCGCGCTTCGCCCGTGAGGGCAAAGACTTCTGGGCAAACGTCCGGTGCGTCAGCGAAGCCCTCGGGTACACGAATTCGGCCGGGCAGATCAATGTTCCCACTCTGTCTGAGATTCGGGGTGCCCTGGGCAGGTTGCAGCTCGGCGAGTACCACCTCTCCGATCGGCTCGGGAACCCGACCCCAATGGGGATTCTCCTGCTCGACTATTTTGCGCACCGCGCCGAGGCCCTGAACGACCTGGTCAGGCTGAGCTTGATGTCTGGCGACGAGGCGGCCGCCGAGTTCGAGAAGCTGAGGGCCCGCGTGGACCCGCAGTGCCCGCTCCCGATGAACAAGCAAAAGGGCGAGAAGAGGAGGCACGCATTCCTCACCGGAATCGTGAACATGATCATCTGGGAAAAGCTTGGCGGCGGCGCCTGTTGCTATGACCCCAGGAGGCTAACGACGTTTACGAGGGACGGGATTCCCCTCCGGACGCTGGCCAGGCGAGTAGACGGGGCCTTCCCGGCCACGGTGAACCCCATCGCCTTATGGGAGATCAAGGAGTACTACTACACGACCACGTTCGGTAGCCGTGTGGCGGACGGAGTCTACGAGACGCTTCTCGACGGCGCGGAGCTGGAGGAATTGCGAGAGCACGGCCACGTTGAGGTCGAACACTGCCTTATCGTGGATGGCTACCGCACCTGGTGGATGCAGGGCAGATCGTACCTTTGCCGGATTGTGGACATGCTGCACATGGGCTACGTAGACGAAGTGCTCTTCGGGCGCGAAGTGCTTGTGCGCCTGCCCGAGGTTGTCGAACGCTGGTCAGAGCTTGAGCGGGAGCGCCGGGCCCGCAGCCAGGCACCCCGGACGCCCCCGGCGTGAGCCGGCAGCGGGCGGCATTGCGACTGGGTGCTTTCCCCGAGGTCCGGCGGCTCCCGCAGCCTGAGTCGCCGCCGCGCGGTTGCGATGGCCTAAAATAGGGAGGTGCAGACGTTGTGGAGCGCCGCCGAGCCCCGCTACCCCCGGCTGCGGCAGACCGCCTCGTATTTGGCGGCGACCGAGACCCATACCTTTGCCACCTCGGTGGCGGCGCACGCGCTGCTCTCGTTTTTCCCCTTTGTCGTGCTGCTGCTTTCGCTGTGCCGCAACTTCCTGCACTCGCCGCGGCTGTACAACAGCCTGCTGCAACTGCTGCGCGCCTACCTGCCGGTGGCCGACGTGGGCCCGGACCACACCCAGACCTTTATCATCAACAACCTGCAGTTGATCGTGGAGCACCAGCGGGCGGTGCAGGTGGCGTCGCTGGTGATCCTGCTGGTGACCTGCACCGGGGTGTTCCTGCCGCTGGAGGTGGCGCTGAACCACATCTGGCAGGCGGGGAGCAACCGCAGCTACCTGCGCAACTGGGCGGTGGCGATCGGGCTGGCGTTTGGCTGCGGCGTGCTGGGGATGCTGTCGGCCTCGTTCACGGCGCTGACGGAGACCTACTCGACGCGGCTGTACCACTACCTCAGCCGGCTGCCGATGCTGCGCGCCCATCCGGTGCCGCTCGACGTGGTCTCGATCGCGATTGTGCGGGCGGGGGCGGTGCCGTTCACCATCGCCATGTTCTTCTTCATTTATTGGCGGCTGCCGAACCATCCGGTGAAGGCGCGGCGGGTGCTGCCGGCGGCGGTCACGGCGGGGCTGCTGTGGGAGGTGTCGAAGTACCTCTACATCCTGCTGCTGCCCTGGCTGAACTTCCGCGACCTCTACGGGCCGTTTGCCATCTCGGTGTCGCTGCTGCTGTGGGCCTACGTTTCGGCGCTGATCGTGCTCACTTGCGCGGAGATGGTGGCGCCGCTGACGGCGGCGGGGGGGCAGGGCAGCTTCGATTTTGCCCGGCCGGGGGTAACCGCGGGGCTACTCCAGGAGGGGCCGGAGGCCGTAGAGGCGGCCGTCGGCACTGCGGTTGGGGGCGAGGCTGGCAGCTTGCCGGAAGCCCGCTCCTGAACCGGGGAAAACGGGAGTGGAAGTGGAGTTGCGTGTGTGGCCTGGCCGACACACCCGGCTTGGCATCGAAGCAGGGAAAGGGCAATTTTTTTGGCTGCCGGAGCCGGATTTTTGCTTGACTCCCAGTTTGGCGTGGCAGGAAAATCCCCCTCAGCTTGTGGTGTACTATGGTTTGCCCACAAGATGTATGGATGAAGGAGAGGAAGACTGGTTATGCCCGACAAGCTGCGCCGCGACGTGAGTATGAGTGAAGCCGAGATGGTAGAGTCCCCGACCGCGCGGCGGCGCCGTGGCCTGAGCTTGCAGCGACACTTCACCAACGGACGGGTGTCGCCCTACGAGGAGGTGCAGTGGGAGCGGCGCTCGGCGCTGATCCAGAACGAAAAGGGCGAGACCATCTTCGAGCAGAAGGAGGTGGAGGTGCCGCGCGACTGGTCGCAGACGGCGACCAACATCGTGGCGTCGAAATACCTGCACGGCAAGCTGGGCTCGGCGGAACGGGAGAACAGCGTGCGGGGGCTGGTGGGGCGCGTGGTGGAGACGATGCGCGACTGGGGCATGGCGGACGGGTACTTCAAGACGGACGAGGATGCCCGGATTTTCCACGACGAGCTGGTGCACCTGCTGATTACGCAGAAGGCGGCGTTCAACTCGCCGGTATGGTTCAACTGCGGGGTGCACCGGTTGGAGCCGGAGGCGGCGGGGGCGAACTGGTACTGGGACCAGCAGCGGCAGCAGCCGGCCTTTGGGGCGGTGGGCTACCACAAGCCGCAGTGTTCGGCCTGCTTCATCAACTCGGTGAGCGACTCGCTGGACAGCATCCTGACGCTGGCCAAGACGGAGGGGATGCTGTTCAAGTGGGGCTCGGGGACGGGCACCAACCTCTCGCCCATCCGCAGCTCGCAGGAGCAGCTCTCGGGCGGGGGGACGGCGAGCGGGCCGCTGAGCTTCATGCGGGGCTTCGATGCGTTTGCGGGGGTGATCAAGAGCGGGGGCAAGACGCGGCGGGCGGCGAAGATGGTGGTGCTGAACGCCGACCACCCCGACATCGAGGAGTACATCTGGTGCAAGGCGAAGGAGGAGCAGAAGGCGCACACGCTGGTGCAGGCGGGCTATGACCCGTCGCTGGACGGGGAGGCGTACTCGTCCATCTTTTTCCAGAACGCCAACAACAGCGTGCGGGTGACGGACGAGTTCATGCAGGCGGCGGAGGCGGACGGGAGCTTCGAGCTGAAGCGGGTGGCGGGGGAGCGCAAGGGGGAGGCGATCAAGCGGGTGGACGCCAAGGGGCTGCTGCGGCAGATGGCGGAGGCGGCGTGGCAGTGCGGCGATCCGGGCATCCAGTACGACACCACGGTGAACCAGTGGCACACCTCGAAGAACACGGCGCGCATCAACGCCAGCAACCCCTGTTCGGAGTACATGTTCCTGGACGACTCGGCCTGCAATCTGGCCTCGATCAACCTGATGAAGTTCAACGGGGCGGGCGGGTTCGACGTGGCCGCCTACCGGCAGGTGGTGAACATCCTGATCACGGCGCAGGAGATCATCATCGACAACGCCAGCTATCCCACCGAGCGCATCGCGCAGAACTCGCACGACTACCGGCCGCTGGGGCTGGGCTACGCCAACCTGGGGGCGCTGCTGATGTCGAACGGGCTGCCCTATGACAGCGACGGGGGGCGGGACTACGCCGGCGCCCTGACCGCCATCATGTGCGGCCAGGGCTACCTGCAGTCGGCGCGCATCGCCGAGGCGCTGGCGGCGCCGGGCGCGCCCGACGGGGAGGGGGCGTTTCCGGGGTATGCGCGCAACCGCGAGCCCATGCTGGATGTGATCCGCATGCACCGGGCGGCGGTGAACCACATCAACCCCAAGAACGTGGCCGAGCCGGTGATGGCGGCGGCGCGGCAGTGCTGGGACGAGGCGCTGGAGCAGGGCAGCCGCCACGGCTACCGCAACGCCCAGGTGACGGTGCTGGCGCCCACCGGCACCATCGGCTTCATGATGGACTGCGACACCACCGGCATCGAGCCCGACCTGGCGCTGGTGAAGTCGAAGAAGCTGGTGGGCGGGGGCGTGATCAAGATCGTCAACCAGAGCGTGGACAAGGCGCTGCTGCGGCTGGGCTACTCGGCGCAGCAGACGCACGACATCCTGGCGTATGTGGACGCCACCAGCACCATCGAGGGGGCGCCGCACCTGAAGCCGGAGCACCTGCCGGTGTTCGACTGCTCGTTCAAGCCGGCCAACGGGACGCGCAGCATCCACTACCTGGGGCACATCCGCATGATGGCGGCGGCGCAGCCGTTCCTGTCGGGGGCGATCTCGAAGACGGTGAACCTGCCGGAGGCGGCGACGGTGGAGGACGTGGTGCAGGTCTACACCGAGGGGTGGAAGCTGGGGCTGAAGGCGATCGCCATCTACCGCGACGGCAGCAAGAAGGTGCAGCCGCTGTCGGCGGCGGCAGGCAAGGCGGTGGCGGGGCGGAGCGAGGCGGCGCCGCTGTCGGTGCCGGCCTCGGTGCCAACGGCGCGGCCCTACCGGCGGCGGTTGCCGGAGGAGCGGCAATCGCTGACGCACAAGTTCAAGATCGGCGGCCATGAGGGCTACATCACCGTGGGGATGTACGAGGACGGGCAGCCGGGCGAGATCTTCGTCACCATGGCGAAGGAAGGCTCGACCATCAGCGGGCTGATGGACAGCTTTGCGACCGCCATCTCGCTGGCGCTGCAGCACGGGGTGCCGCTGCGGCTGCTGGTGGACAAGTTCTCGCACACCCGGTTCGAGCCCAGCGGCTGGAGCGGGAACGCCGAGATCGGCTACGCCAAAAGCATCATGGACTACCTGTTCCGCTGGATGGGGCAGAAGTTCCTGGACCACCAGCCGCCGGCGCCCAAGGGAGTGGAGGACGTGCATGGGGACCGGGGCGAGCGGCAGGAGGCGCTGGAGACGGTGGGGCAGATTCCGCTGATCACCACCAGCGTGACCACCGCGATTGACGCGCCCGCTTGCCACAATTGCGGCAGCATCATGGTGCCCAACGGCTCCTGCTTCAAGTGCGTGAACTGCGGCGAGACCAGCGGCTGCAGCTAGGCGGGGGCGGGGGGGCGGCAAAAATAAGTGCCCGGGAGGGCTGCGCCAGCGTCTAAGGGAGTGTGCGAAAGCTAACCACGGCGTGTTTGGGGGTGCTGCTGGGACTGGCCGGGGCGGGCCCGGCGCGGGCGGCCTGGGGCCAGGCGCCGGCGGCCAGCCTGCCGGTGCTGGGCGAGACGCTGGCGCCGGGGGCGGCGGCGCAACTGCGGGCGCAGGAGCGCGCGCTGGCGGCCACGGGGGCGCGGGTGGAGGAGATCCAACTGGACCACGGGGCGGTGGTGCGGGCCTACGTGGCGGCCTCGGGGCAGGTGTTTGGCTTGGCCTGGCAGGGCCCCACCCTGCCCGATTTGGCGCATCTGCTGGGGCAGCATTACGCGGCGTTTCAGCGGGCGGCGGCGGGCGCGCGGCGGCGCGGGCCACTCTATGTCCACAGCGGCACGCTGGTGGTGGAGATGAGCGGGCACATGCGCGACTTCCGCGGGCGGGCCTACCTCACCGACGCCATACCGGCGGCGCTGACCCCGGCGGTGGTGCGATGAGGAGGCTGCGCGACGAGGCGATGGCGATCCTGCTGGCGGCGCTGCTGGCGACGCTGGTGGCGTGCGGCGGCGGCGGCGGGACCTCCGGCGGGTCCGGGGGCGGCGGCGGCGGCGGCAACCCGCCCACGCCGAACACGGTGACGGCGGTCTCGAACCTGGGGGTGGGGGGCAACTACGCCGACGGGCTGTTCACCAGCGTGACGGTGTGCGTGCCGGGGACCAGCAACTGCCAGACGATTGACAACGTGCTGGTGGACACGGGCTCGTACGGTCTGCGGCTGCTGGGCTCGCAGGTGAACCTGCCGCTGACCATCAGCGCGGACAGCAACGGCAACCCGCTGGGCGAGTGCGAGCAGTTCGCCAGCTCGTTCGACTGGGGTCCGGTGGCGACCGCGGACGTGCAGATGGCGGGCGAGAAGGCGGCGGCGGTGCCGATCCAGTTGATGGGGCAGAGCGGCTTTCCGGCGCCGCCGGCCTTGTGCAGCCAGAGCGGCGTGCCGGAGACCGACACGCAGGCGCTGCTGGGGGCGAACGGCATCCTGGGGGTGGGGGTGTTTGTGCACGACTGCGGCAGCGGCTGCGCGCCGGGGCAGACCAGCGCGCCGGCGGTGTACTTCGGCTGTCCGGCCGCGGGCTGCGCGCCAACGCTGGTGGCGCTGGCCAGCCAGGTGCAGAACCCGGTGGCGCTATTTCCGCAGGACAACAACGGGGTGGTGATCCAGATGCCGCAGGTGCCGGACGCGGGCGCGCCCAGCGTGAGCGGCACGCTGACCTTCGGCATCGGCACGCAGAGCGACAACAGCCTGGCCGGGGCGACGGTGCTCTACGCCGACGGCTACGGGGATTTTTCCACCACCTTCCAGGGCAAAAACTACAGCGGCTCGGTGCTGGACTCGGGCTCCAACGGCAACTTTTTTCTGGACGGCGCGACGCTGAACCTGCCGCTGTGCAGCGGCAACAACACCGGCTTCTACTGTCCCAGCTCGACGGTGAGCTACAGCGCGACCAACCTGAGCGCGGCGGGGGCGGGCACGGCGGCGGCGGCGTGGAACGTGGGCAACGCCGACAACCTGTTCGCCACGCCCAACGCCGCCTTCAACAATTTGGCCGGGCCCAACCCCGGCGCCTTTGACTTTGGCATGGCGTTTTTTTATGGCCGCACCCTCTATTTCGGCATCAATGGGGCGAGCGTGGGAGCGGCCGGGAACGGGCCCACCGGGCCGTTCTATGCCTACTGAGCCGCCGCCCGCTTGTAGCGATTCCGGGTTCGCCGGTATACTCGGGCGGTGATGCGCGCGCGCCTAGCGGCGGTGGGAATGGTGGCGCTGGGCCTGGTGGCGGCGCAGGCGCCCAGGCAGCGGACGCGGTTTCCCGGAGGGGACCACCCGCGGGCGCGGGCCGACTGGTTCCTGCGCATGCGGCAATCGCGCGACGGCCTCTCGCCGGCGGCGCACCACTACCAGGCCTGGCGGCAGGCGCAGCGGATGCCGGTGGTGCGGCCGCGGCGGCAGTTGCGCGCGGGCGCGGCCGCGCCCGCTGCCGGCACCGCGCCCCCGACGGTGGGGGGCAACTGGACCGAGCTGGGCCCGCGGCCGGAGATGGACCCGCAGTTCGGCGCGGTGGGCGGCCGCATCACCGCCATCGCGGTGGACCCGAGCGACGCCACCGGCAACACCGTCTACCTGGGCGCGGCCGACGGCGGCCTGTGGCTGTCCACCAACGCCACCGCGGCGCAGCCGACCTTCACCCCGATCGGGGACAACCTGCCCAGCCTCTCGATCGGCGCGATTGCGCTGGACACCTCGACCCAGCCGACGACGATCTATGTGGGCACGGGCGAGGGCAACGGCAGCGAAGACAGCTATTACGGGGTGGGCATTCTGAAGTCCACCGACGGGGGCCAGACCTGGAGCCAAGGCACCGGGGTGAACTTTTTTGGCAGCGCCATCACGCGGCTGCTGGTGGACCCGAACAATACGAAGATTCTGTTGGCCTCGGTGACCGAGTCGGGCGTGTACGTGAGCGACAATTACGTCAGCTCGGCCCCGGCGATCGGGATTGTGCGCTCGAGCGACAGCGGCGCGACCTGGACGCAGGTGTACAACCAGACCGCCACCGCCACCGATCTGGTGTACGAGCCGGTCTCGCCGGTCTCGGGGAATTTTTTCGCGGCGATCCGCGGCAAGGGCATTTTCAAGTCCACAGACTTGGGCGCGACCTGGAGCGCGGTGGCGGGCGAGCCGCTCGGGGTGGCGAGCAACTCGACCGATTTCTACCGGGTGTCGCTGGCCACGCGCCCGGGCGTGTTGTACGCCTTGATCTCCGACGTGAACGGCGATTCCACCCAAACCGCCGACTGCGGCGGCGCGGCCACCTGCACCGGCTTGGCGAAGTCGAGCGATGGCGGGGCGAACTGGACCTCGCTGACGCCGCCGCCGACCCTCTACGGCAGCAACCACCAGGGCTACTACGACCAGGACATCGCCGCGCCGCCGAACAGCAGCGTGCTGGTGGCGGGCGGGGTGGACGAGTGGTCGGAGAACCTCGGCGCGGCCCCGCCCACCTGGACCAACCTGACCAACAGCTACACCACCGGCACGGTGCACATGGACGAGCACGCCATCGTCTGCCTGGACGCGACCCACTGGTATGTGGGCAACGACGGCGGGGCCTGGTACACGACCGACGCGGGCGCGAACTGGAGCAACCTGAACGGCACGCTGGGGGCGATCCAGTTCTACAGCGTCACGCCCGACCCGGCCACGGCGGGGCGGATGCTGGGGGGCTCGCAGGACAACGGCACGGCGCTGGCGAGCCCGGGGCAACGGGCGTGGCCGGAGATTTTGGGCGGAGATGGCGGCCACACCGCCATCAACCCCACCAACCCGCAGCAGATGTTCACCGAGTTCACCGGGATCTCGCTGCAGCGCTCCGACGACGGCGGGGCGAGTTTCCACCCCGTAGTGGACAGCGGCACCATCGCCGACACGGGCGAGTTCTACATCCCCTATGCCTTGACCGCCGACGGCAGCCTGGGGTATCTGGCCACGCAGCGGGTGTGGCGCGGGCCGACGGTGCCCACCTCGACGGGCATGGGCTGGACGGCGATCAGCCTCGACCTCACCCATTCGCAGGGGAGCGTGACCAGCGACGACCTGACGGCGATTGCGGTGGCGCCGAGCTCGGCCGACACCGTTTACGCAGGCGCCTATGACGGTTCGCTGAGCGCCACCAGCAACGCCACCTCGACCCAGCCGATGCCCACTTGGACCGAGGTGCAAGCGGGGAACCTGATCTTTGCCGGGCCGGTGTCGGCGATCGCGGTGAGCCCGGCGGATGCGCAGACGGTGTATTGGGGACTGGGCTTTCTTGGCAAGACGGCGGCGCTGTTCAAGAGCAGCGACGGGGGCAAGACCAGCAGCGATATCGCCGGCGACCTGCCGGGTTCGCCGATCAACGCCATCGTGGTGGACCCGAACAACGCCAACGACATCTACGTGGCCACCGACGAGGGCGTGTTCGCGGCCGGCGACGGCGGCGGGGGCGGGGCGAACGAGCAGTGGGCGCGGGTGGGGAGTAACCTGCCGGCGGCGGCGGTGCTGAGCTTGGCGCTGACCGACGCCGGGGGCACGCCCACGCTGGTGGCGGGCACACACGGGCGGGGGGCGTGGAGCATCCCGGCGGTGGCGCCGGCGGGCTTCAGCATGGCGGCCACGCCGAGCGCGCAGACGGTGGAGGCGGGGCAGCCGGCGGTGTATACCATCCAGACCACGGCGACGGGCGGGTCCTCGACCATCACCCTGAGTTGCGGCAGCGAGCCCCACTGCACCATCGCGCCGGCCACGCTGGCGGCGGGGGGCACGGCCACGGTGACGGTGACGCCGGCGCCGACCGGGGCGGTGGCGGCGACGTCGTTCGTGGTCACCGGCAGCAATGGGCTGGCGGCGCAGGCGGTGACGCTGGGCTTGACGGTGCTCGACTACCAGTTTTCCTGGCTGGCGAGCTCGGGCCCCAGCCTGGCGGCCCAGTTGGAACTGGGCCAGAGCGGCTTCTACCAGGCCACGCTGGCCTCGCCGGGGTTTGACGCGCCGGTGTCGTTTTCCTGCCCCAATGCCCCCAGCGGGGTGAGCTGCAGCTTCAGTCCGGCCAGCGTGGCCTCGCCGACGATCGGGACGTTTGTGGATCTTACCGTGCAGGCCGGCAGCGGCGCGGCGCCGGGGGCGGTGGCGCTGGACGTCCGCGCCGTGGGCGGCAGCGACACCCATGATTTGACGCTGAACCTGATGCTGGCGCCCTTTGCCCTGGCCGCCGCGCCGGGGATGGTGAATGCGGTGGTCGGAACCGCGGCGACCTTCACGGTCTCCAGCAGCAGCGCCACCAACTTCGCCGGGGCGATTGCGCTGAGCTGTTCGAGCCCGGGGGCGGCGCAGCCGACCTGCGCCTTCAATCCCCCCACCATCGCCGCCGGCGGCAGCAGCACGGCCACGGTCACGGGCTTTGCCGGGATGAGCGGGCCCGCGTACGGCGGCAACCTGCAGGATGCGGTGGTGTTCAGCGGCACGGCGGGGGCGGGGCAGAGCCAGGCGCAGGCGCTCATCGTCCCCGGGGATTTCCTGCTGGCGCCATCGGCGATAGCGCCCGCCATCGTGGGCGCCAGCACGCTGACGGCGACGGTGCAGGTGTACGAGACGGGCCTGCTGGCGCAGCCGGTGGCCCTGTCGTGCGCGAGCTCGGCCGGGCTGACGTGCAGCTTCAACCCCGCCGCGCTGAGCGCCCAAGCCATGGGCACCAGCACGGTCACCATCAGCGGCCTGCAATCGGTGCCGGCGTCGGCGAGCATCCCGTTGACGCTGATCGGCACGAGCGGCGGGTTGCAACGCGCGGTGGCGCTGTCGCTGGCCAACGACGCGGATTTTTCCATGGCGACGGCGCTGGCGCCGGCGGCCATCCTGCCGGGCGACAGCGCCAGCTTTTTGCTGCTGGTGCAGCCGGTGAATGGCTTCGCGGGATTCATAGCCCTCAGTTGCGGCGCGGGGACGGTGTGTCCGTACGTCAACCCCTTTGTGCCCGTGGCGGGGGGGGATACGGTGGCGCTGACGGCCAGCGGCTTGCCCGCCACCGCCCCGGCCAGCGTGACCGTGACCGCCAGCACGACCCAGGGGGGCGCCACGCTCAGCCATGCGCTGGTGGTGCCGGTGGCGCTGGGGGATTTCAGCATGAGCGCCACGCCGGCGGCGCAGACGGTGACGGCGGGGACGACGGCGATGGTCAACCTCGCCTTCCAAGCCACCGCCGGCCTCGCCGCCGCGGTGAGCGTAACCTGTTCGGGCCTGCCGGCGGGCGCCCTTTGCACCGCCCTGACGCCCAACATCACCAACGGCACCACGGCCATCGTGCATATTGCCACCCCCACCGTGGCGGCGGCGCCCGGGGGCGGTGGGGGAGGCTGGTGCGGCTGGCTGGTGCTGCTGGCGTGCCTGCTAGTCCTGACGGCGGCGCTGCCGCGTCGGCGGCCGGCTTGGGCCTTGTCGGCGTTCCTGCTGGCGAGCGTGGCCTGCGGGGGCGGGGGCGGGGGGACGATTCCCAGCGGCGGCGGCGGCGGCACCACCCACCCGCCGACGACCTCGACCATCACCATCACCGCCACCGACGCCACGCCGGGACTGGCGCAGCCCACCAGCCACGCCGTCACGGTGCAGTTGACGATCGAGTAGGCGGCGTCAGTTGACGATTTTTTCCAGCTTCACCGTGGCGGAGGAGTTGATGTCGCTGTCCTGGGTGCCGGCCTGGGGGCTGGGACCGACCAGCTTGATGCGCATCAGGTTGTGGGTCTGGCTGTGGGACTGCAGCAGCACGGCGTCGGCGAGGCGGTAGACGGAGGTGGCGGTGGTGTCGAAGGCGACGGTGGCCTCGGGCACCAGCCCCTGGGCGGCCAGGGCTTGGGAGTTGGGCAGGGCGTTGGGGGGCAGCGGGGCGTCGCCCTGGGAGCGGACGGTGATGGTGGCGGCGGGCTGGCCCGCCACAGTGCCCACGGCGGCGAGATGGCAGGCGAGGGTGAGGGCCACCGAAGTGTTCATGGTGGGCAATTGGCGGGTGCGGTGGCGGGACCAGCGGGCGCCCACGGCGGTGGGGCCGCGGGGCAGGGCGTCGGTGCGCACCAGCTCCTCCAGCATCTCCACCGGCTGGTCGTAGGCGGCGCCGGCTTGGCGCGCCAACACCTGGAAGTGGCCCTGGGCCTCGCGGAAGCGGGGCGGGGTCATGGCCAAGGCGGCGTGGTCGGTGGCGGCGGCCTGCTGCTGCAGCCCGGGGAGCACGGCCGGATCGCCGTGCACCGTGGTGGAGAACTGGGTGAAGCGCAGCTCGGCATCGAAGGCGCCGGGGGTGGCGCCGGGCAGGATGCGCATGGCCACCTCGGCGGCGGTGTCCATGGTGGCTTTGCCACCGAGGTCGGAGTGGATGGCGACCGAGTAGGTGAGCTGCGCGCCGGCGGTGTAGCGCGGAATAAGCGTTATTTGCCCAGGCGCAGGCGTAGGCGTAGCGGCTTGGGCAGGGGCGAGCGCAGCCAGCGCCAAGGTGGCCGCGGTTCCGTAGAACCAGAACCATGGTCCACTTCGGAAAATTGACTTCATTTCGCCATCATAACGCGGAGATGGTGCAACCCGGTGCGCATTCGCAGCACGGCCCGGCATTCCTGTGTTTGTGCATATGGTTGCACATTTTGCTGGGTTGCGTGCGGCCTAAGTACTGGAATCGCCGCCAAACGTGTCTGGCCCATAAAGTGCCTGGGCCTGATCGTTGATTGCTGTTGGCTTCAACAAGGAAGAAGGGTTTATGAGTCGAAGTTTGAACTTGGGCGTGGTCGCGCTAGTCCTGCTGGTGGGCTCGGCTGCCGCCTACGCCAACCCCATCACCGGTATCATCTACCAAAACACTCCCGACGCCGCGCTTGTCTACGACTCGGGCAACACGTCGTCTTTGCTGCCAAACGCGACCTTTACGGTCGGCCCCGGCGGCATCGACTTCACCTCGCCACCCAGCGCGTACAACCCCTCGGCTTTTCTGGGCAATCCCACCTTCTCCAACCAGCACAACGGGTTCAACCCCTTGGGAACCCTCGACAATACGGAGCTCGTGCTTTCCGGCCAGTTGTACCTGAATGCCGGCAGCAACTCCTTTATCGTGGGCCATGACGATGGCGTGTATCTCTACATTTACGGCTTTGGCACCGTGGTGGACGCCCCCAATGCCACCAGTTTTTCGATCTCGCCCTTCAACGTCAATAACGGCGGCACGGCCGGCCTCTACAACTTCTACCTCGAATACGCCGAATGCTGCGGCCCGCCGGCCGACCTGGAATTCAACATCAACGGCACCAACGTCGGCTCCTCCGCCGTGCCCGAGCCCAACACCCTGGCGCTGATGGGTTCGGGGCTGATGTTGGGGCTACTGGGGCTAGGGGTGACCAAGCTGCGCAGCTAGCGGGTTCGGGACGGATGGGCCAGCGGGCCCGGGGGGAGATCCCCGCGGCCCGCTTGGCTTTTGGGGCGGCGGGGGACGGCGGCCGGAGCCCGGGATCTGCGGTATGCTGGGGCGCATGCGAAACATCCTGGTCACCGGAGCCTCGGGGGGCTTGGGCACGGCGGTGGTGGCGGCGTTCGCGCAGCAGGGCGACCGGGTGATTGCGGTGTCGCATCCGGAGTATGACCTGACGCGGGCGGAGGAGGCGGCGCGGGCGGTGGCCAGCGTGGGCGGGCCGCTGCATGCGCTGATCCATCTGATGGGGGGCTTTGCCGGCGGCGCGGCGGTGGCGGACACCGACGACGCCACCTGGCGGCGGATGATGAGCCTGAACCTGGAGGCGGCCTTCTACCTGGCGCGGGCGGCGGTGCCGGCGCTGGTGGCGCAGCCGGGGGGGCGGGTGGTGCTGATCGGCTCGCGCACGGCGGTGCAGCCGGTGGCGAAGCTGGCGGCCTACAACGTCTCCAAGGCGGGGGTGGTGGCGCTGGCACGGACGCTGGCGCTGGAGCTGGGGCCGCTGGGGGCGACCTGCAACGTGATCTTGCCGAGCGTGATTGACACGCCGGCGAACCGGGCGGGCTCGCCCGGGGCGGATTTCGGCAAGTGGGTGCCGCCGGAGGCGATCGCGGAGCTGATCCGCTGGCTGGCCTCGCCGGGCGCGGGCGAGGTGAACGGCGCGGTGATCCCCATCTACGGACAGGCATGAGCGGCGCCGAGCCCCTCCTCCGCAGCGTCTCCGACACCGCCTTGTGGACGGCGCTGTTCCGCGCGCGCGAGAGCGAGCGTCCGGACGCGCTGTTCCACGATCCCTACGCGCGGCGGCTGGCGGGCGAGCGCGGCGAGCAGATCGCGGCGGCGGTGCCGTTTGCGGCGAAACACGCCTGGTCGTTCACCGCGCGCACCTATTTGGTGGACCAGCTCCTCACCGCCGCCATCCACCAGGGCGCGGACCTGGTGGTGAACCTGGCCGCCGGACTGGACACCCGCCCCTACCGGCTGGCCTTGCCGCCCGCGCTGCCTTGGATCGAGGTGGACCTGCCGGGGATCCTGGACTACAAGGAGTCCGTGCTGCGGGGGGTGGCGCCGGTGTGCGCGCTGGAGCGGGTGCGGCTGGACTTGGGCGACGCCGCCGCGCGGGCGGAGCTGTTGCAGCGGCTGGGGCAGCGGGCGCGGCGCGGGGTGGTGGTGGCGGAGGGGCTGCTGATCTACCTGGAGGCGGAGGCGGTGGCGGGGCTGGCGCGCGAGTTGGCGCGGGCGCAGGGGTTCGAGCGCTGGATCTTCGACTTGGCCTCGCCCGGGCTGGTGCGGCTGATGCAGCGCCAGATGGGACGGGAAGTGGCCGCGGCGGGGGCGCCCTTCCGCTTTGGCCCAGCGGAGGGCCCCGCCTTTTTCGCGCCGCTCGGCTGGAAACTGGGCGCGGTGCACTCGCCGCTCCAGACCGCGGCGCAGGTGCATCGCCTGCCCTGGACCCTGCGCCTTTTCGCGCTGCTGCCGGCCACCCACCCCGGAGCCAACCTGCGGCGGCCCTGGTCGGGGGTGTGCAACTTGGAGCGCGCCGCCCCCCTGTCTTCCTAGCGCGGTCACCAAAAAAGGGTTTTCCCGCGGGCCGTCGTTGTAAAAGGTGACGCCCGGCCACGGAGGTCCCTTTTGTGGCGGGGCGTTGGATGGCCCCGCCCAGCCGCTTGGCGCTGCTCTCCGCGCCAAGCGGCAGGCCGTCCCTATCCGGGCCACCCATCATTCATGACCGCGCGCGGTTGGGCCTGCATTACAATGGCCAGATTGCAGTGGCTATGGCCTCTGGCCCGGCGCGGGCCTGCCTTGCAGGGCTAGCAGGAATCGAGTCCCACGCGGTTATGGCGGGTCCCAACCCATCCTTGCCCATCCAGGAGCTGGTCAGCGCCTGTCGGCGGGGGGAGGAGTGGGCGTGGGAGGAGTTCATCGCCCGCACGCAGCCGGTGGTGGCGCGGGCCTGCCTGCGCGCGGCGCGCAGTTGGGGCGAGCGGGACCCGGCGCTGATCGAAGAGTTGGTGCAGGCGACCTATACCAAGCTGGTCGCGGGCCGGCTGCTGGCCGACTTTGAGCCCCACCATCCCGACGCGATTTATGGCTTTCTCAAGCTGGTGGCGGCGCGGGTGGCGCACGACCATTGCAAGGCGGCGCGCGCCGCCAAGCGCGGGGGCGAGGGCAGGGAGGTGGAGTTCGAGCAGGCGGCGGCGACGGTGGCCTCGGCGGCGGAGGCGCCCGACGCCGGCCTACTGCTGCAAGAGATCGAGGCCTGCCTGGTGCCGCACCTGAGCCGCCAGGAGGTGAATCGCGACCGGCTGATCTTCCAGTTGTACTACCGGCTGGGGCTGAGCGCGGCCGCCATCGCCTCGATCCCCTGCCTGGAGCTGAGCGTCAAGGGAGTGGAGAGCGTTTTGAACCGGCTGACGCGCCTGGCGCGGTCGCGGCTGACGGTGGGGGAAAGGGAAAGGGCGGCGCATGGCGATGACTAAGGAGGAAGGACGCAGTTGATGGAGCCCTGGGATGACCAACCCGAGGCGCCGGGCGGCGGTTGCCTAACGGCGGGGGAGTGGGAGGAGGTGGCGGCGGGGGTGCGTCCGCCCGGGGAGGCGGAGGCGTGGCTGCTGCACGCGGTGGGGTGCGCCCAGTGCGGACCGGCGTTGCGGCGGGCGGCGGCGTGGGCGGCGGAGGAAGAGTCGCAACTGGACCCGGGCGAGTTGCCCAGTGGGCAGGCGCGGGGACGCCGCCAGTTGGCGCGGCGGCTGCGTCGGCTGCAGCTCGGCGGCCGGGCGAAGCGCAAGCGTTGGCCGCAGGGGCTGGGCTGGGCCTTGGCGGTGGGGGTGGTGCTGGCAGGGCTGGTGACGGCGCCGCGCTGGGGGCGGGCATATGTGGCGGCTTGGCTGGTGCAGCGCGCCTACAGCCAGCACCGGCTGCTGCCGCTGCGGCTGGCGGGTGCGGGCTATGCGCCGGTGCTGGGGGCGCGGCGGGGCGGGGCGGGGCCGCTGCCCCCGTCGCTGCTGGAGGCGGAGGGCTTGGTGGCGGCCGGGCTGGAGGCCGAGCCCGGCAATGCCGGGCTGCTGCGCCTCCAGGCGCAGGCCTACTTGGTGGCCGGCGACGCCGCCGGGGCCATCGCCGACCTGCGCCGCGCGCTGGTGGCGCGGCCGCGGGCCCCGGAACTGCTCACCGACCTGGCCTCGGCCTACTACGAAAGCGGAGCCGATGGCCACCCCCGCGACTACGGCCAGGCGCTGGACGCGCTGGGGCAGGCCTTGGCGGCGCGGCCCCGGGACCCCATCGCGCGCTTCAACCGCGCCTTGGTGGAGGAGGCGCTGGAGGACTGGAGCGGCGCCATCGCCGATTGGACCGCCTACCTGGGCTTGGACCGCAGCAGCGGCTGGGCGGGGGAGGCGCGCCAGCACCTGGCGCAGGACCAGCGCAAGGTGGCGCGGCACGACGCCGCGGTGGCCGCGCCGCTGCTGGCGCCGGCGGCGCTGCTGACGGGGGATTTCGACCGGGTGGCGGAGGCGCGGATCGAGGATTATCTGCACGCGGCCACGGTGGCGTGGCTGCCGGCGGCGTTTCCGGCGGGCGGGGCGGGGGACGGGGCCAGCCGGGCGGCGCTGGCGGCCTTGGCGGGGTGGCTGCGGCGGGCGCACCATGACGCCTGGCTGAGCCGGCTGCTGCGGCAGGCACCGGCGCCGGGCACGCCGGCGGCGGCGCGCTTCGCCGGCGGGGTGGCGGCGCTGGCGGAGGCGGTGCGGGACAACGACCGCGGCCGGCCCGACGATGCCCTGGCGGCGGCCGTGCGCGCCGAGCGGAGCTTTGGCGACGGCGCCCCGGCGGGCCGGGCCCGCGCCGCCTATGAGCAGGTCTACGCGCTGCAGCGCCGCGAGCTGGGCGACGCCTGCCTGGCGGTGGTGCAGCGCTGGCTGGCGCCGGCGGCGCTGGCGGGCGAGGGCTGGCTGCAGGGCCAAGCGGCGCTGGAGCAGGCCGACTGCGACGGCATGGTGCACGCCGACACCGCCCCGCCGGCGGTGGCGCGCGCGCTGGCGGTGGCGGCGGCGGACCACTATCCCATGCTGCAGTTGCGGGCCGGCTTTTTTCTGGGCGCCGACGAGGGCCCCGACAGCGAGGCGTTTTGGCGGCGGGAGCGGCGGCAGTTGGCGCTCTACTGGCGCGAGCCAGTGGGCGCCTATCGCGGCTTCAGCCTCTACATGGCGATGGCCATCTACGCCGGCGAGCGGCGCGACTGGTACGCGGCCGAACGGCTGACGCGCGCCGGGGTGCAGCGCATCGCCCTGACGCCGGAGATCTCCTACCAGGCGGTGGCGCGCCAGCAGCTCGCCAGCTTTGCCGAACAGTGCGGCTTTGCGGCGGAGGCGCAGGCGGAGCGCGGCCGCGCCGACGCCCTCTTCGCCCGCCTGCCCGCCACCCCCACCACGGCCAATCTGCGCGCCTACAACCAATTGGCGCTGGCGGAGATCGCCATGCAGCGCCACCAGCCGGCGCGGGCGCGCCAGGCGCTGGCGGCCTATCGGCGGGAGCAGCCGCCGGTGGTGTCGCTGGCGGCGCGCTCGCTGCCCTACTTCAGCCTGCTGGGGCAGTTGCAGATGGAGCAGGGGAAGAACGCGGCGGCCGCGCTGGACGAGCGCGCCGCCATCGCCATCAGCGAGAGCAACCTGCGGGGGCTGGCGGGGGACGAGGACCGGCTGAGCTGGCAGGCGCGCCACCGCGACGCCTACCGCGCCTGGGTGCGGCTGCAGTGGCGGCTGCATCCGGACGCGGTGGCGGCGCTGGAGTTTTGGGAATGGGCGCGGGGTGCGAGCGTGCGGCGGGCGCGGCCGCTGCCGGCCAGCTTCTTGGCGGCGGCGCGGCGATTCGACGCGGCGGGGGCGCCGCCGCTGCCCGAGCCCAACCTAGTGCGGCGCAGCCTGCCGGGGCTGGCGCACGCCCAGGTGGTGAGCTACGCGCTGTTGCCGCATGTGCTGGCGATCTGGATCTACGACAACCGCGGCATCCACGGGGTGCGGGTGGGGCTGGGGAGCGCCCGGGTGGAGGCCGCGGCGCACGCCTTTGCGCTGGCGTGCGCCGATCCGGCGAGCGATCCGGCGCTGCTGCGGGCCGAGGGGCAACAGCTTTACGGCTGGCTGCTGGCGCCGGTGGGGGCGTGGCTGGACCCGGGGCGGCTGCTGATCGTGGAGGCGGACGGGGACTTGGCGGAGGTGCCGTTTGCGGCGCTGCCGGCGCCGGGGGGCGGGTATCTCCGGCAGCCGGTGCTGGATTCGCCGGGCTTGGAATACGCCCGCTTGGCCCGCCCGGGGCTGGGGCGGCTGGCGCGGGCGCGGCTGCTGGCGGTGGGCGCACCCCGGCTGGCGGCGGTGGGGGGCGTGTTCTATCCCCCGCTGCCGGAGGCGCGGGCGGAGGCCGAGGCGGCGGCGGCGCGGTTTGCACCGGGCAGCCGCGTGCTCAGCGGCGCGGCGGCGACGCGGGCGGCGGTGCTGGCGGCGCTGCCGGCGGCGGACGCCTTCCACTTCGCCGGCCACGCCGCCAGCGGCGCGCTGCTGCTGGCCGGCGGCGGCGCCCTCACCGCCGCCGACTTCACCGCGGCGCGGCTGCCGCGCTGCCGCCTGGCGGTGCTGGCCGCCTGCGCCACCGCCGCCGGGCGCTCGGCCGGGCTGCTGGACCCGCAGGGCCTGGTGCGGGCACTGCTGCGCGCCGGGGTGGGGCGGGTGGTGGCCACGCGCTGGGCGATTGACTCGGCCACCGCGGGCGCGCTCGACCGCGCCTTCTATGCCGCGCTGGCGGCCGGGGAGCCGGTGCCGCAGGCGCTCGCCCAGGCCCAGCGCCAACTGCGGCGCCAGCCGGCCACGGCGGCGCCGTTCTACTGGGCTGGCTTTGCCGCCTTCGGCGCCCGCCCGGGCTCGTCGCGCGGGGGTCGCGCCGCTTTGCCCGCCGGCAAAATCGGCGCGAAAAGCTGCGAAATTCCGCAGGGGCAGGCGCGCCAGTGGCGCGTCTGCGCCCCCCGGGAAACGAATTCGGCGCGGCCCCAGCGAAGCGCAGCGGCGAGTTGGGGCCACGGGGCCCCAACTCGCCGTGAGCACAAGCGGGACGCGCGCCGCACCGGCCTGGCGCTGCTACAGCCGGGCCGGGCAGGCGCGCTGGGGCCCGCGCCCACCAACTGAGGGGGGAGGCACCATGTCCGCGCCGCTGCCGACCGCACTGAACCTGATCTTCCACGGGCCGTGGGGCTTTTTGCTCGACCGCGCCGCCGACACCGTCACCGCCTATGCCCCGGAGTGCGCCCAGCACCTCTACTTTCTCGGCGACACGCCGGTGCTCAAGGCCATGCCGCCGGGGCTGTACCACCTGCAGGACGAGAGCGCGGTGGGCGGAGTGCCCGGGCCGGCGCCGCCCGCGCCGCCGCAGACGGTGGTGGGGGGCACGGTGGCGCCGCCTAGCCCGGCGGTGGCGGGGCTGCGCGCCCTGCGCCTGCCCCGCACCGCGCTGCACGCCGGCCGCCGCGCCCTGCGCAAGCCGCCCCAAGGCGGCGGCGACAACCTGCTGGTGGGCGCCGACTTTGTCCGCCTCAACTGCGCCGCTCCGGGCCAGCCCGCGTATCTCGCCGTCAACCAGGTGCTGCCCTACGCCCTGCACGGCTTTTCCGATCTCGGGCTGGTTTCCGGCGCCGGCTTGGCCTGGCGGCCCGCGCTCAACGCCAGCACCGGCCGGGCCAGCGTCAACCTGCACCTCTACGGCCAGGCGGTCACGGCCAGCGCGCACGACCACTTTGCCATGATGGCGGCGCTCTTCCATCTCGACCTGCGGCTGGGCGGGGGCGAGGCCAAAACCGAGGGCACCGATTGCGATCCCCACCTGCCGCTGGGTGTCACGCCGGAGGACCTGGGCGACCTGGGCGGCGCGCCCATCCCGCCCATCGGCGTCTTCACCCCGAACTTGCCGCTGCTCTGCGGCGGCGGGCTGGTGATGACCGCCGCCTAGGCGGCGGGCGGGGGCCAGCCCGGGTGGGCGGCGAGCTGGTCCCAACCCGCGAGGCAAAACTGCGACCAGCTCTCGAAGCTGGGACCGCCGGGGGCGAGCAGCGCCTGCGGCGGGGCGAAGCGGCCGGCGGCGATCTTGGCCTCGCGGGCCTTGACCGCGGGGGCGGCGAGGCGGAACAGGTGCACCAGGCCGATGTGGACCTGGCCGACCGGAGTGGCGTCGTCGTTGATCAGGCCGACCAGGCGCTCGCTCTCGATGGCGGCGCCGACCGCGACCTCTTCCTCCAGCTCGCGGCGCAGCGCGGCTTGATAGGCGGGCCAGCCCGGCTCCTGGAAGAAGGTCTCGTCGCTGGGGCGGATGTGGCCGCCCAACCCGACCGAGTGCAGGGCCCGCAGGCGGGCCTCGGTGGACTGCAGGCCGCGGCGGTAGCAGTAAACCTCGCCGCCGCAGGCCAGGATGACGTAGGGGATCACCTGCTTCCAGCTCGGGTCGGCCTCGGCCGCGGCGCGGGGCAGGAAGCGGCTGTGGCGGGGCTCGAACAGGTAGTCGAGCCAGGCTCCGCCGCCCACCTGCAGGCCCTGGAAGGAACCGGCGCGGAACAGCTCGGCCGTGGGCACGGCCATCACCCATTCGTCTGCTGGGGCCATGGTTTTGACGATTCTACGCTACACTTTACGCAATTCCCATGGTCATCGGACTCACCGGCACCAACGGCTCGGGCAAGACCACGCTGGCCGAGCACCTCCAGGCGGCGGGCTTCTACTACCTCTCGCTGTCGGACGAGATTCGCGCCGAGCTGGAGCAGGCGGGCCTGCCGCCCACGCGCGAGAACCTGATCGCGCGCGGCAACGCGCTGCGGCGCGACCACGGGCGCGACGTGCTGGCGGTGCGCACCCGGGCGCGCCTGCTGCCGGAGCGGAACTACGTGGTGGACTCGATCCGCCACCCGGACGAGGTGCGCGCCCTGCGGGCGCTGCCCGACTTCCACCTGCTCCACCTGGAGGCGCCGCTGGAGCTGCGCTACCAGCGCGCCCGGCAGCGGGGGGACGCGCGCGCTCCGGCCAGCTTCGAGCAGTTCGTCAACCTGGAGCGGCGCGAGGTGGCCGGCATTGACCCGGAGGCGCAGAACCTGCCCGCCTGCGCCGAGATGGCGGATGCGGTGCTGGTCAACGACGGCGACTTGGCCGAGCTCACCCAGCGCGCCGAGGCCATCATCCAGGGCTGGCTGCGGCAGAACGCCCAAGTGGATCCGCGGCCGGGCTGGGACGAGTATTTCATGCGCATCGCCCGCATCGTGGCGCTGCGCAGCAACTGCCTGAAGCGCAAGGTGGCGGCGATCATCGTGCGCGACCGGCGCATCATCTCGACCGGCTACAACGGCACCCCGCGGGGGGTGGCGAACTGCAACCAGGGGGGGTGCCCGCGCTGCAGCAACCTGGCGGCCAGCGGCACCCGGCTGGACGAGTGCGTGTGCTCGCACGGGGAAGAAAACGCCATCGTGCAGGCCGCCTACCACGGCATCGCCATTAAGGATGGGGTGCTTTATACCACCCTGTCGCCCTGCCTGCAGTGCACCAAAATGATCATCAACGCCGGCATCACCGAGGTGGTATTCAACGCCCACTATCCGCTCAACCAGACCTCGCTGCGCATTCTGGAGGAGGCGGGGGTGAGGCTGCGGCAGATCGAGTTGGGGGACTAAGGCGGGAGGCCGCCGGGAGCGGCAACCAGCCCGGGGCGGGGTGGCGGGAACCCCCCGGGGCGGGGGTGGTTGCCAGTTCCCCGCCGCTTTCGTGTAAGCTAGGGTCGCGCCATCCAATCCAGGCAGCGCACGGGCGGCGCAGGAGAAACGGTTTGAAGAGTATTTTTGTCGGCAATTTGCCGTTCGGGGCCAGTGAGGACGAACTCCGGTCCGTGTTTGAAAACTATGGTTCGGTGAGCCGGGTGAGCATCATGATGGACCGCGAGACCGGACGTTCGCGGGGCTTCGCCTTCATCGAGATGGCGAACGACGAGGAGGCGGAGTCGGCCATCAGCGGCACCAACGGCAGCAGCTTTGGCGGGCGCACGCTCAACGTGAACGAGGCGCGGCCGCGGCCGGAGCGTTCCGCAGGCGGCTATGGGCGCGGGCCGAGCTCGGGCGGGGGCCCGCGCGGCGGCGGCGGCGGCGGCGGGCGGGACGACTACCGCGGCCACGTGCGCCAACCGCGCGAGCCGCGCTGGTAGGCGCGGCGGGGCAGCGGAGCGGAGGGGGCGCGGCGCCGCCGGCGCCGGGCGCGTGGGCGGTGGTGTCCGGGCGCCGCGTCCGGACGGCCGCATCCTGTTTTTTGCTTGACGGGGAAGGGCAAAATCTTTAGCCTTTATTCTTGCTGGCAAACACGGAACGGGTTTGAGGGGAACGGCGCCACGTCATCTGCGGTTTTATTGTTTCGCGTAGTAGGCACCTTTTCCTTTGATCATCCCGGTTCGCAGGCGCGAACGGTCCCCCCTTCCTTTTCGTGTGCGCCAGTTGCAAACCATGCGCAGCCACGGACGGGCGCGCGACGGCGCCGGGGTGCGCCGGGATCCGATCTCTAATTTCTAGGCTCGCGACATGAGAGAACATTGGCGGCTGACGCTGATCGTGGTGCTGCTGTTGGGATTTGGCGCCTGGAAGCTGCTGGGCATGGGGGAGAACGTGGGCTACTCGCCGGTGCAGCCCATCCCCTTCAGCCACAAGCTGCACGCCGGGACCAACCATATTCCCTGCGAATACTGCCACGCCGGGGTGGACCGCTCGCGGCTGGCTCCGATCCCGGCGCTCAACGTCTGCATGGGCTGCCACGCGGTGGTGGCCAGCGGCACGGCGCCGATCAAGCAAGTGGCGGCGGCCTACGCGGCGCTGACGCCGATCAAGTTCGTGCGGGTGTACAACCTGCCGCAATTCGTCTATTTCCAGCACCGCTGGCACATCGCCGCGGGCATCGCCTGCCAGACCTGCCACGGGCCGGTGCAGGACATGGACCAGATCGTGCAGGTGAAGCAGTTCACCATGGCGGAGTGCCTGGACTGCCATCGCAACGACAACTACCTGCCCACGCCGCAAGACAAGTACCACCGCGATCCGGCCACGTTCCACAACCGCCCGGCGAATGCGCCGCAGGACTGCAACGTCTGCCACAACTGAGCCTCGCCACATGAGCAAACCACGCTATTGGACGACCATGGGGGATCTGCGGCAGGATCCCGCCGTCGAGAAGCTGCGCCAGGAGGAGTTTCGGTCCAAGCCGCAGGAGCACTTCGACGCCCTGCCCCAGGGCGGGCTGCGCTTTGGCCGGCGCGACTTCCTGAAGTGGTCCACCGGGGCGCTGGCGCTGGCGGCGACGGCGTGCGAGCGCAAGCCGGTGCAGCAGATCATCCCCTATGCGCAGCAGCCGCCGGAGATCACCCCCGGGATCGCCAACCACTACGCCTCCACCTGCCGCGAGTGCGCCGCCGCGTGCGGCATTGTGCTCACCACCTGGGAGGGGCGGCCGACCAAGGTGGAGGGCAATCCGCTGCATCCGCTCAACCGCGGGACGGTGTGCCCGCTGGGGCAGGCGGCGCTGCTCAACCTCTATGATCCCGACCGGCTGCGCACGCCGGTGGGGCTGCAGCGGGTGCACGACCTGGCGGGGCTGGTGGGCGACGCCCCCCAGCCCAAGTACAACCTGCACTTTCCCACCAACGTTTGGAAGACCGGCAGCGCCTTCCGCAACAATCTGCACCCCATCAAGCGGCAGCTCAAGGAGCTGAGCTGGGCGGAGGCGGACCAGCAGGTGGGGGGGTGGCTGCAGGGGGCGGGCGCGCGGGCGGTGCTGGTGACCGGGACCATCCACGGGCCGGCGCGGAGCGCGCTGCTGGCGGATTTCCTCTCGGTCTATCCCGTCCGGCACGTGGTCTACGACTCGCTCAACCCGGACGCGCTGGTGGCGGCGCAGGCCGCCGCCTATGGAGCGCCTGCCGCCGGGCCACAGTCCACGCCGCGCTACTTCTTCGACCGCGCCGAGATGGTGGTGAGCTTTGGCGCCGACCCCATCGGCGGGGGCCCCTCGCGCCAGGAGCACGCCTACGGCTTTGGCCACCAGCGCAAGCTGCGCGGCAGCCAGATGTCGCGGGTGGTGGTGTTCGAGCCTGCCATCAGCCTGGTGGGGCTCAACGCCGATTCGCGCCACTTGGTGCGGCCCTCGCAACTGCTGCCTCTGGCCATGGGCTTGGCGCACCAACTGGTGGTGGTCAACCAGCAATCGCGCTTTGCCGGCGACGCCGGCGTGGCGGCGGCGCTGGCGGGGTTCGAGCCGGCGGCGGTGGAGCGGGAGGCGGACGTGCCCGCGGGCACGCTGGGACGGCTGGCGGGCGAGCTGTGGGCGCAGCGCGGCAAGAGCATCGTCTGCGGGGGCGGCGTGGCCGGGGCCACCGCCGACCAGCAGATGCTGGAATTGGCGGTGGCGTTCCTCAACTCCGCGCTGGAGAACGAGGGCGCGACCATCGAGGCCAGCCGCAGCCCCAGCCTGCAGGCGCAGGGCAGCAACGCCGCCATGCTGGCGTTGATCCAGGACATGAACCAGGGCAAGGTGGACACCTTGCTGGTCTATGGGTCCAACCCGGCCTACTCGCTGCCCGACGCCGCCGGCTTCCTGCCGGCGCTGGCCAAGGTGCCGCACGTGGTGGTGATCGCCGAGCGGCTGGACGAGACGGCGCAGTTGGCCGATTTGGTGCTGCCGTCGCTGCACGGGATGGAGAGCTGGGGCGATGCGGAGCCGCAGGCGGGGCTCTACAGCCTGGTGCAGCCCACCATCGAGCCGCTGTTCAACGGGCGCAGCTTCGAGGATTCGCTGATCCAGCTTGCCTATCGGACGCCGGCGGGGGTGGCGAAGTTTACCGCCCCGCCGCCGCCGCCGCCGCCGGTGCCGCCCGCGCCGCCGACGGCGCCGGTGCCGGCGGGCACGGCCGTGCCGAAGGCCGCCGCCGCCGCCGCGCCGCCGCCGCCGGCCGCCGCCGCCGCTCCCCAGGTGGCGATCAGCTTCCACGATTATCTCCGCGCCCACTGGCGCGACCAGATCTACGCCAAGAGCAACCTGGCCGGCAGCTTCGACGACTTCTGGGTGGGGGCGCTGCAGGCGGGGGTGTTCGATCCCGACCCCCAGCGGCGGCAGCCGGGCCCGGCGCGGACCTTCAAGACGGCGGCGCTGGCGGCGATCCGGCCCACGGCGGCGACGCCGCCGGCGGCGGGCGAGTTGGAGCTCTCGGTGGCGGCCAGCCCGATGCTGGGCGACGGCTGGTGGGCCAACAACGCCTTCCTGCAGGAGATCCCCGACCCCATCTGGAAGACGTGCTGGGACAACCACTTCACCATCGCCCCGGCGACCGCCAAGCAACTCGGGCTGGAGGCCGACGACGAGGGGCGCTACGCCATCGCCGAGGTCACGGTGGCGGGGCAGACGCTGCAGGCGCCGGTGTACGTGCAGGTGGGGGTGCACCCGGGGGTGGCCAGCATCCCGTTGGGCTTTGGCCGGGCCTCGGTGGGCGAGATCGGCACCGACGTCGGCGCCAACGCCTACGACCTGGCGCGGCCGGCCGGCGACGGCAGCGGCATCATCTACTCCGGGGCCAAGGTGAAGCTCTCCCCGGTGGCGGCGGGCTACCTGATCGCCTCGCCCCAGGGCAACAACTACATTGATTTCGGCGACAACCAGATCACCGGCGAGTACGGCCGCGGCGAAAACATCGTCCGCGAGGCCACGCTGGTGCAGATCGAGGCCAATCCGCGGGCGGGCAACCCGCCGCCGGAGGCGCAGGCCTCGCTCTGGGACAACGGCGGCCCCAGCGAGCACAGCTACCCCGACTACCACTGGGGCATGACCATTGACCTCAACGCCTGCATCGGCTGCAACGCCTGCGTGGCGGCCTGCTACGCCGAGAACAACGTGCCGGTGGTGGGCAAGGACCAGGTGTGGCGCGGGCGGGAGATGGCCTGGATCCGGATTGACCGCTATTTCAGCGGCGACGAGGCCAATCCCGACGTCACCACCCAGCCCATGCTGTGCCAGCAGTGCGGCAACGCCGGCTGCGAGAGCGTGTGTCCGGTGATCGCCACCATCACCGACGCCGAGGGCATCAACGTCCAGGTCTACAACCGCTGCGTGGGCACGCGCTTCTGCTCCAACAACTGCATCTACAAGGTGCGCCGCTTCAACTTCTACCACTACAGCAAGGTGCGGGCCTCGCCGCTGGAGCTGGCGCTCAACCCCATGGTGACGGTGCGCAGCCGCGGCGTGATGGAGAAGTGCAACTTCTGCCTGCAGCGCATCCACGCCGGCCACTACCGGGCGAAGGAGCGCGGACTGCCGGTGCGGGACGGCGACATCCACACCGCCTGCCAGCAGACCTGCCCCTCGCAGGCGATCTACTTCGGCAACATGGTTGACAAGAATTCGGAGATGATGCGGGCGCGCACCGAGCGCGGCTACCGCGTCCTGGAAGAGATGAACTTCGATTCCACCATCACCTACCTGACCAAGGTGCGCAACCGCGGCGCCGACGAGGAGGGCCAGGCATGAGCGACGACCGCCATTCCCCGGCGGCGGTGGCCGAGCCGCCCATCTATCGCGCCGACCTCACCCTCACCCGGGTCAACCACGACATCGTCGCCGCCATTTTCCGCAAGCCCAACGCCTGGTGGTGGGCGGGCATGGCGGTGGCGCTGAGCATGCTGTCCACCGGCGCCTACGTGGTCTGGGTCCAACTCCACGTCGGCCTGGGCATCCTGGGGCTGGAGCGGCCGGGGATGTGGGGCACCTACATCACCGACTTCGTCTTCTGGGTGGGCATCGCCCACGCCGGCACGCTGATCTCGGCCATCCTGTATCTGTTCCGGCAGAAGTGGCGCACCGCCATCAACCGCTCGGCGGAGGCGATGACCATCTTCGCGGTGATCTGCGCCGGCCTGTTTCCGCTGCTGCACATCGGGCGCACCCTGATCGCCTACTGGCTGATCCCCTATCCCAACAGCCGCCATCTGTGGGTGAACTTCCGCTCGCCGCTGATCTGGGACGTGTTCGCGGTCTCCACCTACGCCACCACCTCGCTGCTGTTCTGGTACATGGGGATGATCCCCGACCTGGCGACGCTGCGCGACATGCACCCCAAGCCGCTGGCGCGCAAGGTGTACGGCATCTTCTCGCAGCGCTGGAAGGGGACGGCGCGCGACTGGCACCACTACGAGGCGGCCTACGGGCTGTTCGCCGCCATCGCCACGCCGCTGGTGCTGTCGGTGCACAGCGTGGTCTCCAGCGACTTCGCGGTGAGCTCGATGCCGGGCTGGCACGACACCATCTTCCCCCCCTACTTCGTGGCGGGGGCCATCTTCAGCGGCTTTGCCATGGTGATCACGGTGCTGACCATCACCCGCAAGGCCTTCCACCTCGAGGACTACATCACCATTGACCACATGGAGCTGATGGCCAAGGTCATCCTGGCCACCTCGATGATGGTGAGCTACGCCTACCTGGTGGAGATCTTCATGGCCTGGTACAGCGAGAACCCGTTCGAGACCCACGTCTATATCTGGGTGCGCTTCTTCGGGCCCTACGCCTGGGCGGGCTGGCTGACGGTGTTCTGCAACTGCATCGCGCCGCTGATCTTCTGGCTCCGCTCGGCCCGACGAAACCTGGTGGTGCTGTTCATCGTGAGCATCCTGGTCAATATCGGCATGTGGTTCGAGCGCTACGTCATCATCATCAGCTCGTTGGCGCAGGACTACCTGCCGAGCAACTGGCACTACTTCGCGCCCACCATCTGGGACGTGGGCACCTTCGTGGGCTCGCTGGGCCTGTTCTTCACGCTGTTCATGCTCTTCGCCCGCTTTGTGCCGGTGATCTCGATCGCCGAGGTGAAGGGGGTGCTGCGCAAGCAGGTGGGCGAGACCAAGCTCCTGGAGGAAACCCATGTCTGAGACCTACCGTCCTCCGGCGGTGCTGGCGCTGTTCCTCGACCCCCACACCCTGCTGGACGCCATCCGCGCCATCCGCGCCCAGGGCTACCGCGGGCTGGAGGCCTACACCCCCTACGCCGTGCACGGCATGGACCAGGCGCTGGGGCTGAAGATCAGTTGGATGCCGCGGGTGACCAAGACCATGTTTTTCGTGGGGGCGACGCTGGGGTTCACCTTCGAGGCGTGGACGATGGCGCGGGCGTGGCCGCTGAACATCGGCGGCAAGCCTTTCATCTCGGTGCCGGCCTACATGCCGGTCACGTTCGAGAGCGGCATTCTGATCGCCGGCATCTCCACCTTCATCGCCGTCTTCATCGCCGGCAAACTGCGGCCGGCGCCGGACTTCGTCAACCTCGATCCCCGCCTCACCAACGACCGCTTCGGCCTGTATGTGCCGGTGCGGCCCTACGAGGCGGGCAATGTGCAGACGCTGCTGCAGGAACTCGGGGCCGTGGAGGTGAAAGATCTTGCTTAACTCACGCCACCGCCTGAAGGCGGCCAGCCTCACGCTCGTGCTGGGGACGGGGCTGGGCCTGGCCGGCTGCGCCGGCCCGGGGACCAAGACCTCGACCCAGATCGAGTACGAGCCCAACATGTACGTGCAGCCCTACGTGCAGGGCCTGGGCACCGACCACGTGGATCCGAACCTGCCGGCGATGCGGACGCCGCCGGAGGGCACGGTGCCGGTGCACTACAACCCCTTTCCCCGCCCGGTGGACGTCACCGGCATGGACCAGTTGATCAACCCGCTGCCGGCGACGGCGGCGGTGCTGGCCAAGGGGCGGCAACTGTTCAACAACTACTGCATCGTCTGCCACGGGGCGCTGGCCAACGGGCTGGGCTACATCGTGCCCAAGATGACGCAGCCGCCGCCGCTGATCGCGGGGCCGCCGCTGCTGTTCAGCGACGGGCGCATCTTCTCGATCATCACCAGCGGGCAGGGCAACATGCCCAGCTACCAGACCGAGCTGCAGCCGTCGCAGCGCTGGGCCATCATCCACTATGTGCGGGTGCTGCAGCGCGCCGCCAACCCCACCCCCGCCGACTTGGCCCGAGCCCAGCGGGAAGGCATGGACTTCTCCCGCGATCTGCCGCCGGCGGAGGGGCCGAACGGACCCATCCCGGGGGCGCAGGCCATCCCCCACTGACATCCACCATGCACGCACACGAGGAAACCATCGCCTTCCAGAATCCGGGCCCGGCCGTCTTTCCGGCCCGCGTGCGCAGCCTGCTGCTCGCCTGCACCGCGCTCGGCGTGCTGGTGTTCGCGGCGGCGCTGATGACCGACCCGCAGCGCGCCTGGTACAGCTTTCTGACCAACTACCTGTTCTTCCTGGTGCTGGGCCTGGGGGGCGTCTTTTTGGTGGCGCTGGAATACATCACCAGCGCCACCTGGACGGTGGTCTTCCGGCGGCTGCCGGAGGCGGCCTCCAGCTACCTGCCGGCGGCGTTGCTGCTCAGCCTGGTGCTGCTGCTGGGGGTGCCGCACCTCTACCCCTGGGCGGCGGCGGGCTACACCGGCTTCATCACCGCGAGCAAGCGCTTCTACTTCTCCATGCCCTTCTACAGCGCGCGCACGCTGGTGGCGGTGGGGGTGTGGACGCTGTTCGGGCTGTGGTTCGTGCGCAACTCCACCGCTCAGGACACCCACCCCGGCTCGATCGCCGACCGGCCCACCTTCGGCAAGCCGCCCACCGTGCGCGGCCGGGTGGCGGCCGGCTTCCTGATCTTCTTCGGCTACAGCTTCACCTGGTGCTTCGTGGACTGGATCATGTCGCTGGAGCCGCACTGGGACACCACCATGTGGGGGGTCTACGGCTTCGCCGGCCTGCTGCAGAGCAGCCTGGCGCTGGTGCTGCTGACCACGGTGCTGCTGCGGCGGCGCAACCTGTTCGGGGGCGCGGTCAAGGACTACCACTATGTGGACCTGGCGCGCATCGTGCACGCCTTCAGCATCTTCATGGTCTACATCGGCTTCGCCCAGTACATGCTGATCTGGTACGCCAACTACCGCGAGGAGACGGTGTACTTCCACCAGCGCCTGGTGCACGGCTGGGGCTACGTCTTCTTCGGCCTGCTGGTGGCCAAGTGGGCGGTTCCGTTCGTGGTGCTGATGAACCAGAAGGTGCGGACCAACGAGCGGGTGCTGATCGCGATGGCGAGCCTGATCCTGGTGGCGGAGTGGTTTGACTGCTACTGGCTGATCATGCCGGCCATCCACACCCACTTTTTCGTGCCGAGCTGGGTGGAGCTGGGGGTGTTCCTGGGCTTCCTGGGCATCTTCGGGCTGATGGCGACGCGCTACCTGAGCCGGCATCCCATGGTGCCGATCGGCGATCCCAAGTTCCTGAGCTCGATGACGGGGAGGTACCTGTGAGCGCGCAACCGTCGCAGCCCTCGATCAAATCGCTGGTGGGCTTTGCCCTGGTGGTGATGGTCGCCGGCTACCTGATCTACACCGCCTTTGGCGGGCAGTACGGGCGGGCGCAGTTCCAGGCCCGCTTCGACTTCACCAAGCCGCCGCCGCCGGGGGCGGCCCTGTTCGTGGATTTGCATCCGCTGCTGCAGCCCACGCCCAAGCTGCTGGCGGAGGGCAAGCAGGTGTTCGCGGCCAACTGCGCCCCCTGCCATGGCGTGGACGGCTACGGCAACGGGCCGCGGGCGGCGGGGCTGAATCCGCCGCCGCGCAACTACCACACCGGGGTGTTCCGCTTCGGCACCTCGGTGCTGACCATGTACCACACCGTCACCAACGGTTCGCCCGGGACCTCGATGCCGAGCTTTGTGGCGCTCAGCCCGGAGGAGCGGATGGCGGTCATCCACTACATCCGGCAGGACTTCATCCCCAAGGCGGCGCTGCAGCACAACACCGCCGTGCAGTTGGAGGCGATCGAGGCGCCGGAGACGGCGGGCCCGGCGCCGCTGCCGCCGCTGAACCCGGTGCCGAGCGGGCCGCGCATCCCGATCGCGGTGGCGATGCAGATCGTGGCGGCGGGGGCGCAGCCGGCGGGGGCGGGTGGGCCGGCGCCGGCGCCGGGCGCGGTGGACCTGGCGCTGGGGGGCGAGCTCTACCGCACCCGCTGCCAGAGCTGCCATGGCGCCCAGGGCCAGGGCGGCATTCCCATCCACATGGTGGACTCGAACCCCTACCTCGAGGTCACCGCCGCCAGTTTCCAGAAACCGCTGATGCTGGGCTCGATGGATGACGCCGCCGGGTTCGCCAAGATCGTGCTGCACGGGCTGCCCGGGCGCATGATGCCGGGGCACGGCACGCTGACCCGTCCGCAGTTCGATTCGCTCTACGCCTATGTGCGCCAGCTCGCGGCCGCGCCCGGAGCGGCGGCGCCGGCGGGAGGACAACAATGAATTCCGCCTTCGTATCCGCGCTGCTGTGGCTGCAACAGAGCGCCCGGCAGGCCTTGGCCCAGGGGTTGCAGGCCAACACCCGCACCGCCTTCACCGCCCCCGGCAGCACCGTGGCGCGGGCGGCGGCGGCGGAGAGCTGGCACGCCTTCCTGATGGTGATGCCGTTCATCCTCATCGCCTTCGTGCTGCTGGTCTACGTGATGTTCAAGTTCCGCGACAAGGGCGACGGGCGCCAGCCCGCCACCTTCCACGAGAACAATCCGCTGGAGCTGCTGTGGACGGTGATTCCGGCGATCGTGGTCACGCTGGTGGCGCTGCACTCGTTTCCGGTGCTGCACTTCATGGAGTACGGCGGCAACCACCCGGCGCTGAACGTGGACGTGGTCGGGCACCAGTTTTTCTGGGAGTACAAATACCCGGCCTATGGCATCGATATCTCCAACGACACGCTGGTGGTGCCCGCCCACCAAGTGGTGGATCTGGACCTCACCAGCGTGGACGTGATCCACGGCTTCTTCGTCCCCGGCCTGGGCATCCAAATGGACGCGCTGCCCGGCCGCCTCACCAACCTCTGGTTCAAGGCCGATCCCGGCGTCTACAAGGGGCAATGCGACCAATTGTGCGGCGCCAACCACAGCCAAATGTTGATTGACGTGCAAGTGCTACCCGACGACCAGTTCCAGGCGTGGCTGCAGGCCCACCGCAGCCAGGCGGGGGCGGGCGCGCCCGCGGCCAGCCCCGCCGCCGCGCCTGCGGCGGCTGCGCCCACCATGGCCATGCCGGCGGGCATGAAGATGGCGCCCGCCGCCAAGAAGGGGGGAACGCAGCAATGAGCGCCCACGCCGCCACCCTGGGCGAGGTCCATCCCCGCCAATACCACGGCCTGCTCGACTGGCTCACCACCACCGACCACAAGAAGATCGGGCTGATGTACATCGTCTTCTCGCTGGTCAACGGCTGGCTGGGGGGCTCGCTGGCGGGCATGATCCGCCTCAACCTCTACAACCCCAACTGGCACATCGTCACCCCCGAGCTCTACAACCAGCTCATGACGATGCACGCCACCATCATGATCTTCCTGACGCTGATGACGGCGTTCTCGGGCTTCGGCAACTACCTGGTGCCGTTGATGATCGGGGCGCGGGACATGGCCTTTCCCAAGCTCAACGCCTTCGCCTTCTGGCTGCTGTTCCCGGCGGCGTTCATGCTCTACGGCAGCTTCTTCGTGGTGGGCGGGGCGGCGGGCGGAGGCTGGTGGAGCTATCCGCCGCTGAGCACGGCGCAGTTCTCCGCCGGCCACGGCGAGGACCTGTGGATCCTGGCGGTCATCCTGCTGGGCATCAGCTCGATCATGGGGGCGATCAACTTCCTGGTGACGGTGATTGACATGCGGGCGCCGGGGATGAGCTGGACCAAGGTGCCGCTGTTCGTGTGGAGCTGGGTGGTGACGGCGTGGATGCTGGTGCTGGCGGTGCCGGTGCTGTCGGGGGCGATGTTCATGCTGCTCAGCGACCGCTGGCTCTCCACCGGCTTCTACCGCCCCGCGCTGGGCGGCGATCCGCTGCTCTACCAGCACCTGTTCTGGTTCTTCGGCCACCCCGAGGTCTACATCATGATCCTGCCGGGCTTCGGCATGGTCAGCCACATCATCCCCGCCATGGCGCGCAAGAAAATCTTCGGCTACAAGGGGATGATGGTGGCGCTGTGGGCGATCGGGGTGATCGGCTTCATGGTGTGGGCGCACCACATGTTCACCGCCGGCATCTCCGCCCAGGCGCGGGTGTGGTTCTCCATGGCGAGCATGGCGATCTCGGTGCCCACCGGGGTGAAAATCTACTCCTGGCTGGCCTCGATCTGGGGCGGAGTGATCCGCTTCACCACCTCGATGAAGTTCGCCCTGGGCTTCATCTTCACCTTCGTGCTGGGCGGGCTGAGCGGGCTGCTGCTGGCGGTGGTGCCGTTCGACATCCAGGTGCACAATACCTACTTCGTGGTGGCGCACTTCCACTACGTGCTGGTGGGGGGCTCGGTGATGACCCTGTTCGCCGGGACCTACTACTGGTTCCCCAAGATGACCGGGCGGATGCTGAGCGAAAAGCTGGGGTCGTGGGTGTTCTGGCTGTTCTTCATCGGCATGAACTGGGTGTTCATGCCGATGCACATCCTGGGGATCGAGGGGATGTCGCGCCGCATCGCCAGCTACCGGCCGGAGTTCCAGCCGCTGAACCAGTTCATCTCGCTGGGCTTTCCCTTCATGCTGCTGGCGGGGCTGCTGTTCACCTACAGCATCGTGGCGGCGCTGCGGCGGCCGGCCGACGCCGGCAACGACCCCTGGGAGAGCAACCAGATCGAGCGCAGCCTGGAATGGGAGACCAGCAGCCCGCCGCCGGCCTACAACTTCGCCGAGATTCCGGAGGTGCGCTGATGGCGGCGGCCGGGACCCCGACCGCGCCGGACCAGCGGCGCAAGCGGCGTGGCATCAAGCTGGTGCTGCTGGCGGTGGGCATGCTCGCCTTCGCCTTCATCAACGTGCCGCTGTTCCGGGTGTTCTGCGAGCACTACGGGTTTTTCGTGCAGGCGGACGAGAAGCTGCCGGCCAGCCACGGGCCGGTGGACCCCGCGCGCAACATCAACGTGGTCTTCACCGGCATCACCGCCACCGGGCTGCCGGTGACGCTGACGCCGACCGACTCGCTGCAGACCATCCACCTCGACCAGCGCAGCGAGAACCAGTTCACCTTCACCAACAACAGCAACCAGACGGTGCGCTTCCGCGCCATCCACGACATTTTTCCAGCCTCGGCGGCCACCCACCTGGCGCTGATCCAGTGCTTCTGCTTCTCCGACCAGACCATGGCGCCGCACACCAGCAAGACGCTGCCGGTGATCTACCAGATGAACCAGGGGCTGGATCCGCTGGTGTCGCGCGTCAGCGTGATGTACACGCTGGAGCCGCTGGCGCCGGCGGCGGCGCCCACCGCCGGAGGCGGACAATAAGGCCATGCCCTCCACCGCAGACCTCAAGCAGCTTCCGGCGCAGGTGCGGCGGCGCAACCGCCGCCTGGGCTGGGCGCTGTTCTTCCTGGCCCTGGCCAGCGCGCTGACCACGCCCTACGCCGCCCACCACGGCTGGATCTATCCCGAGGAAACCACCTTCGCCTTTCCTCATTGGCTCAAGTAGATGGAACACTCGACTGCCGCCTCCTCCGCCGCTCCTCTCGCCCACGCCGGGGCGCACGCCGATCCCTCGCACCACGCCCCGCAGCCCAGCTTCTGGCCCATCATCCTGGCCAGCGGCATGGGGCTGGTGGTGCTGTTCGTCTTCCTGGCCTACCTGGGGGTGCCGCTCGCCGGGCTGCTGCTGGCGGCGGCCGCGGTCTTCACCCTGGTGGCCGCCAGCGGCTGGGCCAACACCATCGCGGTGGAGCGCCGCCGCATGGACCCGGTCCAGACCAACAAGGACCTCACCCGCGGCTTCTTCTTCTTCCTCGCCTCCGAGGCGATGATCTTTTTCTCGTATTTCGAGTACCTCTACTACACCCGCTTCACCCACGCCCACTGGCCGCCGGCCGGCATGCCCAAGCTGGAGACCTCGATGCCGGCCATCGCCACCCTCATCCTGGTGGCCTCCAGCTTCACCCTCAACTGGGCGGTGCACGCCCTGCTCAAGGGCCACAAGGTGGCGGCCAAGAACTGGATGCTGCTCACCATCGCCATGGGCATCACCTTCCTGGGGATGCAGGGCTTTGAGTGGGGCTACCTCAACGGCGTGCTGGGCTTCACCGTCACCACCGGCGCCTACAGCTCGACCTACTTCCTCATGACCGGCTTCCACGGCGCCCACGTCACCGTGGGGCTGATCATGCTGGCGCTGGTGTATTGGCGCATGGAGAAGGGCGAGTACAACCAGGACTACCACATGTCGCTGAAGGCGGCGGAGTACTACTGGCACTTCGTGGACATCGTCTGGGTGTTCCTGTTCTTCAGCCTGTACCTGTTCTAAGCCCTTGCCCCCTGGCGCGCCTCGGGCGGGCCTTCTGGCGCTATTTCGCCTCGGCGTAGCTGCAGACGTCGAGGCCGGGGTACTCCATGCGCAGTTGGAGGTGGCTGTGGCGGGCGCGGGGGCTGATCGCGATGGGGATGTTGGCGGTGCAGAGGCCGGGATACTTGGCGATGAGGCGGTAGTTGCCGGGCGGCACCGCCTTGCCGAAGTTGAACTTGCCGTGCTCGTCGGTGACGCCGGCCTGCAGCAGGCGGTGGGGGCTGGGGTCGGAGTAGACGCCGAGCTGCACGCCGGGGATGGAGTTTTGCATGCGGTCGCGGGCTTGGCCCTGCAGGCGGCGGAGGCCGAGGCGGCGCAGGTTGGGCGGGTGCTCGCGGGTGTAGCTCATGCCCATGGCCTGCTGCGGCGTCGGCACTTGCACCTGCGGCGGTGCCAGCAGCAGCAGCGCCAGGATGGGCAGCGACTTGGCCAGCATGCTCAGCCGCGGCGCAGGATCGCCGCCCCCCAAAACACCAGCAGCAGGATGCCGATGTAGCCATTCACGGTGAAAAAAGCGGCGTTCATGCGGGAGAGATCATGGGGGCGGAGCAGGGAGTGCTCATAGAGCAACAGCGCCGCGACCACCGCCAAGCCGGCCCAGCCCAGGCCGCCGAGCTGGCTGGCGAGCAGCAGCCAAGCGAGCAAGCCGAGCATGAGCAGGTGGCAGAGCTGGGCGAGGCGCAGGCTGGCGGCCACGCCCAGGCGCTTGGGCAGGGAGTGGAGGTCGGAACGGCTGCGGTCGAAGGCGATGTCCTGGCAGGCGTAGAGCAGGTCGAAGCCGGCCACCCACAGCGTGACGGCGCCGCTGAGCAGCAGGATGCGCGGCGCCAGCGTGCCCCGCACTGCGATCCAGGCGGCGGCGGGGGCGATGCCCAGCCCCAGCCCCAGCACCCCGTGCGAGAGCCAGGTGAAGCGCTTGGTGTAGGAGTAGAACAGCACCCAGCCCAGCGCCAGCGGCGACAGCAGCAGACAAAGGGGGTTGAGCCGCCAGGCGGCCAGCTCGAACAGGGCGGCGCTGGCGGCGCAGAAGCCCCAGGCGAAGCCGAGCGAGAGCGTGCCCGCCGCCAGCGCCCGCTGCCGGGTGCGGGGGTTGAGCGCGTCCAGCTTGCGGTCCACGATGCGGTTGAAGGTCATGGCGGCGCTGCGCGCCCCCACCATCGCCACCACGATCCAGGCCAGCGTGGTCCACGCCGGCCAGCCCCGGGCCGCCAGCAGCGCCCCCAGCAGGGCAAAGGGCAGGGCGAAGACCGAGTGCTCGAACTTGATCATCTCCAGCGTGCGCCGGGTGCTGGCCCAAACCGAAGTCATGGTTTCCAGCCTAGCGGGCCCGGCCGCCGCGGTCAAATGGGGGGAGCCCAGGGCTGCCTCCGCGCCTGCGGCTGCGTACAATGGAACCATGCCCCGCATTCTCGGCATCGAGACCTCGTGCGATGAGACCGCCGCCGCCGTGGTCGAGGACGGCCGGCGCATCCTGTCGAATGTGGTGCTGTCGCAGGTGCCGGTGCACCGGCTCTACGGCGGTGTGGTGCCGGAGCTGGCCAGCCGGGAGCACCTGCGCGGCATCGTGCCGGTGGTGCGCCAGGCGCTGGAACAGGCGGGGCCGGTGAAGCTGGCCGAGCTGGACGCGGTGGCGGTGACCTGCGGGCCGGGCTTGGCCGGGGCGCTGTTGGTGGGCTTGACCTATGCCAAGGCGCTGGCGCTGGCGGCGCGCTTGCCGTTGCTGGGGGTGCACCACCTGGAGGGGCACCTGCACGCGGTGCTGCTGGAGCAGCGGCGGCAGGAGCGTCCCGATCCGCCGCTGCCGGCGGTGGCGCTGGTGGTCTCCGGCGGCCACACCCAGCTCTACCGGGTGGAGCGCCCCGACGGGGTCTACCGCTATCGCCTGCTGGGGCAGACGCGCGATGACGCCGCCGGCGAGGCCTACGACAAGGTGGCCAAGCTGCTGGCGCTGGGCTACCCCGGCGGACCGCTGCTGGATCGGCTGGCGGCTTGGGGCGACCCCCAGGCGGTGACCTTCGGCCGCATCCGGCTCAAGGGCAACCCGCTCGACTTCTCCTTCAGCGGGCTGAAGACGGCGGTGCTGCGCCAGGTGCAGACCCAGCCCGGGCTGCAGGCGGGCATCGCCGCGCGGCGCGCGGCGCTGGCGGCGCTGGGGCGGGCACCCACGCCGGCGGAGTGGCGCGGGCTGTGCGACCAGACCACGCTCGACCTGATCGCCTCGTTTCAAGCCGCGGTGGTGGCCGACCTCACCCAGCGCGCCCTGGCGGCGGTGGAGCGGTCGCTGGCCGAGGGTGCGGCGCCGATCGCCAGCCTATGGGTGACCGGCGGGGTGGCGGCCAACTCGGCGCTGCGGCGCGGGCTCGAGGCCGAGGCCGGGCGCCAGGGGCTGGAGCTGTTCGCCCCCGCGCTGGCTCTGTGCACCGACAATGCCGCCATGATCGCCGCGGCCGCCTTTCCCCACTTTGAGCGGCAGGAGTGGGCCGATGCCACCCTCGCCGCCGCCGCCCAGCTTCCGCTCGGCGCGGCGTCCTGACAGAGAAAGCACCTTCCCATGGCCATTGGTCTCAAGCTCCGCAACCTGCTCTACGTCATCCACACCGTCCCCCCCGAGCGCCTGGCGCCGCTGCTGCCGGCGGGCATTGAACTCGACCTGCGCGCCACCCCGGCCGGGCCGCGCGCCTTCCTGGCGACGGTGGCGCTGGAGGCGGGGGCGGCGTTTCCCTATGTGCTCAGCGGATTCCGCCAAGTCAATTACCGCATCTATGTGCGCCATGCCGCCGAGCCGGGGGTGCTCTTTGTCCGTTCCTGGGTCTCGGCCCGCGCCGCCGCCGCCGTGCTCAGCTTGGCCATCCCCACCGAGCACGCCGTGGTGGATATCACCATCGAGAACGAGCCCACTCCCTACAGCCGCTACCAAGTGCAGGCGCACTCGGGCGAGCATCGCCTCCACCTGGAGGCGCACGCCGACCCGCAGCCCGACTTTTCGCTGTTCGAGTCGCAAGACGAGGCGGTGCATTTCCTCACCCATCGGCTCAACGGCTTTGCCGCGGGCGCGCATCCGAAGTCGGGACTGTCGGTGATCCGCGTCTCGCATTCGGCCATGAACCCGCTGCCGGCACGGGTCACCGCCGCCAGCGCCGACCAGTGGACGGAGGCCGGCATCCTGACCCGGGACGAGGTGGCGCGGCCGCTGCTGGCGCTGATCCAGCCCGAGACGCAGTTCGATATGAACCTGCCGGAGAAGATCACCTAGGTGGCAGGGGAGCGCAGGCCGGGGGGCGCCGCCGGGCCGCCGGCCGCGGCCGAGGTGCTGCTGCTGCCGAGCGGGCGGCTGCGCTTCGAGCGGGTCGGGCAGGGCCCGCCGCTGGTCATGGTGCACGGCCTGCTGGGTTCGGGGGCGCAGTGGCGGGCGGCGGCGCGGGTGCTGGGGGCGCACGTCACCTGCTGGCTGCTGGAGCTGCCGGGCATCAGCCTTTCGGATGCGATTCCCGATGCCACCCTGCCCGGCTTGCGGGTGTGGCTGGAGCAGGCGCTCGCGGCCCTGGGGCTGGAGCGCTTTGCCTTGATGGGCGCCTCCTGGGGCGGGCGGCTGGCGATGGACTACGCGCTGCACTCCCCCCGCCGCGGCCAGATCGAGCGCCTGGTGCTGGTGGCGCCGGCGCATCCCTATTGGAGCCCCAGCCGGCGCCAACGCTTTCTGTTGCAGCCCGCCGTCGCCCGGGTGGGGGCGTGGCTGGGGGCGCGGCTGCCGCCGGCCGTCTACCGCGCCCTGCTGGGGCCGGCCTACGGGGACCCGCGCCGCATCCGGCCGGTCAACGTCGCCGACTACCGCGCTATCTTCCAGGTCGCGGGCTTGGGCGAGGCGCTGGTGGGCTACGGGCGGGATTGGCGCGGCGACCAGGTGCGGCTGCGCGCCGGGCTGGCGCAGGCGCCGGCGGCGCTGCAGGCGAAGACGCTGCTGGTGTGGGGCGAGCGCGACCAGATCGTGCCCTTGGCCACGGCGGCGGAACTGTGCGCCGCCTGGCCGCAGGCGCAACTGCGGCTGCTGCCCGGCCTGGGCCACATTCCCTTTGACGAAGACCCCGCCGCCTTCGGCGCCGCCGTGCTGCCCTTCTTGTGCCCCCCGGGCGATTGCCGCTAGCGTAGGATCCACCGGCCCATGTCCGCAGCCTTCTTGCATTTCCAGTACTTCTTCCAGCACTACGGCCTGCTCGCCGTGTTCGTGGTGCTGCTGCTGGAGAACTTCGGGCTGCCGCTGCCGGGCGAGCTGGTGCTGCTCTACGCCGGCTACCACCTGCGCGTTTACGGGGGCTTCGGGTTCCTGGACTTGCTGTTCACCGCCACGCTGGCCAGCGTGGCGGGCCAGACGGTGGGCTACGGCGTGGGGCGCTATGGGCGGAGCTGGGCGCTGCGGGTATTTCCCTTGGCGCCCAACCACGAGGCGCGCTTTTCGGTCTATTTCGCCCGCCACGGCCTGCTGACCATCTTCGTGGCGCGCTTTGTGGCCGGCCTGCGCGCCTTTGCCGGGCTGCTCGCCGGGCTGAGCAGCATGGCCTGGTATCCCTTCCTGGCGGCCAACGTGCTGGGCGCGCTCTGCTGGGTGGCGGCGGTGGGCGGCACCGGCTTGCTGCTGGGTGCGCACTGGCGCAGCCTGGTAGCGCTGGTCGGGCGCCTGGACGTGGCCATCCTGGCGCTGGCGGTGGCGGCCATCGCGCTGGCTTGGTATCGTCTACGCAAGGAACCCCATGGATAGCGCCGACCTGCCCGACTGGACCGGACCCTTCCGCCGCCCCCTGGGCGCGGTGGAACTCACCGTCATCAGCGACCGCACCTACCTGCTCGACGGCGGCGCCTTCTTCGGCGTGGTGCCCAAGACGCTGTGGAGCCGCGACGTCCCCGCCGACGCCTCCAACCGCGTGCGCACCGCCATGAATTCGCTGCTGGTCCGGCTCAACGGCACGCTGGTGCTGATCGAGACCGGCTGCGGCGACAAGCTGGGCGAGAAGCAGGTGCGCAATTGGGGGGTGGACCCGCGCCGCGACTACCTGGAGCGGCTGCGCGATGCCGGCTTTGCCCCGGAGGCGGTCGAGGTGGTGGTCAACACCCACCTGCACTACGACCACTGCGGCTGGAACACCCGCCGCCGCGAGGACGGCGCCGTGGTCGCCAGCTTTCCCAACGCCCGCTACTACGCCCAGCGCCAGGAGTGGGAACACGCCCGCGAGCAGCACGAGCGCGACCGGGTCAGCTACCTCACCGACAACTACGACCCGCTGGTGGGCTCGGGGCAAATGACGCTGCTCGAGGGCGACCGCGAGCTGCTGCCCGGGCTGGCCGTGGTCTGCCTGCCCGGCCACACCCGCGGCATGCAGGCGGTGGTGGTGCGCTCGCAGGGCGAGACCGCCTGCTACATCTCCGACTTGATGCCCACCCACTGGCACCTCAAACCCACTTGGGTGATGGGCTTCGACCTCTACCCGCTGGAGACCATCGCCAACAAGCACCGCATCCTGGAGCAGGCGGTGCGCGAGCATTGGCTGTTGGTCTTCACCCACGACCCGGAGGTGCCCTGGGGCTACGTGGAGCAGCGCGAGGGGCAGTACGTATTCGTGCCGGCGTAAGCGGCCCCCGCGCCCACCAATCGCGGGGGTCGCGCCGCTTTGCCTGCCGGCAAAATCGGCGCGAAAGGCTGCGAAATTCCGCGGGGCGGCCCGCCCCCGGGAAACGAATTCGGCGCGGCCCCAGCGAAGCGCAGCGCCGACTTGGGGCCACGGGGCCCCCGAGTCGGCGCGAGCATGCCGCCCCGCGCTGTTACAGCGGGGCGGCTCACAAGCGGGACGCGCGCCGCAGGCGCGCTGGGGCCCGCGCCCACCAAAAGTGAAAATTCTTAGCCGTGGGCAACACACCTCCGCCCGGGTGCAGAGCATCGCAAGGGATGGAAGGGAAGGAGGCATCCGATGAGCACGGTACGCAGCATTGAACGGCGGCTTTACGTGCGCCGCATGGCGGATCGGGAGCTGGCCACGCAGGCGGCCACGGTAGCGGGCGAGGTGCCGCGTCCGATGGAGTGGAGCGGCGTCTGGACGGGCTACATGGTGTTTGTGGGGATCGCGGTGCTGCTGCTCTCGTTTGTGTTTGGGATCGGGTTCTCGTCGCTGAACCCGCTGGAGAGCAGCTCCTGGAGCGGGGTGGGAGCGGGCGCCATGGCCTGGAGCCTGGTGGCGCTGCTGCTGGCGACCTTCCTGGGGGCGTGGGTGGCCGGGGGCACGCCCGCCACCACGCGGCGGCACGGCATCATGCGGGGCATCACGCTGTGGGGCCTGATCCTGCTGACCGCGCTGCTGCTGGTGGGCTGGGTGACCGGCACCGCGGTGGCGGCCACCAGCGGGGTGGCAGGCGCCGCCTTGGGCAATGCCCCCAACCTGAGCGCCGCGCGCGTGACCAGCGTGCTGCAGGGCAACGGCATCAACAACATTACGGCGGCGCAGGCTTCCACCATCTCGGCCCAACTGATGTCGGGGGACCGCGCCGGAGCGGCCAACACGCTGGCCACCAACGCCAATATCCCCACGGCGCGCGCCCAGTCCATCCTGGACCAGGTGACGGCGCCGGTGGCGGGTGCGGCCACTTCGGCCGGGCAGGCGGTGAAGCAGGGCGGCACCTCGGTGAGCTGGGGGCTGTTCTGGATGGCGCTGCTCGGGCTGGGTTGCGCCATCCTGGGGGGCGCGAGCGGGGGCGGCGGCAGGGAGCTGCGCCGGCTGATACGTCCCGGCGGCCAGCCGGCCTAGGATCGCCCGCTACTTCTTGAAGAGCTGGTCGAATTTCTGGCGGGCGTCGCCGGGGGTGGCCTTGCCGCCGGCGCGCGGGCCGGTGGGGTTGACCACCGTCACCGGAGAGAAGTAATCGCAGTAGTTGTTGCGGTCCTTGTAGCGCACCCACTCCGCCATCACCTCGCGGCACTCGTTGTGGGAGGTGGGGTCGAAGTGGCGGCAGTTGCGGCAGACGTGCAGGTCGGCGTCGCACTGGGGGCAGGTGTCGCGGGTGTTGACCTTTTCCGCGGTCAGCAGTTGCACGGTGCGGCCGCATTGCCAGCAGGTCATAAGCCTAGGCTACACCCTGGGCTTCTATAATGGGAGCGTGCGCGCCGCCGAACGCCTGATCCTCGCCCTCGATGTGGCCGATGCCGATGCCGCGCTGGGATGGGTGCGGCGGCTGGGGCCCCAGGTGGGTCTGGTCAAGGTCGGCCTGGAGTTGTTCGTCGCCGCCGGTCCCGAGCTGGTGCGGCGGGTGCGGGAGGCGGGGGTGGGGGTGTTCCTCGACCTCAAGCTGCACGACATTCCCAACACGGTGGCGGGGGCGGTGCGGGCGGCGGCGCGGCTGGAGGTGCAGATGTTGACGGTGCACGCCGGCGGGGGCGCCAAGATGCTGGCGGCGGCGGCGGCGGCGGCGGGCGAGGCCGGGCCGCGGGCGCCGCGGCTGCTGGCGGTGACGGTGCTGACCAGCCTGGAGGCGGCCGATTTGGCCGAGCTGGGCATCGCCGGGCCGCCGGCGCAGCGGGTGCTGGCCTGGGCGGGGCTGGCGCAACGGCAGGGCATCGGCGGCATCGTCGCCTCGGCCCACGAGACCGCCGCCCTGCGGCAGAGCTATCCCGGCCTGACCCTGGTGATCCCCGGCATCCGGCCGGCGGGTGCGGCGGTGGGCGACCAGGCGCGGGTCGCCACCCCCGCCCAGGCAGTCGCCGCCGGGGCCGACTACTTGGTGCTGGGGCGGGCCATCACCGCCGCCGCCGACCCCGAGGCCGCCCTGGAGGCGGTCACCGCCGAGATCGAGGGCGCGGCGCCGTGATTGTCGGCACCGCCGGCCACATTGACCACGGCAAGAGCGCCCTGGTCGAGGCGCTCACCGGCGTGCACCCCGACCGCCTGCCCGAGGAGCGCCGGCGCGGAATCTCGCTCGACCTCGGGTTTGGACACTTCGACCTGGAGGGGGTTGCCGCCGGCGTGGTGGACGTCCCCGGCCACGAACGCTTTGTGCGCACCATGCTGGCGGGGGCGGCCGGGGTGGACGTGCTGCTGCTGGTGGTGGCGGCCGACGCCGGCGTCCAGCCCCAGACCCGCGAACACTTCGAGATTTGCCGGTTGCTGGGCCTGCCCCGGGGGGTCATCGCCCTCACCAAGTGCGACCTGGCCGACGAGGCGAGGCGGGAGGCGGTCCGCGGCCAGATTGCCGGGCTGGTGGCGGGGTCGTTTCTGGAGCAGGCGGCGGTGGTCGAGGTGAGCGTTCGCAGCGGCGCCGGGCTGGCGGAGCTGCGGCGGGCGCTGGCCCGGGCGGCGGCAGGCTGCCCGCCGCGGGCCGAGGCCGCCCCCACCCGCTTGCCGCTGGACCGGGCCTTTGCCGTGGCCGGCTTTGGCGCGGTGGCCACCGGAACGCTGCTGGCGGGCACGCTGCGGCCGGGCGAGGAGCTGGTGCTCGAGCCCGGCGGGCCGCGGCTGCGCGTGCGCGGGCTGCAGGTCCACGGCCAGCCCGCCGCCGTGGCCCGCGCCGGCGAGCGCACCGCGGTCAACTTGGCCGGCATCGAGGCGGCGGCCCTGCACCGCGGCCAGTTGCTGGCCGAGCCGGGGGTGTTCCGCCCCACCGCCGAGCTCGATGTCGCGCTCACCCTGCTCGCCGACGCGCCCGCGGTCGCCCACCGCGCCCGGCTGCACCTGCATCTGCACACCGCCGAGTGCGTGGCCACGCTGCTTTGGCTGGAGGCGCCGGACGGCGGAGCGGGGCGGGGTGGAGAGGGCTTGGCCCAGTTGCGGCTGGCGCAGCCGGTGGTGGCCGCCCCCGGCGATCGCTTCATTCTGCGCCAGCTCTCGCCCCCGCGCACGGTGGGCGGGGGGCGGGTGCTGGACCCGCGTCCCGAGCCGCACCGGCGCGCCCAGTACGCCGCCGCCGCCGCCGGGCTGCGGGCGCTGGCGGGGGCCGATGCCGCCCAGGCGCTGCTCTGGCAGGTGGACCGGGCCGGGCCCGCGGGGGTGGAGCTGGCCGAGCTGGCCGCCCGCCTGGGCCGCCGCCCGGCCGCGGTGGCGGCGGCGCTGGAGGGTTTGCCGGCGGTGCGCGCCGCCCATCCCCCCGCCGTGCTGGCCGCCGCGGCCATGGCCACGCTGGAGCAGGCCATGGTGGAGGCGCTGCAGGCCTTCCACGCCCGCCAGCCCCTGCTGGCCGGGGCGCCGCTCGACCAGCTCGCCGCGCCGGGCGTGCCCGCGCATTGGCGGGCGCTGGCGATCGAGCGGCTGCGGGCGGCGGGCAGGCTGGAGGCGGTCCCCGGCACCGCCCTGCTGCGCCTGCCCGGGCGCGCCCCCACGCTCTCGCCCCAGCAGCGCGGGCTGCGCCAGCGGCTGGAGGCCTACTACCGCCAGGCCGGGCTGGCGGCGCCGCCGCTGCCGCAGGCGCTGGCGGCCTTTCCCCAGCCCGCCACCCGCCCCCTGCTCGAACTGCTGGTGGGCGCGGGGGTGCTGGTGGCTTGCCAGCCGGATTGGCTGGTGCACGCCGCCGCGCTGCAGAAGCTGCGCGCCGAGCTGGCGCGGCGCAAGCCGCTGCAGCCCCGCTTTACCGTGCCCGAGTTCAAGCAGTGGACCGGGCTCAGCCGCAAGTCCGCCATCCCGCTGCTGGAGTACTTGGACCGGGTGCGGCTGACGCGGCGGGTGGGCGAGCGGCGCGAGCTGGCCTGAGCCGGGCCGCCGGCGACGGTGCTACATTCAAGGAGAGGAACGTCCATGCCTTCCCCCCGCCGTCTCCTGCTCGCCGCCCTGCTGGCCGCCCTGGCGGCCGCCGCCGGCTGCCACGCCGCGCCCGCGGCCAACGCGCCCTGGAAGTTGACGCTCAGCACCACGCCCGAGGATCCGTCCATCCTGAGCCCGACCCAGTTCCAGTTGCAGGTGGCGACGGCCGGGGGGGCGCCGGTGGTGGGCGCCCTGGTGACGCTCGACCTGGAGATGGCGACCATGGACATGGGTCCCAACCGGGTGGCGCTGGCGGAGCAGGGCGGGGGGCGCTACGCCGGCGCGGGCAACTTCACCATGGCCGGGGACTGGAACTGCCGGGTGACGGTGCGGCTGGGCGGCCGCGCGCAGACCGAGACGTTCCGCTACAAGGTGGGCTGAGGCGCGGCCGGGGCCGCGCCGCGTGGGGCGCGCTTGACAGCGCCCGCCCCCCGGTGATTAAATATTCATCGTACGAATAATTATTCTTCGGGGGGAGCGGTCCCGCTTGAGCAAAGCCTTCCGCCAGGAACAGATACGCAAGCTGGTGCGCGCGCGCCCGGTGCGGTCGCAGACCGAGCTGGTGGCGGCGCTGCACCGCGCCGGGGTGGAGGCGACCCAGGTCACGCTCTCGCGCGACCTGAAGGAGCTGGGGCTGGTGAAGACCCCGGCGGGCTACGCCGGGCTGGAGGGGACGGCGGCGGAGGGGGCGACGCCGGCGGCCGAGCTGGGCCACATCGCGCGCGAGTTTGTGCGCGACCTGCGCCCGGCGCAGAGCCTGCTGGTGCTGAAGACCGACGCCGGGGCGGCGCCCACGGTGGCGGCGGCGCTGGACCGGGCGGGCTGGGCGGAGGTGGCGGGCTCGCTGGCGGGCGACGACACCGTGCTGGTGGTGTTCGCCAACCCGCGCCTGCGGCTCACCGTCGAGCGCCGCCTGCGCGCCCTGTTGGCCGGTTAGTTTGGCTTGGGAAAGGATGCCTGCGTCGGTGAAAACCAATCTCCTCAACCCCACCCTGGGCAACGGCGCCCGCGCCGCCTTTCCCGCCTATCCCAACGTGGCCCCGCGCCTGCCGCGGCTGGCCACCTGCGACTTCATCAACCTCAGCGACCTCAGCCGCAAAGAGTTCCACGCCCTGCTCGATCTGGCCGCCGACCTCAAGGTGCATCCCGGCCGCTACCGCGACCTGCTGTCGGGCTGCGGCCTGGCGATGATCTTCGAGAAGCCCTCGCTGCGCACCCGCGTCACCTTCGACGTGGCGATGCAGGAGATGGGCGGCCACGCCGTCTACCTCGACTTCACCGAGTCGCCGCTGGGCGAGCGCGAAGACATTGTGGATGTGGCCCGCAACCTGGAGCTGTGGATGGACGCCATCGTGGCGCGCACCTTCGGGCACGAGTCCATCGAACTGCTGGCCAACGCCAGCGTGGTGCCGGTGATCAACGGGCTGAGCGACCACAGCCACCCCTGCCAGGCGTTGGCCGACTTTCTCACCCTGCGCGAGACCTTCGAGGAGTTTCCCCGCATCAAGCTGGCCTACATCGGCGACGGCAACAACACCCTGCACTCGCTGCTGGAGGCGGCGGCGCTGGCGGGGCTGCACATGGGGGTGGCCACCCCCGCCGGCTACGAGCCCGACCAGGCCGTGGTCGAGCGCGTGCGGCAGCTCGCCAAGCGCTCCGGCGCCAAGATCGAGATCGGCAACAACATCCCCGCTGCGCTCAAGGGGGCGCATGCGGTCTACACCGACACCTGGGCCAGCATGGGGCAGGAGGCGGAGCAGACCCAGCGCGCCCGCGACTTCGCCAACTACCAGGTGAACGAGGCGCTGATGCGCCGCGCCCGCGCCGGCGCCCGCTTTCTCCACTGCCTCCCCGCCCACCGCGGGCAGGAGGTCTCGGCCGGAGTCATTGACTCCGGCATCTCGCTTGTCTATCAACAAGCGGAAAACCGGTTGCACGCGCAAAAGGCTATTCTCGCCGCCCTGATCCTGGGCAACACCAAAGAGCGCCATCCCCGCCAGCACTAAATACCACCCATGCCCTCCCCGATTCGCAAAATCGCCCTCGCCTACTCCGGCGGCCTCGACACCTCGATCATCATTCCCTGGCTGCGCGAGCACTATCAGGCCGAAATCGTGGCCGTGGTGGCCGACGTCGGCCAGGGCGACGACTACGCCGCGCTGCGCCAGAAGGCGCTGCGCACCGGCGCCGCCGAGGTGGTGGTGGCCGACCTGGTGGAGGAGTTCCTCACCGGCTACATCTGGCCCACGCTCAAGGCGGGCTGCGTCTACGACTACAAGTACCTGCTGGGCACCTCGATGGCGCGCCCGCTGATCGCCAAGAAGCAGGTGGAGGTGGCGCTGGCCACCGGCTGCGACGCGCTCTCGCACGGCTGCACCGGCAAGGGCAACGACCAGGTGCGCTTCGAGCTGACCTACAAGGCGCTGGCGCCCCACCTCCAGGTGATCGCGCCCTGGCGGGAGTGGGAGATCGTCTCGCGCGAGGACGCCATCGCCTACGCCCAGCAGCACCAGGTGCCGATCGAGCAGACCGTGGCCAAGATCTACAGCCGCGACCAGAACATCTGGCACATCAGCCACGAGGGCGGGGCGCTGGAGGATCCGGCGCAGGAGCCGCCGGAGGACATGTGGCTGCTGACCCGGTCGCTGGCCGACACCCCGGCCGAGCCAGAGTACGTCTCCATCGGCTTCGAGGCCGGCATTCCGGTGGCGGTCAACGGGGCCAGGCTGAAGCCGGTGGCGCTGCTCACCCAGCTCAACCAACTGGCGGGCCGCCACGGCATCGGCCGCATCGACTTGGTGGAGAACCGCTTCGTGGGGATGAAGTCGCACGGCGCCTACGAGACCCCGGGGGGGACGCTGCTGGTGACCGCGCTGCGCGAGCTGGAGGCGCTGACGGTGGACCGCGGCACCGCCGAGCTGAAGCAGCAGTTGGGGCTCGACTACGCCCGCCTGGTCTACAACGGGCTCTGGTTCACGCCGCTGCGCGAGGCGCTGGACGCCTTCATGGACCGGGCGCTGGCGCAGACCACCGGCGAGGTGCGGCTCAAGCTGCACCGCGGCCACGCCCTGGTCGCCGGGCGGACCTCGCCGCACTCGCTCTACTCCGACAAGCTGGCCTCGTTCACCATGGGCGAGCTCTACGACCAGAAGGACGCGCTGGGCTTCATCAACATCATCGGCCTGCCCATCAAGATGCAGGCCCTCCTGGAGGGCAAGTGAACACGCTCTGGTTTGCCCCAGCCCCACGGTCCACGGTCCACCGTCCACTCTCCACTCGCCCATGAAACTCTGGGGAGGCCGCTTCCAGGACGCGCCCGCCGCCGCCTTTGAGCGGTTCTCCGAGTCGTTCGCCTATGACCGGCGGCTGGCGGCGGCCGAGGTGGAGGGCTCGCGCGTGCATGCGCGCGGGCTGGCGCGCGCCGGGGTGCTGGCGGCGGCGGAGGCGGCGGCGCTGGAGGCGGCCTTCGACCTGCTCGCGGCCGAGTTCGCGGCGGCGCCGCCGGGGTTCGAGCCGGGCGTCGAGGACGTCCACACCTATATCTTCCAGCGGTTGGAGGGGCTGGCGGGCGAGGCGGCGCGCAAGCTGCAGACCGGGCGCAGCCGCAACGAGCAGGCGGCGCTCGACCTGCGCCTCTATCTGCGCTCCCAGCGCCCGGCGCTGGAGCAGGGGCTGGGCCGCCTGCTGGCGGCGCTGGCCGCCTTCGCCGACGCCTATGCCGAGGTGGTCGCCCCCGGCTTCACCCACCTGCAGCGCGCCCAGCCCATCGCGCTCGGCCACCACGCCCTTGCCTACGCCGAGATGCTGCTGCGCGACGCTTCGCGGCTGCGCGACGCCTACGCCCGCATGGACGTCTCGCCGCTGGGCAGCGGCGCGCTGGCGGGCACCCCCTGGGGGCTCGACCGCGAGGCGGCGGCGCGCGAGCTGGGCTTCTCCAGCGCCACCCAGAACAGCCTGGACGCGGTCAGCGACCGCGACTTCGCCTGCGAGCTGGCGTTCGACTGCAGCCTGCTGGCGGTGCACCTGGCGCGCTTCGCCGAGGACTGGATCCTGTTTGCCAGCGCCGAGTTCGGCTGGCTGCGGCTGGGCGACGCCTACGCCACCGGCAGCAGCCTGATGCCGCAGAAGAAGAATCCGGACGCGCTGGAGCTCATCCGCGGCAAGAGCGCGCGCCAGCTCGGCCACCTGGTGCAGTTGCTGACGCTGCTCAAGGGCCTGCCGCTGGCCTACAACCGCGACCTGCAGGAAGACAAGGAAGCCACCTTCGACGCGCTCGACACCGCCGTGGCCTGCCTGGAGATCGCCGCCGGCGTGGTCGAGACGACCGGGGTGGACGCCGCGGCGGCGGCCCGCGCCGCCAGCGACCCGGCGCTGCTGGCCACCGACCTGGCCGACCTGCTGGTCGCGGCCGGGCTGCCCTTCCACCACGCCCACCAGGCGGTGGGGCGGCTGATCGCGGCGGCGCAGGAGCAAAACCGCGACTTCCGCAGCTTCTCGGCAGAGGAGCTGGCCGCCTTTGCGCCGCAGTTCGACGCCGCCGCGGTGCGGGCGCTCTCGCCCGCGGCCTCGCTGGCGCGGCGCGACGGGTTGGGCGGCACCGCCCCGGCGCAGGTGCGCCGCCAAGCCGCCCGCGTCGCCGGGCTGGCCCGGCAACTCTTGCCATAATTGAGAGCGTGACCCCCTTCCCGCCGCTGGCGCCGCCCCCCTGGCTGCGCAACGGCCACGCCAACACCGTCTATTCCTTCCTGCGGCCGCGCGGCGTGCGCCTGCCCGAGGCCCACGCCGACTGGCTGGCAGTGGAGGCAGGGGTCGAGCTGCTGCTGCGCTGTCACTGGCAGCCGCGGCCGGCGCCGGCGCTGCTCTTGGTCCACGGCCTGGAGGGGTCGAGCGAGGCCGGCTACATGCTCACCACCGCGGCGCTGGCGCTGGCGCAGGGCTTCCATGTGGTGCGCATGAACGTGCGCGGCTGTGGCGAGGCCGAGGGCCGCTGCCAGTCGCTCTACAACTCCGGCATGAGCGGCGACGTGGCGCTGGCGTTGGACTGGGTGCTGCGCCGCCCTGGGGTCACCGGCGCGGCGCTGGCCGGCTTTTCCATGGGCGGCAACCTGGTGTTGAAATACGCCGGCGAGGCGGGGGCGGCCGCGCCTGCGGGCCTGGCGGCGGTGGTGGCGGTCTCGCCCTGCCTCGATCTCGCCGCCTGCGCCGACGCCTTGCACCGCAAGGTCAACTATTTCTACGAGCGCCGCTTTCTGGTGAACTTGAAGCGGCGCCTGCGCCGCCACGCCGCCCGGGTGCCGGGCCGCTACCCGCTGCACCGGCTGGACGGGCTCGCGTCGGTGCGGGCCTTTGACGACGTCTTCACCGCCCCCTTCACCGGCTACCGCGATGCCGCCGACTACTACCAGCGCGCCAGCGCCGCCCGCGTGCTCGCCGCCATCCGCCTGCCGACGCTGGTGATCCACGCCGAAGACGACCCCTTCATCGTCATCACCCCCGCCTCGCGCGCCCAGCTCGCCGCCAACCCCGCCATCCAGTTCCTCGCCGTCCCGCACGGCGGCCACTGCGGCTTCATCAACCGCCGCCAGCCGGACGAGGGCGTCTACTGGGCCGAGGCCCGGGTGGTGCAGTTCTGCGCCGAACGGCTGGAAACCAGCGTTCGGCAGGTGCCGGTCGCATCGCGGTAATTTGGTCTGGCTTTGGGACGTGGCCCGCTGGCGCCAACCCTGCGCTCAGCGTCGCCCGTTGATGCACAGCACGCTGCCGACATGTCTGAGGCCTTGACTTGCCAATTGCCTGACCTGCGGGGAGTTTGGCGAAAAAGAAGTGTTGCCGCTCGACACCCAGACAAAAACCCGCTCGATCGAATCGAGCGCCGAAGCGTGTTGCCGCAGCCATGCGCGCAGCCACAGCAGCTTCGCGAGAACTTCCCCGGGGCCATGGCTGTTCGCTGGATGAATTTCGACCCAATACAGGAACTCGCTCGCGCGCCCCGCATGCTGGTAGCTGATGGCGTAGTCCCATCGCGCGTCGCTGGGACAGAGCCGCCGCAGCGTTGTGTCGAGATCGATGCTCCCTCGCAGGCTCCGGGGGTGCCCGACCCGCACGTGGGCCCGGTCATTGTCCGAAAGCGCTTGCAGCCCGGCACGGAATGCGTCTGCGAGCGCAGGAACCAGCACGGTTGCGTTGCGGAGGTTCAGTCGCTTACCCCTAGATCCGCATTGGCTACCGCGTGCGCGACAGCATCACTTGCACGGCCGCTGAACTCCGAGAGCCCTCCCAAACCGCTCTCACCGCTCAGTTCCGTGGCCGGATCCAGCCCCGATATGTCGCGTGCGCGCCCGCTGGGGTCGAAGTAGTAAACGCCGAAGCTCTTCTTCATCAATGCCGTGAAAACGTTGTCCATCGTCTGGCTTCGGGCGGCAACGCCAAAAACTTCGTAAAGCGCACCCCGGTTCGCCTTGAGTCGGCTCAACTGCTGGACCGCCCAGATCGCATCCAGCACTTGCGGCGAGTGCGTGGAAAGACAGACGCGGTAGCCGCGCCGCAGCAATTCGAAAACCAAGAGAAGCACCACCGAGATGGCACGTGGGTGCAGCCCCATTTCTAATTCTTCCAGGACCACCCACCTCAATGTCCCGCGCCGCGGCGCCTGCGACGCCGGCATGATGGAATACAAGCCCAGCAGCAAAGGCACAAACTCGCGCTGGCCCGCTGACCAGACCATGTAGGGCAGCGGCAGCTTGTCCGCGCCCGGCCTCAGCACCAAGCGTTTCTGCGATCGCTGTTTGTCAATCCCCAAGCCGAACTTCCCAAAAACGTGCTGTTCCAGCAGTCCCCGGAACTCAGATTGCATGCGGCGCGGTCTGGGGAAGAGATCCTTGCCGCCGTCGGGATCCTCTCTTTCAAGGAACCGGCGCAGGCGCTCGCTGAAGGCACGCACCGCGTAGGGATCGCCGGAAGCATAGTCGGTAAACGGTCGCGGCCAGCCGTCACGCAAAGCCAGCACCCGTTGTGCCGGAATAAAAAAAAGCGTTTCGTCATGATTCCGGGGCTTCCTGCCGGCTAGGCGCGCAAAATCCCTCGCCTCGCCGTCCCACACCACCGCGCTCTCGCCCTTGCGCCAAAGCGAGCGCATGCCCTCGCCGAAATAGACGTCCAGGAAGTCGGGCAGCTCGCGTCCCCAGTCCAAACCGTAGCTTTCCAACTCCTCCCAAACATAGCCAGTATCCAACAGGAGCTTGAGCAATTGCAGGACCACGCTTTTCCCGGTGGCCTGCGGCCCCACCAGAACCGTGAGGTCACGAAAGACGATACTGGCCTCTTGGATCGGCCCGAACCTCTCAATCCTCAGTTCCGGCATGCCTGTGATTCTAGCCGATGCCCGGGCCCGGTTCAAACCACCGCCGCCGCTAGCTGAGCTGCTCGTTGAGCTGGGTGAGGGTGCGCGCCAGGGTGGGGTTGGCCTTGCGTTCCCGCTCGATCTTGCGGATGGAGTGGATGACGGTGGAGTGGTGCTTGCCGCCGTAGAAGCGGGCGATCTCGGGCAGCGAAACGTCTATCAACTGCCGGGTCAGGTACATGGCCACCTGGCGCGGGAAGACGATGTGCTGCGAGTTGTTGCGCGTCTTGAGGTCGGCCACCCGCAGGTTGAACGACTCCGCCACCGCCTTGGCGATGATCTCGATGTCGAGCTTGCGCTGCTGCTGGTCGAGCAGGTTCTTGAGCGCCTCCTGGGCGGTGGCGATGCTGACCGGCAGGCCCTTGAGGGCGCAGTAGGCGAGCAGGCGCACCATGGCGCCCTCCAGCTCGCGGATGTTGCTCTTGATCTTGCCGGCCACGAAGCTGGCCACCTCGGGGCTGAGGTCGAGCGTGCCGGGGTGCTTCTGGCGCTCGATCTGGGCCTTCTCCATGAGGATGGCGGTGCGGGTCTCGAGGTCGGGGGGCTGCAGGTCCGCGGTCAGCCCCCACTCGAAGCGGGAGCGCATGCGCTCCTCGAGCTGGGAGAGTTCGCGCGGCGGGCGGTCGCTGGAGATCACCACCTGCTTGCCCGAGCCGTGCAGGGCGTTGAAGGTGTGGAAGAACTCTTCCTGGATGCGCTCCTTGTTGGCGATGAACTGGATGTCGTCAATCAGCAGCACATCCACCGAGCGGTAGCGGTCGCGGAAGGTGATCATGCCCTCGTGGCGCAGGCCGGAGATCATCTCGTTGGTGAAGTCCTCGGCGGTGACGTACTCGATGCGCAACTGCCGGCCGAGGGCCTGGGTCTTGTGCCCGATGGCGTGCATCAGGTGGGTCTTGCCCATGCCCACGCCGCCGTAGAGGAACAGCGGGTTGTAGGCGCGGCCGGGGCGCTCGGCGACCGCCTGGGCGGCGGCGTGGGCGAACTGGTTGGAGCCCCCCACCACAAAGGTCTCGAAGGTGTACTCGGGTTTGAGCGAGCCGGTGTCGAAGGCCAGGGCGGCCTGCACGGCGGCGCGGGGCGCGGCGGCGGGGGCGCGCTCGGCGCTGGCGGCGGGGAGGGCGACCACCACTTCCACGCGCTGCACCGCCTCATCCAAATGCAGCCGCTGGATGGCCTGCTCGATCTGCGGCTTGAACTTCTCGCCCACCTGCTGCAGCTCGGAGTCGGGCACGGAGACCACCAGCGTGCCCGCCTCCAGCTTCTCCTGCCGGCTGGGCCGCAGCCAGGTGTTGAAGCGGTGCGGGTTCACGCTCTTGCGGATCTCGCTCAGGATCTCGTCCCAGGCGGTGGGGTTCTTGGCCGACGATGGCGCCATGCGTGCGGAGTCTCGCGTACGGGTCTGCCGCCTTGGGAAGCGGCGGCTGTTAGCATCTCACGAACCCCCCCCGCTTGGGACAGCGGAGTTGCGAAAAAAATGGGCCGGGGGCGTCCGCTTGTCGGCATCCGCCGCCGTCGCTATAATAGTCCTTGTCGAGTGTTCCCGTCCCAGCTCTCCCCTGGCAGCTCGCTGATGCCCGTGAGCCGAGCGGGCATCCCTGGCTGGCATGGAGGCCTCGGCTCCGAAGCCAGCGCGAGGAAGCGACAGAAGACTATGCCCAAGAGAACCTTTCAACCCAATCGGCGCCGGCGCAGCAAGACGCATGGCTTCCGCACGCGCATGGAAACCAAGAATGGCCGCGCCGTGCTCTCGCGGCGGCGGGCCAAGGGGCGCAAGCGCGTTGCCGTCACCGCCGGATACCGCGATTAAGAGGGGGGGCGAGGCTTGGCCGCAGCGGCGGCGGCTGCTGAGCCGGGCCCAATTCCGCGCCATCTACGAGCAGGGCATGCGCCGCTCTTCGCCCCATTTCACCGCCTTCGGCTTGCCTGGCCCGGCCGGGGGCGGGGCGGTGCGCTTTGGCATCACCGCCTCGCGCAAGCTGGGCGGGGCGGTGGTGCGCAATCGCTTGCGCCGGCGGACGCGCGAGCTGCTGCGCCGGCAGGCGGCGGCGGACGGGCTGGCCTGCGACATCGTCATCAACCCGCGCCCGGCGGTGGCCACCGCGCCCTTGGCGGCGCTGGCCGCCGAGCTGGACGAGCTGGTGGGGCGGCTGCGGGCGGCGGTGGCCAAGGCCCAGGCAGCGCCGGGAGGGGGGCGATGATGCGGCTGCGCACCCTGCCGCAGCGTGCCGCCCTCGCCTGCCTGCGCGCCTACCGCCAGTGGCTTTCGCCCTGGCTGCCGCCGGCTTGCCGCTTCTATCCCACCTGCAGTGGCTATGCCCTGGAGGCGATCGAGCGCTTCGGGCTGCTACGCGGCGGCTGGCTGGCGGCGCGCCGGCTGGGCCGCTGCCATCCCTTCCACCCCGGCGGGTTTGATCCGGTGCCCGAGCGCCCTGCCCACGCCGCGCCCCCAGCTCCTCCCAAAGCGCAATGGCTCTGAACAACAACGACGATCCGAATTTCGAACACCGGCTGCTGATCGCCTTCGCGCTTTCGGTGCTGCTGTTCCTGGTGGTGCTTCCCTACCTGAGCCGCAAGACCACGCCCGCGCCCGCCCCGGCCAAGCCGGCGGCGACGGCGCCGGCGGCCGCCGCGCCGGCCGCGCCCGGCGGCGCGCCCGCCGCGGCCCCCCCGGGCCGCGCGGCGGCGGCGGTGAAGGCCGCGCCCGCCCTCGCCGTGGTGGCCGCGCCCACCCCGCAGACGCTCACCCTCGACACCCCGGTCTTCCATATCGTGTTCAGCAACCGCGGCGCCACCGCGCAGGCCTGGATCCTGACGCGGTACAAGGACGACAACGGCAAGCCGCTGGACGTGGTGGACCCGACCTTCGCCGCCAAGTTCGGCTACCCGCTGGCCTTCTATCCCAGCGACGCCGACCTGCGCCAGCAGCTCGGGGACGCGCTGTTCCAGATGGCCAAGACCACCGCCGCCAACGGCGACCAGACGGTGACCTTCACCTGGTCGAACGGCACGCTGCAGGCGAGCAAGCGCATCACCTTCAACCAAGGCTACGTCGCCGAGCTGCAAACCAGCCTCACCCGCGACGGCCAGCCGGTGCCGGCCCCGGTCGCCTGGCAGGGGGCCTTCGGCGATCGCGCCGTGCCCGGCGACTTCAACGCCGAGCTGTACTTCCAGCAGTCCGGGGGCGGGGCCGACACCTTCGCCGCCAAGAACGTGACCAACGCCGCGGTGCGCCAGGGGCAGTACCAGTTCGTGGGGGTCGAGGACCAGTACTTCGCCGCCGCCTTCCTGCCCAACGGCGACAACCCGCTGGCGGTCACCACCCTCAAGTCGCAATACCAGCCCCGGCTGGTGGACGCCGCCGGCAATGTCACCACCAACAGTCCGGTGCAGACGCTGGGCTTGGCCGTCTCCAACGGCAGCAGCAACGATACCCGCCTCTTTGTCGGCCCCAAGCAGCGCGATCTGCTCAAGAGCATTGATCCCGCCATGGCCGACCTGGTCAACTACGGCTGGTTCACCTTCCTGGCGGAGCCGCTGTTCCTGTGGCTGCACTGGACCTATGTCCATTGGATCCACAACTACGGCTGGTCCATTCTCTTCCTCACCCTGGTGCTGAACCTGGCCACCTTCCCGCTGAAGATGCGGGCGCAGAAGAGCCAGGCCAAGATGATGGCGTTGCAGCCCAAGGTCAATGCCATCAACGCCAAGATGAAGAAGTACGGCATGCGGGACCCGCGCCGGCAAGAGGTGCAGCAGGAGCTGATGAAGCTCTACAGCGAGCACGGGGTCAACCCGCTGGGCGGCTGCCTGCCGATGCTGATCCAGCTCCCGGTGCTGTACACCTTCTGGCGGGTGCTGGACGGGGCGATCGAGCTCCGCCACGCCCCCTGGATCGGCTACATCCACGACCTCTCGGCCAAGGACCCCTATTTTGTGTTGCCGCTGCTGGTGGTGTTGAGCACCTTCATGACCTCGGCGCTGATGCCCACCGTGCCCGGCCAGGACCCGCGCCAGGCGAAGATGATGAAGTGGATGATGCCGGTGATGATGGGCTGGCTGTTTTTCTACCTGCCGGCCGGGGTCAACCTATACTATTTGGGCGCCAATCTCATCGGCAGCGGCCAGCAGTGGGTGGCCAACCACACCTACAACGCCGCCGCGGTGGCGGCGGTGGCGGCCAAGGACAAGGCCAAGGATGGCAAGAAAGTGATTGACGGCAAGATCGTCGGCAGTCCGAAGCGATAGCGGAGAGACCACCATGCCCGATTCCCTGGAAGCCCGCCTGGGCCCACGTTTGCGCGAGTTCCTCGATGCGGTGCTGCGCGAGGGCAAGTTCGAGCTGAGCTACCGCCTGGTCTCCCCGCCGCCCGAGCCCGAGGGCCCGGAGCTGGTGGTGGACTTCGCCGGCGAGGACACCGACCTGCTGCTGGCCGACGACGGCGAGCTGCTGCGGGCGCTGGAATACCTCGCCTTCGAGACGCTGCGGCTGGGGCCGGACGAGCACCACCGCCTGGTGTTCGACTGCCAGGGGCGCCGCGCGCTGCGGCTGGAGGAGCTGCGCACGCTGGCGCGCATGGCGGCGGAGCGGGTGCTCAAGAACGGGCTGCCCTACGCATTCGCCCCCATGAACTCGCGCGACCGCCGCACCATCCACATGGAGCTGGCCGAGCACGCCGGACTGTCGAGCGAGAGCGAGGGCGTGGGCCGCGACCGCCACATCGTGGTGCGCGCGCGCGCCGCCGGCGGCCCGCAGGGCCCCGGCGGACGGCGCGAGTACCGCCGGCTCTAGCCCGCCGACCCCGCTCGGCGGCCGTGGCGGCGGAGCCAGGGGGTTAGCTTCTCCAGGCGGAACTCGCCGGTGGCGTAGAGGCGCGCGAGAAACCGGAAGGTGGCCTCGGGCTCGGCCTCCAACTCGATCCCGTTGATCGCGAGGAAAGTGTAGGCGGCGGCAAAAGCCGTGCGCTTGTTGCCGTCCAGGAAGGGATGGTTTTGCGACAAGCTCTCCCACAGCGCCGCCGCCTCCTCGAACGGATCGCGGTAATAGCCGGTCTGGGGGCGGAAAACCGCCGATTCCAGCAGCCCGGCATCGCGCACCCCATGTGCGCCCCCGTAGCGCTCGATCTGGTCGGCGTGGATCGCCAGCACCTCCACCAGGCTGAGGTATTCGCTCACTTGGCCAGTTTTCGGTAGAGGGGGCTATAGCGCTCGTGGCTGGCGAGATAGGCCTCGATCACCTGCCCCCGCGGCCGGCCCTGCTTGTGCTTCGCGACCAGATCGGCCAGCGCCTCGGTGACCAGCGCCTGGATCTGCCGGCCCTCGCGCTTGGCCAGCTCCCGCACCGCGGCCAGCACCTCGCTCTCCACCTGGGTGGCAAACTTTTCGGCCTTGGCTGCCATCCCGCGAGCGTATCATGACCAATCTTGATGAAGCAAAGCGGCGCGACCCCCGCGAGGCGAAAGCGAGCATTGCCCTCGATGGTGGCGGAAATGGTGGTATTGCAAAAGAGCCACTGTCATCGCTTTGGGCGATGCCACCGGCCTGCCCCTAGCTCTGGCGTGCGGTGGCGAAGAAGTAGACCGGGATGCCGGCGGCCAGCAGTGCCAGGCCCAGGGTGGCGCCTCCGGGCTGGGCCACGATGGTGCTCATCACCAGCCCGAGGGCCGCGGCGCAGAACAGCAGCGGCAGCCAGGGATAGCCGGGGACGCGGAAGGGCCGCTCCGCCCGCGGCTGGGTTCGGCGCAGCACCAGGACGGCGGCGACCGCCAGCCCGTAGAAGATCCAGGCGGTGAAGATGACATCGGTGAAGAGCTGTTGGTAGCTGCCGAAGGCGGCGAGCAGGGCGGCCCAAACCCCCTGGACGATCAGCGCCAGCATGGGGGTGCGGTAGCGTTCGCTGGTGCGGCCGAAGGCGGTGGGAAAGGCGCCCTCCCGCGCCATGGCGTAGTAGACGCGCGGGCCGGTCAGCACCAGGCCGTTGGTCGAGCCCAGCACCGACACCAGGATCAGGAGCGAAACCGCGATCCGGCCCGCAGGGCCCAGGATCGTCCCCACCGCCTGCGCCGCCAGCGCGCTGCTGCCGCGAATCTGGTCGTAGGACAGGACGTGGTAGTAGCCCAGGTTGGCGGCCAGGTAGATCAGCATGACCAGCGCGGTGCCATAGAACAGGCTGCGCGGCAGGTCGCGCCGGGGCGATTTCATCTCGCCGGCGACGAAAGAGAGCACGTGCCAGCCTTCATAGGCAAACAGCACGGCGATCAGGGCGGCGCCGAATCCCGCCAGGGGCAAAGCGCGGGCGGACGCCGGGGCGGCGGCTGCGAAGAGGCGCAGCGGGCGCCTGCCGGCCACGCCCAGCAGCGCCAGGATGCCCGCCAACCCAGCCACCTTGGCCACCGCGATGGCGTTCTGCACCCGCTTGCCGCCGCGAATGCCGAGGCAATTGATGGCGGTGAGCACGGCGATGCAGGCCACGCTCGCCGCTTTCTGCTCGAGGGCATGGAAGGGCAGCACTTGGCCCAGGTACAGCCCGAATGCCACCGCCAGCGCCGCGATGCTGCCGGAGTGGATCATGAACAGCAGCCCCCAGGCGTAGAGGAAGGCGGGCAGGGGGCCGTAGGCGCGGCGCAGGTAGGTGGCGAGGCCGCCGGCGCCGGGGTACATCGCGCCCAGTTCCGCCAGCGACAGGGCGCCGAACACGGTGAGGACGCCGCCCAGCGCCCAGACCAGCAAAACCGCCCCCAGCGGGCGCAGGTCGGCGGCGATGGAGCTGGGAATGAGGAAGATGCCCGAGCCAATGACGGTGCCGACCACCAGGGCGATGCCATCGAAGAGGCTCAGCTCCCTGCGCAGGGCGGGCGCAGCCGTCTCTTGCTGGAGCTGGGGCTCAGGCAAGCGTGGCGATCCTCTTGTGGAAAGTCTTCTGCGTCTTGGTGCAGGCGTAGCCGTGCCTTTCATAGAAGGCGTGGGCGCGGCCGCGGATGACATTGGAGCGCACCGACATCAGGTCGCAGCCCCGGCTGCGCGCCCAGGCCTCGGCGGCCTCGAGCAGCGCCTTGCCCACCCCGCGCGAGCGCAGGCCCTCGTCCACCACCAGGCCGCTGATCTCGGCGTGGCCGTCGGTCTCGACCGTGCGGAACAGGTAGGCGCCGATCCAGCCGGCGAGCTGGCCGCCGGGGAGCTCGGCCACGAAAACGGCATAGCCCGCGGGATCCTGCATGCGCTCCAGGCGGGCGCGCACCTGCTCCGCCGTGCAGGGGTAGCCGAGCTGGCCGGCGAGCACCGCCATGCGGTCCAGGTCGGCTGGCCGGGGCGGCCGGATCGCGCAGGCCAAATCCGCAGGGGCGGCGTTGGAGGTCGGCTTCATCGGGCCCTTCGCGGGGGTCGCGCCGCTTTGCCTGCTGGCAAAATCGGCGCGAAAGGCTGCGAACCGGGGTCCCCAGAGCCCGCCTCGGGCTCTGGGGTGGTCGTAATTCCGCAGGGCGGCCCGCCCCCGGGAAACGAATCCGGCGCGGCCCCAGCGAAGCGCAGCGCCGACTTGGGGCCACGGGGCCCCCGAGTCGGCGCGAGCATGCCGCCCCGCGCTGTTACAGCGGGGCGGCTCACAAGCGGGACGCGCGCCGCAGGCGCGCTGGGGCCCGCGCCCACCAAGGGTGGCTGTGGTGGCGGGCGGTGCCATTGTCGCAGAACTTGGCGGGCGGCGTCGCGCTGCATCGCCATGGCCGCGCCCTGCGCCTCGGCCTGGATGTCGGCGCGGAACTGGGTCAGGTCGAAGGCCCCGGCCAGTTGCTCGCCGGCGGCCTGGATGAGGTAGAAGGGGTCGTCGAGCGCCGCCCGGACGGCGGCGGCGAGCTGGCGCGGATGGTCGTGCGCGAGCCGCTGGAACTGGCCCAGCCCGGCGAGCGCGTGCAGGCGGATGCGCTCGGGAACGCCCGGCTGCGCCTGCGCCAGCAGGGTGGCGGCGGCGCGCGGGTCGTGGGTGGCCGCCAAGCCGTCCAGCGTGGCTTGCAGGACGTGCACCTCGGGCTGGGTGGCCGCCTCGGCCTGCAGCACGGCGAGGGCGCGGGCGGCGCCGGAGCGGCCCAGTTGCACGGCGGCGGCGGCCTCGACCGCGTAGCTCGGGTCGTGGTGCAGAGCCTGCACCCAGGCCTCGCGGACGGCGGCGTCCTGGGAAAAGCGCCCCAGCGCCGCCACCACCGCCGCGCGCACGCGGTGGTCGGGCTGCTGCCTCAGCGCGGGCAGCAGAAGGGCCAGGGCGGGCGCCCCGCCCAGGCGGCCGAGGCTGGCCGCGGCGGCGGCGCGCACGCCGTAGAAGCGATCGCCCGCCAGCACCTGCCGCAGCGCGGCATAGCTGGCCGCGTTCGCCGGCGCGGCGGCGCCGAGCTGTTGCGCCGCCCACAGGCGGCTCATCATGGCCGGGTCGCGCTCCGCCTCCGCCGCCAGCGCCGCCAGCGGCTGGGGAAACCGCAGCCGCTTGTCCAGGAAGTCGCCGGGGTCGAACGCCACCCACTGCGGGGCGAAGCCGAGCGGAATGTCGAACTCCTGCCGGCGCCGCTGGTCGCGCACCTCGACCTGCTGGTGTTCCCCGGCGGCGCCGTGGAAGGCCAGCTCGATCGGCATGCGGAAGACGCGGGCGACGCCGGGCGCGCGCTGGGTTTGCGCCACCGTCACCCGCTCGCGTTGGCGGGCGGCATCGTAGCTGGCGGCGACGCGATAGTCGGGGTGGCCGGCGCCCAGCACCCACTCGCGCTCGAACCAGCCGTACTCCTGGCCCGTGGTGGAGCGGAGGGCGGCGAAGAGCGCGGCGGTGCCCACGGCGTGGCCGGCGTTGCCCCGCAGATATTGGCGCAGGGCCTGGAACAGGGGCTCGCTTTGCGAGGCCGGGCGCGCGGCGGCGGCCGAGCCGTCGAGCACGTAGCGCAGCATGTCCATCACGGCGGCGCCCTTTTCGTGGGTGATGGCGTCGAACATCTGCAGCGGGTCGGTGTAGTGGCGGTCCACCAGGGGGCGCAGGGTGTTGCGGCCCTCGGCCTGCTCGGCGAGCTGGTCCCGGTGGATCGCGTAGCGGTAGGCGTCGTAGCCCGAGTGGTGCTGGGTGTAGAGGGCGTCGAGGAAGGTGGCCAGGCCCTCGTTGAGCCAGATGTTGGCCCAGTCGCGCCCTTGCACATAGTCGCCGGTCCACTGCTGGCCCAGCTCGTGCGACACCAGGCTGGTGCTGGGGTAGTCGGCGTCGGCGCGGGCGCCGTGCAGGGTGTTGTCGGTCAGGGTGGTGGCGCTGGCGTTCTCCTGGCCGCCGAAGATGTAGTTGTGCACCGTGGTCTGGGCGTATTGTTCGTAGGGGTAGGCGACGCCGGTCATGCGCGAGAAGAAGGCCAGCATGTCGGGGGTGAGATGGAAGGAGCGGCGGGCGGTGGCCGCGTCCACCGAGCGCGGGACGTAGTCGTCCACCGGCTTGCCGTCGTATTGGCCGCTTGCCTGGCGCCAGGGCCCGGCGGCGATGGAGATCAGGTAGGAGCTGTGCGGCACGCTCTCCACCCAGTCGTAGGTGGCCTCGCCGCCGGCGCGGGTGACGCCGACGAGGCGGCCGTTCGAGACCACGGTCAGGCCCGCGGGAACGGTGGTGATGGTCTCGCTGGTGGCCATGTCGTTGGGATAGTCCCAGCAGGGGAACCAGTAGTGGTTGAATTCGGGCTCGCCTTGGGAGTAGACCTCGCGCGGCCACTGGGGATAGTGGCGGGTGGGGTTGACGAAGAACAGCCCCGCCCTGGGAAAGCCGTGATAGACGATGCGCACGCGCAGCGGCTGGGCAGGGGAGTAGGCGCGGTCGAGGGTGATCCACAGGCGGGGGTCGCGGGCGGCGAAGCGCAGCGGGACCGGGGCGCCCTGCGCCGGCAGCAGCGCCACCGAGGCGATGGCCAGCCCGGAGCTGTCGAGGTAGAACCGGGCGAAGCCGGGGGCGAAGGGGCGGAGCGTGACCACCTCGTCGCCGAAGACCTCGCCCCGGGACGGGTCGAAGCGCAGCCGCAGCCGGTAGTTCTCGACGTGGTAGGCGCGGCTGGGGGGCCGCTGCACGATCTGGGGATTGCCGAAGGCGGGGGCCCTTCCCTGGCCGGCGAGGGCCAGCGGGGCGAGCAGGACGGCGCTGAGCAGGAGCGCAGGGCGGCGGGGCGGAGTCGGCGTGGATTCACCTCCGAGTGGCCGAGCCCCATTGTAAGCCGGCTGCGGCCGGGGGGCGGCGGCGCCGGCGTGGCGTGGTGAAATTCTGGCTTTTCGTGCTGCTGGCGCCCTTGCAGCGCCAGGGGTAGCGGGGGCTGCGCGACGCCATCCGCGCGGGGGCGCTGCCGGGCGGCGGGAAGCTGCCCTTCGCGGGGGTCGCGCCGCTTTGCCTGCCGGCAAAATCGGCGCGAAAGGCTGCAAACCGGGGTCCCCTGAGCCCGCCGCCGGCGCCGGCGCCCACGTGGTGCTGTGGCCGCGGCCCTGGCCATCGCCGCCGCCGCCGCGCGCGGGGTGGGCATCTACGGCGCCTCGCCCTACTGCCTGCAGCCGCCGGCCCGGACCGGCTTCATCCTGGGCTACGCGCGCCTGGCGGAGGGCGGGATCCGCGAGGGCATCCGGCGGCTGGGGGCGGTGCTCTAGGAGTCTGCGCGGCAGACGCCGCGCAGAGTTGCCAGCGGCCAGTTTCGAGTTCGGGTTGCCGGCGCGGCGGGCCGCCGGGCGGGACTGATGGAGGGCACGCCGCGCCGGGAGGGGCGGGCCGGGCCTGCAGGGATCGGCCGCCGCCTTCAGACGGGGCGAAGTCGGTGCATGCGTTTGAGGTTCACGGCGGTGCAAACCAGCCGCCATTCCCCCCGCGCCTTGGTTTGGCCCCGCAGGCTGAACCGCCGGAAGCCGAGAACGTGCTTCACCCACCCGAACACCGGCTCGATGATGGCCTTGCGCCGCCGGTAGATTGCTTGGCCCTCGGCGCTGGCCATGCGGCTCGCCATCCGCGCGGTCGCCGGCCCGGGCGCCGAGGACGCCGGGGATGCCGCCTTGCCCTCGCGCCCAAGTGCAACGTAGGCGGCGATCTTGCGCTCCTCCAGCCGGGCGAAGTTGTCTTCGGCGCGGTATCCGGCGTCGGCCACCACCGTCTTCGGCTTGCGTCCGGTGGCGGCCTGGGCGGCTTGCACCACCGGCA